>Ga0136654_1000311_pt1 | contig 15382 bp, 16 predicted proteins | sample InaspJWI70metaG_FD_94865 | JGI IMG/M metagenome (GOLD analysis project Ga0136654, IMG submission 94865) | Marine gutless worms symbiont microbial communities from Oahu, Hawaii - Inanidrilus sp. 1 OAHU.JWI-70 metaG (version 2) | ecosystem: Host-associated > Annelida > Digestive system >... | reverse complement strand
TGTTTGCAGCAATGGGTTTAACTATCCAAATGCATCAACTCGAGGCTTTCAAAAAAGGAAAATCAACTTGGAATATTAAAGAACAGGTGTTGGGATAAACTCCCCGACCCCTCAGTTATTTAGTTATTAAAAATCGTTTTCCACCTGCATGGTGTTTGCGGTCCGTGTTACCGAAGGTGTCAAAGATCATGAGGATTGTCCGTCGTTGAGTGCTAAGAACGAACGACGGCTTGAAGAATACATGCAACTGTTTAAGTTTGACGTATAATATGGGAGGCAAAGCGATGCGCGGCTTCAGCCCCAATCCCTACCAGGTTCTCGGAATTGCGCCGGATGCTACCCAACAGGAGGTCAAACAGGCCTATCGTAGACTTGCGATGAAATTTCATCCTGATCACAATCCCGAAAAACCCGAAGCCGAAGAGCGCTTCAAACAGATCCAGCAGGCCTATGGAATTCTAACCGGCCGCAAGAAACCGGGCAGGAATTCACCTGCAGGTTTCTATCGCAGACGGCATCCGTCGACGATTTTCACAAACGAGCATCCGTTTTTCAGCTTTTATTGGGTGATGATGACCCATGGCGATCGGATAGTAAAAAATATGAAATCGAATCACCAGGATCTTGAAGAAAGAGAAGATGATGTGAGATAAGGGGCAGGCTGACCTGCCGCGCTTGCGTGATGTATTTATTATTAGAATGTTCGCAACAGGAGAGCGGGGGTCGTTTGAGAGCATATCAAGGACAAAACAGCACGGGGACAGCGTCAGCATTAATAATTCGGGTATCAGCAGTCACCGGCGTAAGATCGTACACAACGGCAGTGGCAGCTAAAAATCTATCGGCGGGGTCTTGGTGGGGAAGGTTGACCAATCGGCTTTGAATGGCAACTTCCTGATTAAGGGTCGCTTCTCTTAGCGGTATTTTATTGAAAATTTCACGTACGGTCTTTACGACATTTGAGCCGAGTGAAATCCGTCCTTTTTCAGCAAGCACCAGAATTTCCCATACGCTGACTGGGGAAAACCAGAGTTCATTTGATTGGTTTTCCAGCGCCTCTGTGATCTTCGGGGAAAGACGTTGCGGTTCGGCCGCACTCCAGAGAATAATGTGGGTATCCAGAATCAGCTTCAATCTTCCAGCACCTCCCACTCATTTTCATCCACAACGGGAGATATAACATCACCGGTAATTTTAATCTTATCCTTCATACACCCGAGCCATTTTTCGGGTTTAGGGGGAGGTGGCGGTGGCACAACCAGTGCGACTGGTTCTCCCTTGCGGGTTACCAGAATCGATTTTCCGGTTTTCTTAACGGTGTTCAATAGGTGCAGACAAGTGGCCTTAAATTTTGAAATTGGTATGGTTTCTTGCATATTGAGCCCTCTTTTCATTTTTATAGTAATTATTCGTACCATAGTCAATGACCATAGTCAAGAAAAGAGTTGATTTAATCCCGGCAGGAAAAAAAGATAGGTACTTAACGCTTGACACAAACACAAATGGATAAGTTTTCAGGTTCAGCAGACCAATTCCTATAAATGGATCAAGTTTTGAGTCGATTGTGTCTACAAACGACTCAAAAAAACCAAAGTTAGACAAGGAAGAAACGGATTGCTTTTTTCTTTTTACGCACGGATTTTAGCATCGCTAACGCCATTTGGCCGATGATTCGGCTTCAGTTGAATGAGAAAATCGTCAACTGGACAACAAAATACTCCCTCAAATTTCCCCCTCTACGTAGCGAGTAACGACCCGTTTTACACCTTCGGACCAAATTGCCTCCAGCATGTATGCAAATTGTTTACGAAACACGTCGGAGCTGCCTACATCACCGTAGATATCTTTCATCTTCAACCAAGCCATCTCATCATCCTTGGCAGCGCGGGCGACAGACCTAAGACGATCCCAGTTGGGGTCATTGGGTTCAATCGTTTTACCACTTTCAGTTGTACCATAGCAGTATCGGCACCACAGCGCCGATGCAAGGGCAAGGCCCTTGACGCCTGCGCCTGCCCTCAGCCGGTCGACAACGGAGGGAATGATGAATTTAGGCTGACGATTGGAGCCATCCAGACATAGTCTGTCAATGGTGTCCCCGATCTTGGGGTTGGCGAAACGCTCCTCAATTTTCTTAAAATATTTCTGCAGATCCGTGTCCGGCACTGACGGAACAACGGGTATGATCTCCTCATGCTCGATCTTTTGGAGAAAACTGCGAATCATTGGATGCTGCATCGCCTCATGAACGAAGTGGATATCCAGGAGACCTGCGGGATAAGCGATGACTGCATGGCCGCCATTGAGAATACGGATTTTCATATGCTCATAGGGTGTTACATCGGGTACAAATTGTACCCCAACACGCTCAAGTGCCGGCCGACCGGCGGGAAAATTGTCTTCCAGCACCCACTGGGTGAAGTCTTCGCAAAAAACCGGCCAATTATCCTCAATACCGAAATCACGGGCTAAAATTTTCCGTTCGCGATCTCCAGTGGCAGGGGTAATCCGATCCACCATGCCGTTTGGAAAGGCGACCCGGTCGAGAATCCACCGGCTGAATTCAGGGTCGGACCGTTTGGCCAGGCCGGCCACTGCGTTGCGAGTGACAACCCCATTATGGGGGATGTTGTCGCAGGACATGACCGTGAATGGCTCGATGCCTGCCTCACGCCGCCGTTTAAGCCCCGCAACAATCAAGCCGAAAACGGTCTTGGGATTTTCGGGAGTGGCCCCGTCCGCCACTATTTGAGGATTCCCAGCGTCAAATACGCCCGAGGCGGGATCGATGAAATAGCCGCCTTCGGTGATGGTCAACGACACAATACGGATTGCAGGGTCGGCCAAAGTACGGATGACGGCCGCTGGGTCATTGGGGGAAAGGAAATCGATCATCGCTCCGGTAACGCGCGCGGCACTGCGGCTTGCCGACTGTTCCACGACAGTGGTCAGAAAATCCTGACCAGCGAGGATCCTGCGCATCTTTTCATCCGATGGCAATACGCCGGTACCAATGATGGCCCAACTATGATCACCGCCGGAATTAAAAAGTGAGTCTAAATAGACAGCCTGGTGGGCACGGTGAAAATTGCCGACACCGAAATGCACGATACCTGCAGAGAGTGCTGAGCGGTCGTAGCCGGGCGTGGCGGTAGAGGCGGAAATGGCTTTGAGGTTCTGAGTGGCAAGTCTTATCGTCATAAAGGTCCTCCTACCTCAATTACTTTAAAGCGGGCACGTTAGCTTCAGCTCATCCAATTGCCACCATCGACATTGTAAGTCTGGGCGACAATGTAGTCGGCTTCAGAACTAGCGAGAAACACTGCCATGCCGGTCAGGTCCTCAGCGGTTCCCATCCGTCCAAAGGGTACCGATTCACCAACCAGCCGTTTCTTTTCGCCTATCGGTCGGTTTTCGTATTTAGCAAAAAGGGCATCCACGCTGTTCCAGAGTTCGCCCTCCACCACTCCTGGTGCGATTGCATTTACATTGATGCCGTATTGAATCAAGTTCAACCCTGCCGATTGGGTAAGGCTAATTACGGCGGCCTTGGTCGCACAATAGACGGCAACCAGCGATTCGCCCCGCCGACCGGCCTGGCTGGCCATATTGATAATCTTGCCCCCTTTTCCCCGATTAATCATTGATTTTGCCACTGTCTGAAGCATAAACAGGGTGCCGGCGACATTGATCGCAAAAAGCCGGTTGTAGCTCTCACGGGTGATCTCGCTGACCGGGGCAAGGTCAAACACTGCGGCACTATTGATAAGAATGTCTATACCACCTGAATGATTCTCAACAGCCTTTACTGCAGCGTCTATGGAGGACTGATCGGTCACATCAAGCCGGATCGCATAAGCATCGGCTCCAATCTCCAACGCCGTCATTTCGGCCTCCTCAAAATTGATGTCAGCAATTGCCACCGTTGCACCTTCTCGAACATAAGCTTTCGCGAAGGCTTTGCCGATGCCACGCGCAGCACCCGTAATTATAGCTGATTTTCCCTTGAGACGTTTCATGTAATTTTTGCTCCTGATGTATTAAAAAGGTGAATTGAGTACTGGTTTCAGATGTGACCCAGCATATTGAGACGCCAATTAAATGACCGCTATGACCATCCTGATAACCAAGGTGGTATTTGATGTCAATACTAATTCTTCCTATGGAATTGTAATTCCAGGCCTATTTAAGTATAGTCCACCAGTGTGGTTGCGGCTGGTTTTTTTAAATCTAGGATTAACCCCGCTTCCAGCGGGATTATGTGATCATCCGCACGGGGCGATGGTGGCTTATCATAGATGATGAAGGACATCGTTCAACTCGACCACATTATCTGCTCTCCGCTCATATGTGCACAGCAAACCGCGCAGCCGATCGCCGCGGCGTTCGGATTGTATCTCGAAACCGATGAGCCCATCACTGAGCAGGATCTGGTTGTATATTCCGGGTTGACCTAGGCCGAATTGGACGACCGCCCGGATTACACGCACGAACGTTCAAAACGCCGGAAATGGATCCCCGAAGGAGATATCAATGAGCTCAGTAGATAAATATGTACAGATTCTGGCCGACAACCGCGCCGGAAAGGGGACGGGAATATATTCCGTCTGTTCCGCCCAGTCCACCGTGCTGGAAGCATCCATGCTTCAGGCGAAACAAGACGGTTCCATCCTGCTGATCGAGTCGACCTCCAACCAGGTTAACCAGTTCGGTGGATACACCGGCATGAAGCCGGCCGACTTCGTGGACTATGTCAACGGTATTGCCGCCAAAGTCGGTTACAACAAGGATAATATCCTGCTGGGCGGCGACCACTTGGGTCCGAATGCATGGCAGTCTGAAAACGCCGAGCCCGCAATGGCGAAGGCGCTGGATCTGATCAAAGAATACGTGAAAGCCGGATATCAGAAGATCCACCTCGACGCTTCTATGTTCTGCGCCGACGACGAAGGTGATCGCCATCGGCCGCTGGCCGATGAAATCGTTGCATCGCGTGCCGCCGCCATGGCGAAAGTTGCTGAAGAAACGCACACAGCGTTTCGGGCCGGCCAGCCTGAACCGGTCTACAGCATCGGTACCGAAGTCCCGATTCCGGGCGGTGCTCAGCAAGAGGAAGAATCCGTAGCGCCGACCACGCCGGCCGATGCCATCAAGACCATCGAAGTCACCAAGGCTGCTTTTGAGGCCGAAGGGCTTTCCGATGCTTGGAACCGAGTATATGGCATAGTTGTTCAGCCGGGCGTTGAATTCGGCGACGACCAGGTTTTTCACTATGACCGTGACGCCGCTAAAGGCCTCAGCGAAGAGATCATGAAGCAGGATCGTTTCGTTTACGAAGCGCACTCTACCGACTACCAGTCCGAAACCGGTCTGGCCAAATTGGTGGAAGATCACTTCTGCATCCTCAAAGTGGGGCCGTGGCTGACCTTCAGCTACCGCGAAGCGCTGTTCGCCCTCGCTATGATCGAAGAGGAAATGCTGGAGCCGAAGGGCATCGAAACCTCCAAACTGCGTGAAGTGATTGAAGCCGTAATGCTCGCAGAGCCAAAGTATTGGCAGAAATACTATACGGGCGATGGAGCCACGCAAGCGTATAAACGCAAGTACAGCTTCTCCGACCGTTCGCGCTACTATTGGCAGAACGATAAGATTCAGGAAGCTGTTGCGAAACTGGTTTCCAATCTCAAGGAAAATCCGATTTCCCAGTCTCTGCTGAGCCAGTACATGCCTAACCAGTACAGGGCGGTCAGTAAAGGAACCATCGCGAACGATGTTGAAGCACTCATCATCAACCGCATACGGGACGTTATCGGCATCTATGCCCGCGCCTGCAACATGTCCAAATATGATTTCCGATCTTTGGATGTATAGAAGCCGGTTCCATCGGGCATCGGCTTTTTTTCGAGTAAATACTTACAGGCAGGGTATGCATGTCGGTGATAGCGATGTGTTTACGGACGGATTTGGCGAATCCCCATGCGCAAAGAGCTCGGCACATCTTTTTGAGAAAAGCCGCTCAACCAAGGTTCCTGTCGTTCATCTCGGGGCTGTTGCGGTTTTAAATAATACTTGACAAAAATTGCGGGAATATCCTAATGAAATTAGGTCTAATTAATTTTATTGCTGAAATCACGGCTGTTTTTAAGATATTGTATAATTATAAAGCGTTTAACTGAAGATAGTCTGATAAAAAACTGGACTTTCACACAACCCGGTGCTTCCTTATTCTTATTGGACAACTACCTATAACCAACTCTCTTCCACCTTACAACGAAAGGCGTGTGCTTCAGGCGATCCGCCGCTTGGGTGAAGCGTCCAAAGCTGACCTTGACCGACAGACCAATTTGACCAACACAGTCGTAGGTACGATCGTTTCCGCGAATAACAAAGCTTTTAATTAAAAATATTTAAAACAACAAATACTTACGCACTGAACTCTCTCTGGTGAATCCTGACAGGGTTCGGCTCCCTGTCAAGGGATGAACGTGTTCCCATGCGCTGAGTAAAGGATACTATCTAGATATGAAGGAGGTGAAGGTGGCCGCCTGAGAAGATCTCGTCGTCAAAATGGGTTAGAAGAGTGTACAATATCAACTGTGGTTGTATACGGTTACTTGAAAAACCGTTATGCATCTATTCAATGTGTTCAGGAGAACAATGACATGAAAAAGACACTAACAGCTTTAGTCGTAATGGTAGGTGTACTGCTATCCCTGATGGGTGGAACGCAGGTCTTCGCACAAGATGTCACGATAAATATTGCATTAGCAAATAACCCGATTTCTCAGGCAATGGAAAGGATTACCCGCGAAAAGTATTCTGCTCCCGGTGTCACGGTGAATATTTCCGTCCTGCCCGAAAATGATTTACGCCAAAAACTGACCACCGAAGCGTCGACCGGAGGGACGACCTACGATATGTTCTATATAGGCCCTTATGAGGCGTCCAACTGGGCGCGATTCGGGTGGTTGGAGAATCTGGAGCCGTATTTTGACGCGCTCTCGCCCGAAAAGAAAGCGTGGTATGATCGGGATGATCTGATCAAGGGCATGGTGGGATCGCTGTCCTATAAGGGTAATATGTATGCGATACCCTTCTACGGGGAAGCCTCGTTCGTCATGTATAACAAGGAACTCTTTGCCAAAAAGAATTTGACCATGCCGGCTGAACCGAGCTGGGACGAAATCTACGAACTGGCGAAAAAAATTCATGATCCGGGCAATGACATCGTCGGTATGACCATGCGTGGTGCGCCGGGCTGGGGAATGAGCGGTGCACCGTTTGTCACGATTGTCAATGCCTTTGGCGGTCGGTTCTACGATATGGACTGGAACGCGACCATCGATACGCCGGAACAGCGCGCGGCCTGGCAGATGTATAAAAAGATCCTGCGCGAAGCCGGACAGTCGGATATCCTCTCCTATACTTACAACGAGTGTATCGCACTGATGCAGTCAGGCAAAGCCGGGATTTACTATGATGCGACGTCTATCGCGCCGCCGCTGGAAGCCAAAGGCTCGGCCGTTCGAGGGAAAGTCGGCTACGTCATGCCTCCGCATCAAAAAATGAAAGTGAATACCTCCTGGCTGTGGAACTGGGCGATGGGAATTAACCCTAAGTCGTCACCGGAGAAGAAGCAAGCTGTATTCAATTTCATGCTGTGGGCGACCTCAAAAGAATATATCAAAATGACGGTCGAACTCGATCCCACCGGGGCCAGTACGCCTCCGGCGTCACGGGCGTCAACCTATAAGCTCCCGGTGTATGCGAAAACGCCGTATGCTGAGATGACCTTAAAAACCCTCGAATCAACCGACTTCACCAAACCAACGATGGAGCCGGTTCCTTATGTCGGCCTCCAGTATATTGCGATTCCTGAGTTTGCCGATGCCGGAACGAGAATGACGGAATATCTGGCGGATTATGTGGTCGATAAACTTACCCTGGATGAAGCGATCAGCAGAACCCAGAAATTGTTTGACCAGGTCGCGGAAGACGGCGGATATAAATAATCATGCTCTTATCATGTGATGAAACAGACCAGTCCGAGACCGTTCCATCGGTCTCTGGCTGGTCGTTTTGATCACAAAGGCAATCTAATCAATCCCCATGTCCAACGTATTGTTTCTTCTCAGTGTTTCTTGTCTATGAAACCATCATGGGCACCGCGCTAAAGAGGACAATGTCATGACGAAAAATAAAGATTGGCCATTCTTAATTCCGGGGATTATTACGGTGGCTGTTGTCACCCAGGTGCCGTTTCTCTTAACCCTGATCTACTCGACCCTCAGATGGAACCTGGCGCGCCCCGACCTGCCGGTGAAATTCTATGGATTCAAAAACTTTTGGTATTTTCTGAGGATCCAAGATTGGCCCCAAATTCCTGAGTTTTATTCTATTGTCTGGCAGACAATTCTCATTACGTTCTGTGCCCTGGCGTTATGTACAATCGTCGGCTTTTTGCTCGCGTTGTTGCTGGATCATGCCATTCCGGGTGTGAATATCGCCAGGACTCTAATTTTAGGACCATTTTTCGTGATGTCTACAGCCAGCGGGGTGATCTGGAAAACCACGATCTTAAACACGACATTCGGATGGTATGGCGTGATCGCCAAATTTCTAGGATTTACCCCTGTTGACTTAATCAGCTATCACCCCATCGCTGTCATCGTGTTCCTGTTTTCATGGCGGTGGATGCCGTTCTTCGTGCTCATGATGTTGGCAGGATTGCAGAGTATTCCTGAGGAGATTGTGGACAGCATGGAGGTGGACGGCACGAATTGGTGGCAGGGCACCTTTTTGGTGAAACTGCCGATGATTCGAAAACATATCAGCGTCGCGATGATGTTAGGGCTCATCTTTCTTGTGAAAGAGTTTGGGCTTATCCTGGTGACCACCGCCGGCGGTCCCGGAACAAGCTCGTATACACTGCCCTACGCGGTCTACATGCAAGTGTTCAATGCCTCGAATGTGGGCCGGGCTGGAGCCTTAGCCGTCATCACAGTCGTCCTGACGTTGATCGGCATCAATATCCTGTTTAAATCTATTCAAAAAAGAAGCGCCATCTATGACTAAATAGGAGGTCGCAATGAGTGACAATCGGACGATTCAAGAAATTCAGCGATCAATACGATTGAAAAAAGCGGTAAGAATAACAGTAATGACGATCCTCATCTTTACGGTGGCCATACTCTATTTTTCACCGGTTCTGTATATGCATTTATCGGCCTTTAAAACAGAATATGATGCTGTCAGTCCGTCGCTGTTCTTCAGCCCGACGCTGGACACGTTCCGGAAGGTGTTAGGTGACGAGGCGATGTACGGTTATTTAAAAAATTCGCTATTTCAGGTTTGCGCCGGAACAATCGTCTGTCTGCTCTTAGGAATTCCCGCGGCCTTTGCGCTCACGTTCGGAAAATTTAAACACCAGGGAACGAATAAAAAGGTCTATTTCTGGTTCCTGACCACTATTTTGCTGCCTCCGGTCGCCGTGATTATTCCATTGTATACCTGGTTTCAAACATTCAATCTTATCGATAACCCGTTCGGGTTGCTGATTATCTATGTGGGATTTCACGTGCCGATTGTGGTGTGGATGCTGCACTCGTTCTTCTCTGATGTGCCGGTAGAAATTCTCGAAGCGGCCGATATAGATGGATGTTCACGCTTTCAGCAGCTTATGCTCATTGCGGTTCCGTTGGTGAGAACCGGGATTATTTCTGCCGGATTATTGGTGGCTGTCTTTATTTGGAATGAGTTTTTCCTGGCCTTCAATCTGACCGGCAATGAGGCCGCGACGCTGCCCGTCTATATGGCCCGATTTCGAGAACAGCAAGGGATGTTTGTGGCCCAACTGTCTGCCGCATCCACTGTGGTGATTTTACCCGCGGTGATATTTGGATGGATTAGTCAGAAATCGCTGGTGAAAGGACTGACAGCAGGTGGGGTTAAAGGGTAATGCCTGAGCCACTCTCAATGCCATTTGAGCAATGATTCGATGAACGTCCTGTTCTCTATCTCCTGAAAATCCATTGATTTTAGGATACGAATGCTGTTCTCGCCTAAGGAGGATTTTAATATGGCAGGAGTAACGTTAAAAGATTTAGTCAAACGCTATCCCAATGGGTTCCAGGCGGTCAATTCGATCAATCTGGAAATCTACGATAAAGAATTTGTGGTGTTGGTCGGTCCGTCCGGCTGTGCCAAATCTACCACGCTGCGGATGGTCGCCGGATTAGAGGAAGTGACTGACGGCCTGATCCTGATCGGCGACCGGGTGGTCAATGATGTGGCGGCCAAGGATCGGAATATTGCGATGGTCTTTCAAAACTACGCGCTCTATCCCCACATGGACGTCTATAAGAATATGGCCTTCGCGCTGAGACTGCGCAAGTTCCCCAAAGAGGAAATTGACCGGCGCGTGCGCAAAGCGGCTGATATTCTTGGGATTGTTCAACTCCTGGAACGTAAACCGAAACAACTGTCCGGTGGACAACGCCAGCGTGTTGCGGTCGGCCGGGCCATTGTGCGGGAGCCGGAAGTATTCCTTTTTGACGAGCCGCTCAGCAACTTGGATGCCAAACTCCGCGTGACGATGCGGGCCGAACTCACAAGACTGCAACATCGGTTGGAAACCACTATGATTTACGTGACCCACGATCAGGTGGAAGCCATGACGATGGGCGATCGAATTGTAATCATGAAAGATGGCTACATTATGCAAGTCGGGTCGCCGTTAGAAGTCTATAATTTTCCGGACAACGAATTTGTGGCCGGTTTTATCGGCAGTCCGGCAATGAACTTTTTCCGCGCGAAACTCGTGCAGGCTGATGGCGGATTGGCTGTTGACACCGGAAGTTTTCAAGTCAAGGTGCCGAAGGAGTATCATGACGTCTATGGCAGCTACAAGGACAAAGATGTGACATTCGGGATTCGTCCGGAGCATATTGCCGATGCCTTGCCGGAAGACTCCCGGGGCCAGTGGGAGAAATTCAACGCGGTAGTGGAAGGGATTGAACCGTTAGGCGCAGAGATAATTTTGGAAATGGTGACCGGGCAGAAAAGATTCACCGCGCGCGTCGATTCCGAATCGAAATCGCGGCTTCATAAGGAAGCAGAAGTGTACTTTAACATGCGAAAGATGCACCTGTTTGATACGAAAACACAACAAGTAATTCGCAACTGATGAGATGGCACAAGAAATTGATATCACATTGGAAGGATAAGGATAGGGATACGATACAATGTCGACAATGAAGGCCTTGCAGATTACTAAAGCTCATGAATCGCAAATTATCACACTGGATCGACCAGAACCCGGTCCCAATGAGGTACTGATTAACGTGATGGCCAGTGGGATTTGCGGGACGGATATTCATATTTTAGAAGGAGAATTCATGGCCGATTATCCGGCGATTCCCGGTCATGAATTTGCCGGAATTGTTGAACAGGTCGGCACAGCCGTCTCTCGAATTCAGCCCGGAGACCATGTCGCTGTGGAACCGAATATTGCCTGTGACAATTGCAGCTATTGTTTCAATAATCAACAGAACTTCTGTGAGAATTGGCAGGCTGTCGGCGTGACTTTGCCGGGCGGGATGGCTGAATACGTGGTCGCTCCGGAGAAAGCGGTTTTTCACATCGGAGGTCTCGAATTCGAAGAAGGAGCCTTTGTCGAACCGCTATCTTGTGTATTACACGGCGTCCAAAAAGCTCGGATTCGACTGGCCGATCATGTCGCCATTTTGGGGGCAGGACCGATCGGAAATCTTTTACTTCAAACCGTAAAAGTCCAGGGAGCGCGAAGCGTCACAGTCGTTGAACTGGATCAAGCACGGGCTGACACTGCGAAAGAAGCAGGGGCAGATCAGATCTGCCGCTCTCTTGACGATCTTCCCGGGGAAGCGTTTGAAGTCGTGATTGATGCAACCGGTGTCATTCCCGTGATGGCGCGTACGCCGGAATTTGCCCGAAAAGGCGGAACAATTCTCCTGTTTGGCGTGCCGCCGAAAACCAAAGTTGCGTTCGATGCATTTACGCTTTTTATCAAAGGCTTGACGATCTTAACCTCATTCACCTCGGTGCGCAACAGTATTCAAGCGATTGAACTGTTGAAAAATAGACGCATCAACGTCAAACAACTCGTCTCCCATCGTTTGCCGTTAGCGGAGTTCGAACAGGGTGTGAACCTGATTAAAAACAAACAGGAGAATGTCAAAAAGGTAATTATCACCCCCAATAATTAATATTAATCTCAATCCCAGGGAATTTCTATTTCATAAAGAGGGGCATGTTGCTGCGCGCCATAGATGTCCGAATCGCCTATATTCCCAGAGGCGATTCGTCTCGGGAAAGTGATCTTAATAGCAGCGGCCTGATCGAATTCAATGATGGATATGTCGTCCTGGTTCTCAAGCATGTAGAGTTTTGAGATGAGCCCTTTGTTTATAGCGTTTGACTCTTTTACCTTTTTATAATCTTGAGAATTGTTGAAAAAGATATCAAGCGTAAGCTTGAAGGGCCCTGCGTTTTTGCTTCTTAGAAATTTTGCCAAATGTCCAAGCTTTCTCTTGTCCGCCATCTCTATACTCCTTTTAGAATTACCTTAGACATCTTCCAGGGTTATGGGAAATAAGCTGATCGGATCATCCACTTCCAGAAGGTGATAGATATTGAACTCAAAGACCTCCCCTAGGTCGAAATCAGACGGAGAATAAAGAAACGCCAGGTTGCCAGATGTCGCTTTTCGGCCTTCGTAGGGATAATGAAGCATCACTCCATGGGCAAACGTGCAAACGGCATGCGCTATTTCTTGGGTCCGCCCAACCGCTTCCCCGACAATACCCAATTCGTGACTTTCGACATCCTTCGCAGACTCCCACTCACCCATTACACCGTTCTTTCCATATATATGAAAAACAAGCTGGTAGTCATCCCCGGGACTATAGGACAGTTCACTCTCCACATTTTTCCTCACAATCCCTGTGAGATTGTCCACCTCACGGATGAGTATCGGATCCTTGGCTCCTGCAATGAAAATGGACCTATATCCGACCTTTTTCGATCCTTCCAATTTCAAGGTATATTGATCCGACTTGACAAACTTTGTCTTGGCAACTCGAACCGCCCGGTCACTGAACTGATCGAAGGTCGTCTCTGTCAAATCGATCATGCCCCCCGGCAGGAACAGCTTCACCGGACTTTCCTTTTCATATAACGTATGGGCAGCAACCGACTCAACGGTGCACTTCCTTTTCCTGTTTAGCGGTTCTATGACAAAATGATCCTCTCTTATAGTACCGAAAATGCAGTCAGCCCCTGCGGTGGGTTCGGCCGCCATTGCACCGCACTCTAGTATTTTTCCCATATGAATCGCCAAACCAGGATCAAAGCCCCCCATCATGGGTAATGCCGCAAAGACTGCCGGGTCGTAGGATCGACCGGCCACAATGACATCAGCGCCCATTTTTAAGGCTTCAATATATGGCTCTATACCCATCTGGGCAACGATCCTTTCACTACTGTCGATATCTTCTGTCGTTAGGTCCTTCGGCAGCTCAAAAGTCCTGATTTTACCGTCATTCAGAGAACTCTTGAGGAATTCCTTATCCATGTCAGAGGCGATTCGAACCAATTTGAAGTTAAAATTTCTTTCCTTGGCTAGGTCTCTAATGATGCCGATGGTTTGATCCAAACCCGGCTGGGAGCCGGAACCTCCAGCTGACCCGATTATGACAGGAATATGAAGCTTCTGTTGTGCCCCCAGCAAAATTTCCAGATCCTTTTTCTGGGCTTCCCAGCTGAGGATTGGTTTGCCTGAACCAAGATAATAGGGGCCCGGGTCCGTCGATCCGGCATCAACTCCAATCACATCAGGACTTCTTTTTAGGCCTTCTTCGAAAGATTCCTCGGGGAAGCCATATCCGAGACCGCCAGTGGGGCACAATACTTTCATTTCTTTCATTAAATCAACCTCCCTAGATAAACGAAAATATCCACTAAACAAGGCTAGGTAGCCACGTTGACAAAAAGGGTATGTAAATTACTGTGGAGATGACGAAAAGCTGAACCCTAAGGAATCTGTTTCATGTTTGCGATCTTATACTCTATAGCGTATTTTTTAAACAACTTAATGAAATCAGCAGATACACCGGAATCCGTGATAAAAACGTTCACATCCTCAAAAGGCATGACCTTTGTCAAGACATTTCGGCCAAATTTCGAATGATCCGCAACCACAATGATTTTGCTGCACAATTTCACAATTTCGCTGACGTATGTAGAACCGAGAAATTCATAGTTGGTTATACCTTTTTCTTCGGTAATGCCTCCGGCACCGAGAATTACTTTTGAGTTATTAAATTTCTGTAGCATTCTTGGAACCGTCGGACCTTCGATGCAATTATTCGAGTAATTAATAATGCCCCCCAAGACGATCACTTTCACATTCGGCTTGTTTCTCAACTCAAATACAACGTCAATTCCATTTGTAATTAGCGTAATATTCTTATTTGGATCGATATGCCGCGCGACATGAATCGTTGTGGTTCCATATAGCAAAACGATGACCTCACCGTCCTGAATATACTTTTGAGCGGCAAGACCGATGGCCTCCTTCTCTCGAGAATAAAGCTGCAAACGGTGGTTATATCGTAAATCGCCTTTCAGGTGCGGCTGTTCAGCATAAGAGACACCTCCCCTGAATTTCCTGATACTTCCTTTTTTTAGGAGGAAATTGATATCTCTTCTGAGTGTTGCCATCGAACAGCGGGTCAACTCGAGCAGCTCGTTTATTTTAATCCTTTTTGATTTACGGCAAGCATCTAAAATAATTTCTCGCCTTTCAAACGGAAGCATAACCTTACCCTCTACCCCTTGTTTTAAATTCTGCTATTTTGCCTGAAGAACCGGCCATCGCCATCAATCATGACGTATTTGCTGTCTGCGCCTTGAGAATACCGAATCCTGAATTTGATATTTATGAACTAATTTGATATTTAAATGATTTTTTTTGATAAAAAAAATAACTGCTATTGTCAATATCAAAATGGCTGATGAAATTTGTTTTTTTATCACCACAAGCGTGAATAGAGATAACTTACTAAAATTTATAGTAAATATTTCATTGTCAGATTTGCTTCAACCAATTTAAATCGTTAATTGATTATGATTTTTTCGTTAAAAAATTCTTGACAATAATGAATCAACCGAAATATATACTGACCAATTAATGATTCTGAATAAATCTCTTTGCCCTAATAAATGATGCATATGCCCATGCTACATTCCATCACCGGCAATACCGGGGTAATCCAGCGTCATCATGCGGTTGGCGAAAACACCCATGGAAACACCTCAACCCTGAAGCACAGCTACCCTTCCA
>Ga0136654_1000308_pt1 | contig 15517 bp, 19 predicted proteins | sample InaspJWI70metaG_FD_94865 | JGI IMG/M metagenome (GOLD analysis project Ga0136654, IMG submission 94865) | Marine gutless worms symbiont microbial communities from Oahu, Hawaii - Inanidrilus sp. 1 OAHU.JWI-70 metaG (version 2) | ecosystem: Host-associated > Annelida > Digestive system >... | reverse complement strand
TTCCCGTACCTTGGCATAGCGCGATTCATCGGCGTCGGCCGGCACCAGCACGCCGACATTGAGGCGTTCGATTCTGCCCGGGGTTTCCACCACTTCGGCGATGGTGCGGCCGTGCATATACTCGATTTCGGTGGTGGTGGTGGAACCATCTGCCTTTTTATCTTTACCGCCGGCAAATTTCGATTCACGCCGGCGTACTATGTTACTGCCCTGCTTCTTATTGCGCGGCGTAATGTTTTCCCGAGTGGTTTTGACCTGATCGAAATTCAGCATCACATCGACGCTGACCATCGCCTGGTTGGGGCCGAAGGCCCGGCTCAGTACTTCATTGACTTTACCGGCAAGATATTCCTCGACAGATTTTTTCTGCTGCAACCGCCCGCTCACCTGCTGCATGTCGGCGCTATCGGCAATGCTACTCAAGGTAACCCCGCCCTGGTCGGAGACGGTTACCTGGGAAGCCTCGAGGCCGGACACAGCGGCTGCCACCAGGCGTTGCATGCCGACGACCTGCTGACTATCCAACGCCTGTCCCGGTTGTAAAAACACCGTGACCGACGCGCTCGACGGTTCGTCATCCTGCTGAAACAATCCGCGTTCGGGTAAAACCAGGTGCACGCGCGCAAACTTGACCGCGCGCAGGGACATGATGGTGCGTGTCAGCTCGCCCTGCAAAGCTCGTTGGAAGTTTATCTTCTGCGCGAATTCGGTCATGCCGAATTCGGTATTATCGAAGACCTCAAAGCCCACGCCGCCGGAAAGCGGCGCCCCGTTGCCCATCAATTTCAAGCGGGTTTCATGCACCGAATTATCCGGCACAAGAATCCGGGAACCGCCATCTTCGAGCCGATACTCGACCTTCATGCGCTCCAGCTCAGACAGTATGCCGGCGGCATCCTGCTGGTTAACGTCGGTAAACAATACCGCGTACTTTTCATTCAACAACCAGACAAAACCCGCGAACATCACTGCGATGACAATCATCGCACCGATGCCAAGCCCTACTCTGCTAACCGGATTCATTTCTTCAATCGTATTGGTAACACTCATAGCTATTTCACTCGCCTATATCTGCATGCGCATGATTTCCCGATATCCCTCGAGCAGCTTGTTGCGCACCTGCAGCGTCAACTCGAAGGAAAGTTTTGCCTTTTCCAGCGACGTCATCACCTGGTGCAGGTTATCCGACTGGCCCGCGGCCAATTGCCTGACCTGGAGCTCCGAAGAATAAATTTGCTGATCCAGTTCTTTCAGCTGAGCGTTCATCCAACCGGCGAAATCGGTCTGACCCGTTTTAGCCGCGGCCGGCGCCAACGCCGAACTCACCGCTTCCGCAATCGGGACTATCGGTTCGATCGCCATCAGCCGCCTCCGATCTCGAGCGCGTGCAACGCCATGGTCTTGGCGGCATTCAACGCCCTAACGTTGGCTTCATAGGCCCTGGTTGCCTGCATCAGGTTTACCATTTCGGAAACCGGGTTGATATTCGGATAGGCCACGAATCCGTCAGCATTGGCGTCGGGATGATCGGGCTCGTGTCTTAGGCGCGGTTCCGCCAACAACGGCACGATCTCCGCCACTTCGGCACCCAGGCTCAATTGCGGCGACTGGTGACCTGCCATATGGCTAGCAAAGGACTGGCCGGTCTTTTCGCTAATGACAACCTGCAATGGCGAGTAAGGTTCGCCCGAGGCGTTGCGCGTGGTGTTGACATTGGCCAGATTCAAAGCGACGGTATCGAGCACCACCTTCTGTACCGCCATGCCCGAGGCGCTGATATCGAATGAGTTAAAATAATCCATCGTTATACCCGCCTTTCGCTGATCGCCATTTTGAGCACTTCGCCGCGCTTGCCGTTGGCTTCCAGCAGTGCGCGGTAACGCAGCAGATTTTCGGTCAACTCGACCATTTCGCGATCCAGCTGCACCGCTTCACCCGTGGATGAAACCAGCGACTGCGCCTGATTCAGACGATTACGTAGCGACTCGATTTCGTTACCCAGCAAGGCGTCGCTGGCGTTATCGATAGACGCGGTCGAGAAACGCGACAGGTATTCCTCGAAACTCACGCGCTGGGTCAGATAGCCCTGGGTATCGACGTTGGCGATATTGTTTGCCGTCACCTGGTGACGCAGCAGCGACGCATCAAGCGCCAACTGCACCAGTTGCGATGTTACTCCCCCGATGTTTTCGATCATGCCTGCTCCACATTTATGTTTTTCGTGCTCATTGAATAATTAACTCCGCATGCAGCGCACCGGCGCGCTTGATGCCCTGTAAAATCGTGATGATGTCGCGGCTGGTCGCTTTGACCTTGTTCAACGCCGACACCAGATCGGCAATGGTCGAATTGTTCGGCAGCGACAAATTGAGAGGTACTTCTTCGGATACCTCGATCGAGGTCTGCGGCACCACCTGGGTGCGTACGTTATCGCCGGTTCCCCTGACCAGCAGCGGTTGCGATACGGTGAACTCGGTGCTAATGGCCACATTCAAATCGCCGTGGGTGACGGTAATTGACGAAATGCGCACGTTGCCGCCGGAGACAACGGTGCCGGTACGCTCGTTAACCACGACGCGTGACGGAATGTCGGGATTGACTTGCGTGTTTTCGATGCGGGTGAGGAAGCGCACCAGCTCCGAGCGCTGCGAATCCGGTACTCGCACCTGTACCCGAGCAGCATCGATCGCACGCGCAGAGCCGGCACCCAGCAGAGCCGACAACGAGTCCGCAATCATGCTCGCGGTCGAAAAATCCGGATTGTACAGGATATATTGCACGTGGCCCGAGGCACTCATCAAACTCGTTTCGAGGCCGCGTTCGACGATCGCGCCATCGCTGACATAGGCCGAGGTCGGGTGATTTTTCTGCACGATATTGCCGTTCAGATCATAGCTGAAACCACCCACCGAGAGCTGTCCCTGCGCAAGCGCGTAAACGCGCCTATCGGCGCCGGTCAGGTGGGTTAACAGCAGCGTGCCGCCGACCAGGCTGCGGCTGTCGCCGAGTGACGTCACATTGATATCGAGCTTATCGCCAATCTGCGCATAAGGCGGCAAGGTCGCCGTCACCATAACGCTGGCGACATTGCGGCTACGAATATCGCCCACCGGTAGGCTGACACTGAAGCGCGCAAGAATATTTTTGATCGACTGCATGGTCGCTACGCTGCGCGACGAATCGCCAGTCCCGGCAAGCCCCGTAATAAGGCCATACCCGACCAAGGCATTATCCTTGGCGCTCGACAGGCGGCCCAAGTCCTTGATGCGCACGCCGCCATCGCTGCCGGTTGCGGCCAGGGCACCGTTAGCCAGCCCTAACCCGAGAATCAAAACCAGGATTAATCTGCCCATCAGAACAACCAGTTAAACAGGCGCGACAACATGCCTTCCTTTTGACGCCGACCTAACAAACCGTCGCCGACATAGGTGATCCTGGCGTTCGCGATGCGGGTCGATAGTATCGTATTTGCGGCGCTGATATCCTGGGCCCTGACGCGCCCGGACAGCCGGATGTGTTGTTTCTCCTCGTTGAATTCGATAAATTGTTCGCCCATGATTTCAAGTTCGCCGTGCTCGAGCTCTTTCTGAATCGTAACGGTGACGCTGGCGATCAGCTTGCCGTTGCGATTAATCGTACCGTTTCCTTCAAAATTTGAATCCAGATCGAGACCGATTTCGCTATCCCTGTCGTTATCCGATAATGAGGCGCCGAAACCGGCAAAGCCTTTGGTAGTCGATCCGGCGCTGGTGGTCGATGAAGCTTCCTCGTAAATCAACACGGTCAGGCTCTGGCCGACATAACTGGAGCGTTGATCGCTAACCAGAGATTGGTAGGTATCTTCGTTATACAGGCTTTCGGCGATCACCGGCGTGTTAAGCAGCGTTAGCGAGAAAAACCCCATGACAACGATTGTTGGTAGCTTAATTCTATTCATCTCAGTAAACCCTCGTCTGTGCGTGGCCGGTAACCACGACCGAATATAATTCACCCGAATCCGGGTTCCTGACCTGGATTTTTTGCTCCAGCCGGCCGTCGCTGAGCGCGATAGCCCTGGTATTCAGCTGTATGTTGCCAACCTTCGCGGTGACCCTGACCCGTTGACCGCTGCTAACCGCGGGCACAGGCTGCAACATCTCCTCGGTCAGAATCGATCCCGCCGCCAGGGGTTGCTTCAAACGCATGCCGGATACCGACTTCAACTCGCTAACCACTCGCCCACCCGCGCGGGTGATGTCGACATAAGCCTTATGCAACCCACGGGCGCTGACGGCTTCGCTGCGCTCCAGATCGTGCGCGGCGACGAGCACTTGCTGATGAATCGAAAGCGCAAACCACAGCGGCAGGGTTTGCACGAATTTGCCGTCAACGTGAATATCGACCCAGACACTGATGCGCCGGGTAAAGTAAGCGTTTTCGCGCAACCTTGCCTTTACCGAAACTGCGCCGGGTGGTAGCAGCAAATCTCGCGGCACCGAAACTGCTTCGATTCGGTAATCGCGAAAATCTGCCTGTAATCGCTGGTTCAGGAACTCGAAGGCCAGTTGGTTCAGGCGCTCGCCGGAAAATGCGACACCTGTGCTGCGAACTGTAACTCGCGCCTGCCCCGACCATTTGAAATCCCGGATCGTGCCCGGATATAACGCCTCCAGCCGTGCCGCGATCGCGTTGCGGCTAAGGCGGGTCTTGAAACCCGGCCGCGGGGACCTGCCGATAACAATCGCCGACAATCGTTTTGCCAGCCCGGTGTCACCGGATTCGACCCGTGCGATATCTGCCAAACTGTAATGACCGCCGGATAACGCCACCTCGTCCTGAAGAACGATTTCAACCTGTGCCGCATGGCCGGGTGCGACCACGCCTGGCCACAGCAGGCTGAAAACCAGGATTCTGGCGCCGCGAAATTTCATGCTAGCGGCGCAGATTGCTGGCGATTGCCAGCATTTCATCGGCGGCCTGAATTACCTTTGAATTCATTTCGTAACCACGCTGCGCCAGCACCAGATTACTCAGTTCCTCGACCAGATTGACATTGGAACCCTCGAGAAAACCCTGCGCCAGCTCGCCGAAACCAGTGTCTCCGGCATCACCGTAAAACACATCGCCCGAATCGGTTGACGGCCGGTACAGATTGTCGCCCAACGGAGTCAGCCCGCCAGGATTGACGAAATTAGCCAGTTCGATGCGGCCAATTTCGATCGGGTCGTCATCCCCTGCAAGTTGGGCCAACACCCTGCCATTGTTCTGAATCACAATACCCTGTGAATCGATGGGTACCTGAATCGAGGGATTCAGGAGATAACCGTCGCTATTGACCAGCATTCCGTCGCGGTCGACTTTCAAATCACCGGTTCGGGTATAGGCCAAACCGCCATCCGGCAGTTCCACTTCGAGAAAACCATCGCCCTGGATCGCGATATCGAGCATGCCTTCGGTGGCCTTGATATCACCCTGGCTGAAAATCTTGTTAATCGAGGACACCATGGCACCTATGCCCAGGGGGTTATCGATATCGGGACTGGTAACAATGCCGCGCGCTGCGTTGAGTTCTCGATACACCAGGTCTTGAAAATCCACCTTGCTCTTTTTAAATCCGGTGGTGTTGACGTTGGCCAGATTATTGGCAATCACGTCGACCTGGGTCTGTTGCACATGCATGCCGGTGGCGGAAATATGAAAAGCGTCTAACATGGTTTTACTCCCTCTACTCGATATTAAAATTCGGCGATAGTCTCGATCGCGCTGCCGATCATTTCGTCATAACCCTGGATTACATGCCGGGTGGCTTCGAAATGACGCACCGTTTCCATCATTTTGACCATTTCATCCATGACCTCGATATTCGAAGCTTCCAGGAAACCCTGGCGCAGCGACGGCCGCGACACCGGCTCGGGCCGGGCGCTACCTTCGAGGCTAAAGCCGCCGTCACCGGCCTTTATCAGTGCATCGGGGTTTTTGAATTTGACGATCTTGAGCTGCGCGATAACATCATCGCCTTCCCAGACGGTGCCGCTCGGGTCGATACGCGGGGCATTGCCGCTAAGACGAATTTCGCCGCCAACACCGTTAACGACGAGTCCATCGGTAGATACCAGCCGGCCGGCGCCGTCCATCCGGAAACTGCCCTGGCGACTATAGACAGCGCCGTCGCCGGTCCCTAGCACGAAGAAGCCTTCACCCTCGATGGCGAGATCCAGCTGGTTGCCGGTATTGCGCAATGCACCCTGGGTAAAGTCGACCGCCGAACTCATCGAAGGCAGCGTCGCATCGGTGCCGATCGACACTCGCGACAGGGTTTCGACAGCCGTATCGAACTGGGCGGCAAAGCTGCGCACCACCGGAATATCGCGTTTGAATCCGCTGGTGCTCGCATTGGCCAGGTTATGGCTGATCATATCTAGCCGCTGCATGCCATTGATCATGCCCAGTTCGCTGATACCCATAACATTTGTCATTGCAGTTCCTCTTTCATGCGGCTGTCGACCGCGTAAACATGCGCCAGCAATAGCGCTACCATTTCAAACAACTCCGGTCCTATCTCGGTATCGGTCGGTAACCGAAACAGTGCCTCCACCAGTTTTTCGTCCTGCACCACCGGCACTTCGTGCCGCCTGTTGCCGGCTTCGCCGACGATAGTTTGCGCCAGTTTGCCACTACCCTTTAAAACTACACGCGGCAACCCCTCCCCGGGGTCATAGGCGAGTCCGACCACCCTCGATATGTCTTCCGGCTCATCCATGGCGCTACATCAGACGGTTGACGCTGTCCTGCGTAATGTAGTGCTCGACCACCGCGTTTAGCACCCCCCCGTCAAAACCCGCGACCGTGCTGTAACTCAGCTCTTCGGCTTCCCAATTCAGGGCCATGAGTGAATCCGCGATGCGGTTGCTATAACGCGACAGGAAATCGGTGGCGGCGCTGTTTTCGGTGGCAAATTCGATGCGCGCGCGGCGGTTGGCGAGATTGACCGTGACCTCGACCTGTCCCAGATAATCGGTCTCGAGCGAGAATACGATTTTACGATACTGCCCGGCGCTCGCCGCCCGGCCTTCGCCATCCCGTTGCTGCGCAAAAAACGCGATCTGAATTTCGACCAGGCGCTCGCCGAGCCACAGCGGGAAGTGCACCAGCCGATGGCCGACCGAATTGGCGTTTTGAACATTGAACAGGCGTTCGCTCAATTGGCGTTCGGAATTTCCCGGCGCAGTGTGCGGCGAAGCCGTCGCGGAGGTTTCGATCGAGGCGTTGTCGGGTGCCTGCGTGGCCCGGGATTGTTGTTCATGTTGCAGCTGCGCCTCGGCGGAAAAGCGCTGGTGCAACTGCGCCATAAGCGTCGCCAACAAAGCCACCACCGGTGCTTCGGCCTGGTTACCGCCGGCGACCGCCGAAGTCGCAAGCTGCGGGATCTCATCACTGGACGCGGCCATGGAATGCGGCTGTCCCTGCTGCAGGTGGCGATAGATGGCGCGTACGAATTCGGGTTCCAGGCGGCTACCCATCTTGCTCAGGATCAACGCGCTGAGCGCCATTAACTCGGGCTGGGCGGCCTGCGCCACCAGCGTGCTCACGCGCTGGAAGTCCGCCTGTGCGAGACGCGCATGATACTGCTCGAATAGCTGTACGATAAGCCGATCGCCGGGCAGATTGATGCCTTCGAGATGGCGGTTCAGCAAATTGCCCGTGGTTTCACCGTCGATGCCGGTGGCGTGGATACGCTGCAGGTGAACCTTGTCGTCGATGGCGATGACGCGTCCGCGAAGCACTTCCCCGGTGGAGAGCGGAATCGAACTATCGACGACGCGTTCGCGCCCACCGAACTCGACCCCGTAACGGCCGCCGTCATAATGGCGCATGACCTTGCCCTTGATGATGTTACCGATCGTCAACGTGGATTCGCTATCGAGCGCAAAACTCAGGCTTCGGCTACCCGGAACATGCCCTTGCTGTAATGCTTCTAGAATACCGGAGACGTTCATAGCGTCACCATCGCAAACGACTTGACGTCGACCGTGGTCGGCACCTCGTTCATCGATAAAATAGACAACTGTGGCATGATGCGTTCGGTAAAACGCCGCAAATGCGCGCGCAGTTCCGGAGCGCACAACAGTACCGGCGGCATGTTGGCGTTGAGCATTTTTTCGGTATGTGCCGAAATCCTGGCGATTACCTGTTCGGCGAAACGCGGCTCGACCACCAGTTGTCCCTTGTTGGCTTCGGCGCGCACGCCACCGGCGAGCGTCTGTTCGATGCCGGGATCGAGCACCAGCACATTGAGTTTACCATCGCGGTGGATCAACGGCTGGCAAATCGCGGCGCCGAGCCGCTGGCGCACAACCTCGGTCAGGTAGTCCGGATCCTTTGCCTGCTTGCCCTCGTCGACCAAGATTTCGAGGATCATTTCCAGATTCCGGATCGACACCTTATTCGCGCAGCAGGCGCTGCAGCACCTTTTGTACGTCGGTCAGGCTCAGCACCGCCGGAATCAATTCTTCGACCAGGCTGGCGTTGCGGGTTTTGCTATGTTCGAGCAGACGCTCGGTTTCGGCGCGCGTCAATAAGTTAGCCGCCTGCTGGCGTACCGTTTCGGTGACGTGGGTCATCAACACGTGCAGCGGTTCGATCAGCGTGTAACCGGCGCCGCGCGCGCGATCGCGCTGCTCCCCCACAATCCAGACCGCGGGCAGTTTGTAGGTTGGATCGCGGGTTTCGACGCCGTCAATTTTTTCCGCCGCGCCGCCGGGATTGATCGCCAGGGTGCGGTCGATCAGGATTTCGCCTTCGCCCACGCGGGCGTCGTAAACCCGAATCTGGTAAGCGTTCGGCGGCAGGCTCTTGTCATCGCGAGCGCGCACCCGGGGCATGACAAAACCAATCTCTTGCGCACACTGCTTACGGAAGACGGCGATGCGATCCATCATCAGGCTGTCGTCACCGGCGAGCAGCGGCACCAGGTTTTGCCCGACCTTGATCTCGAGCGGTTCGACCGCCAGCGTCTCGTACAGGTCCGCTTCGGGCGGCGGCGCCTCGACTGCCGTTTCCTGCTCCGTTTGCTGCCGTGCGCGGCTGTTTTGCGCGATCAGGTACATTACGCCGACCAGTGCGATCAGGACCACCACCGGCAGCGCCGGAATTCCGGGCAGAAACAGGGTCACCACCAGTGCCGCGCCGATGAGCGCAAGAATTTTCGGAAACGCGGTAACCTGTCCGGTGATTTCTTGCGAGAGATACGCATCCGACGCCGCGCGCGTGACGATAATGCCGGTACCGGTGGCGATCACCAGCGCCGGAATCTGGGTAACGATGCCGTCGCCGATGGTCAGCAGCGTATAGGTCTGCAGCGCGGCGCCCCAGTTCATGCCGAGCTGGGCGATGCCGATCGTCAACCCACCGATGATATCGATCAGGATAATGACAATACCGGCGATAGCATCGCCCTTGACGAATTTGCTGGCGCCGTCCATCGCACCGTAGAAGCTCGCTTCCTTCTCGATTTGCTCGCGCCGCGTCTGCGCCTGGCGCTCGTCGATCAGCCCCATGTTGAGATCGGCGTCGATACTCATCTGCTTGCCGGGCATGGCATCGAGGGTAAAGCGCGCCGCCACCTCGGCCACGCGCTGCGCGCCGTTGGTGACGACGACATACTGCACCACGATTAGCACCAGGAACACAATCATGCCGATCACGTAGTTACCGCCGACCACGTGCGCACCGATGGTCGCAATCACCTGGCCCGCATCGGCATCCGACAGAATCAGCCTGGTGGCCGCGATATTGAGCGACAGGCGAAACAATGTCGCAATCAGCAGTAGCGACGGAAAGGTCGAAAACTGCAGCGGTTTCTCGACATAAAACGTCAGCAGTAAAATCAGCAGGGCGAAGCTGATATTGGTGATCAGTAAAAAATCGAGCAGGCCGGACGGGATCGGCATGAACAGAATCATCAGGATGCCGACCACCGCGAACACCAGTATCAGATCCGACTGAGTGCTGAAAATTCTCTTTAGCGCGGCAATCATGTCGGGCTCCCGGTCCGGGCCGATCGCTGCATGAATACCCAAACCATAATTTTGGCGACCAGGGGGTAAAGGTCTTCGGGCACGTCGCTGTCGATACCAACCCGGTGAAACAAGGCTTTTGCAAGTTTTTATTTTCGACGATCGGCACGCCGTGCAGTTTCGCGGCGGCGCGCATTTTCGCCGCCATCTCGCCAGCGGACTTCGCGATCAACTGCGGTGCGATCATACTATCGCGATCGTACTTGAGCGCTATCGCGAGCCGCGTCGGGTTGGTTATCAACACGTCCGCGTCGGGTAGCTTTTGCAGCGCTCCGGCGCGTTTCGCCGCTTCGCGCCTGAGCTCGCGCAGGCGTGCGCGAATCTGGGGATCGCCCTCGCGGCGCTTGTGCTCCTCCTTGATTTCACGATGGCTCATGCGCATGCGTTTGGCGTATTCCCAACGCGTGTAGACCAGGTCGATTAACACGATCAACAGGATAACCAGCAGCATCTTGTACAGCAGTTCCTGACCGTGACGCGACATGAACAGCAGATAACTGTCGGGACTGGTGTCCATCAACGAGAGCAATTTCGGTATCGTGGCGCTGATCACCAGATAAATCACGAAACCGAAGACACTCATTTTGATGAAGGTCTTGAGGGACTCGAACAGCAATCGGCTGGAAAACAGACGCTTGAACCCCGCCACCGGGTTGAGACGCTGGGGATCGGGTTTGAGCGGAAAAAACGAAAACACCGGGCCCGTCTGCAGCAGGTTCGACAGCACCGCAGTGATCACGATTACGGCAACGAAGGACCAAAACAGGCTGGTGAGAAAACCGATGCCCTGCTCGAACCAGGCCAGCGCCGGCCCGGCTTCGAGCGGGAATAGATGCGCGTTTACCAGCAGACCATGACACAGTGCGAGGATGCCATCGGCATAGTAGTCGCCGGCGAAATACGACAATGCCAGCACCATCGACAGCAACATGAACGAATTGACTTCCATGCTCTTGGCGACCTGGCCACGCTTACGCGCTTCATCGAGTTTGAAGGGCGTCGCCTGTTCGGTCTGATTCTGTTCCTGCTGTTCGGCCATCGCTGCTAGTCCAGTAGCGCCTGCCAGTAGATGAAAATCGACGCGAATATTTTTTGCAGCAAGGGACCGAGATAATTCAGCGACAATGCCAGCACGCTTAAGCCCACCAGAATTTTAAGCGGCAGGCTGACGATGAACATATTGACCTGCGGCATGGTGCGCGCCGCAACCGCAAGCCCGACGTCAAGCAACAGCAGCGTAAACACAACCGGCGCGACCAGCATCAGGCCAAAGGTGAACATGGTGCCAAACTGCGCGACGAGTGGGCCGAGCGACAGGTCACCGAGCGCCCCCCCGGGCGGCAGCGCCTGCAGTGAGTAAACGATGCCGCGCATCAGCATGTGGTGGCCATCCAACAGGAAAAAAGTTGCGACCGCCATCAGGTTTAACGCCGTACCGAGCATCGGACCCTGGGTGTTGGTCGCGGGGTCGATCAGGTTGGCGACCCCGAAACCCATCTGGAAATCGACGATACGTCCGCCAAACAGGAATACGGCGAAGGCGGCGAATAGTCCGAAGGCCATCATGGCGCCGATCAAGAGTTCGTTGGCCATAGCTATGAGCAGCGCCGGAACCGAAACAAAACCGACCAGGCCCGACGGCGGCAGCGCCGCGACTAGCAGTGCGGCCAGCGACAGTAACAGCAAGATGCGAACCCGCAGCGGCAGCGGCGCGATCGCAAACAATGGCGTCAACAACAGCAGAGCGCTGATGCGGGTAAACACCAGCAAAATTGTCGTCAGTGACGTCATTTCCATGCTCAAATTCACTTTTGAGTTCACCATCTCCGATAGCTTCAACTGCAATAACTCAGCCTCCCTGTTTCGTTAATGCCTCTCCTGCTTGGTTAAATCCGACTGCTCTCGTATCAAAAATAAAACGGTATGTTCGCGATCGTGGTGCGCGCAAACTCGATAATGTTATTCAGCATCCAGGCGCCGAACGCGATTATGGCCAATGCGACCGTCAGAATTTTGGGGACAAACGTGAGCGACATTTCCTGGATCTGCGTCACTACCTGGAACATGCTAATCAGCAAACCCACCAGGCTAATCAGCAAACCCACCAGCATGCTCAAGCCCAATACGGGCGTGCAGACCAGAATGGCGGTCCAAAGCATTTCACTGGTCATCGCCAAGGCAAAATCAGGCGTCATAATGCCCCCATTTTTTTACAGACAAAACCTGTCCCTACGACATGTAAGTCGCAATTTTTCTAACTGCCGTTACGGCATTTTTATTACAGCAGGCGTGCGGAAATATTGTTTTTTTGCTACTGCTAATTGCTTATCCGCTAAAATATATTAATGGGAAATTTCACCCGAAGTCAAACAGCAAATCAAAAATACCTTATTCGAGGTATAAACTTTTTTTAATTCTTCTGGAGAGGAATCGCGCGCTACTTGTTGATTTAAATCATGTTATATTTGGTTTTTTCCATCGCAGCAAAAAACGAAAAATAAATTGTCTACCGTCGACTCAAAAACATTGGATGCCGAGGAATTGATGCATCTCGCGCTCCGCGAGGCGGGACAAAATCATACTGACAAGGCAATCGCCCACCTCAAACAATTACTCGATGCCGAACCGCAAAATGGCAGGGCCTGGTACTTGATCGGCGCCCTCCATGCTGAAATCGGCCTTTACGATCGCGCTGTCGAGGAAATGCACAAGGCGGTCGAACTGGACTCCGATTTACCCGCCGCGTCGTTCCAGCTCGGGCTGTTATACATGACCTCGGGCCGTGCCGACGAGGCCGATAGCGCTTGGCAAGCGCTCGACAGGCTGGGCGAAGACTCGTCGTTTTATCTGTTCAAACGCGGGCTGCTGCATCTCGCCGCTAACGAGTACCAGGCCTGCATTGACGATTTAAAGCGCGGCATGGCGATGAATGCCGACAATCCGAATCTGAACATCGACATGCAACGCATCGCCGGCAACGCACAAAAATTAATAGACGAGAGTCCCACACAGGATTCGTCGCAGGAGACCGCCGATCGGGATTCGTTACTGGCGGCCTACCGACGCAGTAATTTCGACAGCGAATACTGAGCTTGCGCACTGACATGATTTTATACAGGATAGCTGCATGAATATAGCTGAATCGGCACTCGATCCCGAAGAACGCCTGGCGCTGGTTAAGTGGTATGTCGATCAAAACCGCCTCGATAGCGCGCTGATCGAAATCAAACCGCTGCTGGTCGACGAAACCTCTAACGAGGTGCTTATCACGGCGGCGCGGTTGTACGCGCAATTGCGTTTGTTCGCGCGCGCCGAGGCGCTGTTTTCGCGCTACCTCGAGATCGATCCCGGCTCGATCAACGCTCGCTTTCAACTCGGCATGAGCCGTTTCGACAACGGCGACCTGAGCGCGGCGATTGATACCTGGCAACAAATCCTGGCCACCGACCCGCACAACCCGCCGGCACTGTTTTATTCGGCGCTCGCCAGATTACAAAACGGAGATGCCGGCGAATCGGGCGCTATGCTGAATACTATTCTGCAACACACCGCGACTAATAATCTGTATCACGGCAAGGCGCGCGATCTGCTCGATCAACTCGAACAAAATTCGGAATCGCGCGACGGCGAAGCAGTAACAAAGGCTGCTAACAGCCCCTATTCCACCGAGCATTAGTCTGCATGAAAGCAACGGCAGACCCCGATACTCTCAGTGAGCGCGATCGATATCTCGAGTATTACGCCGCCGATGAAAACAATGCCAATATACTGGCGCGGCTGGCCGAATTGCAGCTCGCCAGCGGTGAAACCGAGCATGCCGAAACGCTTTATCGCAAGCTGGTCGAGCTCGATCCGGCCGATGCGCAATACCGGTTTCAACTCGGCAATGTTTGCCTCGCACTGGGCCGGTTTGCCGAAGCCCGCGAAATCAATGCTAGCCTGCTGCAAAGCGGGATCGACGCACCGGGCATTCGCTACAATCTGGCCTACGCTGCCCTGGAAAACGGAGATATCGACACTGCGATCGAACAGCTGGAACCGATCGTGGCGAATACCGCGGAAACACCGAACGCCAATCTGTTGATGGCGAAGGCACAACACCGCCGCGGCAACCTCGAGGTAGCGACCGATCATGCGCTCAGAGCGGTCGAGCTGCACCCGGAACACCCGGACACGCTCGGCACGCTGGCGCTGTTATACCTCGACGACGGTGACCTCACCGCAGCGGCCGATTGGGCGGAAAAAGCGCTGGCGCTCGATGCCGACAATCACCAGGCACTGGTGGTGCTCGGTTCGGCGGCGCTCGAGGAGCAGGACATCACCGCTGCACGCGCACACCTGGATCAGGCCGTCTCCCGCCACCCAAACAGTGGTCGCGCCCTGCATGCGCTCGGGCTAATCAGCATGAATGCGGGTGATATGACTGGCGCCATCGCACAGATGGAAAAATCAATGCAGCTGATGCCGAATTTCCTCGGTGGTTACAATGCGCTCGCCTGGGCCTATATCCTCAATCAGGATCTCGAACAGGCCGGACAGTGCCTTCGCAAAGCCAATGAAATCGACGGCAGCTTCGGCGAAACCCATGGCGGCCTCGCCGTGGTCGCGGCGATGAAAGGCGATATCGATAATGCCATGGAAGAAATGAGGATCGCGCGCCGCCTCGACCCGAGCTCACTGACCGCGGCCTTCGCCGCGAGTCTCGTTGCCATACAACAGGACAACAGTGCCCGGGGTACGGATATACTGAAAAATATACTGGCAACGGAAATCAGCCTGGGACGCGAGCAAAACAAGATCTCGTTGTTGGAAGTGGTCAACAAATCGCGCAATATAAAGTAATTAATGGATAAAGACTCATCGGCCGTCTACAAGCGGGATGCGAGCGACCAGGATCAAGCAACACTGCTGATGCTCAGTGGCGGGCCTTGCAGCCTGTCGGTTTTAATCGATTTGCTAAAAAACACCAAGCAGACCATTTTTGCTCATCACGTGGAATGTCGGGCTGTCGACCATGACGCCGGCTGTCGACCATGACGCCACTGCCGCGACCAAAGCATGCCAGCTGATCGTGGACTATTGCAACCTGAACTATCGCCCATTTCAATTTTCTCAATCGAAAATCGATTATCAGCAGCTCTCGATCAAGCATTATGCCCTGCCAGGTATCGTATACGAATCGGCTCTGGCAGGACGCACTTGCCAGGAAGTCTACAATAAAAAAATCGCCCGTTGCGTATTGGCCGGGAATAGCTTGTTAAAAGAACAATCGACTAGCAATGAGCAAATTCAAAAGTGTCTGACGGCCGGCCATTTCCCGGATGAACCGCCTTCGTTAGAGTGACATGGTCCAATAGATTGATACCACCCAGTTAAGAGATAATGAAACTTAACTGAGGTAACGATTAATGACAACGAGAAAGAAATATTCGAAAGAATTCAAACTGGACGCAGTCAGTCTG
>Ga0136654_1000303_pt1 | contig 15731 bp, 9 predicted proteins | sample InaspJWI70metaG_FD_94865 | JGI IMG/M metagenome (GOLD analysis project Ga0136654, IMG submission 94865) | Marine gutless worms symbiont microbial communities from Oahu, Hawaii - Inanidrilus sp. 1 OAHU.JWI-70 metaG (version 2) | ecosystem: Host-associated > Annelida > Digestive system >... | reverse complement strand
CCTCATTGGTAGTGGGGGAAATCAACACCCGGATTCCTTTCACCTTCGGCGATACCATCGTTTCCATATCGGACTTTGATCTGCTGGTAGAGTCAACCGAGCCGCCGGCATACTTTAAACGTTGGCCTGTTAACCCTATCATCGATAAAGTGGCAGCCAATATTGCCCAGATAATTGAAGATGGCGACTGCATCAGCTTTTTCACCGGCTCGTTGTTCGAGGCTTTGGGGCGACACCTGACACACAAACGCCACTTGGGCATTCATTCGCCGTATTTCACCGACTCCCTGATGCATCTGGTAAAAAGCGGTGCGGTGACCAATTATCGCAAGGCAATTTTCAGAGGCAAATCGGTTGCTTCCTATGCGTTGGGAACACCGGAGTTGATGGCCTGGTTGGATCACAACCCTTTGATCGAATTTCAAGGTATTGAGCAAGTTTTTGATCCGACCCAAATGAGCCGCAATCCTAATTTTGTGGTGGTGGACGAAGCGCGCAAAGTGGATCTATTGGGTCGGGTGACTTTTTCCACAGGCAAAGGAAAAATCGTATCCGGACCGGGCCAGGCGGCGGATTTATTTACCGGTGCCGAGATCTCACGTGGCGGGCGCAACGTGATTGGACTGACCAGCCGGAATCCTAAAGGGGATCCGAACATAGTGGTGATGCTGAGAAACCTTCGCAACCAATTCCATATGCGCGAATCGATTGATGCCGTCGTCACCGAATATGGTATCGCCAACCTGAAATGGCGTACCATCCGCGAACGCGCTCAAGCTTTGATTGATATTGCTCACCCGGATGATCGTGAAAAATTGGTCGAGCAGGCGAAGCAAAAGAATCTCCTGTTTTCGGATCAGATATTCTTGTCGGGCAGCGCCCATTTATATCCCATGGAAGTTGCAAGTGAACACACCTTTAAAAACGGACATAGAGTTCGCTTCAGGGCCATCAAACCCTCCGACGAAGAAGCCATGCGTCGTCTTTTCTACCGTTTTTCAAACAAGACAGTCTATCGCCGCTTTCCTTATGCCATCAGCACGATGCCCCATGACAAAATGCAAGAATACGTCAATGTGGACTACAACCGAGAGATGTCAGTGGTGGCACTTACGGGAGAACCGGATCAAGAGGTCATCATTGCCGAAGCTAGATATGTTAAAGATGACAAGAGCGCTTACGGAGAATTGGCTTTTGTTGTGGATGAAAAGTATCACGGACTGGGTATCGCCACCTATCTATATGAAATGCTGATACGGCTGGCAAAAGAAAGGGGACTGAAGGGCTTTACCGCTGAAGTGCTGCAAGCAAACACGGGCATGATGCGAGTGTTTGAAAAAGGCCGCTTACCGATAAACGCCCATGTGAGAAACGGCTTATCACAGCTGACTATTCCCTTCGAAGAGAAACCGGTAAAGGCCACGGACGAAAATATTTAATCTAACATAGAAATCCTTTTCCTATGGGGTGAAATCAAGCCGGGTCCCCTGGGTCCGGATGCTGTTCATATTTTCGGTTAATGCTGTGTAAGGTCTGGCGCAGCCTACCTCCCCTGGCTTGGTGGCCCTGCATGACAACCACAAAGGCTTTAGGATCGGCTCCATGGACGATTGCCGTGAGAGTCTTTACATCCGGCCGGTTCACCGCACAAAATAGAATCATATGTTCCGCCTTCGAGAACATGCCTTTTCCAGTCCAGGCCGTTAACCCGACACCCATACGGTTAAACAGCTCCTGTGTAACGTATTCGGACTCATCCGTCACGATGAAGACTGTTCGCACCGTACTGGGGCCTTCCAGCACGTAATCGGCAACCATTCCCCACACAAACAGGGTGACAAATGCGTAAAGGGCCATCTCCCATCCAAAAAATATCCCGGCCATCAGGATAACCCCTCCGTCAATGAGCATGAAAACCTGGCTGTTGGGAATACCGGTTTTTAAGTTTAGTACTCGGCTGATTACAGACGTCCCTGCCGGCGAGGTGCCTCCCCGATAAATCATTCCGATACCGATTCCACCAACAACGCCACCGTACAGAGCGTTCAACAGAAGGTCTTCGGTAATCCCAGGTGGAAGATAGTGTGCTAAAATATCCACGCCCACGCTGTAGATCAGTGTCACGTATAAAGCTCGAATGAGAAAGCGAAAGCGTCCCAGGTAGTAAAACCCTAATACCAACATGGGAAGCGTTAACACCAGCATCGTCATCCCCGGCAGCCATCCGGTAAATTCATTGATAATAATAGCCGCGCCCGATACGCCGCCCGGTGCGATATTGAAAGGCGCCAGAAAGATGTCGAAGTTGACAGCCAGTATCATCGAACCGATTGTCAGCAAAAAATAGTCCGGCAACACTTTGCGAAGGTCGATATTCGCGATGTACCTGTTTAAATTATGCTTCATGAAATTTGCCTCGGAATACCATCGATTTCAATGTTAATGACATCGAAGTGCTGTATTAACCCTAACGGTGCAAAAGCCGGAGGGCTTCAGCGTCAAGGCGTCAAGGGTGAAGCTGTACTCGGCTACCGTCCGCCTCGGCGGAACAACGCAGAATCTGAAGCCCTCCGGCTTTCCGCGTTGTTTTCAGGGTAAACAACATGGCAAAATCGACCCCATCCTATGAATCCACTAATGGGGATATCCAGATACAGGCGCTTTCGCTATGATTTTGGTTGTAATCTTGGATCATCATCTTTTCTTTGCCATGTTGTTTATGCAACATTCGGGTTAATCCGGTTTTGGACGGATCCTGTTAATCGGTGCCTGGCAAAGGCTCTCTGCATAGCTTATTTGTTTACACGCCGGACATAGACAAATATAACTTTCGGTATTTTGCAGGCGAATTTTTCTGAATTGCTCGAGCGGAATAAAGAAATTTCCGCAGCTCCGGCATGCCTTGAGATCCAACCGCTGAATTTCATATTTGCGGCCTATCTGGAAGAACTTGATGAAACTTATTGCGTGTCTTATTTCAGCCGCTTCATAGGGGCAAAGCGCAGCGCATCCGCCACAACAGATACACTGATAGTGCGAATAAGAGATTTTACGTCGCCTTTGGTTGTCATGTGATACCAGTGTGCCGGTGGGGCAGTTAACGGTGCACGCAAGGCATCCGATACATTTTAACGCATTCAGGTTGGTTTCGTAAAACAAAAAGCAGACAACCATAAGAAACACTTCACCGCTGAAGATATGCGCCGTATAAAGATATTCATCCACAAGGGGAAAAGAATCCAGGGTTTGGTGGGTGAGGCAGTACCCGGTCAGGAATGGCAATCCAGTGGCGATCAGTAAAAAATAATCCGATTTGGTGGCGTTAAATCGCTTGTGTTTTAGTAACCAGCGCTTCAATAAAAAAAAGGCCGATAATAAAAGCACTGCGAGTGTCATCCAATCGATCCACAAATCCGACAGCGGCGTCCAGGTCCATTCCAATTTAGACTCTTCCCACAATACGATATGTCCGCTAAACCATATGGGAACCGCAAAGAGGCAGCCGTGGTAGATGAAGCGCGAAATAAAATAAACGGGCTTTATTGCCAAGGATTTGTGGTAGGGGAGTAGCAACCTGAAAAAGGTAGAGAAGTTTCTTTTGCAGTCAAAGTGTTTGCGATTAATTCCAATAAAAATGGTAGAAAAAGCCAAAATGCTTCTGGCAATAATCAGGGTCGCTGCAAGAATAAGGGTAAACCACAGTAAAGGTCCTTCTATGTAATAAATCAAATAGCCCATTGGGTGTTCTAAATGCTAAAAACTTAACCTTGCGTTTTCGCGCCTTGGCCGACGAGCGCCTCAACGCCTAAAATTGTGGATTTATTTTTTCGTGAACCCTTAACTCAAAAATTTTTTCGGCAGCGTCAAGCTGTCTTTCTTTGTTGAGTTCTTCAGCATCAACATATTCGAGTGCGCTGTAGGCACAAAATTTAACACACAATGGGTCACCTTCGCAAAGGTCGCATTTAAATACTTTCTTTTCCGCAGAATTAAAGGCCATGGCCCCAAACGGACAGACATAGATGCACGAACGGCATCCAATGCATTTTTCGTAATCGATGTGTGTCCGGCTAAACTTCTCCTCCCGCGTAATTGCTTCTGCCGGGCATATTTGCACACAGGGCGCATCTTCGCATTGCCGGCAATTTAAAGGTACGGAGTGAACCGTATCCTCCCATTTAATGACTTTAATTCGGCTGTGATAAGGATCAATTTTTTTATCATGGCTCAAAGAGCAAACCATTTCACATGTCCGGCAACCGACACATTTCTCACAGTTTATCAGTATCACCTTGTTCATAAAGTTTTTCCCATGTTTTTGCTGTCGCTTAATTTACCCTTTCATTTTCGATATGCGTAATACGGTCACTTTTCTGCAGAGATGCTGGATACTTGATTCTTGATGCTGGATATCTGTTGATACGCAATTGATGAAATCCAGAAATATCCAGAATCCAGGATCAAGGACCAGGCAATATACACAAAGGCTTTCATCTCTGTGGGGATAGTCAGAGAACAAAATTTTATTCTACTATCAGGTTAATATCGGCAGCGTTTATGTGCCTTAATTTTTCATCTGGTCGTTAAACGCATCCCATTCCGACAAAAGTCCAACGCTTTCAAATATCGCCTGTTTCGGGATCCCTTGATCGTCACATCCCCGCAGGTGATAATATTCGGAAAGCATCTTTTCAAATTTTTCCGGATGCAATACTTCTCCCTTGAATTTTCCATCCGCCACGGATTTTTCAAAAAGTTTCTGCGGCGGTCTTTCATCCTGTCTTCTTATTCCCCTGATGGCGTTGAAGGCTCTTTCTATGAGAATTGTCCTTTCAGCGGCCAGAGACAAATCTTCTTCGCTATACGCTGACCCGGTTGCCAGAGACAGCAAGTAGGCGCATTCTTTAAAAGATTGCGTCGGCCCCCATGGGATTAGCGTTTTACACATCCCGAGGATATCGCCCATACAGTGCCTGTTTTCCGAATCCACCGCCAAAACAGCCTTGTCTTCATATGCGTTCGGAATAGCGATGCTCTTTTTTCCAAACGTTTCTTCGGCCAATTTTTCCATTGCCTCCGATTTGTCTGCCCCGTAATAATCAATGACGGACAATTGCTCCGCTTTGCCGATTGAAGCTAAAAGCGCGACTGATTTGAAAATCCGAATTTCTATCGGAAAAAGTTCCAGCCCCTTGATTTGCATCGCATATGTATCGGCACCTTTATTCAATATTAGGGCCCCGGCAGCCGCTCCTTTTCTAAAATATCCACCAAAGCTTTCCTGTTTGGCGATCTTTTCGATTGCATGTTTGACGGCCGAAATATCCCCGCGTTTCATCGGGATTCCGTCTGTGTCTTCTTTTGAGATAATTCCTTTATGGAAGAGTTCCATTAACAAGGACAGACAACTTCCCGTGGAACTAACGTCCAACCCATACTTGTCGCAAAGATACGCGGCTTCAATTACCTCGCGCCGGTCTTTGAGCCAGGCCGCTCCCGCCAGCAGCCATTCGACACATTTTACGCGGCCGATGTCATTTTGTGCCGGAATATTGAAATAAGTTTCGTGGTACATCGGACAACCGAAACATCCCGGTTGCTGGCCGCCTTTTGGCTGCAGGTGCTGGGCTTTTTTTTCCCAAAATCTATCAGGATCCTCCAACAAGCCGTCAAAGCCCTCTTCCAGCCAATTAGAATCCTCCCAGTTGCCGGTGACGAACTTGCCCCCCTCCAGATACATTTTGAAATATGACTTATCGGTAACACAACCCCTTCGATTGACATAGGCGTCGCTTTTCTTGATGAATTTGTGGATGTTCAAGCAGGCTTCCAGGTACTTTTCGGGTTCGGCGATGGCGATGCCGCGCTTGCCTCGCACGGCGATCGCTTTCAGGTTCTTTGAACCCATGATCGCGCCCATGCCGCATCGACCGGCCGCGCTTTGCAGTCTGCCCGTCAGCACACACGCGAAGTGTACCAGGTTCTCCCCTGCCTGTCCGATACTCAAACTTTGAATGTCCCTGTCGTTTAAATCCTGCCGGATCAACTGCTGCGTTTGCCACGGATCTTTGCCCCATAAGTGATGCGCATCCTTTATAGAGACCGAATCATTCGTGATATAAATGTATACCGGTTGATCGGATTTACCCTGAATGATGATGTGATCATAGCCGGCAAACTTTATTTCGGCGCCGATGAATCCGCCGATACCGGATGAGTCGAGAAGCCCTCTGGGCGACAGTGCAGTGATGGTGCTGCGGGAACTGCACGGGGCCGGTGATCCGGCCAATACACCCGGCCCGATACAGATGATGTTTTCAGGATCGAAAGGCGATATGTCCGGGCCTATTTCATCATAAATGATTTTGGCATTAATGCCTCTTCCGCCGATAAAAGACTCGGCATATGGCATCCCATCTTGGATGACATATTCTTTTTTGTTCAAATCGATTCTTAGAATTTTCCCGGTCCAGCCGTATATCACCGTCTTCCTCCATATTAATCCACAGATTACGCCCCAGAGAAATATGCTGCGCATTTCACAGGGCAGGCAGATTACACATACACCGATCAGTGTGCGATGACGATAGCGAAATCTGCAGGGTTTAGTTCACCGTAGCTTGCTGCGTTAGGATATAATGTATCACTCATGGTTACCCCGCAGCTTGCCGCAGGAAAGTTCAATCTAAAACTCCCATCATACTTGCCCCAATCGGGTGGTATGATGGGAGCCGTTAAATTTAAAAATCTTATGCAAACCACCAACGTTCGGCTATCTTATACCCGTCAAGGTCGGCATAGCGAAGCATGGGGCCATGTTTCAGTTTATCGCTGCATGCCAACAGGTAGTTGTTGAAAATGGGAATGACGACACCGCCTTCATCCCGCACGATGCGCTGCATCTCGACGTACATCTCCCGGCGTTTGGCTTTGTTCAATTCCGCTCGCGCCTCCACCAGCAGCTTGTTGAAACGCTCATGTTTCCAGTGGGTATCATTCCACTTGGCTTCAGCAGCATAGGCCGTTGAAAACATCCAATCTTCCGTGGGTCGTCCGCGCCAGTAGCAATAGGCCCACGGCTTTTTCCTCCAGACATTGGACCAGTAGCCGTCGTTGGGCTCACGGACCACGTTGATCGTGATCCCGGCTTTGGCCGCGTGTTCTTTATATAGCACGGACAGGTCCACTGCTTCCGGGAAAGCGGCCCCGGCCGAGTGCAGCGGCACGGTAATGCTGTCGACCCCGGCTTTTTTCAGGTGAAACTTGGCTTTATCCGGGTCATATTGACGCTGGGGGAGTTCCTTGGCATAGTACTGGTTGCCCGGACTGATGGGATGATCATTACCAAGCATGCCGTGTCCTCGGAAAAGTATTTTCAGTACGGCCTCACGATCGATCGCATATTTGAGTGCCATTCGTATGTCGTTATTGTCAAAGGGTGAGACATCCGTGAGCATCGGAATGCTGTAGTGCCCCAGACCCGTTACCTCATCAACGCGAATGCCGCGTTTTTTGGCTAGGATATGCACCGTTTTAAAATCGGGGCGGTCGATGAGATCGACTTTACCGGTTACCAGTGCATTCGTGCGGGCCGATAAGTCATGGATGGATAGCATTTCGATCCGATCGAAATGTCCCTTGCTTTCATTCCAGTAATTGGGAAAGCGTTTTAAGGCCGCACGAACGCCCGGCTCGAAACTCTCGAGCATGTATGCACCTATGCCGACCCCTGATTTCCAGTCCATATCGTCACCTTTGGCCTGCATCATGAGGACATTGATGTCGGCCAGGACATATGGAAAGTCGGCATTCGATTCTTTCAGAGTGAATACCAGCGTGTATTGGCCATCGGCCTTCATAGTGACGATCTGTTTTAGAATGGCTTTGGCACCGGATTTTGTATCCTCTTTGCGATGGTGTTCGATCGATGCGATGACATCTTTTACGTCCAGAGTCTTGCCGTTGTGAAACTCTACCCCTTTTCGAATCTTGAAGGTCCATGTCTTGACATCGGCGGATGATTCCCAACTCTCGGCGATCGCCGGTACCAGACTGCCGTCCGGCCCGATTTCAACGAAGGTATTGCACAGGCTTAAACGCAAAGTTCCGGTCATGGCATTGACGATGACGGCCGGATCGAGCGAATCCGTGGTACCGCCATGGGCCAAAGCCATGCGTAGCACTCCGCCTTTTTTAGACGCTGCCGCCCGTGCGGGAATTGTCAGCAATGCAGGGGACAACGCTGCCGTGAGCCCTATGGCGGATGTGCGCGCCAAAAATTCACGGCGGGTAATCTTACCCTGGATCAACAATTGCTCAAATTTTTGGATTTTTGACATGATAGGCCCCCCTTTCTGTGATCGGAATATTCAGGTTGAATATCCAACCGGTTTATATGGTTGTCAGTGTTCACAGGTTCAAAAATCACCGTTCAGCCTGCGACCGGCCCCCCGGACTGTGAGCCCTGCGGTCTCGAGCTATTTTCGGGGCCTGCCTTTGACTTGAGCCTTCGGCGTGGACTCGATCGAACGCTCGGGCCGAAATTAGCTCAAGTCGAAGGCAGGATCGAAAGACTCAGGGCCAAACTGCTCAGACGAGGTTACCTTGCCTATATGTTCTTAAATAATTTTACTCCCCCATAAAAAGAATGGTCTTTTCATAAATATATTGGGTATTTTTGACGAATGGCCTGATCCACGTCAGCGGAAATATATGAATTTTCCGGGGCTGAAAGTATTTTATCCACCATTTTGCGGGCCCTCAACCGGCTGTCTTCAGCACCGTCTCTGATCCATTTTTCGCGCTGGTCGCGATTCGTAATCCCGTTGCCATAGAAATATTCGCTACGCATAAATTTGAGTGTATGATCCGAATCTAAAAAGTTGCCGCCCGGGCCTAGAATTTTAATAAGTTCCATCCCGATATGCTCTTCACTGACATCTATTCCTTTTAGAAGTCTGCGAGCCATGCCAATTATTTCATCGTTCATAATGATTTGTTCGTAGGCTATTGTCATTGCTGATTCCAATACGCCGCCGCCGGCATGGCGAATGAGGTTTGAGCCCCCCATGGCAGCCGTCAATATCAACATGGCGCATTCCCACGCCGCTTGTGCATCGGGGATTTTCGAATCCGTAAATCCGCATGAGCTGCAGTTCGGTATCTTTATGTATTTTGCCAGCTGATGAACAGCCGCATTCATCATGCCGCACTCGATAGTGCCAACCAGGAAATCTGCAGTTGCCATATCGGCTCTGGTCGGAAAACCACCGTAGAGTACAGGTGCACCCGGGTTCAACAGTTGTCCAATCGTAATTCCGGCTAACACTTCAGCATGTGTCAAGGTTAGAGTACCCGCAATGGTAATCGGCCCGGTCAAGCCGGCCATAGGAGCGGCTCCGATGGAGATAGGCAATCGGTTCTCTATCGCCTCGCGCATAATTTGGGTGGCTTTGTTGGTTTGCTGCAGCGGACTGATTGAAAAACTGGTGTAAAAAGAGATAAACGGTCTTTGCCTCAGGTTTTCTTTCCCTCCGGCGATCATGGAAGCAAGATCGATGACATCGGATAGCCTATTTTCCTCGAATATCCCCATCATGACATGTTTGCGTGTGCCCTTTAAACCTGCGTAACAAATATTTACGTCGTAGGCGTCCGCAGGAATATCCAGCGGTGTGCAAGGTCTTATATACAGGTCAACGTTATCGAGGTAATCGGTGAGCCGGGCTAGATGGTAAACGTCCTTAACGGTGCTGGGACGACATTCTCCGGTTTCCGGATCTAAAACATTGGTGGTCGTGCCCCCGGTGCCAAAATGGACCTGATCCTCTGCCAGTTCAAGATCGTTCTCTCCATCCCTGCTGTAAAGTACCACCCTATCCGGCGCTTGTGATACGGCCTCTGTTACCAGGTCTTTTTCAAATCTGATGCGAGACTTTATTCGATCGATTTTCGCGCCCCTTTTTTCTAATCGTGCCAAAAATTCTTCTTGCCCCGATTCGCAGGATATTCCGGTATCTTCTAAAATTGTGAGGGATGCTTCATGGATAGCCTTTATCTGGTTATCTCCGAGCGGTCTGTACAGGCCACCAAAATTTCCGCTGTTCTTCATGTGCATATCATCTTTTGGTACACGGGACTTGCCAAAGAGGAAGGTGAATTCTTCGGCAAGCCCGTTGATTCATAATCACCCGTGGGGCAAGTAATCCTTAATTGAGAAGGTCTTTTATTTTGTCTGCGGCGTCGATGGCATCATGGCCGTAGGCATCGGCACCGACTTCGTTTGCAAAAGTCTGATTAATCGGCGCGCCGCCGATGATGGTTTTTATTTTTCCATTCAAGCCTGCTTCTTTGAGCGCTTCAATTACCTCGCCGATCTTGGGCATGGTGGTCGTTAAAAGGGCAGACATGCCCAGTACACCAACATCGTATTCCTTTGCTTTAGCTATGAACTCTTCAGTGGGAACGTTGACACCCAGGTCGACAACTTCAAATCCAGACGCTTCCAGCATCAGTACAACGATATTTTTTCCAACATCATGCATATCGCCTTGAACGGTGCCGATTAAAACCTTTCCAATGCTTGGTATGTCCTCGCCCATTAGTAGCGGTTTTATAATCTCCACACTGGCTTTGAATATATTGGCGACATTGATGACTTCAGGGATATAGAGTTCGTCGTTTTTAAATTTTTCACCGACGACATCCATTCCGGGTATGAGACCTTCGTTTAATATTTTATGCGGCTTAATTCCTTCGGAAACGGCTTTATTGGTTTCTTGCATTAACTGGTCGCGTTTCCCTGAAATGAGAGCGCTCTGAATTGATGCCAACACATCCATGATTTGCACCTCCCTCTTTAGCTAGGTATTATTTTATAAATATTTTTCATCGGCTCTTTTGACGATATCCCAAATTTCTTTTTCAACACTCTGATCCAGCGGCTGCGGCTCATGCGTTGAGAGTATCTCTTCAACAACTTGATGGGCTTTTTGGCGTATGGTCAGTCCCCCATTATTTTCCCATTCTTCATGAGATGAGTAGCGATGGGCTAACTTGGCGTCCCACAGTTCCTCTCTGAGATGCTCCAGGGTGTGGGGTTCGGCCAGAAAACTACCGCCTGGGCCTATTTTCATGATCAAATCTGCCGCTATCTTTTCATCATTTACAGCAATACCTGCCAACATGCGTTTCGTATAATTAATAATTTCGTCATCGATAACCAATTGCTCCAGGCTCAAGGTATTTTCGGTTCCATTCAGCCCCATCCCCGAGACAAAATTCAAACCGGCAAGCGCAAGAGTAAAACAGGTAAATACTTTCTCGAAGCCGGCTTGGGCATCCGGGATATGCGCATCGGTCAACAATCCGCCGCCTCGGGTAGGAATGTTATAAAACTTTCCCAACTGGGCATGGGCTGCTACCATCAGGGAAAACTCGGCGGAACCCAATACCAGGTTCCCCTTTTTCATGTCCAGGTGACGGGCCCAACTTCCGGCCAGAAACGGCGTATCGGGTGAGGTCTGTTGAACAAGCGTGATCGCACCCAATACTTCTGCGTTGCATTGGGTAATGATGCCAGCCAGTGATACCGGTGCGGTGCCGCCCCCAATGGCGCCGGCGTGACATGCGACCGGCAGTTTGGTTCTGGCAGCTTCGATTAGATGCTGAACCTGGTTTTTATCGATTGTCAGCGGGCTCAGGGTGGTGGCATCGATGCAAAATATCGGGCGCTGCTGCAGTTCTTCAAAACTTCCCCTGATAGCCACGGCCATGTCGATGACGTCTTTGATCGAATCCCTGCCATAGGTGTCGATAATGAGGTGTTTGGCCTGATTGGTGAATCCGATGGCCCACATGTAACGGTCCGAGGTAACCCGGGGTACATCAGCCGGATAGCAGTTGCCATGCATAAATTCATAATTAGAAAGGGCATCGCCGAGAATAAAATGTTTTTTCATATCCTCGCGGTTGCAATACCGAATGGCCTTGGCTTCATAGTCATCGAAATAGGTCGCAAAACCACCACCGCCGTAATACGTATTGTATCCTTCCATGACCATGGCCAATTCGCCGTTGCGGTCGTACAAATTAAAACTACTCGGTGTTTTTTTGAGAGAATCTTCCACCAAATCGGCCGGGAGCCTTGCCATCTGAGAGTCAAAATCAACTTTGGCACCGACGTCGGCCAAAATTTCCAATCCTTCCCGATCGAGGTATTTTAATCCATTCTCTGATAAGATCCTTAAACTTTCCTGATGGATCTTTTCCATCTCCTCTTGCGTCAGAATGTCTAGCTTTAACCTGGGCATTTGCTCCTCCACATTTAAGATTTCTTGGGTATGTTCAAAAGGACCGGGTAATAGGAATGACCCGTTCTATAAACATCAATGCCGATGATGAATTTAGTTCGTTGTAAGAAGATGTAATAATTAGACAAATATTTGGTTAACGGATCTCTAGTCGACTATTATGGTAAATCGGCATAACCGTTTGGTCGGCCGAATGATGTGTTATTTAATTCGTATCTGGCTAAAAATCCTTTGTTAATTGTGACACCATTATATGGGGATAAAGTAGAGCGCGGTTCAGGTTTGCTGGATGAGATGGACAATCCAGATGGGAATGTCTTGTGATTGAGATAGGAGCTTTTGACTGACATCGTCTTGATTATTTGCAGTTAATGGGTTCTGCAATATGTCATTTTAGTAGTTATGACCCTTATTACATTTAAAAAATACAATGTCAATAAGAAAATTAACACCATATCAATATAGATCTTAGTTCGCTTCGCTCACAATGGGAATGTTGGAATGCTGGAATAGTGGAATCATGGGTTCCAGAGTAATGTAGGATGGGTCTAATGAAAAAAGGAATCAAAATTTATAAAATTGTGTGGATATTCTTGTAACATAGGCGTATTTTTCGGGCAAAAGCAGAAAATGGATATCTGACGACTAGCATCATTAAGGTTAGATTCAACTTTTTTTGTAGAATAGATCTTTTTCCGCTTTTCATACCCAATATTCCCTGGCCCAGACCGAATTCATAGCGTGTTCATTATTTTACTAGCATCAAAGTTTTTATACTAGAAGAAGCAAATAACGCCGAATCGCACCAGGGCAGGCCAAAATTCCACTATTCCATCATTCCATGTGGCTTACCAACGCGGGCGGCCACAAAAAAACTATATTTCTAATAAGTTGTAGATATTCCGAGACGTTTAATTACAACATTGATCAGGCAAGAAAGTCCGCAATGTTCAAGCCATTGAGCATATCCACAATTGTCTTGAGACCCTGGCGTAGGATTTTTTGGTGGGGACTTGAAGTTAATGAAATTCTCACCGCATGGGGGGAGGCACCGCGACCGACAGCGAATCTTTCGGCCTCCAGCACCATAACATTGCGATCTTTAGCTTCGGTCGCAAAGTCACTTGCACGCCAAGGTTGAGGAAGATAGAGCCATAGAAAAAGTCCGAAAGGATTATACTTGTAATCCAGTCCTTTTAACACCTGCTTTACAATTTGGTGACGCGATTCAATTTCATTTTTTTGCCACTTCAATAATCGTTCTAATATACCGGAATTTATCCATTGCGTTGCTATCTCGGCTGAGACCGTAGATCCGGCAATAGACAGTGCCCGCTTGGCCGATTGCAACTCCGGAATATTAGGTTTCATAATTTTCATATAGCCAATCCGAATTGCCGGAGAGGCGCAATAAGATAGACTTGTAATATAAGCCGTTCTGTTCGGCGCTAATGCAGCAATCGGTGGCGGCGGATCTGCGGCAAATTCTGAAAAGGGATCATTTTCAATAATAAAAAGATTGTGTCGTCGTGCAACGCTTAAGATTTCTTGGCGGCGCTCTAGATCCATTATGGCTGTCGTGGGACTTTGAAATGTGGGGGTTAAAAATAAAATATGGGCATTGGATTGCCGGCAGGCATCATCCAGGGATTGAGGCATTAATCCCTTGTCATCCATCGAAATTCCGATCATATTCAACTTCAGAAAATTGCCGAGATTTTTCAATCCGATAGTCGTTAATTCTTCAACGAGAATTGCGTCTCCCGGACGCGTATAAACCGAAAGCAGTAACTGAAAAGCCTCCTGGGCTCCGGATGTCACGACGACTTCCTCAATATCAGCTTGAATTCCTTTACGTTCCAACCATTTAATTCCCGCTTCACGGTGATGACGATAGCCCAACTCCGAGAGATAACCGGCAATGACACCATTTCGCCATTTTTTACCAACTGCTTTCAAAGTATCTTCAAAGGCTTCCTTGCAAAGAGATGGATCCGTAACCGTGGTTGGCTGAAGCACACCCAAATCTATAAAGGTTGGGCCAAGAGTAAGGGGGATATATGGGTAGGTGTCTTCAGGGGACATGACAATGGTTCCTCGGCCGACTTCTCCCGAAACGAGGCCCCATTCAGCAGCCAAGTTGTAACCGCGAGCGACCGTACCGATAGTAACACCGAGTTCTTCAGCCATGATTCGGTGGGGCAGCAGACGATCTCCCGATTTCAGATCATTCGCCTTTATTGCGTCGCGTATGGCTTCAGCAATCGCGTTGTACAAAGGTGGCTCATACTTTATTAGATTTGGTTTCCAAAATGACATGGTGTCAATAAATAAATTGATTATAATAAATTGTCAAACATTTTTAGCATTAGGAAATCATAATAACCAATCCGAAAAAGGATTTTATTCAATTTGAAGCAGCCGAACGCTTTAGGGTACTGCCATATTTATCTTGCCAACAAAATCTGATATTCTTAAAATCCTTCAATCTGAGATGAAAATGGAGAAACCACTGGTGGAAAAATCATATGACGAATTATCGAACCAGATCTTATACTGCTTTTCAGGAAGGCACCGAGCGCTATGCATCGGCCATGAACGGCACACCCGATCGCATTCCGGTCTATGCCCAGATGCACCAATTTGTGTGCAAAGAGCTCGGTGTTTCGGCCAAGCGGTTTTACAGTTCGCCTGATATTCTGGTAAAAGGCACCCTTGAAACGACGACCGCCTGCGGGATTGATGTCCCGTTAATCGATTATGATGTATACAACATCGAGGCGGAAGCCCTGGGTCAAAAAATTATTTACGATGATCGGATGGTGCCGGAGATCGACCGATCAACGCCGTTGCTTCAACACCGCAGTGATTTGAACAAGATCAAGACACCGAATTTTGATTCGGATGGTCGTTTGCCGATGGTGCTGGAAATGTATGCTTTATTCCAGGACCTGACGGGCCTTGACCCGGTATTGAGCTTTTGTGCCCCGTTCAGCCTGGCCGCCAATATCCGGGGGCTCGAGCCGCTGCTGAATGACCTGGATAATGCCCCCGAATTTGCAGCCAACCTGTTTGAATGCCTGACTGAAGATGTTTTGTCACCCTGGATCAGGCTTTTAAAAGAACGCTTTCCCAACGCCAAAGGTGTGTGCGGAAATGATGCGTTTGCCTCGTTGCCCATCGTCAGCCCGTCTATAACCAGAAACTGGATAATTCCTTATATTTTGCGCCTGCGTGAATTGTGCGGCACGGATGTATATGTACCCAATTGGGTTGGGGAGGCTTTTTTGAAAAAGAACCCGGAAGAGTTTCTCAATTGCAAACTTCAAGTCTGCCCAACATTTATCGAAGGCCAGGATCCCGACGTCGAGGAGCTTGGGCCGGAATTTTATAAAAACTATGCCACGCGCAAAGGGGTTG
>Ga0136654_1000302_pt1 | contig 15778 bp, 18 predicted proteins | sample InaspJWI70metaG_FD_94865 | JGI IMG/M metagenome (GOLD analysis project Ga0136654, IMG submission 94865) | Marine gutless worms symbiont microbial communities from Oahu, Hawaii - Inanidrilus sp. 1 OAHU.JWI-70 metaG (version 2) | ecosystem: Host-associated > Annelida > Digestive system >... | reverse complement strand
CGATTCAAGCGAAACCCGGCTCGAACGGTTGCAGCAAAATCTGACGCGCATCGGAAAAACGGCGCAGCTGCTGGTGGGCGACGCCGCAAAACCCGATGGCTGGTTTTCGGGCGGCCGCTACGACGCGATCCTGGCGGATGTCCCCTGTTCGGCCAGCGGCGTCATGCGCCGGCATCCCGACATCAAACTATTGCGCCGCGAAAGCGATATAATATCGCTGCTTGCGCTGCATCGAGATATTCTGGATGCATTGTGGCGCCTGCTGAAACCAGGAGGGAAAATGCTTTATTGCACCTGTTCCATCTTCAAGGAGGAGAACGAAGTCCAGATTGGGAATTTTCTGCAGCGCCACGACGATTGCGTCGAACTGCCACTAACCGAATCCGACTGGGGCCAGGCGCGGCCCAATGGATGCCAGATTTTAACCGGCAGCGACAATATGGACGGGTTTTATTATGCACTGCTATCGAAGCAGCCCGACCAATGAAAACCTTGGGAGTCCTGGATCACCGATTCTGGATGCTGGTCGCGGTCATGCTACTCTATATGCAACCGCTACCCTCGCCGGCACAGGAGCGCGATGCCTTCATCGTTAAGCGAGCCGAGTTTATACTCGACGAATCCTTGTTGCGGCTCAGCCATGAAATCGACAGCCAGATTCCGAACTACATCTTGATGGCCATCCATCAGGGATTTGCCGTACCGCTGATGTTTGAAGTAGAGATACGAGCAGAGAAAGCCTACTGGTTCGACGACAAGGTGGTGTCGCTCAAACAACAATATCTGTTGCATCACCTGCCGATGCTGGATTCTTTCGTCGTACTCGACATCAACAGCTCGGAACGTCATTACTTCGAAAATCGCAAAGCAGCGGTGCAATCGATTGAAGTGGTTTACAATTACCCTATGCTGGATATCAACAACCTGGCACCGGAGCGCAAGTATTACGCACGTCTGCGCTTTGGTATCGATACCGATGAGCTGCCCTTGCCTTTAAAGTCGAGCTCGCTGTGGGATAATGACTGGGATCTGAAAAGCGATTGGTACGAATGGGAGGTTATCCGCCCCTAGCCTGTGTATGGCACCGAGGCGGAACAAACTCATGAGAAAGATTAGCGAAGCCAATAACTTGCGCACCTACCTGGCCAGGTTCGGCGGGTACGGTTTGTACCCGACCGAAAACAGGACATACCCGCGGATGCCCGAAGTGAATTCGTTGCCCGCGGGCGACCTGCGGGTGGATCATGAATAGCACCTTTCGAAATACCGCTTCGATAGCGGCGCTGGTCGTGCTACTAATGGTGTCGCTTTATACCATTGGCGACGCCACCTCGCACTCGGCAACCTTCGGCAAATACTACAACTGGTTGGTGTTTTTCAATGCGATCGGCCTGGTCGTGCTGCTGGGCCTGATTGCCTACAACGTATACAAGTTGATTGTGCAATACCGATTGAAAGCGATCGGATCGCGTCTCACCGCGCGCATGATTGGCGTTTTCGTGCTACTGACTATAATTCCGGTGAGCGTGGTTTATTATTTTTCCTTAAGTTTTCTGCATCGCGGCATCGACAGCTGGTTCGATGTCGGCATCGAAACCGCGCTTGAGGATTCGTTGCAGCTCGGCCGAGGGGCCATCGATTTACGCAAGCGTGATGCCCTGAAAAAAACCCGCGACATCGTCGGGCAAATCGCCGTAATCGATAACGAGACTTTGATCGTCTATCTCGATGACGCCAGGCAACAGTTCGGCGCCAACGAGTTGACCCTCTACGCTCACAACAATACGATTATCGCCTCCAGCAGCATCGATTCAACCGACTTGCCTGAAGCCATGCCGTTGATCGATATCGGAGATCTCGATGTCGACAACCCCTACCTCAAGTTGGTTGAGGATCCGATTTACGGCTTGGCGATGCAGGTCGCCGTAGTGGTGCAAAGTCTGGATGCCACCGAACCGGCGCGCACCCTGCAGGCACAGTATCCCTTTACGGATCGAATCAATGAGTTGACGGTCGGCGTGCAGAATGCCTACGATCGTTACAAGGAACTTGCGGTGTTGCGCGATCCGTTGAAGACGAGCTTTACGCTAGCCTTGTCCATTATCTGGTTGTTGAGCGTGCTGTCCGCAATCTGGCTGGCGTTTGTCGCCGCGCGCAAACTGGTGGCGCCGATTAACGATCTGGTCGAAGGCACCAAGGCGGTTGCGGCCGGGGATTACGAAAAGCAGCTTGCTCTGTCGGGCACCGACGAACTCGGTTTTCTGTTGCGCTCGTTCAATACCATGACACGCAAAATCTCGCGCAGCCGCGTGATTGCCGAGCAAAGTCAGCGCATGGAGGCATTACAGAAAAATTATCTCGAGTCGGTCATGGAACACATTACCTCCGGCGTGTTGACGATCGATGAAACCAGTTTCATCAAAAGCGGCAATCCGGCGGCCTGTTCGATTTTCGATGTCGACAGCTACTTCTTTTCCGAGTTATACATAGCCGACGTGCTGCGCCAGTATCCGATGTTGGCGCCATTCTTCGATGCGGTCGTAAAGCATCTGGATCAGGATGACGGCTGGCAAGAAGAGATCGTCATGTTCGTCCAGGGGGGTAAAAAAATCCTGCGGGTACGCGGTACTACCTTGCAATCGCAAATCGATGATCGCAAAGAACAGGTCATCGTTGTCGACGATTTGACCGAACTGATTCAGGCGCAGAAAGAATCGGCATGGAGCGAAATGGCGCGTCGACTCGCGCACGAAATCAAGAATCCCTTGACGCCGATTCAGTTATCCGCCGAGCGTTTGCAGCGCAAACTGAGCGGCGAAGTTGGCAGCGAGAAACAATCGCTATTGGATCGGTATACGCATACCATCGTCCAGCAGGTGGAGGCGATGAAATCAATGGTTAATGCATTTGCCGACTATGCCAGATCGCCAACGCCAAAACCGCAACTGATCGATTTCAATGCCATGCTCGAGGAAATTACAGTGCTCTACCACGAAGATAATGCCGGAATTGTTATCGATTTGATGCTCGACGGATCGCTACCTGAAATCGAAGCCGACGATGTGCGCCTACGGCAATTGGCGCATAATCTGATTAAAAATAGTCTCGAAACTCTCGATGGCAAAGGTCGGATCAGTTTGATAACCGAACTGGTCGAATCCGCGGGGCGCAGCTGGCTGGAATTCACGGTTGAAGACAGCGGCCATGGCATTGCCACAGAAGTCGCGCACAGCCTGTTCGACCCCTATGTCACTACCAAAACCTCGGGCAGCGGGTTGGGTCTTGCTATTGTGCAAAAAATCGTCGATGAGCACGGCGGCTCGGTACGCGTCGGCGAGGCGGCAGAAGGCGGTGCCCGATTTACCGTGCGCCTGCCCTTTGCCACTGCCGCCAACGCAGCCGAGGTCGACGACGCGGTCGAACCCATCAATACTCGGATGATGCAGTGAACGAACGCATACTGGTGGTCGACGACGAACCCGATATCCGTATCCTACTGAAGGATATTCTTGAAGACGAGGGCTATATCGTCGATGTGGCCGAACACGCCAGGGCGGCAGACGATATGCGCCGTGAAAGAGACCCCGACCTGGTTTTACTCGATATCTGGATGCCGGAAGTCGACGGCGTCACCTTGCTGAAGCAATGGAAGTCGTCCGGCAAGGACCATTGCCCGGTGGTGATGATGTCGGGTCACGGCACAGTGGAAACCGCGGTGGAAGCCACGCGCTATGGCGCCGTGGATTTTGTCGAGAAGCCGCTGTCGATGGCAAAACTATTGAGCACCGTGAAGTCGGCACTGTCCAGCGGTTTGGGTGGCCTGTATCAGGACAGTCGCCGCCAGCTCGAACAGCCGGTCGGCAACAGTCGCATTGTACAAGCCCTGAAGCAGCGCATGCTGGAGTTGCGGGAATCGAACGAGGCTGTGTTTTTTAGCGGCGCCCATGGCAGCGGACGGCACATCTGGGCGGAGTATTTGAGCGCATCCGCGGGCGGTATGGATATATTCGATACCAACCAGAGAATCCGACCGACCGGGTTGCAACGTAATCTCTATATCGAAGAAATAACCGACCTGAGCCCTGCTCAACAGAGTGCTCTATACGACGCCATGATGCTCAATAACCGGGAGTCTAAATTCCGCTATATTGTTGCCAGTCGCAATACCGGCGCCGAGCTGGAAAAAAACAAGCAGCTTGATCCGCGGCTAGCGGTCCTGTGGCGGCATGCCATCTCCATCCCTTCGCTGGACGAACATATCGAAGACATCCCGGAACTGCTTGAGTACTATGTCAACTGGTATAGCGACCAGGAACAGTTGCCGTACCGGCATTTCAATGTCGCCGCGCAGAATTTATTGCGCAACTATCCCTGGAGCGGTGATATCAACCAGCTCAAACAGTTTATCAGGGCGATTCTGGCGAATAGCGAAAATGAGCGCATCGAACTCGATGAGATCGAGCAGACCTTGCGTTCGCTGGATGCCGATGCGGTTGCGGCGGCGGGTAATAAATTCCAGATCTGGGTCGATATCGATATGGATCTGAGGGAAGCGAGAGAAGCTTTCGAACGCGAGTATTTGGCGCGGCATCTCGAACTCAGTGGTCACAACATGACCGAGCTGGCGCGCCGGGTCGGTCAGGAACGAACCCACCTTTACCGCAAGTTGAAATCACTTGGACTGCAAACCAAAAAACAATAAAAAGCCATGAATATCATTATCTTAGGTGCCGGGCAGGTAGGCTCGACAGTCGCGACGGAACTCGCCAAGGAGGAAAGCAATGAAATTACCGTGATCGACACCAACCAGCAAATTCTGTCAGATTTACAGGATCGGCTGGATTTGCGCACGATTTGCGGTAATGGCTCTTATCCGGGCCTGCTCGAAGATGCCGGCGCCGACGATGCCGACATGTTGATTGCACTTACCAATAGCGATGAAATCAATATGATCGCCTGCCAGATCGCGTCGTCGATATTCCATACCCCGACCAAGATCGCGCGCATTCGCTCTCCCGAATACCTGCGCCATCCCGGGCTGTTTGCCGAAGACTCGATTCCGGTCGATGTCATGATCAGCCCCGAATCGCTGGTCACCGATTATATTTATCATTTGATCGAGCATCCGAGCGCGCTGCAGGTACTCGATTTCGCCGAAGGGCGGGTACAACTGGTGGCGGTCAAAGCTTTTGACGACGGTTTAATGGTTGGCCGGGAACTAAAAACCATGAGTGCGGTAGTGCCCAAGGTGGACATGCGGGTCGCCGCGATCTTTCGTGAAGGGCAGTCGGTTCAGCCGTCGGCCGAGTGCGTAATCGAAGCCGGCGACGAAGTTTTTTTCCTGGCTGCGCGCGAGCATATCCCGACCGTAATTTCCGAGATGCGCAAGCTGGAAAAACCGAACAAGCGCATCATGCTTGCCGGCGGCGGCAATATCGGCGGCCAGCTGGCCTCGCTGATGGAAAAGGACTACCAGGTCAAGGTGATAGAGGCCTTCCCGGCGCGCGCGCGCGAACTGTCCGCATTGCTTGATTCGGCCATCGTCTTGTTGGGTGATGCCGCCAATCCCGATTTGCTGCTGGAAGAAAACATCGAGTCCATGGACGTATTTTGCGCACTCACCAATGACGATGAAGCCAATATCCTGTCATCGATGCTGGCCAAGCGCATGGGGGCCAAAAAGGTCATGTCGCTAATCAACCGTGCGGCCTATGTCGATTTGGTTGAAAGCGGCTTAATCGATATCGCTATTTCGCCGCACCAGGTCACAATCGGCGCGCTGCTGGCGCATATCCGGCGCGGTGACGTGGTCGCGGTACACGCGCTGCGGCGCGGTTCGGCGGAAGCCATCGAGGCGATTGCGCATGGCGACAAAACTTCGTCCAAGGTGGTGGGGCGAAATATAGAGGACATCAAGTTGCCGGAGGGTACGCGTATCAGCGCGATCGTGCGCGGCGAGGACGTGATAATCGCGCATCATGACACGGTTATCGAATCCGAAGACCATGTGATTTTGTTTCTTACCGATAAGAAAAAGATTGCCGAAGTCGAAAAACTGTTTCAGGTCGGCATCACCTACTTTTAGACGGCGATCGGCGAAAAATCATGCAACCTTTGGTAATCCTGCGCATATTGGGTCTATTGATGCTGCTCTCCAGCGGCACCTTGCTGCCGCCGATAGTAACTGGGCTAATCTATGGCGACGGCGCGGTGTTGCCATTTGTCGAGGCTTTTATGCTGACCCTGGTTACCGGTTTTTTGCTGTATCTGCCGGTACGGCATCATCGCGACGAATTGCGGCTGCGCGATGGTTTCCTCGTGGTGGTGTTGTTCTGGACGGTGCTGGGCGTGGCCGGCGGACTGCCGATTTACCTTTCCGGGGTTAACGATATTTCGGTTACCGATTCGGTTTTCGAATCGATCTCGGGTATTACCACCACTGGTGCCACAGTGATCGTCGGCATCGACGATTTGCCGCATTCGTTGCTGCTATACCGCCAGGAACTGCAGTGGTTGGGGGGCATGGGCATCATCGTACTGGCGGTAGCGGTATTGCCAATGCTGGGCGTGGGCGGGATGCAGTTATTTCGCGCCGAAACTCCGGGACCGGTTAAAGATACCAAGCTGACCCCGCGCATTACCGAGACCGCCAAGGCTTTGTGGTACATCTATCTCGGTTTGACCGTCGCCTGCCTGCTCGCCTACTGGATGGCGGGTATGACGTTTTTCGATGCGATGGCGCATTCGTTTTCGACGGTCGCAATCGGCGGCTTTTCGACCCATGACGCCAGTATTGGCTACTACAATAGTACCGCGATACAGTTTGTCGCTATCGTATTCATGCTGCTTTCGGGAGTGAATTTCGCGATTCACTTTACCGCGTTCCGCCATCGCTCGTTGCAGCCCTATCGGCGCGATGCCGAATTTCGCACCTACATACTGGTGCTATTCCTGGTCAGCATTATTACCGTCGGTTACCTGCAGTTGATGCACACCTTCGACTCGACCACGGAATCGATAATCGAGGGCTTGTTCCAGGTGGTGTCGATCGGCACCACCACCGGGTATACCACGGCCGAATACTATAGTTGGCCAGGTTTCCTGCCGGTATTATTACTGTACGTGAGTTTCATCGGCGGATGTTCGGGCTCGACCGGGGGCGGTATCAAGGTGATCCGCATCCTGTTGCTGGTTAAGCAGGGCGTACGCGAACTCCGCCGGCTGGTGCATCCGAGCGCGCAATATGCGGTCAAGATCGGAAAAAAGCCGATGCCGGAAAAGGTCATCGAAGCGGTATGGGGATTCTTCGCCGCCTATTTTGCCATTTCGGCGTTGATGATTCTGCTGTTGATGGCGACCGGACTCGATCAGGAAACCGCGTTTTCCGCGGTAGCTGCTTGCCTCAATAACCTGGGTCCTGGCCTGGGCGACGTGGGCCGAAATTTTGCTTCCATCAATGATCCGGCAAAATGGATTCTATGTGTCGCAATGCTGCTCGGGCGGCTCGAAATCTTCACCTTGCTGGTGCTTTTTACACCGGCCTTCTGGAGAAAATAAGCCGATGAATAAGACCAGCCGCGAAGTCGATACCCGCAGCCTGGCCAAACCGGTGCCGGCAAAAATCGAAGCCAAAATACGTGCCGGCGTCGGCCGTGCGATCAGCGATTTCAATATGATCGAAGCCGGTGATCGTGTCATGGTTTGCCTATCGGGTGGGGCCGACAGTTACACCATGCTCGATATACTGCTGGTCTTGCAAAAATCCGCGCCGATCGATTTCGAACTAGTGGCGGTTAATCTCGACCAGAAACAGCCCGGATTCCCGCAACAGGTGCTACCCGAATACCTGGCATCGCTCGGGGTCGAATTCAGAATCCTCGAGGAAGATACCTATAGCGTGGTCAAACGGGTAATCCCCGAAGGTAAAACCACCTGTTCGTTGTGTTCGAGGTTACGGCGCGGCATTTTATACAACGCCGCCGCCGAAATCGGCGCCAGCAAGATTGCCCTCGGGCACCACGCCGACGATATCGTCGAAACCGCGTTTCTGAACATGTTCTACAACAGCCGGCTCAAGACAATGCCGGCAAAGCTCAAGAGCGACGATCAACGTAACATTGTCATTCGACCGTTGGCCTACCTGCGTGAAAGCCTGATCAAACAGTATGCGGCACTGCGCCAATTCCCCATTATTCCGCGTAATTTATGCGGTGCGCAACCCAAACTTCAACGCCAGGCGATCAAGGCGATGTTGCAGCAGTGGGATAAGTCTAATCCCGGTCGGGTCGAAAACATATTGAAATCCTTGTGTCGGGTGACGCCGTCGCACCTGCTTGACCGCAATCTGTTCGATTTTAAAAATCTATAGGCAAAAAAAACTCTGGCCGATTTGGCCAGAGCAAGGTGATTATCTCGAGGAGAGAAAAACTGACTTGAATGCGTTGATACTCGGTGCGGTGCATCCCTGCACCTGTTGACCATCCTGTCTGTCGACCTGTCCCTTTGTCGTGCTAGTATATTGACAGGTTTGACGCTGGGCATATATCGCGGATGGGCTTAAGAGTTGTCAGCTTAAACCGTATAATTTTGTAGGGGCTGTCCTACATTAAACAAAACGGAGAATATCTACAGGCATGCTATTCCCAGCCATACAACCCGGTCGGACTTGGCGCTTGCCGGTGTCAGATTTGCATACGCTGTATATCGAGGAGAGCGGCAATCCAAAAGGCACGCCCGTGGTGTTTTTGCACGGTGGGCCGGGCGGCTCCTGCGAACCGGGGCATCGGCGCTTTTTCAACCCCGAGTCCTATCGTATCATCTTGTTTGATCAGCGCGGTAGCGGGAAATCTCGGCCCCATGCAGGTCTGGAAGAAAATTCGACCTGGGATTTGGTGGCGGATCTGGAAAAAATCCGCGAGTTTCTCGAAATCGATCGCTGGGTCGTATTTGGCGGTTCCTGGGGTTCAACCCTGGCGCTGGCTTACGCGCAAACTTACCCCGAAAAGGTATTGGGATTGATTCTGCGCGGTATCTTCCTGGCCCGCGACGAGGATGTGGATTGGTTTTTCAAGGGCCGCGCGGCACGCATTTTCCCGGAAGCCTGGCAGCACTTCATCGAACCGATTCCGGAGGCTGAGCGCGACGATATTATTACTGCTTATTATAAGCGTCTCACCAGTGACAATGAAATTGTGCGTATGGGGGCGGCCAAGGCCTGGTCGATCTGGGAAGGCTCCTCGGTGACGCTGTTGCCCGATAAAAACGTGGTCGATCATTTTAGCGATCCGCATATTGCGCTCAGTATCGCCCGTATCGAGTGCCATTATTTCAGCAACAAGTGTTTTTTCAGGCCTAACCAGTTGCTTGAAGACATGGACAAGATCGAGCATATTCCGGGATACATCGTTCACGGGCGATACGATCTGGTATGCCCGATCGATCAGGCGTTTTTACTCAAACACGTTTGGGCTAACGCACAACTCAAAATAATTCCCGATGCGGGGCATGCCGTTACCGAACACGGCATCAGCAAAGCGCTGGTGGAATGCTGCAATTCGATGTTGGAAATCGTGGCTTGATTACGCTACTGCAGCGCGTCAGCGCGGCGCGGGTCGAGGTTGACGGCATCACAATCGGCAGCATCGAGCAGGGCATCCTGGCATTGGTCGGGGTCCAGACCGACGACGATTTGGCAACTGCGCAGCACTTTATCGATCGTCTGTTGCATTATCGTGTGTTTGCCGATGCCGACGGCAAAATGAATCGGTCGCTGGTCGATATCGACGGTGGGCTGCTGTTGGTTCCCCAGTTCACGCTTGTCGCCAATACCAAAAAAGGGCGCCGTCCCAGTTTTACTTCGGCCGCGAATCCGCAACAGGGTAGTGAACTATTCGCCGCGATGGTCGCCCATGCCGACTCTATCCACGGCTGTGTCGCCTGCGGTCAATTCGGCGCGGATATGCAGGTACGGCTGATCAACGACGGGCCGGTCACGTTTATCCTCGATTGAATCGTCCTATCGATTAATGGTCGAATTTGGCCACGATGTCGATTATCATCGCAGGCTCTAAAAAGCTGCCGGAAAATAGGTAGATGTCAGATCGCAGTGCTAATGTCAGCCGCGACACACTGGAAACGCAAATCAGTGTCGCGCTCAACCTGGATGGTAGCGGTAACTCACGCTTCGATACCGGAATACCGTTTCTCGAACACATGCTCGAGCAGATTGCCCGGCATGGCGCCTTCGACCTGGAAGTGTCCGCCAGCGGGGACCTGCATATCGACGATCATCATACGGTCGAAGATATCGGCATAACCCTGGGCCAGGCTTTCCAGCAGGCGCTGGGCGATAAAAAGGGCATCATGCGCTACGGGCACGCCTATGTGCCGCTGGACGAGGCTTTGTCTCGGGTCGTCGTCGATTTTTCCGGTCGCCCCGGTATCGAATATCGGGTTGAATTCAAGCGCCCTCGGGTCGGGCAATTCGATGTCGATTTGTTGCACGAGTTTTTCCAGGGTTTCGTTAACCATGCCCCGGCGACGCTGCATATCGATAACCTGGCGGGAGTGAATGCGCACCATGTGGCCGAAACCATTTTCAAGGCTTTCGGGCGCGCATTACGTAATGCAGTGACGTCGGACGAGCGCATGCCGGGCGTGGTGCCGTCGACCAAGGGGTCCTTGTAGATCATGCAGACGATTGCCGTGATCGACTACGGCATGGGAAATCTCAGGTCGGTCGTCAATGCACTGCGAGTGGTTAGCGCAACAACTGACGAGATATTGCTGACTTCCGATCCCGCGCAGGTCATGAACGCCGACCGGGTTGTTTTCCCCGGGCAGGGGGCGGCGGGCGACTGCATGCGCGCCATCGACGAATACGGATTGCGCGAGGCGATCCTGAGTGCGGCGTCGCAACAACCGTTTCTAGGCATCTGTATGGGGATGCAAGTGTTAATCGAAACCAGTGAGGAAAATCGGGGCACCGACTGCCTCGGTGTTATCGCCGGCCAGGTCCGCTATTTTGGTGATGGCCACAGGGACCATTGCGGCGTTAAACTTAAAGTCCCGCATATGGGCTGGAATCGCGTGCAGCAGACTCAAACACATCCGTTATGGCATTCGATCGATGATGGTAGCCGATTTTATTTTGTCCACAGCTATTATCTCGATGCGCAGGATACTACTCTGATTGCGGGTGTCACCGACTATGGCTTCGGCTTTACTAGCGCAATCGCGAAAGACAATATGTTTGCGCTGCAATGCCATCCCGAGAAGAGTGCCGATGGCGGCCTGCAGCTGTTGCGTAATTTTGTAAACTGGGACGGAAGGGCATGATTCTGATACCGGCTATCGATCTAAAGCAGGGACACTGCGTGCGATTACGCCAGGGCAACATGGATGAAACCACCGTATTTTCCGACGATCCGGTGGCGATGGCGGGCAAATGGGTGGCTCAGGGTTGTGGTCGGCTGCATCTGGTCGACCTCGACGGCGCGTTTGAAGGCGAGCCGATCAATGCCGATGTTATCGAAGAGATCAGCGCCTCCTTCCCCGGTCTGGAGATTCAGATTGGCGGCGGAATTCGCTCCATCGAAACGGTTGAAGCTTATCTCGAGGCCGGGGTCAATTACGTCATTATCGGCACCATGGCGGTCAAACGCCCCGAATTTGTGACCCAGCTATGCTCCGAGTTTCCGGGCAATGTCATCATCGGCCTCGATGCCAGGAACGGGATGGTGGCGACGCATGGTTGGGCCGAGGAATCGGAACACGAGGCAAGCGATTTGGCGCGGCGATTCGAGGATCAGGGCGTAGCCGCCATCGTCTATACCGACATCAGCCGCGACGGCATGATGGAGGGCGTTAATGTCGAAGCCACCCGTGCACTCGCCAAATCGATCGACGTGCCGGTGATTGCTTCGGGTGGCGTCACCGACATGGATTGCATTATCCAGCTCAATCAAGTCAAGGATTCTGGTATCGAAGGTGTGATCATCGGTCGCGCCCTCTACGAGCGCACCATCAGCCTGGTAGAGGCGCAAGCCTATATCGATCAGCACTAGCCCAATAGGCTCGTCATGTCGCTCGCAAAACGCATCATCCCCTGTCTCGACGTCGATAACGGCCGCGTGGTCAAGGGCGTAAAATTCGTCGAAATCCGCGACGCGGGCGATCCGGTCGAAGTGGCGCGACGCTATAACCAAGAAGGCGCCGACGAGTTGACCTTTCTCGACATCACCGCCAGTTCGGATAACCGCGAAACCATGGTCCACGTAGTCGAGGATGTCGCCGCCGAGGTTTTCATCCCATTGACGGTGGGCGGCGGTATTCGCGAGCAGGGTGACATCCGGCGCATGCTCAACGCCGGCGCCGACAAGGTCAGTATCAATACCGCGGCGGTATTCAATCCCGAGTTCGTGGCGCAGGCCGCTGATAAATTCGGCTCGCAGTGTATCGTCGTGGCGATAGACGCCAAACGGGTCAGCGCCGCCGGGGAGCCTGGTCGCTGGGAGATATTTACCCACGGTGGGCGCAAACCGACGGGTATCGATGTAATCGAATGGGTGCGAAAAATGGATGCCTATGGCGCCGGCGAGATACTGCTGACCAGCATGGACCGCGATGGCACTAAAATCGGTTTCGATAATGAGCTGACGCGCGAAGTTTCGGATGCGGTGCGCGTGCCGGTAATCGCTTCGGGCGGCGCCGGGACATTACAACACCTGGTGGATGGCGTTCTCCAGGGCAAGGCCGACGCGGTGCTGGCGGCGAGTATTTTTCATTTCGCGCAATACAGTATCGGCGAGGCCAAAGCCTTCATGCAAAACCACGGCATCGAGGTTCGGGATGACTGATTGGCTCGAACAGATAAGCTGGAATGACGATGGGCTGGTGCCGGCTATCGCGCAGGATCATCAATCCGGAGAAATTCTGATGCTGGCCTGGATGAACCGTGAAGCCCTGCGTTTGAGCCGCGAGCAGCGGCGGGCAGTTTACTGGTCGCGCTCCCGCCGAAAACTCTGGTTCAAGGGTGAGGCATCGGGTCATGTTCAGCTGCTGCACGAAATCAGAATCGATTGCGACGCCGACGTCGTGTTATTGCAGGTCGAACAACAGGGCGGGATTGCCTGTCATACGGGTCGAAGGCGCTGTTTCTTTCGGGTTTTAAAAGATGGGGCATGGCGGATCGATGAAGAAATTATCAAAAATCCCGACGAGATTTATCGATGAGTGATGATATACTCCTGCGCCTGATGGCTGTACTGGCAGCGAGAAAGGACGCCGATCCCGCTTCTTCATATGTGGCGGGACTGTACCACAAAGGTCTCGACGCGATTTTGAAGAAAATCGGGGAAGAGTCGGCGGAAACCATCATCGCCGCGAAATCAGGTGATAAGCAGCAGATTGTTTATGAAACTGCGGATCTGTGGTTTCATTGCCTGGTGATGTTGGCGCAACAGAATTTGGATGCACGGCAGGTACTGGAAGAACTGGAACGCCGCTTCGGCGTTTCCGGTGTCGACGAAAAAGCCGCGCGTGAACAAGATGAATGAGGTGAAAAATGGGTTTTGGTGGAATTAGTATCTGGTCGCTGTTGTTGATCCTGGCGATCGTGATTCTTTTGTTTGGCACCAAGAAGCTGCGTAATGTGGGCGGAGATCTGGGCGGTGCGATCAGGAATTTCAAGAAATCGGTGAAAGACGAAGAAGTCGCTCAAGATAAGACAGAGCCCGAAAATCAGATAATCGAAGGCAAGGTCACCGAAGAAAAAGACAAGGTCTAGTCGCGTAAAAACGGTCTTCAAACCGGTATTTTCTGATGTTTGATATAGGCTTCACCGAGATGATGCTGATCGGCATCGTCGCGCTCATCGTAATCGGACCTGAACGCCTGCCGGGGGTGGCGCGCACCGCGGGTAAGTATTTCGGTCGTTTGAAGCGTTTTATGACCAGCGTCAAGGCCGATGTCGAACAGGAATTGCGGGCTGACGAGCTGCGCCAGATCCTGGCCGACCAGCAACGCGAGCTGGATACGCTGAAAGACACTATTTCAGACGCCGGTAAAGAAATCGAAAAAGAAGCCAGTGCGGCCGGCGCTTCCCTGACGCAAGGACTCGATGAATCTATTGACGCTTCGGATTCGTCTCAAGCCTCGACCGTCGCCGACGGTTTACCCGCCCAGGAGCCGCCCGGGGAAGAAGCGCTGGCGCATGAATCTCCCACCGAAGCATCGCCCGAGCATGACAGGGCGGCTAGCAAAGTAAAACCATGAGCGAAGCGGAAAACCCGGAAGAGGAAAAAAGCGGCAGCCTGATGTCGCATCTGGTCGAGTTGCGCGATCGTGTGGTGCGCATGCTAGTCGCGGTGCTGGTGTTATTCCTCGGCATGTTTTACTGGGCCAACGATATTTACGTCTACCTCGCGGAACCTCTGACGCGTCATCTGCCCGAAGACGCAAACATGATCGCTATCGATGTCGCCTCGCCGTTTCTGACGCCCTTCAAGCTGGTATTGATGCTGGCGATCTTTTTGGCGATGCCGGTGATTCTTTATCAATTGTGGGCCTTCGTAGCGCCGGGCCTTTATGCCAACGAGAAACGTATCGCGGGACCGCTTTTGGTATCGAGCATCCTGTTGTTTTATAGCGGGGTGGCTTTTGCCTACTATATCGTGTTCCCTTTGGTGTTTGGTTTCTTTACCAGTATAGGCCCCGAAATCGTCAATATATCGACCGATATCGGGCGTTATCTCGATTTCGTGCTGGCGCTGTTTTTCGGCTTCGGTCTCGCCTTCGAGGTGCCGATAGCCACCATCATCCTGGTGGCGATTGGGTTTACCACGCCCAGGAAACTTTCCGAAAAACGCCCCTATGTCATCGTCGGCGCTTTCATCCTGGGCATGATGTTAACCCCGCCGGACGTTATATCGCAGGTATTGCTGGCATTGCCGATGTGGATACTGTTCGAGGCCGGTTTGATTGCTTCGGCGATAATCTTCAAGGACCGCGAACAGGACGAAGATGAAGAATACGAAGACGACGATCCAGAGCCGGAACTGGCTACCGTGTCGGAGCATCAGCCATTGACCGATGAAGAAATGGAAGCCGAACTCGACCGAGCCGAGGCCGACGAGGACAGGCTCGATAAGTGAGATTTGAAAAGCCTCGATAAGCCTCGATAAGCGAGGCTCGAGTTGACTAGTTGGGGCTTATTCCAGGTTGCTTCGAGGTGGACAGATCTGAAGATCTGTTCCCAAGAGTTCGAGAATTTGCTCAATTAATACCGCCGCCACCCGATAACTTCGGTATGCGCAACGGTTTCAAACTTTCGCTTACCATATTGCTGATCACGCTAAGCGGCCCGACCTCGGCGCTCGAACTATTCGGTATCGCCCTCGAGACCGCTAAGCGCGACGAATTGCGCGCCGCGGTTAAAGCGGCCGGGCTGGTGCCGGTACGAGAAGGTGGCGACGACCATTGGTTCGACGTCTATGACAGTTCCGCGGTACTGGAAGGATCGACCCGATTTTACCTGGGTTTCGTCAAACTCAACCAGGGATTCGCCTTTGCCGAATATGAATTCATCGGGTTGGATCGTAAGCGCTTGGTGCGCGACTTGACGCTTAAGTACGGTGCCGCCGAGATTCGGCGTGGGCGCTTTGTATCCGATCAGAGCCATCGCTGGCAGCGTGACGGGATACGGATCGAACTCGGCAGCGACTGGCATAATTATAAAACCCGGTTGATTTACATCCTGCCGCAAAACATGTCGAAACTG
>Ga0136654_1000300_pt1 | contig 15902 bp, 15 predicted proteins | sample InaspJWI70metaG_FD_94865 | JGI IMG/M metagenome (GOLD analysis project Ga0136654, IMG submission 94865) | Marine gutless worms symbiont microbial communities from Oahu, Hawaii - Inanidrilus sp. 1 OAHU.JWI-70 metaG (version 2) | ecosystem: Host-associated > Annelida > Digestive system >... | reverse complement strand
GATCAAGATGGCCTCGTTTTCAAAAATTACCGCCTGTTCGAGCCGCCGTAACAGCTGTTTCGGCGGTATCGCTTTTTGCGATCGCTCCTGCCCCGGATGCAGCGGCGGTATCCTGACCTGATCGCCTATTTGCAACTTATAATCCGGCTTGCTGCGCTTTTTATTGACCCTTACCTCCCCTTTCCTGATGATGCGGTAAATTCGCGTGCGCGGCACCTTATCCAGACGTTTTAGCAGGAAGTTGTCGAGCCGTTGATTCAGCTGGGCCGCAGAGATCTCGACCAGGCTAACGGCTGTTTTTTGTGGTTTATTTGAGTTCAATGGATGGCAGTAACAACAAACTGTGGTATATTCGCGGCCGTAGCATTGTACTGCCTATTATCAAGGCAAAACACTACCTATACAGTTTTTTCGCGGAAAGCAAACCGCCGGCGCGGATGTTTTCTAAAAGAATTAGTCCTGACGAACGTCGACTGGACGTCCGAACCTAGGGCACTAACAAACCTCGGCCTATGTACTGCCTCATACTCAAGTATTGCTTACATAAAAAATTTCCCTACGATAATCGGTTTGATCAAAACCGGCTGGTCGGGCCTATGCGGCCCGCAACAACAACCGGAAATTCTAGCAGTATCTGTAATCCGCAGCGCCTGGCCGTTTACGCAAGGCAACTATTTCAATGAAACGAATACTAATCAACGCCACCCAAGCCGAAGAGCTGAGAGTGGCCATGGTCAATGGCCAGCGTCTTTACGATCTCGATATCGAAGTACCTTCCCGGGAACAGAAAAAATCAAACATCTACAAGGGCAAGATTACCCGCGTCGAACCCAGCCTCGAAGCTGCTTTCGTCAATTACGGCGCCGAGCGGCACGGGTTTCTCCCATTCAAGGAAATCGCCAAACAGTATTTCGGCGATGCGCCGCGCGACGACAACGGCAAGCCGATTCTCAAAGACGCCCTCAAGGTCGATCAGGAAATTGTCGTTCAGGTAGAGAAAGAGGAGCGCGGTAACAAGGGCGCCGCATTGACCAGCTTTATCAGCCTGGCGGGAAGATTTCTGGTGGCGATGCCCCAGAATCCGCGCGCGGGTGGCGTATCGCGGCGCATCGAAGGCGAGGATCGCGATGAGCTGAAGAAAGTATTGTCGGGGCTAGAAATGCCCGAAGGCATGGGTGTTATCGTGCGTACCGCCGGCGTTGGCCGTAGTGTCGAGGAAATGCAATGGGACCTCGACTACCTGACCCAGGTTTGGGCTGCGATCGAAAAAGCCGCCGACGACAAAAAGGCACCCTTCCTGATTTATCAAGAGTCTGATATCGTGATTCGGGCCTTGCGCGACCATTACCGCAACGATATCGGCGAAATCCTAATCGACTCGGAACCTGCTTATAATCAGGCGCATGATTTCATGTCGATGGTAATGCCGGGGTCGATCAATAAGCTTAAGCGTTTCGATGACAAGCTGCCGCTGTTCAATCGGTTTCAGATCGAAAATCAGATCGAATCGGCTTTCTCGCGTGAAGTCAACCTGCCCTCCGGCGGCGCTATCGTCATTGATCATACCGAGGCGCTGACCTCGATCGACGTTAACTCGGCGCGCGCCACGCGCGGCAGCGATATCGAAGATACCGCGAAGATGACCAATCTCGAGGCCGCCGATGAAATCGCCCAACAGCTTAGGATTCGCGACCTGGGTGGACTCATCGTCATCGATTTTATCGATATGATGCAAAACAAAAATCAGCGCGAAGTAGAAACCCGTCTGCGTAATGCCGTTTACGACGATCGGGCGAGGGTCCAGATCGGTCGCATTTCACGCTTCGGATTACTGGAAATGTCGCGTCAGCGCTTGCGCCCCTCGCTGGAAGAATCCAGTCAAATCGTTTGCCCGCGCTGTAGTGGACAGGGTGCAATTCGCGATGTCGAATCGCTTTCGCTGGCCGTGCTGCGGTTACTCGAAGAAGAGGCGCTCAAGGATAATACCGGCAAGATACTGGCCAAGATTCCGGTCGAATGTGCAACCTATCTACTTAACGAAAAACGTGAAAAAATCGATTCGCTCGAGCAGCGGCGTAAGGTGCATATCGTCGTCATTCCCGATCCCAAGCTGGAAACTCCTCACTACGAACTGAAGCGGGTAAAGGACAACGATACCCACCGTCACGAGTCGAATTACAAAAAGTCCTACGAGTTGACCACCGAGGAAGAACCTGTCGATCTGGTGGAAATGGCCAGCAGTGCGACGGCCACGCCTGAAAAGGCCGCGGTACAGCGGGTTGCACCTACCGGTCCCAGACCAATCGCGGTTCAACCCGCTGCGCCGGCGCAAGCAGGCATCGGCTGGTTCCGCAGGATTATGAATATGCTGGTGGGCGCCGACGATAAGTCGGCTGCGACAAAAGAAGAAAAACCAGCCCGGCAACAAAATCGCCAGAGTCGCGGCGGTAATCGCGGTCGGCGCGGAAAATACCGGGGCGGTCAGAATCGACAACGCTCGAATGCGAATGCCAAAAGCGGCGAGGGCAAGCGGCGCGGTGCCAATCAGGAGAATGAACAACAGGAGAATGAACAACGTAGCCAGGAAAAATCCGAAACGCAGGAAGGCAGGCGCGGTGGTCAAGCACGTTCTGGACGTTCACGCGGTGGAAATCGCTCCGCTAATCGGGGTAGTCGCGGTGGCCGGCAGCAGGATTCCAGGGCGCAACAGGACAAAAACGCGAAAACCGAGGCTAAGACGACTACCACCCAAAGCGAGGCCCCAAAAGCGCGCTCGGGTAACAAACCGGATTCCTCGCCAGGTGAAAACAAACGGCCGGCGGGCAATAAAAAATCCGTGAAAGCCGAAGCTTCTAATCAGCAAGCGGCCGATACCGCTGCCGATAAGGGCGCTAGCCGACCAAAAACCAATGCGGCTCGCGAGCAGGGTAATGACACGCAGTCCAATGCAAAAACCAGGAAGAAAGCTGCTGCTAAAACCACTACCGACAAGCCCGCACCCGTTGCCGTCGGCGAGTCGGCGGCAAAGCCCGAAAGCGGCGGGAATTCTAAACCGCAAGCCCGCAGCCCTGCGACCAAACCGGTAATCGTTGAATCGGTGCCCAAGAAAGAAACGGCTGATAAAAATCCGCCGGTTGAAGCGGTTAAAAGCGAGGTCGCCGCGCCTCCCGCGGCGCCGACCAATCAGGATCGATAGTACCTGCCAGCCCGATAATCCGGCGGGATTCGGGCTGGTATAGATTACTTATCCAATTCTTGCAGGATTTCGTCGGTGATATTCACGGCATCGTTGGCATAGGCGATACCGGCCTCGGTAAAAATGAATTCATAACCCTGTTTTTCGCCATAGGCCTTGATGACGGTTCTTATTGAAACCTGAACTTGTTGCAATAATTCCCGCTGCTTAGACTGTAAATCTTCTTTCAGCGATTGCTGTTCGAATTGAAAACGACGCTTGTTTTGAACGATACTGTCTTCGGCTTTCTTCTTTTGTTCGCCGCTCATGACGGCGCTGTCGTTCTGGTAGGTTTTTTCCATCTGCTGGATATTCTGCGCCAAGGCACGCAGGCTTTGCTCACGCTCGCCAAACTCCTGTTGCAATTTTTTATTGGCGGCTATCGCCTGCGGCGATTTTTGGATCAACTCCTGAGTATTGATAAATGCGCTTTTACCAGCGGCTTGCAGGTTAGCGCTCAGTACTGCCAGCAAGATTAGTGTCGTTAATTTCATGCGTCGATGTCTCTATTGGTTTGCTTGGGATTGTTGATCTTTGAAACGTTGGTTCAACATCTTTTCTATATTCTTAGCGTCTTTGAACAGTTTTTCGATACCTTCCTTGGAGTACGGGCTGCCACTTTCCTCGGCTTTGTCAGGCTTGGCTTCGCTTGACTTGGCGTCTTTCGGCGCGGATTCCTTGGGCGGGATCTTAACCGCTTGAATCATGTTGGCGTCGGGATCGAAACCCTTGATCGTATACTCGATTCCAGCGGGCGGCGGCTTGGTCGTGAATTGAACATTGCCTGCGGCGTCATTCCACTTATAGAAGATATCCTTGCCGGCCAGGCTTTCGTCTGAAGGGCTAAAGTCGTCGGCTGTGGGTAGCTTCGGCATATCCGGCAGATCCGGCAAAGAGAAATCGGGTAAACCGATATTTTTGATGCTCACGAGGGCGTTGCCGTCTTTACCCTTGAGGATCGTAAACGGCAGCAGGATCGCGATAAACAGAGCCGCGAACATCAGTTTGGCGAACAGTTTCATCTGAATTTCCGGTTTCGCTTGGTTCCAGCAAAGTATAGTCTCTTAGGCTCGAATTTTAGTCATCCCGTGCATATATGGCAGCAGTACATCGGGAATTCGTATACTACCGTCGGCCTGCTGGTAATTTTCCATGATCGCGATCAGGGTGCGCCCCACCGCGAGTCCCGAGCCGTTCAGGGTATGCACCAGCTCGGGTTTGCCGGAATCCGGATTGCGCCAGCGCGCCTTCATGCGGCGGGCCTGGAAATCGGTCATGTTACTGCACGACGAAATCTCGCGATAGCTGTTTTGGCCGGGTAACCACACTTCCAGGTCGTAAGTCTTGGTCGCGGCGAAACCCAGGTCTCCGCCGCATAAAATAACCTTGCGATAGGCCAGCCCCAACAACTGCAGAATGGTTTCGGCATGACCGGTTAATTCCTCGAGGGCGGCCGCCGAATCCTGCGGCTTGACTACTTGCACCAATTCCACCTTTTCGAACTGGTGTTGACGAATCATACCGCGGGTATCCTTACCGTAAGAACCGGCCTCCGATCGAAAACAAGGGGTGTGAGCGACAAACTTGAGCGGCATTTTTTCAGCTTCGACAATAGTCTCGGCGACAAAATTGGTCACCGGAACCTCCGCCGTCGGGATCAGGTATAAATTGTGAGTCTCCGACTCGATGTGAAACAGGTCCTGCTTGAACTTGGGCAGCTGGCCGGTACCGGTCAGCGTTGTCTCGTTGACCAGGTAGGGGGCATAAGTCTCGGTATACCCATGTTCGATTATATGCCGATTGATCATGAACTGGATCAGCGCCCGCTGCAGCGTTACCAGGCTACCGGTCATGGTGACAAAGCGCGCACCGGAAAGTTTGGCCGCGCGCTCGAAGTCCATCCCTCCCAGCGCCTGGCCGAGATCGATATGATCGCGGGGCTCGAAATCGAACACCGGCGGTTCACCCCAGCGCAGAACCTCTTCGTTATCGTCTTCGCTATCGCCGGCGGGCACCGATGGGTCGGGTAGGTTGGGGGTTCCAAGCAACAGTGCGTCGAGCCGTTGCTGCAACTCTCCGAGTGCGCCCTCGGCGTTTTTCAATTGCTCTGCGAGTTGGGTCATCTCATCGCGCAAAGGTTGAATGTCCTCCCCCTTGGCCTTGGCCGTCCCGATCGCTTTTGAACGGTTGTTACGCTCGCTTTGCAAATTCTGCGTGTCGACCTGCAGGGATTTTCGGCTTTCTTCGAGTCGAGCGAATTCGGAGACGTCCAGGTCATAGTTTTTAATGCGTAATTTTTCGGCCACGGTTTCGAGGTCGCTGCGGAGAAGTTTGGGATCTAGCATGATTAAATCATTTGTCTGGCGGCGACCAGGCCGGCCCAGGCGCCGAGTATGCAAAATAATACGCTGAGCAGGATATAGATGCCGGCTTTCACCAGCGCCTCGTTACCCGCCAGGTGCAGCGTGTCCATGGCAAAGGTGGAAAATGTCGTAAATGAACCGAGAAAACCGGCCAGCAGGCCGATTCTGACTTCCTCGCTGACATGAAACCGGTGCACCAGCAGCACCGACAGGAAGCCCATCACCATTGAACCGAGCAGGTTTACAGCCAGGGTTCCATAAGGAAAATCCTGACCGAACCACTGATAAGTCGTGCCGGAGACCCAGTAACGGGAAACCGCGCCCAGTGATCCGCCCACCGCGATTGCAATGTAGATAGACATTCTGATTTGGTTAAAAATGCGATATTGTACCAGCCGCCACAAAAGATGCACTCGAATCCGGGTCAATAAAACACCTGGATCAGGTAATTAGTCACTTGTCGAAAACAGAGACCATCAAACAAATCGGACGCGAACTGGGATTTCAGCAGGTTGGAATTTCCGATGTCATGCTCGACCCGCATCACCGGCATTACAAACAATGGATTAATAAAAACTTCCACGGTGAAATGACCTACATGGAACGTAATGTCGATAAACGCCTGCACCCGCCGGAATTGGTGCCCGAAACGCTTTCGGTAATTTGCGTGCGACTCGACTACCTGGTTGCCGAAGAGGGTAACTTGCTCGAATTGCTCGACCACGAAACCCGGGCCTATATTTCGCGCTACGCTCTCGGGCGCGACTATCACAAGTTGATGCGCAAACGCTTGCAGAAATTTGCGGATCGTATCGGCGAAGTCTGCGGCGAAATGGGTTATCGCGTATTTACCGACAGCGCGCCGGTGTTGGAAAAAGCGCTCGCGGCCAAAGCTGGTATCGGTTGGCAGGGCAAACACAGTAATCTTTTACATCGCGAGCATGGTTCCTGGTTTTTCCTCGGCGAAATTTACACCGATATGGAGCTCGATATCGATGCACCATTGGAAAATCACTGCGGTCGCTGTACCAGTTGTATCGACATCTGCCCGACCGCGGCCATCGTCGAGCCCTATCGGGTCGACGCCCGGCGCTGTATTTCCTATTTGACGATCGAGCACCGCAGCGAAATCCCGCTCGAATTCCGCGCGGCCATCGGCAATCGCATCTACGGTTGCGACGATTGCCAACTGGTATGCCCGTGGAACCGCTTCGCGCGGTACAGTCAAGAGCCCGATTTCAAGCCGCGTCACGGACTCGACAGCATTTCGCTGATGGATTGTTACCGTTGGACCGAAGCGGAGTTCATGCGCAAGATGGAAGGGTCGGCGATTCGGCGTATCGGGTATCAATGCTGGTTGAGAAACGTCGTCGTCGCGCTTGGAAACGCGGCGCATGATCCACATATAATAGCGACGCTGAAGCAGGATTACGCCGCTCACAGCGAATTCATTCAGCATCATATCGACTGGGCAATTCAACAACAGGGCAAGGCAATATGATACATTGGCAACAATTCGAGGCCCGCTACAGCGCTGACCGGGCGAGCGAAAACTTCATCTGCTCTGCGGACGAAATCGGGCTCATACTGGTGAGCGGTGCCGACGCCACCGATTTTTTGCAAAATCAACTCAGCAACGATATCACCCTGATCGATGAAACGAGCCTGCAAATCAGCTCCTACTCGACTCCGAAGGGCCGCATGCTCGGCATTTTCAGGGTGGTTCAGGTTTCCAACGGTTATCTCCTGATTACGCCTCGAGCGATGGTCTTGCCGCTGCTGCAGACGCTATACAAATACATCTTGCGGGCGCAGGTGACGCTGGCGGACGCCAGCGACTACTTTGCGCGCATCGCGGTCTCAACCGATAATCCCGCAGCGCTCGGGCAGGCGCCGCTGCCGGCGACTACCCATGCGGTGTTGCAAAGCGATTCGGTCATATCGCTACGCCTGGAACCGCTAGCGGCGCAGCAACGTTTTCTATTCATGTGTCTCGATGCCGATGAAGCGATTGACTTGTGGCAACAATTCGCCGCGCGGTTGCAGGAGGCGGGCTACGGTGCCTGGCACCTGTCGGAAATCAAGGCGGGGATTCCGTCGATATACCCGCAAACCGCCGAGGAGTTCGTACTGCAAATGGCAAATTTGGGCGCGTTAAATGGTGTCAGTTTCAAAAAAGGCTGTTATCCCGGTCAGGAAATTGTCGCCCGCATGCAGTATTTGGGCAAACTCAAACGTCGCATGTATCTCGCAGAGTTGGAAACCGAACGGCTGCCGCAGCCCGGCGACGATCTCGTCGCGGCCGGTAACACGGAGGCCGACGGTAGCGGCAAGGTGGTCGACGCCGAGTTCGATCCCGAGGGACGGTGCCACTGCCTATACGTGGCCCAGATCGCCAAGGCCGATGCGGGCGGGCTTAATTTGTTGAACCAGCCCACGACCAAAATTCGCAACGTCGAACTACCCTACGCCCTGGAAAATTAAGCGCAATCGGGCTGCGAAATCGACCTGGGCATCTATCTATACTCGGGTGAATCAAGTTAATTACTCGAGGGAGCATGAGTATTACCCCAGAATCGATCATCGACGATCTCGAAAACGATCGCTTGCCGTTGCCGACCTTGCCCGAGGTAGCCATTCGCGTGCGCGAGACGGCCGACGACGACAATGCCTCGATTAACGATGTCGCCAGGATCATCGAAACCGATGCGGCATTATCCGCGCGTATCGTCCAGGTAGGTAATTCAGCGCTCTATCGGGGCGTTAGCCCGGCCGAGACGGTGCAGGCCGCTGCCATGCGAATGGGACTGAATACCGTGCGCACCCTGGCAACCAGCCTGGTGATAAAACAATTGTTTCAGGCCACCCATCCGGTGGTGGATCATTATCTGCGTAGCGCCTGGAAGCGCAGTACCGATGTTGCCGCATTGAGCGCCATGATCGCGAAGAGTTCGACCGCACTCGAAGCCGATAGCGCACTGCTCGCGGGTTTGACGCATTCGATCGGGCTGTCTCCTATCCTGGTCAAGGCCGAGGGCGATTCGGAACTGCTGAGTAATTCGCAGGCGCTGGAACGACTGATGTACGAAATGTATCCGCTGGTCGGCAGCCGGATTCTCGAGCAGTGGGGTTTTAGCGAGGCCTTGGTCAAGGTGCCTGCCGAGCATCTTGTAACCGCACGAGAAGGCGACAATGGCAAGCCGGATTATGTCGATATCGTACAGGTTGCGTTAATCCAGACGATTGACGATCAGAGCCATCCCCTGGCAAATATCGATCCCGCCGAAGTTCCGGCTTTCGCACGTCTGGGGATGCAGGCGGATCTCGAGGAAATCAACCTGACCGGCGGGGTTATCGAGGTCGAAGAGATCAAGGATGCGATTCTTTAAAACGCAGCGATCTGCTGCAACATCGCCCGGGAGTCGGTGTAATTCAAACCCACATGATATAGGCGCCCCGCCCGCTCTACCGCCAGGCTCGGAAAACTATCGATCCCGAGGGCGCGGCTTGCTTGAATCTCCGCCAGCAACTGCTGCTGCGTAGTCGCGGCGACCAAGTCGGCGGCGAAGGTTTTTAGTATCGAGTCCAATATCGGCCGCCAGGTCGACCAGGGTGTCGTTATCGGACGGATTGCGCGCTTCCAGATAATAGGCCTGCTGAATCCGGGCGGTCATCAATGCATCGAACTCTCGGCTCCCTGGGCGCGCGCCGCCAGTACCGCGCGATTGGCCGGATAAGTCGACCGCCGCGGTTCGTTATTTGTCCAGAAATCATAGTTGAAGCGAGTCCCGGGTATGGTTTGTTCGATCCGCCGCCAAGTCTGTTGCAGCATCTCGCGCATCGAATGCGGCATGGGCACCTCGGAATCCGGCGCAAGGCCGCCGACCAACCGCCGAATGTCCATGCCTTCGGCAAGCGCCGCGAACAATTCCCGGCGCGTCGGTTCGAACCCCCAGCACCAGCTGCACATCGGATCGTGAACGTAGTAAAGAGTATCTTGCATTGCGCTTATGCCTCGGAGGATACTAATTCTTGCATGATGGTCTCGCAGGATTCGATGCGATCGATGCCGGACACGCTTTTGCCGGCCTGCCAGTAATCCTTGTTGCCGGTTTCATCCAGCGATGAATGCTTCAGTTGCCAAATCGATTTTAGTCCGTAAAACATGCGCATCCAGTGTTTGGTCGTGTTACCGCCAAGCATCCAGCGTGAAAACCATCCCATGCGGGTACCGCTACGCTTGATGAAATCGGTATTGATGACCGACACCGGAATTCCGGTGACCCTTTCCGACAACACGATATCGGATTCCTGGGCGGCGACCACCGCCTGTTTATAGGCGTCGCTGGCGTGGCATTCGTTGCTGGCAATGAAACGGGTACCTAGTTGGCAAGCGGCGTAACCGCAGGTCAGCGCCTGCCGGAACTCGCCCGCTTCGCCAACGCCACCGGCGCAGACCAGCGGCGCCCCGAGTTGCTGCAATTCCCGATACAGCTCGGTCATCGACTTGGCGCCGGCGTGTCCACCGGCGCGATTATTGACGCAAATCAAACCGTCGGCGCCGTTATCGAGCCCGATTTTAGCCCATTTCATCTCGGTAACGTCGTGATAAACCAGACCGCCGACTGCATGCACCCGTTCGGCCACCCAATCGGGTTTGCCCAGCGAGGTGACGAAGAAGCGTATCCCCTCTTCGAGCGCGATATCGATCCATTCCTCCATGCGCTGTCGATATTTGCGGGAAGATTTTTCAATCAAGGCATTCATGCCGATCGGTTTGGTGGTGAGCCGGTGCATCAAGCGAATGCCTTCCCGATAATCGTGACCATGCACATAAGTCAGCGAGATCGGCTGCAAAATACCGATTCCCCCGGCCTCGGAAACCGCGGCGACGAGTTCGGGATTGCTGCAGGGATACATCGCGCCGCCGATAACGGGGTAGCGTATCCCCAGTTGCCGGCAAAACTCGGCAGCTGCTTCGGGAAAATCTCTATTCATCAGGTTTGTATCCAATTAGCCAGTTAGCCTTAACCAAAGTCACCGTTGCGCCCGATTCGTCCTGCAAGCACGCTTCGACTTCACAGGGTGTGTTGTCTTCGAGTTCTGGCGGTAACTGAAATTCGGCCACCGCGGTGAGTTTGCCGCGCGCTTTTTTCAAATACTCGGCCTGGATGCCGAGCAGGATGCCGCGCATGTTATCGGATACGCTCGACAAAACGGCCAATCCGGTGGCAATTTCACCCAGGTTGACCAACGCAATCGCATGGATTGAATGCAGGTGATTGCGTACCCGGCGCCGGTCGCGCAGCGTCACGCGGGCGTAACCGGGTCGAATTTCCTCGATCCGGGCGCCTATGGTGCCGCTATAGGGTGCAACCCAGCCGAGCGCCAGGCTGAACAGACCTGCACCCGCCGGCCAATCCGCCAGGCGCGTCCACCATTTTAATACCCTACCCTGATTCTCGGGGGATTTGATCTGTGTCATCGAAACCGAAGGCTAACTTGTGCGGTTGGGTATTATGCGTTATTAATGAATTTATGGACATAAACGATAAAGAAAAATTTATGGACATAAACGATAAAGAAAAACTGGTTGCCGCATTCGACCACATGGTGGAAAGCGTCAGCGAGGCCGTGCATAACGCCGAAGAGGCGCTGGCCCCGACTATCGACGAAATGGTGCATAACGCCCAGCTACTGGCACTGGCGCGCGATCTGTTCGCGCTGACGCAGGAAGAAGCCGAAAGCCTGGGCGCCACCCTGAAGCGTGATCTGCACAAGGCCAACAAAACCCTCAACCAGCAGCGCAAGGAATTGAAAGATTGGCTGAGTTTCGATTTGACGCTGGTGGAAGATCGATTTATCGATCTGATCGCGCGCGCCGCGGACAAAACCTGGCTCGATTTTCACGAATTCGAGTATGAAGATCATCAGGCGAGCCTGTACCGCAGCGGCGAAGTCTGCAATGCCGGCCGCTTTAACTGTAAGCATTGCGACAATAGCATCAGTCTTTCACAGACAGGCCATATCCCACGCTGCCCGGTCTGTGACCGCGACGAGTTCTACCGGGTTATCGGCTAGCTTTACGCGTCCCGCGTTTTTATCTCCGTTCGCAGATTCCCGCGACAAGTTGCCGCTGCCGGGCTGCCCGGCTGGTATTGTCGTATCCTGCGCGATTCCTGGCCGCATCGCTGGCTCGCCGAGAGCCGACTGCGATCGCATTTAACAGGCGCCCGTTTAGCAATCCAGCGGCGTATAATTTATCAGCCGCGGCGGCGATAAAGATTCAAAAAAATCAGCCTAATCGGTTTACAATATCGCAGGCGCAAGCATTAACGGGAATCGGAATGAACAGATGGTACCAACAGTTATTTGAACGGCTAGCAACAAATCCGCGGCTGACGAAACTGAAACTCAGCGAGGAGACGTTTTCCGAGAATTACCAGGGCGATTTCTCGGTCGACGATGCCATCCCGGATCTCGAGGTGCTGGCGACCATCAATACCAAAAATCGCGCCCAGTCGCGCCTGGTGAAAATATCGCGCGATCCCAAAAACTACTCGATCAAGTTGTTCACGCTCAAGGATACGATACCACTGTCGCAATCGATGCCGATTTTCGAGTCGATGGGCTTGGAAGTCCTTATCGGGCGTCCCTATCGCATTAGGATCAACAAGCGCAACTACTGGATAAACCATTTCACGCTCGGTAACGGCGACCAAATTTGTGCGGTGGACGAAGCAAAGATTCCTGGTTATTTCAGCCAGTTGTTCGAAAGCATTTGGCATCAGCGCAGCGAAAACGACGCTTTTAATCACCTGTTGTTCAGCGCCTGCATCAAGGCTGAAAATATTCAGATACTGCGCGCCTATACCGGCTATCTGCAGCAAATCCGGTTTCCGCATAGCCGCGAATATATTATCGAAACGCTGAACTATTATCCCGATATCACACTCTTGCTAGTGCGCAGTTTCCTGCAAAAATTCGATCCGGAAAGCTTGCAGCGGGATTCATACCATGAGCTGTTCGAGCAGATTCGCGCCCGGTTGCATGACATCGAATCGCTGGACCACGACCTGATCTACAAACGCATGCTTAATCTGATCGAGGCAACCGTACGCACCAATTACTTCCAGGCCGATAGTCGCGGCACCGGGCACATCAGCTTCAAACTGGACTCGCAGCGGATCGAGCGTTTGCCCAAGCCCAGCCCGCGTTTTGAAATTTACGTTTATGCCACCCGCTTCGAGGGTATTCACTTGCGCGGTGGTCTCGTTGCTCGCGGCGGCATCCGCTGGTCGGATCGGCGCGAAGATTACCGCACCGAGGTGTTGGGCTTGATGAAAGCGCAGATGGTGAAAAACGCGGTTATCGTGCCCGCCGGCTCCAAGGGCGGATTCATTACCAAGCAGATTGCCAGCCTCCCCGCGAACGAGATATACGGCGAAGTCCAGGCTTGTTATTCCCTGTATATTAACGCCTTGTTAGAAATTACCGATAACCGGATTGCTACGGATATCATCCAGCCGCCGCAAACCCGCGTTCACGACGAGCCCGATCCTTACCTGGTGGTCGCCGCGGACAAGGGTACAGCCGCGTTTTCGGATGTGGCCAATACCATTGCCGCAAATCATGGTTTCTGGCTCGACGATGCCTTTGCCTCGGGTGGATCGCAGGGTTATGATCATAAAAAAATGGGGATAACCGCGCGCGGCGCCTGGGAATCGGTCAAGCGCCATTTTCGCGGGCTCGGCAAAAATATTCAAAAGGAAAAATTTACCGTGGTCGGCATCGGCGATATGTCGGGCGACGTTTTTGGCAACGGCATGCTGCTGTCGCCCTGCATACAATTGGTCGCCGCGTTCAATCATATGCACATATTCATCGACCCCGCCCCCGATGTTAAAAAAAGTTATCGGGAACGCCAGCGTCTCTTCGGCCTCACGCGTTCGACCTGGAATGATTACAACAAAAAGTTGATCAGCAAGGGCGGCGGGATATTTTTACGCAAGGCCAAACGCATCGATTTAACGCCCCAGATGCAACAGTTATTACAGTGCAAGGAGGATTTTTTAACGCCCAACGAACTTATCGTCTATATTCTCAAGGCGCCGGTTGACCTGCTCTGGAACGGCGGTATCGGCACTTATGTCAAGGCGACCAACGAAACCGACGCCGACGTATCGGACAAAAGCAACGATTCGATACGGGTTAACGGCAAGCAACTGCGCGCCAAAGCCATCGGCGAAGGCGGTAACCTCGGAGTCACGCAGCGCGGTCGCGTGGAATACGCGCTTGCCGGCGGCCTGTTATACACCGATTCGATCGATAATTCGGCGGGGGTCGACTGCTCGGACAATGAAGTCAATATCAAAATCCTGCTGTCGCAACTGGTCAGTTCCGAACGTCTGAGCAGCAGGGAACGCAACCAGTTGCTGGTGGATATGACCGATGAGGTCGCCCAGAAATGCCTGCTCAATAATTATCGACAAACGCAGATCATCGACAGTCTCGAAAAGCACGCCGCGCTCAATATGTATCAACACGCACGTTTCATGCGCCACCTCGAGGCGGAGGGCATCATGAGCCGCAAGCTGGAGAATTTGCCCAGCGACAAACAGATCACCGATCGCATCGCCAAAAACCAGGGGCTGACGCGCCCCGAGCTCTCGATATTGCTGTCCTATAGCAAGCTGACTTATAAAAACGCCTTGCTCGAATCGTCATCGCTCACCGAACAATGTTACGACGCGCTGCTGTTGGGTTACTTTCCACGGTTGATTCGCGAACGCTACGCCGATGAAATTCTGCAGCATCCGCTGCGCAAGGAAATCATCGCCACCATATTGAGCAACCAGATTGCCAATAATATCGGTATCGGTTTCGGTTCCCGCATTCGCGAGGAAACCGGCTCAACTATCGAGGATATCGCCAAGGCCTATGTGGTCTGCGTCGAAGTGTTCGATCTGTATGACACCTGGCGCAATCTGGAAAAGCTCGACAACGTCGTGCACGAGCGCGACCGCTACGAGGTGTTCCAGGCAGTCAGCGGCTTGCTCGAGCGCTCGATCAGCTGGTTGTTGCGCAACCAGCCGTCCGATTTCAGCGTCAGTCATATGATCGAGCGTTACAAGACCGAGACCCGCGTCCTGCGGGAAGTGATCTCCAGCGCTATCGTCGGCAAGTCGCGCAAGAATTACCTGGCGGCTAAACGCAATTTCGTGAAATACCGCCTGCCGGCGGCATTGGCGCAGGAATTGGTGGACAAGACCACACTGGCCTCGGCCTTCGATATTATCGAGGTAAAATCGAAGCTCGATAGCGACACCGAAAATGTGGCGCGGTTGTTCTACGCACTTTCTGAGCGGCTACAGCTACACTGGATCAGGGACGCAATCTCGCAAACCGTGGTGCGCACCCACTGGAATCATTTGGCGATTCTCAACCTGCGCAACGATTTACACGCCAACCAGCACAATTTGACAGAAATCGTGCTACAAATCGTCGATAACAAACGCCATATCAACAAGGCAATGGCGATATGGGAAGAGCATCATCCCGAAGATTTACACCGTTACGACAGCATCCTCAATGAATTCGAAGCGATGCGCAGCTGCGACTTTCCGACGATTAGCGTAGCCGTCTCGGAAGTGCGGCGCCTGGTGCAATTGAGTAAGCGAGAGCACTATAGTCACAGCGATTTAACGGTTTGATATCAATAATTTAATGGATCTTTTTAATGTTTAATATCCTGGCGCGGCCATGACGCCAATGAGTAGATGCAGGTCATGAGTCGTTTTCAGGATAAGTTTGATCATCGTGTCTGGGCGGTTGTCTCCGCAATTCCTCCCGGCCGCGTCATGGGCTATGGCGAGGTGGCTAGAGCCGCGGGATTTCCGCGTTATTCGAGAATGGTCAGCGCCGCGATGGGGCGTTCGCCCGAACCCCTGCCCTGGTTTCGTGTGGTGCGTTCGAATCGCACCCTCGCGTTCGAACCGGACTCCCGCTATTACCGGGAGCAAGCCCAGTTGCTGAAACAGGAAGGCGTACGTTTCGACGGCTTGAAGATAATCGAAGTCGAGTCTGACGACAGTCTGGACCGGATTCTGTGGGGCCCGCAAGACTAGCAAATGCAGTTCGGTACCCGTATCACTATTCGCGGGCTGTCATGCTTGCTGCTATGCACTGCTGTCCGGGGAAAGTTAATAGGATAGAACATACTGGGTTTTCTCGATCAGTTCAGCGCGTTCACGGCGTCTTCGTCGGTAAATTTGCTGTGCTACCGTGGGTAATCGAGTAAATAG
>Ga0136654_1000296_pt1 | contig 16011 bp, 17 predicted proteins | sample InaspJWI70metaG_FD_94865 | JGI IMG/M metagenome (GOLD analysis project Ga0136654, IMG submission 94865) | Marine gutless worms symbiont microbial communities from Oahu, Hawaii - Inanidrilus sp. 1 OAHU.JWI-70 metaG (version 2) | ecosystem: Host-associated > Annelida > Digestive system >... | reverse complement strand
TTTACGGCGTCGGCATCGCCGCGGTCGGCATGCTCGCCACCGTCGGCATTACGATGGCGATCGACGCCTACGGCCCGGTTGCCGACAACGCCGGCGGTATCGCGGAAATGGCCGGCCTCGGAGAAGATACGCGCAAGATCACCGACTCGCTGGACGAACTGGGCAACACCACGGCCGCCATCGGCAAGGGCTTCGCGATCGGCGCGGCGGCGCTGGCGGCGTTGGCCATCATCACCGCCTATATCGAAACCGTCTCCATCAATATCGAAGACTTCGCGCTCGAGCTGAGTAATCCGGACGTGTTAATCGGCTTGTTCATCGGCGGCATCATTCCTTTCATCATCGCCTCGATCACGATGACCGCGGTCGGCGACGCGGCCTTCGAAATGATCAAGGAGATCCGGCGTCAGTTTCGCGATATCGAAGGCTTGCTCGAAGGCAAGGCCGCCGATCCCGATACCGCGACCTGTGTCGATATTGCGACCACCGCGGCGCTGAAAAAGATGATCATCCCCGGTGTGGTCGCGGTCAGCGCGCCACCGCTGGTCGGTTTCATTATCGGCGCCCAGGCGCTCGGCGGCATGCTCTCCGGCGCGCTGCTCGGCTGCGTCTTAATGGCGCTAATGATGGCGAATGCCGGCGGTGCCTGGGACAACGCCAAGAAGTACATCGAAAAGGGCAATCTCGGCGGCAAGGGTACCGACACCCATGCGGCGGCGGTAGTCGGCGACACCGTCGGCGACCCCTTCAAGGACACCTCGGGACCCTCGATGAATATCCTGATCAACGTAATGGCGATCGTCAGTCTGGTCATTGCCCCGTTATTGGGCTAAACCGGAAATTTCATAATTAAGGAAGTTCTGCCTTTTACGGAGGTTCCTTAAACCGTCACCCCCGGCGCAGATCTGCGCCGGGGGTGATTCATGGTTTACCTATCCCTCCAGGGTAAATGTTTTTTCCGGTATTTTGCGGTATTCTGCCTGCCCTGAATCAGACCCGGTCAAAAAAGTGCCCAGCCAAGCCATAACCCAAATCGAGCAATGGACTCTGCGCAGTTGCCCGAACCCGCGCTGGGGTAAGAATGCGGTTAGCTTAGAATTGGTCGAAGTCGAGGCACTGCACGATCGAGGCGAGCGCGGATTAACCGAATGTTCCGCTTTTACCAAAAACGCGACGGCTGCCATTTCGTCATTCCCAAGACTGGCGACAAAACCTAGCGCTGTCAGTTTTACTACGGCAAGCTCGAACAATGCGGTAGCGCGGTGCATGCCTGTGAAAATCCCGGGGATTGAGCAATCGCGCTGCTAAGCTTGCAAGCCGACCACGAAACCAACTGCAGCGGGGACTGCCAGGAGCCCCAACAATAACCAACCCTAAATTCCAGCATCGAGTTAAAAACTAAACCATGAGCCTCAAAAACGCATTTTACGCCCAGTCCGGCGGGGTTACGTCGGTCATCAACGCCAGCGCCTGCGGCGTCATCGAAACCAGCCGCAAGAATGGCGACAAAATCGGCAAGTTAATCGCCGGACGCAACGGTATCATCGGCGCCTTAGGCGAAGAGTTGATCGATACTTCGCGCGAATCCGACGCCGATATCGCCGCCCTGAAAAACACCCCGGCGGGTGCTTTCGGCTCTTGCCGATTCAAATTAAAAAGCCTGGAGGAGAATCGTCGGGAATACGAACGCCTGATAGAAGTCTTCAAGGCGCATGACATCGGTTACTTCTTTTACAACGGCGGTGGCGATTCCGCCGACACCTGCTTCAAGGTTTCACAGCTATCCGCCACCATGGGTTATCCGGTGCAGGCGATACATATTCCTAAGACCGTGGACAACGACCTGCCGATCACCGATGTCTGTCCCGGTTTTGGCTCGGTTGCCAAGTACATCGCCGTATCGGCGCTGGAAGCCTCGTTCGACGTCGGCTCGATGGCGAAAACCTCGACCAAGGTGTTCATACTCGAAGTCATGGGGCGGCACGCGGGCTGGATCGCGGCGGCAGGCGGCCTGATCGACGACTACGGCGTTCCCGTACTGGTGCTTTTTCCCGAAGTCGATTTCAATCACGACAAGTTCATCGCCGCGGTCCAACACAAGGTCGAAACCCATGGTTACTGCACCATCGTGGTTTCCGAGGGCGCGCGCAACACCGACGGCTCCTTCCTCGCGGAACAGGGCACCCGCGACGCCTTCGGTCATGCCCAATTGGGCGGTGTCGCTCCGGTGGTCGCGAATATGGTCAAACAAGCGCTGGGTTACAAGTTTCACTGGGCGGTGGCCGACTACCTGCAGCGTTCCGCGCGTCATATCGCCTCCGTCAGCGACGTGGAACAAGCCTACGCGCTAGGCCAGGCCGGGGTTGAAATGGCGCTGGCCGGCAAGAACTCGATCATGCCGACGATCGAGCGGATTTCGTCGCAGCCTTACCAGTGGCAAATCGGCAGCGCCGCTCTCGCCGACGTCGCCAACGTCGAAAAAACGATGCCGCTCGATTTCATTACCGGCGATGGTTTCGGCATCACTGCAAAATGTCGTGAGTATCTCTATCCACTGATCCAGGGCGAAGCCTACCCCGAATACGACGAACGCGGCATGCCGCGTTACGTAGTGCTCAAAAACGAGCTGCTGGACAAGAAACTCGGCGCATTCGAGCTCTAATATAAAGCATTGAATTTTAGCGGATTTATTTCGGCCGGGTTTTCAGTCGCAATGGGTCGGGTATAATTCCGACCCTTTTATCGAGGCGGCATAATCATGATTCTAGACCGGGTAAGCAGCGGCAGCAACGTACCGAATGACGTCAACGTCATCATCGAAATCCCGTCCCACAGCGATCCGATCAAATACGAAGTCGATAAGGATACCGGTGCGATGTTCGTCGACCGTTTCATGGGAACGGCGATGCACTACCCCTGTAACTACGGTTATATTCCCCAAACCCTGTCCGAGGACGGTGATCCGGTAGATGTGTTGGTGGTCACCCCGATCCCGGTAATCACCGGCGCCGTGATTCGCGTACGGCCGCTCGGCATGCTGTGTATGAGCGACGAAGCGGGTAAGGACGCGAAGGTCCTCGCGGTACCGATCGACAAGCTATCCGGTATTTACTCGGACATCAATAACGCCCGCGACCTGCCAAAACCGCTGCTGGACTCGATTTCCCACTTTTTCGATCACTACAAGGACCTCGAAGCCGGCAAATGGGTCAAGATCGAAGGCTGGGTCGGCGCCGAGGAAGCCAAACGGGAAATCCTCGAATCCATCGAGCGCTACAACGCTGAATCTGGTTGATTTCCCTCGTCGCTCCGAGTGACCCGAGGCCTCAATCCCTGTTTAGCAACAAAGCGCGTTCGTCGGCACCGACTTCGGTGACGGCGCGCAGTTCGGAATAGTCGATGTGGCAGATGCAATTGCGGCCCGACTGCTTGGCCTCGTAGAGATACTTGTCGACCGAATCGATAAACTCCTCGATATCCAGCACGCTGGTTTTCATATAGACGCTGGCACCCATACTGGCGGTCAAGCCGATCTCGACATCGGCCAGCCGCAACGGTTTGGAGGCAATTTCTTCGCGGATACGATCCGCCACCTTGACCGCCAGGTTGAGGTGTGTCTCGGGAAATACGATCGCAAACTCTTCGCCCCCGTAGCGACAGACGATATCGGTGGTCCTGACTTCACCCTTCAAGATCTCGGAAAGATGCTTGAGCGCCTGGTTGCCGACTTCGTGGCCATGGGTATCGTTAACCCTCTTGAAATGATCGACATCGACCATTACCAGACTGGTGGGTATACCGCTACGCTTGGAGCGATCCATTTCCGCCTGCAGCATGGTTTTAAAATGACGGAAGTTAAACAGGCCGGTCAGGGCGTCGGTAGATACCAATTCCGACAATTCACTTACTTGATGACGCAATTTGCCGATTTCGTCCAACCATTCGCAGCGGGTCTCGCCGACCGGGCATTTAGGCTTAGTTTTTCCTCGCTTACTCATTTTCGTTTAATTCTTCGATCCGCTCCCTGGCCTCGGGGGTGGCGCCGGGGCCGACCTTGACCCTGATATCGCGCGGCCGCAACACTTCGCCCCTAGCGGAATATACCTGGATGCGGGATATCGGGTCGCCGTGCTCGCGATCGAGAAAAATGACCGGCTCCCTACCCTCACCGAATACCCACTTGTCGCCCCATTGCGTCAAAGACACCAGCAGGGGCATCATGTCCTTACCCTTGTTGGTCAAGATGTATTCATGCCGTTTAGCGCCTTGCTTGACCGGCACACGATCGAGTATCTGGTTGGCGCATAAATTTTTCAGCCTCGAGGTCAGAATATTACGCGCTATCCCGAGGCGTTTCTGAAATTCTTCGAAACGCCGCGTACCGAGAAAAGCCTCGCGGATAATTAGTATCGACCAGCCTTCGCCGATGATATCGAGCACGTGGCCTACCGAACGTCTAAACGGATCAAATTTCTCGGGTTTTGACATTTGCTCTAAGTGCTCAGGGTAGTCGGGGGGAGTTTTTGCGCTCCGGGTGCGTGCTTTGGTTATGGCCATGCCCGGGCGATACCCGAATTATCAGTAGTGGTTCAAAACTTTTAACTCATTCCAGAGCCAAGGTCAACCGCTGCCGTCGCCTTCGAGTGCACCGTTACTGCCACATTCAAACTGCGGCAATCCATCATTGATTTCATAATATTGCCCGGCCTCGGATACATAAATATGTCCAATTGTTTTCAACGCCGCGCTATCGTCCAGTGATCCCGCAGCTACCGCAATCCGGTCACGACCATCGCGCGCATCCCAGAACAGGCTTGCGCCGCAGCGATTGCAAAATCCGCGATAGGCATTCGGCGAGCGATCGTGATACCACTGCAGGGTCCGCTGCCCGGTTAAGCGCAGATCGGACCGATGAAGCGAAGTATAGGCGGCAAAATTGCCGTGGGTACGGCGGCAGTTCTCGCAATGGCAATTGACGACATTCCGGCGGGGTCCGGTTATTTCATAACGCAGACCGCCGCAAAGGCAACCGCCGCTCAGCTTGTTCGAACGATCAGCGCTCACCCGAAACCTCCAATACCGGCATGATTTCGTCAAAGGAATGGATCGCATCGAATTTTTCGATCTCGCGCCGCGGCGCCTGTGAATCGGGCTGATATATGGCAAGCAGGGTAGCGATACCATACTCCTGCGCCGACTGCAGGGCGTGCAGGTTGTCATCGATCAACAGCGTATTATCCGCCATGAAGGGATGCCGCTTGTGAACCTCGTGCCAGCATTGCGGGTCTTCCTTAGGCAGCGAAAACTCGTGCACCGTAATCAGCCGGTCGAATTTGTGCGCGATTCGGGTCTTATCCATTTTTAAGGAAAGGCTGTCGTGATGCGCGTTGGTTACCATAACCACATCCTTGCGCGCGGCGCGCAAGGCATCCAGAAAATCGATACAGTAGGGCCGGATTGCAACCTTGTGACTGACTTCGTGCTTGAGCTCGACTACATCGACTTCGAGCATCTCACTCCAGTAATCGGTCGAATACCAGTTGAGGCTGCCTTCGATTTTCTTGGTTTGGGTAACGATGTGCTGTTTTGCGATCTGTGGATCCATGCCTTTAATTTCAGCATATCGCAAAGGCAGATACTCCTGCCAGAAATAATTGTCGAAGTGCAGGTCGAGCAGCGTGCCGTCCATATCGAGCAGCACCGTTTCGATGCTTTGCCAGTCGATCACTTGTCAGGCCCTCGTCACAAAATCTCCGAACTCACCCGTAATCTAAAGATCGCGAGCAACCCGGATTCCGACATTATACTGGCCCTTGCCGCTCTTGAATTTTTCCCGGTTTTCGACACGCATCGAATTGGCGGGGCTGCGGTATGCGCCGCCACGCACTACGCGGACATCGCAATCGCCGCCTTCCCAGACAGAACCGTCGTCGGGGGCATCCTTGTAATTTCGATGGTAGCAGTCATGCACCCACTCGAAGACATTGCCGGCGGTGTCATAAATCCCAAACTGGTTCGGCTTGTAAGTACCTATCTTGGCCGGCTTACTGGTGCTGTAATCGCTCTTGCAATCGAAGCAGTGCGCATTGCCGACGCCGGGCTTGAAGCCCCACCAGTAGGACGTGGTCGTGCCGGCTCGGGCGGCGTATTCCCATTCCGCCTCGGACAGCAAACGATAACGCTTCCCGGTTTGCTTGCTCAGCCAACGGGTATATGCCAGCGCATCATCCCAGGATACATCGACTACGGGATGCGTCTTGACGTCCCAGCCGCTATTTTTCGGTTGCTTGCGGCCGGTAGCCTTGGCGAATCGATAGTATTCGGCAAAAGTCACCTCGTAAACGGACACCGTGAAGGCGCGAATATTGACCTCGTGCCGCGGCACTTCGTCAGGCGCGACGATTGCGGAAGCGCCGCCCATGCGATAGCTTCCGCCTGGCAGCTTGATCATCGTAGGGCCATGACCACCCGACTTAAGGCGGTCTCTGAAAGCGTCAGCCCGATCGACGTAAACGGGCTCGGGCTCTGGCTCGGGTTCAGGTTCCGGCTCGGGTTTGACTTCGACCGCCGGTTCAGGTTCGGGTTGCGACTCGGCTTCCAGTTCGGCCTCTATCGATTGGGTCGTGGATTCAACCAGTTCGCCACCCTTTTGCACGGCATCGTCGATAAACCCTTTTTTCCAGGCGAAAAATCCGCCACCGCCCAGTACACCGAGCACAACCAACCAAATCAGCCATTTAAAGGAGCGCGGTTCCGACGGTTCTTTGTGAATTTGAACATCGGCGACAGACGCTGCCGGTTCCGCGGAGGCCGCAGCAACTTCCGCGGCTTCGGGTTCATATCTGGCTTCACGCTCCTTGATGTCGACAACAATCAGCGTGGTATTATCCTGATTGATCTTATTCGCATCCTCGACCGCTTTCAGCAGGGCGTAAACGCATTCCTTCGCGGTCGCCGACCACGACGAATACTGGATGATCGCGCCGGCACCCAGCGTATCGAGGCCGTCGCTGGCGACGATAACACGATCGCCGGGACGCAGCTTAACCGGGTTTTCCGAGACATCGATACTGCTTATCTCTTCGCCGGTCATCGCGCTCATCAACATGTTGCGTGACATGCCGGCCTGTTCGTCGATCTCCATGCCTTGTTCTTTCATCATATCGAGATAGGCACCGTAACTGTGATCGGCGTTTTGCTTGATCAATTCACGATCGCGAATCAAATACAGGTGACTGTCGCCGACGCTAACCCAGTAGAGATTGTCATCCTGCAGATAGGCGGTAACCATGGTGCAACCCATGCCGCGCAGCGCCGGAGTTTCCTTGACCGAGGCTCTGATCTGATCGTTGGAGCGATTCAGCGCATCGGTTAATACTTCCGCGATCTCGGGGGTTGGGAATTTGGCCTGAAAGGTCTTGTTGAAGGTTGCAACCACCATGTTGCTGGCGACATTACCCGCGGCATGCCCACCCATACCGTCGGCCATTATAATCAACGAGCAAATGTCACCGTTTTCGGCTTCACCCAGTTGATTGACCATATAGGCGTCTTCCTGATAGTCGCGTGCACCATCAATCTGATCGCTGGCAATATCAAATTCTATTTTCATTCTAAATTGTATTATTATTCGCGGATCGCGCCCAATCAACTATAGCAGTATCGATAAATTTAATTCTAGTTTATCGACGATAAGCCTATATAAACACTATAAAAATCTAAAATGAGACATAGGTCCGACGCCGGTCATCTAAAAACGGTCGATAATCGGTGCTTTTGAACTGTCGCAACGGCAAATAGAGGCCCTCATTTACCCGCGACCAGTCTTTCCACTCCCAGGCGATACATTTATCGCGTTCGTAATTTTCGAATGACTCCGGGTTGGCGCATTCTGCCTCAAAATAGATCGATATCGAATGCTCGTGACTGGAAAACACATTGTTGCTTATGCCGACAAAACGGGGCTCGCGCAGGCGTAGACCGGTTTCTTCGAACACTTCGCGCCGCGCCGCCTGTTGTGGCGACTCCCCGGTTTCGATCCAGCCCCCCGGTAATTGCCATTCGAACCCGTTTGATCCGATTATGCGTTTACCAAACAATACCCGTTGCCGACTGGTTACGACTACCGCTACCGCACAGGCGACCGTGTTGCTACAGGTGTTAATAAAAGCCTCCCCGGCGCATCGCCTGGAAATTGAACTCTATGTTATATTGCGAGTCTATCGTGGATCAATCTATAAGCTTAAAACCATGCGTGACACCTGGCCGCTGTTAAAGACCACCGACTTCCCCAATGTCTCCCGGGCCTCCCTGGAGGTATTGCAGGTCAACCTCGGCTATTTATGCAACCAGTCATGCCTGCATTGTCACGTGGCGGCGGGACCCACACGCAAGGAATTAATGCAGCAAGAAAACATCAAACATATCATCGAAGTCCTGCGTAAGCCGACAGTACATACTCTGGATCTAACCGGTGGCGCGCCCGAGATGAATCCGATGTTCCGTGACCTGGTAAGCGCCGCTCGCGAACTCGATATCACCGTAATCGATCGCTGTAATCTAACCATCCTGACGGAGCCCGGTTTTGAAGACACCGCTGAATTCCTGGCCGCCAACAAGGTCCAGATCGTCGCATCCCTGCCCTGTTATATCGAGGACAATGTCGACGGTCAACGCGGCAAGGGCGTTTATCAGAAAAGCATGCAGGCATTGAAACAACTGAATCAACTTGGTTATGGTAAAGATGGCTGCGAGCTAACACTGACCCTGGTATACAATCCTACCGGCCCCTATCTGCCGCCGCCGCAGGACAAGCTGGAACAGGATTACAAACAGTTTCTGGCGCAAAAATATAACATCGAATTCAACCAGCTATTCACCATCACCAACATGCCGATTGCACGCTTTGGTAGCACCCTGCTATCCAAAGGTGAATTTGAAAATTATATGAACCTGCTGAAGGATTCGTTCAGTGCCGCCAACATGCAGGGATTGATGTGCCTCAATCAGCTCAGTATCGATTGGGAAGGTTATGTCTACGATTGCGATTTCAATCAAATGCTGAATATGAATATCCGCCATCCGGTCAAGCGGCACAAACTGCATATCAGCGAGGTCTTGAAAACCTGCCTGGAAAACATTCCGGTTAGTATCGCCGATCATTGTTACGGTTGCACCGCCGGCCAGGGCAGCAGTTGTGGCGGAGCCATTGCCTGATCAGCTCCGGGCCAGCATTATCATTCCGGTTCTGAACGAAGCGGGCTGTCTCGACCAAACTCTGAGTAATCTGTTGCAACGGCAATGGGTTAAGACCAATTGCGAAGTCATCGTCAGCGACGGGGGCAGCACCGACGGCAGTCTCGAAATCGCCCAGCGCCACCGTTGCAGGCTGGTCTACAGCGATGCGGGGCGGGCCCGGCAAATGAATATTGCGAGCCGCAGCGCGCGGGGCGCGGTTCTGCTTTTCCTGCATGCCGACAGTATTCTGCCCGACGACTTCGGCGAGTTTATCGAAAGCAAGCATGATTGGGGCTTTTTCAGTATACGACTAAATTCGGACAGTCCCGTCTACCGGGTAATAGAAACCGCAATCAACCTGCGCACCCGTCTCAGTAAAGTGGCCGGTGGCGATCAGTGTCTGTTTTTCAAGCGCGAATTCTTTGCAGCCCTGGGTGGTTTCCCCGGGATCCCACTAATGGAAGACATTGCCATAAGTAAAAAAGCGAAACGACTGGCGGCGCCGCTCTTTGTCGCCTCCCCGATTACCAGTTCGAGCCGGCGCTGGCAGGAGCAGGGTGTTATTAAGACCGTACTGCTGATGTGGTCGCTGCGGCTCGCCTTCTGGCTGGGCGTAAATCCGGCGCGTCTGCAACGGATTTATTACCCGCAACGTGGCTAAGCCGCAGATTTCAGCGCTTTATGTCGCGAGCGCGTCGCCAAGACGCTGTGGCGGCGACCACAGCAGGAAATCGGTAAGCTATGCGGGCTAATTTGCGATGATCTCTCTAGCGCTGTTTGCCAAGCCGCCGCTGCCGGGCCTGGTCAAAACCCGGTTGATACCGGAAATCGGCGCCGGCAAAGCCGCCCGAGTTTACCTTTTCTGCCTTGAGCATGCACTGGCGCTTACGCAGCACTGCGGTCTCGATTACCAGATTTACTTAAGCCAGGACAGCGACGACGAACTCTTCCGGCACGAACGGTATAATATACAAAAGGGCGCGGATCTGGGTGCACGCATGTTGCATGCTTTCGCCGAACTCATCAACGGCAAGAGCAAGGGCGCGATAATAATAGGGTCCGATTGTCTCGACTTGACTGTCGGGCATATACAAGCGGCGGCCCAGGCGCTAACCGATCATGAGTTGGTGCTGCTACCCGCGCTCGACGGCGGCTATGCCCTGATTGGTTGCAGCCATGCCGATCCGGAGTTGCTCAGAGACGTGGCCTGGAGCACGGACCAGGTACTTGCGCAAACCCTGGCCAACGCGAAAAGATTGAACTATCGCGTCTGTTTGCTTGAAACTGTGAGAGATATTGATACGCTGCAGGACTTAGAACAATACCCTGAACTAGTCGCACTGATCACTTCAAGTTAATGCTGTATTCCCTGGCTAAGCCCCTGCTGTTCGCGGTTGATCCCGAGCTGGCACACGATATCAGTCTTGAGATGTTGCAACAATTCCATCGCCTGATTCCGAACCGGCGCGTCGACAAGCCGGTCCGGGTAATGGGACTCGAGTTTCCCAATCCCGTCGGCCTCGCCGCCGGCCTGGACAAGAACGCGGATTATCTCGACGGCCTTTCCAGGCTCGGTTTCGGATTCATCGAAATCGGTAGTGTGACCCCGCAACCCCAACCCGGAAATCCCCAACCGCGAATCTTTCGATTATCAAAACACGAGAGCCTGATCAATCGCATGGGTTTCAACAACAATGGCGTCGATTACCTGCTCGAACGTGTCGACGGCAAAAAGCGCGATCTCGTGCTGGGCATTAATATCGGTAAAAACCTGAACACCCCGGTGGCGCAGGCGCTGTCGGACTATCGCCTGGGATTCGAAAAGGTTTACCTGAGCGCCGATTATATCGCCATTAATATCTCTTCTCCCAACACCCCCGGCCTGCGCGATCTGCAACACGAAGAAGCGCTGGGGAATCTGCTCTCCGGTATTGGTCAGCTGCGCCGCCAACTCGAAGATCGCCATCAGCTGCGCCGACCGCTGGCGCTTAAATTATCGCCAGATCTCGATCGACAGGCCGTGCCGGTAATTGCCGACCTGCTGCGCAAGCATGAAATAAACGGCCTGATTGCAACCAATACTACGATTTCACGGGAGAAGGTTAAAGATCATCGCCTGGCTGCCGAAAATGGAGGACTAAGCGGTGCTGCTCTGCGTGATCTCTCCCGGCAGGTACTGAGCGACTTTTATCAGGAACTGGGGGACGATATACCGATCATTTCAGTTGGAGGAATCGATTCCGCCGAAGAAGCCAGACTGCGATTTGAACTTGGCGCCAAACTCGTCCAGTTATACACTGGTTTGATTTACCGCGGTCCCGGTCTGGTAAACAGGATTGCCCGATCGCTGTAATAAAACCGCGAACCCGGAGGCCTCATAAAAGATGGATGCGATGGTTTCTCTGAAGGATGCTCGAGACTATCTGTTGAATCTTCCACGGCAGCTCGACGAGTACCTGGATGAAGATTATCGGCGCGGACTGAATAATCTGCTCGACAAGTTCGAAGAATTTTTCAACGTCGTCACCAGTGTCAATTTGCGCGCCCATGAAGATAAAATCCTCGAAGCCTCCGAGGCTACCGAAATCAGCGACTATGGCTTCGTGTTATTGCTCAAATTAATCGACTTGATGGAACGGCTCGATCTGCCGCACAAGCGCAAAGAGGTCGAGCAGATTTCTTTGGTCTTCGTGCGCTGGACCATCAGTTACAACGGCACCATCAACTACCTCGAGCCCGTCGTCAACGCGATTGCCCAACTGGCTAACCTGATGCAGGAAAAAGAAGCCTTGCTGGCGCTTTCGGAATTGATCGCCGAGGTTGTCGACCACTGTTCGCTGGAACTAAAAAAGGACCAGGGGGATAGCGAAGAGTTTCGCCCCTGGCGTCTATTGCATATCAACCGCGGCATCGTCGCAACCCGCACACACGACCTCGAAACCATAAAACAGGCGTTTGACGAATTTCTGATTTATTTACCGCAGGAAGCGCCGGGGTTTTTCGCCGAAGGCATGAAAGAAATGGATGCGCTGGATTATCCGCCACATGTTCGCAAGGTGATGGAATCATATTTTAATCGTAATCCATCCATCAGGATTCACTAACCGGCTGGATAGGAGGCAGTGCCCGGAACGGCATAATATCGTTCCCTCGATGCAAAATGCGGGCTTAGCCCTCGCGACGTAAAACGGTGAGATCTGCGGTACCGGGGCGTCAGTCGCAGGACATGGATACCAGGTATCCGCCGTATTTGCGGATGTTGATGACGCCGTTGTCCAGCAACAGGTATTGCCCCTTGATCGCCTCCAGCCTGCCTTCGACCAGCGGCTGTTTGTCGAGATTGAAACTGTTGATCTTGAGCGGATAACGTAGCGCGGGATATTCCAGCCGCAGCGCGGCGTCGGCCTCGGCGATGACTTCCGCATCGGCCCGCAACTCGGCGTCGAGTCCTGATTTCACCTGTGACCAGAGTGATTCAAACAATTGCAAAAGATCGACCTCTTCGACTTCGTTTTTCAGCATGTTGCGCCAATTGGTTCGGTCACTGACATATTGCCGGAAAGCATGCTCAATCAAGCCCGCATGATACCGTTTCGAAACCCGCAGAATCGGCATCGCCTGAATCGCGCCCTGGTCGATCCAGCGATGCGGTAACTGGGTTTCGCGGGTAATGCCGACTTTCACGCCGGAAGTGTTGGACAGATAGATGATGTGGGGTTGCATGCAATGCGACATTGCCCAGTCGGGCTCGCGGCAGGTTCCGAGATGAAAATGACATTTCTCCGGCGACATGATGCACAGATCACATTGAGCGAGACTGCTGAAACAGGGATAACAATATCCCTGGCTGAAGCTCTTCCTGGTCGGGCGACCGCAGTGTACACATTCGATCTGTTGCAGATATTCGATGCTGATATCTTTGCCGAGCCAGTCATTTAGCGCCAACTGCCGCCCGCCCAATTCGAGTCGATAGTCAACCGGGCTGCCGGCCTTGGTAAACATCTTGTGCAGGTTGCCCTGAGCTTGCATTTTTCACCCTTCTTCTACTGCGACCGCCGATTTACTCACCGTGACGCGCCGTACTCCCGCCGGCCGGCTTAACGCCGGCCGGCTTAACGTAGTTGCAACTACGCCGGCGCCGTCCTCTGGTCCGTGCGCCGTGTCACGGCGGCATCTCGACGCCCTCGTGACGAATCAGGGTGAGAAGTGCAAGCTCGGCTTGCATTTCTCACCTGTCGAGTCGAAACACCGATTCGCGCAGCGCCGTCAAACCGACATCTCGCCAGCGGGAGCGCTCATCGATGATGTCGTTAGTCTCGAGCAGATTAATCGAAAAAGCCTTTGAATAATACCGGTAAACTTCATCGGCCGGCACCGAGAAGGGAGGCCCCTGCATCTGCGCCTGATCGTATTCGAAGCTAATCAACAACATATCGCTGGCGGCAGGAATGATCGATAACAGGTGATCGCAGTAAGACCCGCGATCCCGATGTTCCATGGCTATCAAAGCGGCGCGGTCGTATACCAGCTTGCAGGTGGCGAGATCCGCAGCGGACAAATCGAAATAATCGCCCTGCAGCAAGCGAATGCGCCCTGATTGGTAAACACCGAAACGATCCGAGTCAAAGTGCTCGAAATCGAGTTGCTGCTCTTCGAAAAACGCTTCGATGGCGAGTTGCGACAGTTCGACGCCGATGACCTCGTAACCCTGTTGTGCAAGCCAGGCTATATCCAGCGCTTTTCCACACAGTGGTAAAAACACGCAGGCGCCGCCGGCAAGCCCGAATTCCGGTAAGTATTGCCGTAGATAGCGGTTAACCGTGGATTCATGAAAACCGATACGATTCTGGTGCCAACGATCCAGCCAGTTCTGATTGTCGACCATATTCGCGCCGCCGAGAGTGGAGTAAAAACTGCTTCGCTAGAGGCGTACTTTAACGCAGTTTCGTCCGTTTTTCTTGGCGACGAACAAGGCCATATCGGCGCGCTTGACCATCGAACCATAGTCTCCGGTATCGTCGGTAATCGCCGCCACGCCAATACTCAGGGTGGCAATCTTTTCGCCGTAGGCGGTTTTATAACGTGCATTACCGACGAACTGGCGAATCGTTTCGGCAAATTTTTCAGCCGCATTCATGTCGACTTTAGGCATCAGTAAACTTAATCCATTTTGCCCATACCGCCCGAGGATATCCTTTTCCTTATCGACTTTGGTAAATACTTTTCCTTATCGACTTTGGTAAATATATATTTGACGATAGCCGCAAAAACCTTGTAGGCGACCTCATCGCCATCCTGCTCACGCAGCTTGGACAAGCCGTCAACCTCGATAATAAGTATCGAAAGCGGTTCGCCCTCCACCGCGGCGGTACGATAACGGTCGACCGCGATCTTATCGGCATTCTCGCGACTCATCAGGGTAATTGTTTTCTTCGCCGTTTCCTCTTCCTTTTTAATGTGGGTCATCACATTTTTAGGCACTAGAGTTTGATCGGATTCGGCAAAGCCGTGATCGGTAACCTCCATATCCTTGCTCTCCGAGGTAGACAAGGGCGTGGTCGACATGGCATCGTCGGCTTTCTTGGGTCGAATTACCGAATCGGGTACGGTCCGATCTAGGATAACGGCCGAGCTGCGGGCGGAACGCTTGAAAATCAACATCGCCTGGGCTGCGATACTGACGCTGGCGATCATATCGAGATCGTCGAACGGCTTAGAATCGCGGCGCAGGCTGATCACGCCCATCATCTTGGAATCGTTGAAAACCGGCACGTCGAGACGGTAGGAAGTAAACTTTTGCTTTTCCATACCCAGAAAACCCTTCACCGTCTCGTGCTCAGCGCTAATCGTCGCCTGCCGGGTCTGGGTCAATTTGCCGAGCAAATCCTGCGACCACAGGGTTTGGTCATCGTTCTCGAACAATTCGCCTTCGATTTTATCGGCAACCGGTTTAGGGCCTTGCCCTTCCAGCGACGTCAGGATATAGGAATCGAATTCGATTACCGGCTCCAAGTGTTTCTTCAGTAACGCGATCAATTCCTTGAATTCGAGAATACCGCTCAAACCCATGTCCAAATCGATTAGCGTAAAAGCCCATAACTCCTGTCGATTGGTCATACTCTTATTGAGTTCGGTTTCCAGGAAGAGCATACGCCGGGCGCGCTCCGTAAGATAACCGATATAACCACCCAGTAAAACTGCCGCGCCCAATAATACGGCAACCAGGGAGATCCAGAATCCCGAAATATCGGTTACATACATGGCGCCGATAAAAGCAAACGCCATCAAGCAATTGATCGCGAATGTGAAGATCACCCTGCTCGACTTCAGACTGCCTAACCAAATTGCAATCAGGATGAACTCTATGGCGTGATAGGCGCTATATTTTTGCAGGGATACCGCCACGACCACGGTGCCCATAGCCAGCACACCATTCGCGATCAGGCGCAGCTGATAGTAGTAGAGGTCGGTCGAGAATCTACTGAGTAAAAGATTGGCAGCCGCCGCTACCGCCGCCAGGATGTAACCATACATCGGTATCGCAACCTCGTGGCCGAAGGCGCGCGACTCCAGGTAGGCATAGGCAGTGCATAACAATAACAGCGCCGCAAATGCAAACGCACTTGAGCTACGGCCTCGTGTCTCCTCCGTATCGAGACTGTTCAGAATTTTGTGTCAACGTAAAAACACTCGATCCATCAGATCACAGATCGAGTGCAGCATCAAGCCGGCCTTCAAAGAAGATGGCCAACTGCGATAGGGTCAGATTCCAAT
>Ga0136654_1000294_pt1 | contig 16052 bp, 15 predicted proteins | sample InaspJWI70metaG_FD_94865 | JGI IMG/M metagenome (GOLD analysis project Ga0136654, IMG submission 94865) | Marine gutless worms symbiont microbial communities from Oahu, Hawaii - Inanidrilus sp. 1 OAHU.JWI-70 metaG (version 2) | ecosystem: Host-associated > Annelida > Digestive system >... | reverse complement strand
TGAGGCCATTATAACCGCCGTCTGTGACAGATACGGTCACAGATCGGCACTACTGGAGTTTTTTAGAGAACCGCAAAAAGGATATCCCCTTGCTAATCGAACAAATCAATAAATCAGAAGCTGAGCAAATCCGTCAGCAACCGCCAACTTACAGCCAGTCAGCGCTTGACCTGCTGGCTACCTATCATTGGCCGGGGAATGTCAGGGAATTGAAAAATCTTGTGAAGCGGATGATCATTCTTAAACCTAACGAAAGAATTTATATCGATGATATTGAAAAAATAATCGACCTGGAAAAACAATCCTCGAAGGCAGGTGACTCCAACGTTCTCACACTGGCAGAGACTGAACGTCGCTCCATTGAACAGGCCCTGCTCAAATGCCGGGGCGTCATTGGTGGGACGAACGGAGCGGCCCGGCTTTTAGGGGTTCCCCGTTCTACTCTCCAGTATCGCATTAAGAAGTACAACATAAAGCCCAAAAAGATAGTTATGCTGGAGGATTGAGATCCTTTGCCGCCATCTCCGCACGCTCCCTGCCGCCGGAGCAAGGTTATACCCTTTGGTTAAATACGGTGTCGTCCCGCAAGAGAAATTTACACCCTTACCGCTTTATGATAAGGCCAAAATAGGTATGGACGCAGATATATACATCCTATTGGCCCACCACCTCGATTCTCTCCCGGGCGGTTTCCCTTCTACAGACAGCGGGGTTGAGTTGAGGATCCTGAGACGGCTCTTTTCTCCCGAACAGGCCCGCCTTGCCTGTCACCTGACCCTGATAGCGGAAACAGTCCCGGTTATTGCCTTGCGCAGTGGCCTCCCGGTTGAAAAAACGGAAGCGCTGCTGGCAGAGATGGCCCGCAAGGGACTGGTTTTCAAGTCCTTGGCTCCGCCCCGTTATATGGCCGCCCAGTTTGTCGTCGGAATATGGGAGTACCAGGTCGATCGGCTCGATCCGGGTCTGGTGGCGGATATGGAAGAATATCTGCCCCACTTGTTCGATAGCGGAGCCTGGCAGGCTTCTCCCCAGATGCGCACCATTCCGGTCGGCCGGAGTGTAGATGCCGGGCTTAAAATCCTCCCGCATGAATCAGCGACGTTTCTTTTGGAGCAGAAAGACAGCTTTGTGGTGACACCCTGTATTTGCCGAAAAGAGCAGCAGATGCAGGGTAAAGGCTGCGACCGCCCACTGGAAGCATGCATCTCTTTTGGGGCGGCTGATTCCTACTATATTGAAACCGGGGCAGGTCGCTGGGCCAGCCGTGCCGAAGTACTGGATATCCTCAAGCAGGCTGATAAAAGCGGCCTTGTTCTGCAGGTCAGCAACGGTAAGGATATTTCCTGGATATGCTGCTGCTGCGGCTGCTGTTGCGGGGTACTCAGAAACCTGAAGCGTTATCCCCAGCCGGCCGCGTTGGTGGCAGCACCTTTCATCGCCTGTTTAGATGCCGCCCCGTGCAACGGCTGCGGAGTCTGTGAGGCCCGATGCCAGATGGATGCCATTGAGATTGTGGAAGATCAAGCCCGATTGGATGTTGGCCGCTGCATCGGCTGCGGTCTGTGTGTTTCGACCTGCGCTACTGGCGCACTGGCCCTGGAACGCAAACCGGTACCCGCCCAGCCGCGGGTGCCCTTGAACACGGCCGCGTCGATGCTCGGCCTGGCCTGGAAAAGGAAGGTCATAGGACCCGGTGGTCTCTTAAAGCTGCTTCTGGCTTCGCAGAAGGACCGCCTAAGGGCCCGTCAGCGGGCGGACTTGTAGACGACTGCTGCGATAACCCCTGAAGAATAACGACCCATGGCACTTGGCTTTCTTTTCAAACGAGCGCGCGAAACGCTGCGCCATTTGGCCCCGGGGGACAAATCTGTGCTTGACGGTCTTTGTGACCGTATCCAGGCGGCCGAAGGAGATTTACGCGGGTCCGCCGCGGATGCCCTTGAAAAATGCCATACCGCCTGCCAGGGAATTTGTTGCCGCAACATCAATCTCAACGCTGTGCTGGACTACCCGGATTTCGTTTATATCTTGAACAAAATGCCGGAGCTGGCTGAAAGAATTGCAGCCTGTATCGAAGACGAGCCGGCTCTGTACTCGGCAGACTGCATTTTTCTGGAGAATGGTACCGGGCCCTGCATGTTCCCCGGTACGATCATGCCGGAGGTCTGTATCACCAGCTTCTGCAGCTATGATACCCCCGCCAAAAAAGAAATACGCCGCCTGAAATGGTGCTTCTTCCATCTCGACTGTTTTCTCAGAACCCTGAAATTGAGGGTTTTCCTGCGTAATTTTGGAAAGCGCTTCCATAAGGCCAAACCCGGGGGATAAGCCTTTATATTAGTATAGCAGCAGTTTTGAATGGCAGTTTAGTGGCCAAGTTAAACGCGGAAGCGACAGTTAATAATAGTGTGGAAGCCAGTTCACAACTGGATTTTGGCCCAAGGTCAAGGCGGATCTGGAATTCAAGCCGGAGGCGCCAGCGAAGCCAGTGCCTTGCGTGGTAATTACAAATCGTATTTTGAGGATTAGAATCTCAGATCCAACGACGTAATTGGGCCGAAGCACTTTTCTGAACTGGCTTCTACGCGCCGTTTGCAGCGAGCAACGCCGCCCCAATCGCCCCATTGATCTGGGCATTGGGTGATACCTGGATGACAACCCCAGCCCTATTTTCAAGGGCCTTGACCACACCGATATTCTTGGCGACCCCGCCGGTCATCATCACCGGCTCGGCCACCCCCACCCTTTTCGCCATGGCCAGGACCCGTGATCCGATGGACTCGTGAATCCCCGCAATGATATTCTCCCGCTTTTCTCCGCGGGCAATCAGGGAGATAACTTCCGATTCAGCAAATACGGTGCACAAGCTGCTGATAGCAGCCGGTGCCTCGGCTTTCAGAGACATGTCCCCGAAAGCATCCAGGTCAACCTCCAGCGCCCGGGCCATGACTTCCAGGAAGCGACCGGTGCCGGCGGCACACTTGTCGTTCATCGCAAAATCGTTGACCCGCCCCCTGCTATCCAGAGAAATGGCCTTGCTGTCCTGACCGCCGATGTCGATCACCGACCGGACGGACGGATCCTGGAAATGGGCCCCGGCCGCGTGACAGGTAATCTCGGTGACGGCTTTATCCGCAAAATCGACGCTCTTGCGGCCATACCCGGTGGCCACAATCCGGTCGACCGCCTCAGGTTTAATTCCCAGATTCTCCAGAATGATTTTAAAGACTTTTTTGCCGGCACTTTTGGCATTGTAACCCGTAAGGATCACTGTGCCTGCCAGCAGATTGCCATTCTCGACAACAGCAGCCTTGGCGCTGATCGAGCCCACATCAATTCCTACCGTAAGCATAGTCTTCCTATTCCTGGTGAACGGTCTCACCGGTCGCAACCGGTAGCAGCGGTTTATAAATAAATATTGATATTATGCCGGCCAGGTACATAATCAATCCGAACATGCCGGAGGTGATGAACATGCTGCTGTAAAAATCGCCCATGGAGTCCTGAATCAATAAGGCGATGGTCATGGCCAGGGCACTGTTACGCAAGCCCGTCTCCAGGGATATAGCCCGGGTCTGATAGTTGTTGATACCAACCAACTTGGAAAACCCAAGCCCAAACAGCATACCCAACATGGTCAACAAAAATATCGTTGTATAGAATTTCACTCCCTGCCGATCCGTGTCGGCAAAGGCATCCAGATTACTCAATACGCCCGCTACGATCAAAACGAGGAGCGCTATGATGCCCAGGGCTGAAAGAAAGGGTGTGGCTTTTTCGGCAAATGTTTGCCATTTGCCCCGAATGGCCATACCGACTACCAGGGGGATGATGACGAGGACTAAGATCGTCTGGACAACGAGTTTAACCGGAATGGCGATCTCCGGCATACCCGCGCAATAGAACGCCAGCAACAACGGCGTGAAGACGATGGACATGACCGTGGAAAAAGATGTGAGAGAGATGGAAAGCGCCAGGTCTCCCTTGGCGTAGTAGGTCATCAGATTCGAGGTGACCCCGCCGGGGGTCGCCGTGATCAGAATCATCCCGACGAAGATAAAAGGGTACTGTTCATAGAAGCCGAAAAGACGCCCGACACACATGGCCAGAAAGGGCATGAAGCCGAACTATAGTATCTCCCCCAGGATGATGCCCCGCGGTTTGGTGAAAACCAGGGTAAAGTCCTTGAAGGTCAAGGTCATGCCCATGCCGACCATGACGAAGAACAGCATCAGAATAATGCAAATTTTGAAAATCTTGTCCAACTTCATCTGGGTGGGTTTAGCGGTGAAGGCAGCCAATGGATAGGTAGTGCCATTAATGTCGGCGCTCAGGCTCTTGACATTGAAAACCATTTTGCTGCCTGGAATGCCGTCTAAACCGGCGTAGAACGAATCCGATGCCTCACTCCGGGCTGCGGGATCGGCCGGCACGGACAGGATATAGAGCTCACCGCTCAACTTGCGAAGCAGATAAACCCGTGCACGGTTTTCGTCCGCGGGAGCCTGCACACTTTTGAGGATGCGCAGGTTCCCCACAAATTGGGTTTCCGTACCTGCGGTCCAATCCTGATCACGTGCAGTTTTATTCAACTCCTCGAAGAGAGCAAGATCGCCTTCGGCACTGAAGGCAATCCCCGAAAGCTGTTTATAGAGGGCTTCATTGGTGTCTGTCTCGGCATAGACGTTCCCGGGCAGGGACAGGAAAAGCACCATCAGGCCAGCCACCAGCACGGCAACCGACCGACCGCTGCAAGTTCTGTTCATTTTCAGCATAGTTGCTCCTTTACAAACAGGTTCGAAGGGGGATGCAAAATCTTCAATCGGATTCAGGATCTATAGCTTGGCCTTGAGGACCTCCATGAAGGCATCGATGCGTGTTTCGATCTGACTTTCTGCGAAATTGCGGGCATCCGTCATATCAGCCTCAATCATCAGCGCGGGCAACCCTCTTTCGGCCTGCACGACTTTTTGAATGTCGTACTGTCCCAGTGAATAAGGTTTGCAACTGCGATTGGAATGCATCACCAGGCCGTCCACATCGTAATGGTCGATCATACGCAGCACCTCCGCGGCCATGGCATCCACCCCGATGTTCAGATAGATGCGCGCATACCCTTCCGCCATCGATCCGAGAAAGTCGTTTTCATCCAGGTATTTCAGTGAACTGCACCAGGCTGACGTATAGGTGTCCGCCACCAGGCAGGCCCCATGGGAAGCAAATTTTTCGGAAAGCCATTTCGTGCGGAACCACACCGGCAGGTTGTCCCATAGCAGTCTGATCTGCTCATCCGGCACTGCGCTGATGCCTTGGGCAACGCGTTCTTCCATTTCAGCCAGCAGTTCGGTGTAGTAATCCACCACGGTCTGGGTGCCACGGAGGGTCACGATCAGAGCCAAGTGAAAAAAGGCATCAAAGGCGCTCATCGGCGCCGGCTTGTGCCGGGTGGTGTCCAAAACAGCCTGCCAGAGTTTCTGACCGGCAATCGAAAGGTGGCCTATCTCGGTCAGACGGTCATGGTCTAGTTTTTGCCCGCCATGTTCTTCCAGAAAATCAATGTATTCATCAAATTGGCGCCGCACATACCGGCGCACCTCATCACTGAAATCGGTGTGGCTGATCGGCGTATCCAGAATGAAAAGCGGCACGTCGAAGTAGCGGGCCTGTACTTCGTACCATTTGAGGACGGTCCCGCAGATATTGTTGCAGCAGATCAGCATATCCGGCCGGGGCAGGCCTCCGATGGGACCGCCGTTTACCGTCGCACAGGCAATGTCGGCGCGGGCATAAGAGCACAAATCACTGGCGTATCCCATCTCCTCGGCTTTTTCGCACAAGTCTACCCCCATTTTACTGGCCCCGATCATGGCCCCATGATTTTCCGGGTAGATCGGAATCACATCCATGGCGATCAGCGGCTCAACGGGTCCACCGCTGGTGATCCAGGCTATTTTTTTCCCCGACTGCTCGGTGGTCTTGGCTTCAATATAATAAGTGGTCATGATGTCTTTCATCTTCTTGACGCACTTGATTTTTCTTCTTTCTTTCTCCGGGTCTATTACATCTTTATCTGCGTTCATTTTTTGCTCCCGAAAAATTAGTGTTCTATAACCAAGGGTGACGGTTTTACCTTCCCTCTTCGGGCTTCGATTTTCAGCTTATCAACCTAATTTTTATATCATCTCTAAAAAAGCTTCACACCTTGTCTGAAACTGCCCGCCGGCAGCATCCTTTTCCTCCATCTCGTATAACAGGCAGGGGATCTTTTCATCCGCCAGCATCTGCTTCAGGTAAGGGTAGTCAAAGCCATGCGGATCACAGAATTTCAAATAGATGAAGATAACTCCGTCCGCGCCGCTTTCCTTGACCGTACGTACCAGATTTTCGCCCCGGTTTTTGATGCCCGCGTGTTTGGCCGGACAGACGTTTCGGTCTACGTAACGGTTTGCCACCGCCTCCAGGACATCCGCCTGGTTCTCGATGATCCCTTCGAAAAACCGGCTGCCCGTGCAAAGATCATCGGCCACAACGGCACCACCGGAATCTTCAATGGCGCCGTAAACATCGGGCATGTTACAAAGTCCACCGGAGAGCACGACGCGCTTGCCCGTAAAACCCGCGCTGACGGCTTGTTCAAGCTGATCCGCCAGTTTTAAGGCCAGTTCCAAAAATTCGTAGCGGTCCATCACCATGCCGGCCTTTACCAAGGCATGCACGTCAGTACCATTCAGGATCCCCGGCTTCTCCGTCCGGACGGCGTAGACGCGTTGCATAACGGTACGGATCCGGTTGCCGGTTTCCACCGCAGATACGATATCGGCATCGTCAATCGGTCGGTCCAGATGTGCTTCGAGTTCATGCCGAAACTTGCTCAAAACCGCGGTCATGTATTCCCGGGCGCTCGCGGTGTTTAATTTTACCGGTCCGACCAGGTCCATATGGAAACCGGTTTCCACATTCATCCGCCAGATATCCGACAGGCGCTGGATCGAATCGCAGGTGTGCGGGAACACCACCCCGTCCAGAAAATCAAGTTGCCCGGCCAACACTTCTTCCAAGGCACCCCGCACCAGGCTGCAGCTGTAAGCCTGCATGTGGGCATCTGCACGTGATATATTCAGGTCGGTTCCGAATATTCGATATCCCAGCGCTCCGGAAGCCAGGATCAGCTCTTCGGGAGCATAACTGCAAAAGGTCCCGACAACCTTACCGCCCTTTTCTGCTTTCCATTGCTGGGCATAGCCCGCCGGATCGGCGGCCACAGCCTTAAATCTATTGAGACTGTACATGCACGACTCCTTATTAGGATCAACCGGTTCAATCTTGCCAGCGACGGGACTCGTCTTTCGGTTCTATTACTGAACATCGGTCGGGATGTCAACCAGCAGTTGACCGTCTGGTCTATTAATGTTACTTTAAAGCCTCCCCTTAACCAACAGGTCTGGCAAATGGGAAAAAACGATACCCTCTCTAAATTAAAAGCCAAGGAACGGGAAACCAGGCGGGAACTGATTATCGCGGCCGCCCGGGCAGTCTTCGGTAAAAAAACCTATGACCGGGTCAGCATGGCAGAGATCGCCAAAGCCGCCGGCATCGCCAAATCTTCCATTTATACCTATTTCCACAGCCAGGAAACCCTGTTTGTGGAAATCGCGGTCCGCGACACGCGCCGGTTCATTGAGAAACTGGAACATCAAATTTCAGCCGCGGCCTCACCCTCTCTGGAAAAGGTCATCAGTTATTTTCTGGACTATTACATGGAACACGAGGCCCAGTGGCGCATGATCACCCACTTTGCCCTGTATGGAAACAAACGCAACGAATCAGTTGAAAAATTGGACTCGGTTTCCCGGCAGCTGCTGGACCAGTTCGCCTTGATGTTTGATAAATTGGGGTATAAGGACAATACCCGCCTGTTGGCCCATACTCTTTTTTCTTCCTTGAGCGGCATTCTGATTGCCTTTCGTAAATACCCCGGCCGGACCGAAGCTGAAAAAGCCGCCCACATGAAGCGCATCGGGCGTCGCTTCGAGAAAATGTTCTTGCTGCTCCACGATGCCTGAAATGATCTTGCTCTCCCAAACCTGGTAACGTTACCCAAAATTGCGTCCTTGACTTACCGCCAGTATTAATATAATCAAATTTCTAATCATATTATTTCGAGATTCTGATGACCACACGCAAACAAAAAAAAGGCAGCCGCGAAGACCATACGCTCAAGGCCTTTAACGGCATTCGCAACATGCTGTTTCACAATGAGATCGCGCCGGGGCAGAAAATTGTATACGGCGATCTGGCCAAACGCCTTAACATGAGCCCCACCCCGGTGATTCAGGCGCTAAAGTGGCTTGAGTTCCAGGGCATTGTCCGTCGGGAACCGAATCGCGGTTATTTTACGGAACCGATCAGCCTTAAAGAGGTTCGAGAGATTTATGAAATGAGAGCGCTTCTCGAACTCTCGCTGCTGCCCAAAATCATTCACAATTTAGATGAAGCCGGGATCCGTATCCTGAAGAAGGCCCTGGAAGAACATCATAACGCCTCGTCCCGGGTATACCTTCACGAACGACTGCTCAAGGATATGGAATTTCACTTGACCCTGGCTTCCCTGTCCGGCTGTACGGTGCAGCAGAAAATCCTCAAGGATCTGTTTGATCTACTCTACCTGAAATACCGGGGCAGCATCCTGTTCGTCAATTTTATGGATACCGTCGATACTGCCCATCGCGACATTTTCAAAGCCGTGACCCGACGGGATATTGAAACTGCGCGCGAGGTCTTGTCAGCCCACATTACGGAAGTAAAACAGCATGTACTGGAGGGTCTCAGCCGCATGCTCGCCGAAAAAGAAGATTCGGTTTTCTAAATAGTACTGCTTATCAAGTGTACTATAGAATTAAAGATTGTGGTTTAAGCTAAATTTAATCAAATTTGAGATTATATATGGAGAACCTATGAACCTCACATTCATGGAGGGCAATGAGGCCATTGCGCTGGGAGCCATGGCCTCCGGATGTCGCTTTTTTGCCGGGTATCCCATTACGCCCGCCACCACCATCCTCAACAACATGCTCAACTATCTGCCGCCTGAAGGCGGTGTTTGCCTGCAAGGCGAGGATGAAATCGCTTCCATTGGGTATTGTCTGGGGGCTTCCATGGCAGGCATGAAGGCCATGACCGCTACCTCGGGGCCGGGCATCAGCCTTTATAGCGAACACATATCGTTTGCTATCGGCAGTGAAATACCCCTGGTTATTGTAAACATTCAGCGCCTGGGGCCTTCCACGGGCTCGGCGACCCTGGGAGCAGACGGAGACATCCAGTTTATGCGCTGGGGCAACAGCGGCGGCCTGCCGGTTATCGTGCTGACACCCTCCGATCCCCGCGAGTGTTTCGAACTTACCCGGCACGCGTTCAACCTGGCTGAAACCTACCGGTGCCCCGTCTTTATCGCGTCAAACAAAGAAATCGCCATGACAAGAGAAAGTGTCGATCTGGACACGCTGGCGGACCCCGGTACAATAGACAGGCAACCTTCCCCACCCGGCGTTGACTACCTGCCCTTTGCCACCCCCGAGGGCATCCGTGTCCCTTATTTCGAGCCGATCGGCGGTGACATTCTGTCCCGTCAAACTTCGTCTACCCACGGCCCGAACGGCTACATTACCGTGGATAAGGCCCAGATCGAAGCGAATGTAAACAGACTGAGGGAGAAGCTGATTCAGGCGGTGGACGGATTTACCTATTACAACTATTACCCGGCGGCGGGTACCGCCACTCTATTGATTTCGTACGGGGTCACCACCCGGGCTGCAAGGAACGCTGCCCGTAATTTGGAGGCGGCCGGCAATCCGGTTTCCCTCCTCTCCCTGAAAACCCTCTGGCCGGTGCCCGCAAGAAAAATAACTGAAATTGCGGAAAAATACGATCGGATTGTGATGGTTGAGATGAATCTGGGGCAATATGTGCGTGAAATAGAAAGAATATTGCCTGGAAAGAAGGTGTTTTTCAGGGGGCAGATGAACGGCAAACTGATCACCCCGGCTCAAATTGAAAGGACGGTTAAAAATGGATAGCCTGCTGAATAAGAGCCGCCCACCGGTGTTCTGCCCGGGGTGTTCCCATGATACGGTTACCAAAGCCCTCGATCGGGCCTTCGTGAACATGGGGCTCAAGGGTAAAGATGTGGTCGTGGTTAGCGATATTGGTTGTTCCGGCTTGTTCGACACATTTTTCAACACCCACGCCATGCATGGGCTGCACGGGCGGGCGCTGACGTATGCCACGGGGCTTAAAATGGCCCGGCCGGACCTTACCGTGATTGTCACCATGGGGGATGGCGGACTCGGTATCGGTGGAGCCCACCTGCTCTCCGCCTGCCGGCGCAATCTCGATCTCACCCTGTTAATCCTGAACAATTTCAACTTCGGTATGACCGGCGGGCAATTTTCAGCCACCACGCCCAACGATGCGGTCGTAGGATCGGGATTTCTCAACCAGCTCGACCTGCCCATGGATGCTTGCGAGGTTGTGGCCTCAGCCGGTGCGTCCTACGTCACACGTTGTTCGTGCTACGACAAAGGCTTGGCGGCGACCATTGAAGACGCTATTCGTTTCAAGGGGTTTTCCTTTATCGATATGTGGGGCGTCTGCCCAGGCCGCTATACCCGGGCCAATAAACTGACACCCAAAATGATTGCCACGGAAATTGATGCCCGCAGAACGTTCATGGGTGAAATCGAAAAGAACAGGCGGGCAGAATACGGGGACCAGTATCGCGCCATTGGTGCCTCCCTGCCCTCACCCGCCAAACCGGCCGCCATTGCGCCCGAGTACCAGGCCCCGGTCGCCAATCGCCAGGAAGTTATCATTATGGGCGGAGCCGGTCAGCGAATCGTGACCGCCGGTGAGATCCTTTGCCTGGGAGGAATGACCGCCGGCCTGAAAGCTACCCAGAAAAACGACTATCCCATTACGGTATTGCGGGGACACTCCATCAGCGAATTGATCCTGGCGCCCGACGATATCGAATTCACGGGTATTGAGCGACCGAACGTGGTACTCGCCATAGGTCCGGAGGGCATAGCCCGGCGCAAAGATCTGTTTGCGGCGCTGGGTCCGGAGACGCTGCTCATTAAAACTTTAACCCTGGAAACGCCCGCAACCCGGGCCGAAACCTTGGAGATCGATTTCAAAGCCCTGAGGGTAAAATCACCGGATATGGCCCTGGCCGCCCTGGCGGTTCTCGCCAGGGCCGGGCGGGTTATAACCACCGATATGCTGGACCGCGCCCTGGCATATCGTTTCAGCGGAAAGGTCCTGGAAGCTTCCAGGGCGATTATCGTACGCGTCCAGAGCCGACTACCGGCGTAATACAATTCTAATTCCGTGGCTGACTTATGGAATCTGCTGATGCCGACGGAGAAAACTTGAACGCAAGGCTCCTAAATTCACTTGACTAAAACATAATGATAATATAGCTGTATTGTAGCTTTTTTCGCAAAAAAAACCTGCCTGCCACTAAAACAATGCCTGCATAAAATCCGGCAAACATATCGTTTACCGGCAGGAACAGCCCTTAACTTAGCAAATTCAGCCGTCAGGAGGAACCAAATGGACTTTACGTTGTCAAAAGAACTTCAAATGCTCCAAAAAGCCGTGCGGGAGTTCGCCAAAAAGAAAATAGCCCCCAATGTAGATGAGTGGGACGCCAACCATTATCTGCCCTATGAGGAGGTGATGCGGCCCATGGGGGAACTGGGGTTTTACGGCACCGTTATTCCGGAAGAGTATGGCGGCGAGGAAATGGGCTGGTTGGCTGCAATGATTGTTTCAGAGGAAATTGCTCGTGTATCCAGTAGCTTGAGAGTACAGGTCAACATGCAGGTTCTAGGTTGTGCCTACACAATTTTTACCTATGGCAGCGAGGAGCTTAAGAAAAAATACATCGAAAAATTATGTACGGCGGAATACCTGGGCGGCTTTGGAATTACGGAGCCGGACGCCGGTTCCGATGTCATGGCCATGAGTTCCACGGCCGAAGACAAGGGCGACCATTGGCTGATCAACGGCTCGAAAACATGGATCTCCAATGCGAACGTCGCAGATGTCTTGATTTATTATGCTTACACCGACATTGACAAGGGATCCAAAGGTCTGTCCGCTTTTGTCATCGAACCCAAGAATTTCAATGGCATCAAGACCTCCGGCCTTGAAAAAATGGGCTCGCATTCATCACCCACCGGGGAGGTATTCCTGGACAATACCAAAGTGCCCAAAGAGAACATTCTGGGAAAACCGGGCGATGGCGCCAAGATCGTGTTCGGCTCCCTCAACCAGACCCGGCTTTCGGCGGCCGCGGGCGGCGTGGGTTTGGCCCAGGCCTGCCTGGATGCAGTGGTGAAATATTGCAACGAGCGCAAACAGTTCGGCAAGCCCATCGGGCAGTTCCAAATGAACCAGGACATGGTGGCCCAGATGGCGGCCGAGATCGAGGCCGCCCGGTTGATGGTTTATAAAGCGGCCTATGCCAAAGACCAGGGCAAGCTCAACAATGGTCTCGATGTGGCCATGGCCAAGTACCTGGCCGGCGAGATTGCCACCAAGTGCTCCAACTATGCCATGCGCATCTACGGTGCTTACGGCTACTCAACAGAATACCCGGTCGCCCGTTTCTACCGGGATGCTCCTACCTACTCAATGGTGGAAGGCTCGGCCAATATCTGCAAATGGATCATTGCCCTGGATCAGTTGGGCATCCGCAAGGCCAACCGCTAAAGGCCGCAATGCACGTCCGGTAAACCCGAACAAGGAGAACCCGCTGTGAGCAGAGAGATTATTGAAAAAACAAAGAAAACGGCTCAACTCTATTTTGACGGTGTCACCGATGAAAGGCCTTTTGATTTATGGCAGTCCTTTGACAAAGGCCTGGCCCGCGATCTGTCGCTTTTTATTACCGGCCAGATGTACGCCCGTGAGAAGTTGCCCCATCCAACCCGTCAATTGGTCACGGTTGCGGCCCTGACCGTGCTATCGCGTCTCGAAGAATTGAAACTGCATATAGAAGCCGCTCTTAATGTAGGGTGCTCTCCGCAGGAAATAGCCGAAACCATATTCCAGACCGCGATTTATGGCGGGGTTCCGGCCACCAACCAGGCCCTGAAAACCCTGCGGACCGTTTTGCAGGAAAAGGACATGTGGCCCCTGAATCAAGAATAGCAGCGCCCTGGAGAGAGAAACTACCGAACGGTCGGTAAATTTTGCTTGCAATCGTGGTCGGAATTCATTAAAGACAAGGCATCATTCAAAAAATTGCCAGAATTCTAAACAATTAAGGTAAAAACACAGGAGTTGCCCATGAAACCCTATTTTGAAAAAATGCCGTCATTTGGACGCAAACTCGCCGAGGGACAAATTAAGAGCGCGGCGGAAAGTGTGACCCAGATAAAGGAAGTGGAAGCAGAGGTCGCCGCTGCGGTGGATAAGGTGAAAAATGCCGGTTTCCCCGCTGAGAAAATCAACGCCCGGGGCATGATGACGGTGTTCCAACGCCTGAATTACGTGTTGGACCCGGACACCTGGTGTCCGCTCAATACCCTGTTCAATCCCTATGACAATGTCGAGGGAACCAACAATGTGATCAGCGGCCTGGGAAAGATTTCCGGCAAATGGGCGGTAATAATCGGTTTCGACAACAAGGTGATGGCCGGCGCCTGGCTGCCCGGGCAGGCTGAAAACGTCTTTCGCGCCACAGACCTGGCCAAACGCCTGCACATCCCGCTGGTATGGCTGGTGAACTGCAGCGGGGTCAAGCTTACCGAGCAGGAGAAATTTTACGCCGACCGCAAGGGCTCCGGTACAACGTTTTTCCGCCATGCCGAACTCAACACACTGGGTATCCCCATACTGGCCGGCATTTATGGTACCAATCCGGCCGGCGGCGGATACCAGGGAATCAGTCCAACAGTTCTTTTCGCCCATAAAGATTGCAACATTGCCGTTGGCGGCGGCGGAATTCTCAGTGGCATGTCGCCCAAAGGGCATTTCGACAAAGAAGGCGCCGAGGCCTTGATTTCAGCTGCCAAGCAATTCAAAGCGAAACCGCCGGGATCGGTGGATATCCATTACGACGAGACCGGCTTTTTCAGATATAAATTCGATGAGGAAACCGACCTCCTGGACGGCCTGAAAGATTATATGAAAGACATGCCGGCCTATAACCCCAAATTTTTCCGGGTGGCTGAACCCACGGAACCGGCTTTCGACGCCGAGGATCTCTACAGCCTGATCCCCTTCAATCAGAAACGGATGTACAATTTCGATGAAGTCCTCGCCCGTCTGGTGGACGGCAGCGAGCACATGGAATTCAGGCCCACTTACGGCCCGGAAGTTTATACCGGCCTGGTGAAAATGGACGGTTTTCTGGTAGGCTGTATCGGCAACCGCCAGGGCTTTTTGGGCGAAGATTATCCAGAGTACGCGGATTACCCCGGTATCGGTGGTAAACTCTACCGGCAGGGCCTGATCAAAATGAACGAATTTGTCACCCAGTGCGGCCGCGACCGGGTACCGATCATCTGGTTCCAGGACACTTCCGGCATCGATGTGGGTGACATCGCCGAAAAGGCCGAACTACTTGGTCTGGGCCAGAGTCTGATTTACTCCATCCAGCAGACCGGTGTCCCCATGACCCTGGTGGTCCTGCGCAAGGGTACGGCGGCGGCCCACTATGTCATGGGTGGGCCCACGGCCAATCGACACAACGCCTTTACCCTGGGTGTCGCCACCACCGAGATTTACGTTATGCACGGCGAAACCGCTGCGGCAGCCAGTTTCTCCCGCCGCCTGGTCAAGGAAAAGGATGCCGGTCGGGACCTGCAGCCGACCATCGACAAGATGAACCAGATGGCCCAGGAATACCACGACTATTCCCGTCCCATTTACTGCGCCCAGCACGGATTTGTGGACGAAGTGGTCAACCTGAGCTCCCTGCGTAGCTACCTGAAAGCATTTGCCGGGGCGGCCTATCAGAACCCGGAATCCATTTGTCCGCATCACCAGATGATGCTGCCACGGCTTATCAAAGGTTAGGATTTCCTATCAGATCACCGCAGTGAGGCCCGGTCTACATTGCGGTGATCAACCTGCCGTTTCATGGCCATCCTCTACATGCCACCCTGTTCTACATCAAGCCCGTCTAAGGCTATTCATCCTTAACATCTTGTAATATATCTATTTTTTACAAATTTATTCATTTTTGCGTAATTTGGGCGACCACGCTGGAAGCCATTTTTTTTAGGAATGTTTTCAGGGCCTTGTGTTTACGAATAGCAAATATTTGAAAAAATTGGACTAGGTACAATTTCTTTTTCGGCTCCAACCCATATAATAGGCCATCATGTGAAATTTATTTGCGGAGGTAAATCATGGCCAAAGCCGGTAGCATTCAATCAGTTTCAGGTCCCGTAACAGCCCGAACCCCCTTAGGAGAAGTTCGTGAACTTCTGCCGGGAGAATTCGTTTACGAAAACGAGCTTATCGAAACACCTGCGGGCTCGTTTGTTACGATACTGCTGGACAATGGCAATACCATCCACCTGGGTGAAAGCGCCAAGGTTCTGCTGGATGAATCCGTTCTGGATCAGGTAGACCTCTATGACGCGATCGTCCATGAAGTTGAGATGTTGCAAAAGCTCATCGAAAGCGGTGCCGAATTAGAGGATGCCGAAATCGAGACCTCCCTGGGCGTTGCCGACGATGCCTTCGAATATGACGTGGATTACTATGGCGGTGATACGACCCGGGGCGATGTCGGCACCCGCTTGCTGGATGTTGAAGATGGGCCCGACACACCCCCTACCGATCCGCTTACCGGCACCTACCCACCCACCGGGCCGGATAGCCCTGAAGCTGCCCCTGTTGAAACCACGGTCGATGCCACGCTGCCGACGGCCGCGATCACCCTGGATGCCGACATCACCGCCGATGACATCATCAGCGCGGCCGAAGTCGGCACCAACATCGCCATCACCGGCACCACCGGCGGCGATGTG
>Ga0136654_1000293_pt1 | contig 16074 bp, 14 predicted proteins | sample InaspJWI70metaG_FD_94865 | JGI IMG/M metagenome (GOLD analysis project Ga0136654, IMG submission 94865) | Marine gutless worms symbiont microbial communities from Oahu, Hawaii - Inanidrilus sp. 1 OAHU.JWI-70 metaG (version 2) | ecosystem: Host-associated > Annelida > Digestive system >... | reverse complement strand
GATCGTAAATGTTGTCATAGCGGCCTCCTTTTTAAGGTTATGAGGCCATTATAACCGCCGTCTGTGACAGATACGGTCACAGATCGGCACTACTGGAGTTTTTTAGAGAACCGCATTCTTTAAATATCATGGGTCATTTTTTAAAGGGGACTGAATCCCTGGTTTGGCGCTTCCCGCCCTGTCGCCTTAGCTTCTACCAACCTCTGACTTTCAACTTCAGGATCTTTCTTCAGCCTTCTACCTTCAACCTTAAACCTGTACCTGGCATCGCCATACCCACAAATCACCGGCAACCTTCCGGAATGCGGCCGTATTTGATACCGTCGAAATAGAACAAACCAGTCTGCGGATTACCTACCTCATAGGCCATTTCGGCCGTATTCCCATTGGGGTAGGTAAGGATTAGGGTCCCCCTCTGCCGGTTGCCCACAGGCCGCCAGCGACCGGCATTCCGGCTGCCCCCATGGCTGCCCCAGTTCATGGTTTGTTCTCCATACTGGTTCTCCTGGAAACCGGAGTATCCGGACTCGGCATTACTATAGAAAGTACCGTCGGTTTGCAGACAGAGCTTGCGTTCCGTACCGCCCGAACTGTACATCAAGGTTGCCCCGGTAAAAGAGAAATAGCCGCCCGCTAAAAAGGCCACCAAGGCGCGATCGATTTCAGGTTCGAAAAACTGGATGCTGCGGGCCAGCCCAAGCACGCTTTCACGGTGAACCGGGCTGAATTTTCCCGTAGTGGTCAGACAGATGCAAAGCAGGCCACCGCCGTTAGGTGCCATTACGCCGACCACGTAAGCCTTGGCGGGCACGCCGTCGGCGGTGCCACCAAAGTCGGCGCCCACGCTTGATTGGGTAAGCTGGATCACCTGGGAGGTCGGGAAAAGTTGCAGTCCGCCATCAACGATACCTTGCTGGGAACCGGCCACCATTTGCTGAAGCGTCTGGTAGGTATGCCCGGTCAGAATCATGAGACCCGGAACGGTATTCGACCCGAACAGATAGCTGTCCGTTTCCGGCGAGCGCTGCGGGATCCAGCCGGCCGGCGTTTCAAAACTGAAGCCCAGGTGTTTTTCAATAATCCGATTGGCATTAGCATCGGGTTGGCCGAGAAAAAAAATAATGGAAACCACCAGGGACAGGCACAATGCAGCTCTCATAATGCACCCTCATAAATGGTAAGGAAATTGTAGGAACTCCAGATCAGATTTTTGAGCAAGCATAAAAGATCTGGCACAAGATCTAAAACCAGTCAATAAAAATGCCCCTTCCGGGTTTTTCTTCATTTAATGTTTCGCTGCGCTCAGACGTTTATATAAATTGGCAAAATGCCTTCAATCTAAAGTAAAGAATTCTGGCCCAAAGGGCCAGGCTTTGGGTTGCCCCTCAAAGGGGCTTTGCTAAAACCAAAAAGCAAGACCTGGCATCGCGTGACCCACCGTTTAAAAGTCAATCAGCGGGGAATGCCGTCCTGCGGCCAGAGACGCGGAGGCGCAGAGACGTCCTCCTTAGACTAAGATCAATGAACAGTCCAGCGCAGTCGGGAAGGCAAAACCAGAATTTCGTCGCACTAACGTGCGAATAACCGATTCATGCTCACTGCAAAAGCGCTCTTTTGGTTTTATCCGGCGACCTGTCAGGCGTAGCCCGAAGGGCGGAGACGGAAGCCGGAACTAATCATGGGTTTCTCTGCGTCTCTGCGTCTCTGCGCGAGAATATTGCTTTTTCGGCATAGCCAATTATCTCTGACCTGGCCCTGAGGACCAGGTTTGTAAGGATTGAGTCAACAATCCGCAATCTAAAATGGAAAACTTCCTTCAATTTTTCAATTTCGACACAAAATCCGCAAACCCATCCATATATTTTACCAGCTGTTTCTTGGTCTTCTCATCGGTCAAGTTTCCCTCTTCATCGAATTTGCCCATGGCGCCGCTGACCCACAGCAGTCTTCCCGACCACACCTGGGTCCCCAATACGCGCAACACCGGCAGCCAGGCATACTGGGAAAATGCGGTCCCAAAAGCCCCCGGGGTTGCTCCCATGAGCCCAACCGGCCGTCCTGCGAATATGCGCGCTCGGTCTTCCGGCGGACGCGTCAGCCAGTCAATCGCGTTTTTGAAAACGCCCGGCATGGAATTGTTGTTCTCGGGTGTCACCAGCAGCAGCCCATCCGATGCAGCTACCAGGTTTTTCAGTTCTTCAACCGCCGTGGGGATCCCGTCTGTTTCCTCGGCGTCGGCATTGTACAAAGGGATGCCGAGGATACTGCCGATTTTGAGATCACATCCATCTGGCACGGCTTCCACCGCGGCCCGCAAAAGCCCGGCATTGTAAGAGTGCTTCCTCAGACTTCCCGATATTCCGGCGATAGTAACCATCTCGGCCTCCTTTGGTTAATTTTTCAAGATTAAAACAGGTATGCATGCTCGGCAGTGAACGTTCAGCGTAAAACATTGTGGTTGGGGATGTAAAGTTCAAGGTGGTGGGTGTAAATGAATTTTGACGCAGGCGTCGATGCCGGGGCGTGACTTGACCATTTTGACAGCGGCCCTATATTTCTGGGTGAAAGCCATGTGGCTTTACCAAGAAAACCCAGTTGCCTGTAAGGGCTCAAAAGACAAACGGCACCTCAGGCAGCTTAAGATATGGATTCAAGTCGTGACACTTTTAGCTTTTCGGGAGTTTTTTTCTAAGTGTTTCCTGATGGTTGTGGCCGGGTTTGGGCTCCTGGGGATGGTACTTACACCAGCGGCTTACGGCAGCCGCTGGGAATACGTCAAAACCTATGAAGGGGTCGATCTTTACCAGGCCTTGCAGGCCGGCGAGGGCAAGTTGCCTTTCCGGGCCACCGCCGATCTGGACGTGCCTTACCAGAAGATTGTCATGGCCCTGGTGGATGTTGAGCGCAAGCACGATTGGGCGCCCAAACTCAAATCAGCCACCATTCATGCCCAGCTGTCCAGCAATGAATTTGAATACAGCGAATATTACACGACGCCCTGGCCTTTCAAGGATCGTGAATTCCTCCTGCGGGGGACCATCACCTATCAACCGTGGCGAGTTCTGTTTGCAGCCGTCGATACCGGAAACCAGCGCTATGCCCGGAAAGACCATGTACAAGCCAATATCGAAATCCTCGAGTTCGCCGTAATTCCGCTCTCAGCCCAAAAAACCCGGGTGCAATTTACCTTTTCAGGAGATATGGGCGGCTGGATTCCGAGCTTCGTCAAAACCATTATCCAGAAAAAATGGCCGGTGCGCTTCATTCAATCCCTGCAGCGTCGTATCCAGACGGTACAGACCCTTGAAACCGCCCGCTACCGCACCCTCCAGAAAGACCCCTTGGCGATTCCAGAGCTGACTCCCTGACATCGGTAAACTCAATGGCGCGCGATCACGTGCGTCAAGCGGCGCGTTTGGTTATCTGAATTTTAATTTATTGAATTTATTGATTTGTAATTAATTCTTTTTTGTGGAAATGCCATATTATCAGCACTGTAATTCCAAGTATCAGTATCAGCGGGAATGGTATTAGGGATATAAAAGAAAATGTTAATAAAACGCTTGAAGCATTGTGTTTTAACATTTCCAGGATAGCTCTTATTAACAGAACAAAATAGAGGATCAATACAGAAACAATAAGAAATAGCGCAATAATCATCATTCCGAGGTTTTCAATAACAAGGTTAATTATACCAGGCTGATCCATGTTTTTCCTCTCGATTTTTTCTACTGTACGTAGACCTTGGCGAAAAGGAGGCCTCGCTGTGTTCCTGCCCCGGATACTTGACTCCAGGCGCCTTGCTTTCCCCGACCTTCGACCTCAAAGGGTTTTATATTCCGACTTCTGATCTCTGAATTCGAACTTCATTTTTCCACTTTCCACAGCGCGCACTCCACCGTCTCGTATCTTCCGACAAATTGCCATTGACACGCTCATTGATCCAGCATAAACCAGACTCGATTTGCGGTCTCTATGCGTTTGTTGATACTGCCAGAGACTCAATTCTCTCGAGCGCCAACTGTCTTACTTCCGGGTCGCCGTCATTCTCGCTGACCTGTTTCAGCAATACAAGGTCAACCTCTTCAAGCACTGCCTCTTTACGAACCTCCGGATTGGAGCGCTCGATCTTGGGTAGGAAAAGATCTCTAATTGACATAGATCACACCTCCTTACACCAATGTTGACAACAGCCCTGCCCTCCTGGCATTCACGCCCCAATACCTGCTGGGAAATCGTCACCGGGAACGCCAAAAGCCAGACCTCTGCGGGTGCAGCGCGAGGGGCGGCATACAAGGCAGCGGGGTGTACAGAGTTCGTGATTCAGGGATCGTTACAAAATGATTAGTTAGACCGTGTAGGGGCAGCCGGACACTCGATTCCACAATTCAAAATGCCAAAACCATGAGCTTGCTGATGAGGTATTGCACCGGTATATTCAGACGGCGGCTTTATGGGCGCTGGTGGTGGCAGTGTGGGCGGCGGAATAAATTTGAAATGTAATATCAGTATGATATCTAACGGACTGTATGGTGATAGAATCTCAAATCAGGCTCATTTTGTCAACTAAAAACTGACCGATGCATGCGGTTGGGGGTAAGTGTTTTTCCGATTCCCGGCTCCGGACGTCAGACTCCTTGTTTTTTCCTATAACTTGGGCCCCTTCAGCCTTCAGTCTTCCACCTTCAGCCTAAACCTCATCACGGCACCAGCTTTAATTCACTCTGCTTATACGCCTGGATCTTTTCATCGCTAAACCACCAATAGAGCTTTGCACCGCTATGGTAGGCCTCGATCTGGTTTTTGAAATGCGGGTGGAAGGTCCTGCCGGCCACGCCGCCGTTGATCACCGCCAGAACTTTTTCCGTGTCCGCCAGATCGGCAACCATGCGCAATGCTGCGGTGTATTTGACTTCATCATGCTTATTGAAATCATAAAGGGCCCGGTAAAGCGTCTCTCCCGAACCACCCATGGGATGGCTGCCGCCGCCCAGCCAATCTTTTCCAAGCCCCTTGCGACGAATGGGGTTGGTGTACACGATCGGGTGCACTTTCCCCCATGCCCAGGCATCCATATCGTTTCCGAGTCGCTTGGAAAGTTCCGCTTTGGCTTTCAGGGCTGCCTGTACAATGAGATTTGCCAGGGTCTCTTTTTCATTAGACGTGGAGACAATATCAAACCAGTTGGATTCACCTGCCAAGATCAATGTTTCAAATCGCTCCTGCCAGAAATACCAGGACCCCAGCATGGTGGCTGCCAGCTCAGGGCCCAGTTCGTCCTCGTATGTCAACTTGGCCAGATGGCGGTAGATCGTTTGAAAAATGGTCGCTGCATTCCCATCGAGACGATCATGGTAATCCCAGGCTTTCAGGATGTGAGCCATTTCTTCTGTTTCCGGATTGGACATAAGGGCTCTCACCATAATCGGAGCAACGCGCCGGGCAAACACATTCAAATCATCGCGTTGATGGTTCCAATGGTCCGCCACCGTTTTCTTGCCTGGCCGATTCATCAGCTCTTTCAGTCTCTGATAGCGGTAATAGGAGGCGAAGTAGGACGAATAGTAGTAAGGGTAGTCCTTTTTGACGGTATTATGGTTCGCGTTGCCGATCCAATCCATATCGCTGCCGTACCGGTGCGGCATTTCTTCATAAGGAATCCAGCCGTTCCAGGTGTCCGGGTGACGATTCGCGTCTACCGGAACCGTCCCGTTGCCCGCGCTTCGTATCGGCAAACGCCCGGTGGTCTGCCACCCCAGGTTTCCATCCACATCGGCAAAGGTCACATTGAAATGTGCGACCGTGGCGGACCGCAGCGTTTTGCGAATGTCGGCGACCGACTGGGCAGTCAGCAGGAAATCGATCCCCAAAGACGGTTGCATGGTTTCAAACGGGGCCCATCTCAGCGTTACCACTTTATCGGTTTTCAGGGGTTTTAAAACACCCGAGATCACCGGCCCACGGTTGGTCAAACGGACCATGACCACCTCTTCGCGAAAACCGGATGGTGCGTTCTTATCCTTGATTTTGAGCGTTTCTTTGATGATCTTAAAGGGAATAGACTTCCCGTTTTCCAGGTAGTGGTTCAGGTTGGCCGGGTCTAGCGTCTCGATAAAAAGATCCTGGGCGTCGCCATATGCATTGGTCATGCCGTTGGCCACATACTGATTTCTCCCCACCAGTGCACCCGGAATCCCGGGCACTGTCACCCCCACTAAGCGCAGGTTGGGGGAGAAAAGCCCGAATGGATAAAAGATACCGGGTAGCAGGCGCGCATCCAGCTGAGGGTCACTGGCCACGATCGGCTTGCCCCCCGCCGACATCCGGCTACCACCGATCCAGGCGTTGCTGCCAAGCCCCAGGCCGGAGCCGGCTCCAGTGAAAAAGCTCATCAGGAAGTCGTCTTTTTGAGGGTCGAGACGGCAATAGGATTGTGCATTTGATATTTTCTCATGGGAGGATATCGGAGCAATGGTAATATCATCGGGATTGGTATTGAGAGGAAAGATTTCCTGAAACCTTTCTGCCCCGATTTTCTCGACCAACATCTGGGAAATCACTTCCGTCTTCATGTTCGCGGCCGAGCCCCAACCCATAAAATAGATGATGGCCAGCGTATCTTCAATTTTCCAGGATTCAGGCTTTATCCCGGCCAGCTTGAATTCGAGTTGCAGATCATCCTGGTTGGCCTCCAGGTATTGATTGATACCATCGGCAAAAGCCTGCAGGATTGTGCGGTTCTCCCGGTTCAATATCTTGCCGTGCTTGATGGCATTTCTGTGTATTCCGATGGTCCGCATGCGAACATCCAGCGGTTTGGCCTTCTTCCCGGCCAACTCGGTTAAGCGCCCCTCGGCAAACAGGCGGGACAGATGCATCTGGAACAGACGGTCCTGGGCTGTCACGTAGCCTTGCACCTTGATCAGATCCAACAGGTTCTCAGCGAAAATATAGGGCATCCCCTTTTCATCCCGAATCACATTGGCTGGCGCGCTGAGCCCTTGCAGTTTAACCTGGCCATATGTCTGGTAAAGGTTCACCTTCGATAGATAGAATTAGCCGGCCAAGCAACCAAGCAATAAAACGCCGCAAAATCCAAGGAGCCACCAACTTTTTTTCATTTTTCGCCCTTTTGGATGGCGTTAATATAGATAGATTGGTTCGTTCACAGGCGCTATGCGGGCACCCGCTTCCCAACCGTCTCAATAGGATTGAATCCGTATACTGGTAAATGCAGTGAGCGGAGTCAAGGGAGATTTTTATGATCCCAATTTGATCGATAGAGAAAGACAAATAAGCCAAAAAAACGCCCCAATCTGCCGGAATATTTTCAAATCGTAAAGCATCCTGGCCCAGAGGGCCAGACCTTAGTTTGCCCCTCAAAAGGGCTTTGCTAAAACCAAAAAGCAATACCTGGCATCGCGCAGAGACGCGGAGGCGCAGAGACGTCCTCCTTAGACTAAGATCAATGAACAGTCCAGCGCAGTCGGGAAGGCAAAACCAGAATTTCGTCGCACTAGCGTGCGAAAAACCGGTTCGTGCTCACAGCAACAGCGCTCTTTTGGTTTTGTCCGGCAAAGCCGGAGCTATTTATTGGTTTCTCTGCGTCTCTGCGTCTCTGCGCGAGAATATTGCTTTTACGGCATAGCCAGATATCTCTGACTCATGCGAAGCGAGACAGGCTTCGCCCTTAGGACCAGTTTTGTGAGGATTGAATCAACAACTTGGCATGGCCCGGCCCCGGCCCACAGTGTTTTTTGCGAGAACTACCACTGACGGTGGACACTTTTTACCCGCCGGAAAATCTCCGAGAATGCTACTGGATAAGGAATTGTTTTGAAACGAATGGAACCTGTCCGGCACTATCGAGCATCAGTCTGTCTAATCTAGAGCGGGATTGATGGCCAACCGATTAGAGAAACCGGTCAATCAGTTCATTGGTGGACGCCCATTTGATCGCCGGTATATCGGAGCGTTCGAGGTATATGTGGCTGGCCCGACCACCAATGACAAGTGGACACCGGTCATCGATTAAATCACACAATCGCTGCAGTTCAGAAAGCATGAATTGATCGTTGACGCGGCAAGTGATGCTCAAGGCCGTCATCTGGGGAGCAAGCAGAGCCTGTGCCGCGGCAATCTCCTCTGCAGGCAGATTGGATCCTATAAAGATCGGCTGCCAACCGTGATCTTGGGCAATGACAGCCACTGCCAGCGCACCGAGATAGCAGCACTGGCCGGAAGGTGCGGCTATAAGAAGGCCGGGTTTCTCGTATTCATCGCCGAAAGCATGCTCCAGCATGCGGATCAGATGGGCGTGCACAATACCTGCCGCGAGATGTCCGTGGATAATCCGCCCGGATCCATCTGACCACTCCTGGCCCACCACTTCCAAAAGCGGTTTGAAAACGGCATCCAGCAGGACCCGGCGACTGCAGTTCACGGCGGCTTGTTTGAGCAGACGGTAGAGGCCGTTGCCATCCAAATCTGCGACTGCATTTAAACAGTCGGCAATAATTTCGTGGATAAACGTATCTGCGTGGGTCATGAATTCGACTGCCCTGGCCCCTGGTGGATCGGCGGAGGCTCCCGCCAGCGCAACCAGTTCTTCCTGCTTTAGTCCGGCTATGTTCGAGATGCTGTGACCTTTCTCAATAGCCTTTTTAAGGAGGATGAGGCGATCGATATCCGCCTGCGAAAAAAGGCGTCGCCCGGTAGCCGACCGCTGCGGCTGGATTGCCTCGTACCGGCGCTCCCAGGCCCGGATCACGTGGGAGGAAAGACCTGTTTGTGAGCTGACAAAACCTATTTGAAAACCTGATGGATTAGGCATGGGTTGACTCCCAAATGAAGGCAGACGAATTTAAACCGCGTTAATGATACCGAAAGCCCTACCAGTATCCAACACCAATTTCCAGCAGCGTCGCTAATCTCTTGTTTTATCGATTTAACTTTACGTTATTCACCAACAAGTTCGGCAATGGCTTGGGCACAGTCACTGACCTTGTCATCAGGGCCATCTAAATTAATAACATGATTATCTAAATCCAGGTCAACAATCCGGCAGCCGTGCTTTTCCACGGTTGCCATGAGGATACTTAAAAACACTGTTTGGTCCATCGTATCAACCCCCAAACCCCGTATACAACCGGTTACGCAGAGCCGGCGAAGGAGCTTGTCTAAGAAATGTATAATTTATAAATGTTTATTTAATGGTCGCGAAGCTATCTGTCAAGAAGCTGCGGTATTGAGAATCAGGCCGGAAAAGATACACGGGGAACCGCAGTTCCCCGTGCGCGACCGAGGCCGTTCCAGCGGGCCGGCGGACGTCGAGGCTTATACCAGGTCTTGCGGCCGCGGCATTTCGAATCCGTCGGCCTCCTGGGTAGACAGCAGGTTGCTCTCGAGATCCTTGCCCTTCAGGTCCGTATAGGCGTTTGCCGTGCCTTCGGGCGTGGTACGGATAGGGAACTTAAAACGCTTGACGAGTCCGTTGCGGAACTTGCAGGTCCACATAACATCCTCGGTTCCCATCATGGGCATGATGCTGCTGCCCAAGGGCACAAAGTCGGCATAGCCCCTTACCTCAATCGCTTGGGTCGGGCAAATCTTCACGCATGAAAAGCACTCCCAACACTGATCCGGTTCCTGGTTGTAAGCCTTCATTTCGTTGGGCTCCAGAACCATCAGGTCATTTGGGCAAATGTACATGCATGCCGTTTTGTCGCCGCCCTTACATCCATCGCATTTTTCAGCGATCACGAAGCTAGGCATAAATCCTCCTTGCCTGTTCGGGTTAATGCGGGCATCAACCGGTGACGCCCGTCTCCATGCCATGCCCATCATGGCACTGGCAAAAGATAGGAATGCAAACATTCTTGTCAATATATTGTCTATCTTTGCGGCGTCTGCCCACAGCGTCTGCCAACCGCTAGGCGGCAGCTGCCGAGCCTCTTTCGGCAAGTATAGTGACCAAACACATAACTCTCCCCAAAATGATTATCTCGTATTATTTAAATCTGTTATGCATGTATGCATAAAAAGACTCTTCAAATCAGGATAAAGTGACAGTCAACGCATGCGCTGACTCGAGGAGATTCCTGCGGTGGCCGGGTCATATAAAGGTTTGCAAATACCGACATAGTGTTTAGATTTTGTCTATATAAGGAGGCGGCGGCGGGACGCATAACCTGCCGGTCCACAACACGTTGATCAGATCGAAGAAATAAGAGGGCGACAATGAAGGTCGATCATTTAATGACCCGCAGGAAGAAACCGCGCATACCACTAACCGCAAGGGATATCAAAAGCCTTTTCAACATTCACGGAACCAAGTCCGTTTCCAACCTTTCAAAGCAGACCGGGCTTTCATATCTTCAGATCTACAACCTGGTGCAAGGACGTGTGTTCTCGGTCAGCGATCGTCACTATCGTATGCTTTTCCGAAAACCGGCGCCGCCTCAGGCTGCTCTGAAAATTGACGGAACGTTTTTCAGGGCCATGGTGGACCTTTGGCTGTATCTGAATAACGGCGTTACCCGGACGGATCTTTATCGAGAATTTTTCAAGGATGAGCCCGATCCGCGGATTGATCACCGTATCTTCTCTGGAAAAATCAAAACGATCGATGCGCGCCTTGAACATATCATGCGACAAAAGTTTATTTCGGCCGGCCTCGATGACAAGCTTCTCCGGCAATGGTTGGAAGAGTATCAGGCAATGGCGCCCGCGGATCGGGTTCCCTACAGCCGTATTCGGCCACTGCTCCAATACCTGGAAGACAACCTGGGCATTCGCCCGAATTCGATCCTCAAACAATCAGCGGTTAGATATGAATCCGGCGAACTGCAGCACGTCTCGCGGCGCATCTTCGAGTACACGTCGGCATTGAAGGAGAAAGCGGAAAAAGCCCTGGATGGGGATGGCCGCAACAATATCACCAAGATCAGAGAAACCCTGTTGGGGGGCCGGGACGGCTATACCCTCTACTCGGACATAAAGGCGGAATTACTCTTTCTGCGCATGTTTGCCGGAAAAAGTGTCAAAAACTATCTGGGGCGCGGCCTTTGGACCTATGAACGTGGAAAAGCCATCAGAATCGCCAGTTGGCGGGCACGCAAAATCATGATGGATTGCGAGCAATTCATTCGCAAATCCCCAAACCTTCCCATCGCCAACCTGCCCCCTAAACAAAGGTGGCAACGTGTCCGGCAGATGATTACCGTTCTCGTTGCCAGATCCACCCAATTGCTTTCTGACAGTGACGGCGTGGATTTCGAAAAACGTATCTTGAACCCCTCGCGTCGTAAAACCGGGCCTAACCAGCCTTACCGCAGCTACACGTCGTTCGATATGGCTCCGCGAACATTGGGCATGCGGCGCAAAGCCTTTGACCTGATGGTGGCCAACCATTGCGACATTTTCAGGAATGTTGGAAAGTTCAAGAAGCGCTGGTACCTACCGGATGACTATCTCGAGGAACTCTCCCGCAAACATGGCTTTGACTTGGTTCTGGCGAAATACGAATCGATGGCCAGAGCGATGCCCACCCAAGACAGTGTGAAAGCCTGCCTCATCTAGACGGAATGTTACCTTCCTATCAACCTTCGCGTGGCGGTGTTTTACGCAGACGGTAAGTCTGAGACCGCAGCTCAAATGCGATGACCGGCAGCCATTGGGAATTCCCGCATACAGCTACGTATGTGACGCGGCCATCACAATGATAGGACCTGCCTATCAGAGCAACATAACTTCCTTCTCATTGAAACCATGCGGTTTAGTAGCTAGCAATACACTGTAAATGCGCCTGATGAACAAGGACGTTGGACAGCCATCACTTAAATTTTTTAAACGAATCGAAGGATTGGACCATGAAAAACTTACTCATTGCCGTATTGCTGGTAATCATGGCGACTGGCCCTTTATACGGCGCCGGCAGCAGCAGTATCACAACTTCTCAAGGAAAAGATATTCGCCTATACAACCAGGGTGTCGAATTGATGCTGGATAAAAACTTTACGGCTGCGGAAAGAAAGTTTCGCCAGGCACTGTCCGAGAGGGAGCGCTTCGCCCAGGCGCACAACAATCTTGCTTATGTCTTGCGCAAACAAGGTCCCGCCCAATTTGAAGAAGCGTTGGAACACTACAACCGCGCCGTTCGCCTGGATGGGAACCTCACCCAGCCCTACATGTACAGGGGTGTTCTGTTTGTGCAGATGGGCCGGGTTGAATTGGCCGAAAAAGACCTTGATACGTTGACAAAACTGGATGCTTCCTTGGCAAATGAACTTGCCTGGGTAATAAAAAATGGACGTGAAAAGGAGCCGGAGCGCTTTTTCGGCGTTTCCCGTACCTTCGATTAGAGACACCATTGTCGGAAAGTGCTAATGCATGCTTTGGCAAAGTCGGGGTGGGGGGCTGACCATGAACGCGGGGGCGTGCCATTGAAGCAGCACCGGCGGATTTCGAACGCATTCGCCGGAATGCTTGCGTTCTCACTCTAAAGGCGACCCTTCAACGGTTTGGGCCTTGTGAATACGCTGGGACAACCGACCGGGATGACCTGCCGACATCATTTCGCTGACTTGAAGCCGGCTTATGCGGTAAGACCTATCCCCGATAGCCATTGATTAATTGGGCCCGGGGCTGTAAAACGAGACGTGTTAGTATCGGCAATCTGCCCCTGAAATCCGGCCGGGCTTCGCGCTCGGCATGCAGCATCTTGCACTGAAAGGCCGTGCCGAACCAACATTTATACGCCGGTGCCGTCACGGGCTTTCGGTTGAGAACGCTCCCGAAAGTAGATGAGATTACCACCACGACATCGCAATGTGACCTTGAAGCGCCTGCTGCTGGACGCCTGGCAATACGTGCGCGCCCAGGCCTTCATCGCGCGACAATTCGGCCGACAGTACGCCCCCAGTCGTGAGCATGTCGAAATAGACATCACCTATCGATGCAATCTCAAATGTTTTAATTGTAACCGCTCATGCACACAGGCGCCCAGCCGGGAAGAATTGCCTGTCGCGGCAGTAGCCGGCTTTATAGAAGAAAGTCTCGATCAGGGCGTTCAGTGGAAACGCATCCGGCTGTTGGGGGGCGAACCAACCCTGCACAGCCGCATCTTCGAAATCGTCGATCTGCTCAGCGACTACCAGGCAAACCACAATCCAAATGTGCGCCTGGTCCTCGGTACGAACTTTCATGGCCGTCACGTCCGCCGGGTACTCGCCCGGCTTCCGGAAAATGTGGTCCTCAAAAGCACGCTGAAGACCTCCCGAAAGCATCTTTTCAGGCCCTTTAACATGGCCCCCTGCGACAGCGTCTACTATCGCTGGGCCGACTTTTCCTGCGGCTGCCGTATTATTGCGGAGTGTGGGCTCGGCCTGACCCCTTCCGGCTACTACATGTGCGCCATTGCCGGCGGCATCAACCGCATATTTGACCATAACCTGGGCCGGCGGCGATTGCCGGCGGCGGATGATTCGCTGAATGACCAGATGGCGGCCTACTGCCGCCTGTGCGGTCACTTCGGTTTCCGGTGGCCCACCCGGAACCCCCAGATGTCCTTCACCTGGCGGCAGGCCTATGCGCACCTCAAACAGCAAAGAATGCTGGTCCGAAAGGCCAGGCTTTGAGTCAAGCCCGGAGGGCGTGTTTTTGTAATTGATGACCAAAATAACGCCCCGAATGAAAGGCAAGCGGTCTGATTATTTGGGCCATTTGAATTTCTGTCATTCGATATTGTTTCAAGTTTCGATATTGCGGCGTTCGCCTTGTGAACATTCCGTACTTCGAATTTAATTGCAAGTTACTTCAAAGGCATAGCCAAATTTCCATTACTCCCGGTAAGCGGGACAGGCTCGGCCCTGAAAACGGGGTATTTATAACAGAATAAAGCGCAGGGCGCACTTCAACCAGATGGCTGTGCAGCAGCGGAGGCTTCATGAAGATTTTGCACGTATTGGGACAAAGACCCGAAAAGACCGGCAGCGGCATTTACCTGCATGCTATCATGCGCAGGGCTCAGGAACACGGTTTTTCAAATCACATGCTCGCCGGCATTCCCGCGGGCAATGTGCCTGAACTGGAGGGGCTGGCCGCGCAGGACTGCTCTTACGTCGTCTTCGAATCGGACGAACTGCCCTTTCCCGTGACCGGCATGTCGGATGTCATGCCTTATAGAAGCTCGCTTTTCAGGGAACTGCAAGACGAGCGCCTGTCCGCTTACAAGCGTGCGTTCAGTCGGGTGCTGCTAGACACCGTCGCCCGGTTTCAACCCGATGTCATTCATTCCAATCACCTGTTCGTGCTCACCGCGCTGGTACGCAAATTGTTTCCGGATGTTCCCCTCGTCACAACCTGTCACGGCACAGACTTGCGGCAATATCACCACTGTCGGCACCTGCGCCCCTTCGTGAAGACATACTGCCGGAAAATCGACCGGGTGATTGCCCTGAGCCATGACCAGAAAGACGCAATCAGTCAGATTTACGCAATTTCACCGGAGCGTATCGTTGTTACCGGCGGCGGCTATGATGAAACCCTTTTCAACCGATCTCCCAAATTACCGGCCGGAACCGTCCAGATCCTCTACGCCGGCAAGTTAAACCGCAGCAAGGGCGTTCCCTGGCTGCTCCGCTCACTGGAGAAAATCGGGGACCGGGACTGGCACCTGCACATGGCCGGGGGCGGGCAAGGGCCGGAATATGAAATGTGCCTGGCGCTCGCCGAAAGGCTGGGCGAACAGGTCACCCTGCATGGGTACGTGAACCACCGGAGACTCTCCCGGCTGATGAAACAGGCCCATATCCAGGTACTACCCTCGTTTTTCGAGGGCCTGCCGCTGGTACTTTTCGAGGGCCTGGCATCCGGCTGCCGCATCATCACGACCAACCTCTCGGGCTTCACTGAGATCTTCAGTCAGGCGCGTCGGGATACCGTTCAGCTGATCGACCTGCCGGACCTTGAAACCATCGATCGGCCCTTCAAAAAAGATGAAGCGCTGTTGGAAAGCTTGCTGGCAGAGACCCTGGCGTCAATGATGTCCACGGTCAGGCAGAGGCCCGATTTCGAAGACCCCGGAGCCGATCAAATCGCGCAGTACTACACCTGGCAGCATGTGTTTGAAAATGTGTTGTCTGTCTACGAGGCGGTTGCCCGCAAAGAATCCTGAGACGCCCGGCATAGTGATGCTCCTCCCGGAGAGTGGGAGGCAGCATGAAGCCCCATAAAGGGGGCTGACTTTGGTTTCTGGGTTTGAACTCCACTTTAAGAGGCGACCCACCGCTGAAAAATAAAATGGCGGGAAGTCCAGCTCTGCAGGGCGCCGAGCATCGCAGGAAAGGGCGAAGGAGCGAAGTGCGTGTCTGAGCGTAGCGAGTTGTGCTGAGCGCGCCCTTTCCGAGAAGCGCAGGGCAGCCCGCAGGGACGCTTCTTATGGACGTTTTCTTTCACGCGAAAAAAAACGAACAAAATTATGTATAATAACAGACAGTCTAAGTCTTTTTCATTACCACCAGAGATGGCATAATTTCCCGGACCGGTAGAACCTCTCCGGGTCCACCACCAGAGGTCGAGGGTTTAGATCGTGACTAAAAAACCGGCCCCCTGACCATTTGACTTATGGCCTTAAATTTGAAACATCTACCGGTGCCATCACCACCCGCCATCAACCGCCTTTTCATAGGGAGACTGAACTGCAATGGGAAGCTATCAGAAACACGGCATTCGCCTGCTGCGCACCTTGACCGGTGGTATTCTTCCGGCCCTGCTGCTTTCGTGCAGTGCCCTGCAACCGGCACCGGCCCAGTATGAGCCCACCGCCATTGCCAGCCAATACGCCCGGGAAGTCGTCATCAACCGCGATAAATGGGGTGTTCCCCATATATTCGGGGCGACGGACAACGCCACCGCCTTTGGCCTGGCCTACGCCCACGCTGAAGATGATTTTCCGCTAAATTGAACCTTTCCAAACCTGCTCATTGAAGAAAAAGGTTTGAACAAAGTTCCTCCCCAACGGCCGGGAGTCCAGTGGGTTTTACGTTTCCGCTAAACACACAGGCCCGGCTCTGG
>Ga0136654_1000288_pt1 | contig 16302 bp, 15 predicted proteins | sample InaspJWI70metaG_FD_94865 | JGI IMG/M metagenome (GOLD analysis project Ga0136654, IMG submission 94865) | Marine gutless worms symbiont microbial communities from Oahu, Hawaii - Inanidrilus sp. 1 OAHU.JWI-70 metaG (version 2) | ecosystem: Host-associated > Annelida > Digestive system >... | reverse complement strand
ACTGACTGCGTCCAGTTTGAATTCTTTCGAATATTTCTTTCTCGTTGTCATTAATCGTTACCTCAGTTAAGTTTCATTATCTCTTAACTGGGTGGTATCAATCTATTGGACCATGTCAATATACGTGCTATTGGACCATGTCAATATACGTGGTTGGCGGCATCGACAATAACAGCAATACCCTCAGCTCGATGGAAATCTACGACCCCGTCGCCGATCAATGGACATTCGGGCCGAGCGCGCCCGTGGCGCTGATCGGAGCGCTTCATGCGATCAATGGCAAGCTTTACGCTTATCATTTCACCACCGATCAGGTACAAATATACGATCCGGCCGGCGGTTGGACTTCCGTTTCAGTCAATGGAACCAGTGGCTCTTTTGGCGCCGATTCGGATACCTATACTGATATCACCTTTGGCTTCGGCGATATTGTCGTCGGCGTGACTGGCGCGACACCGGGTAACACTATGAATTTCGCGGGTTACGACCCGGAGGCGCCGCCGGCGCCGGGCAACCAGTGGCTGATCGGCGGTAACCTGGCGATCATTGAATGGTTACGCCCGGCCGTAGCGGTGCTCGGCGATGGCATGTACGTGCTCGGCGGGTTCGGTCGAAACATGAGTTGCACATTTTCGAGCTGCGATCGCGGCGCGCGCGATTGGGTCTATCGTTATGACCTGACCAACGATATGTGGAGCAATCTCGATGCAGCGGATATGAATACGGCACGAGACAATGCGGCGGCAGTTGCATTTAATGGCAATCTCATAGCCCTCGGTGGAAACTTCGTCAGTTGCTCGTTTTCCGGTAACTGCAATATCGAAGACCCGATGCGCTCGGCCGAATCCTACGATCCGGTGTCCGATACCTGGACCGACATCAGTTCGATGCTGAATCCACGCCAGGATTTCGTCGCCGTGGTAGTGAACGGCGATCTGTATGCGATTGGCGGCGATAATGGCTCGAACGAAACCGCCAGCGTCGAGCGTTATCGGCCTTAGTCGATTAATCCAGTCACGCTTTATCGCCTCCCGCCCCAGGGATGGTAGTGCCAATAATCTTTCGCACTTTTTCTTGGGGCGGGTAGGATAACGAGCTCATGATGGGCCGCTTACAGGGCCGATTAAAATCGATGCCAGGGGACCCGATCCAATTGGTGGTTATCGGGTAATACCTCGTAACTGGAAAGCGGGAAAACTGTGGCCGATGTGAATAGCATTTTATATTCGCAATGACGCTTCTATTGATATAATTCGAGGCCGATGAAACAACTTGCCCCGCTACTCTTATTGATGCTTTTACTGGCCGCGCCGTTGCAGGCGAACCAGGAGGGTATCGTCGTGCGTACCGCCGCGGTGCATGCCCAGCCCAGTGCCGGCGCGAAGCGCGTCGGGAAACTTACTGCCGGCGCTGCGGTCGCTATTACCACGCGCCGCGGGGGCTGGGAAAAGATTACCGCTAGTCAACCGGCACTATCCGGTTGGGTGCGCAGCTACCAGGTGCGCGAAAACTCCGCGGTCTCGACGGTCGCGGCTGAATCTGGATCGGATGCGCGCGGATTCCTCTCGGGTCTCGCCTCGTTTTCACGTAAGGCCAGCAGTTTTTTTAAATCCGACCGAGGCGCAACCAGCGCCGGCACGGCTACTATCGGCGTCCGAGGTTTGAGCGAGGATGAAATTAAATCCGCGCAGGCCGACTTTGTCGAATTCGAGAAAATGAAGCAATTCGTCAGTGACGGCCAGCGTGCCGACGGTTTTGCCCGCAAGGGTGGTTTGAGCGCCGTCAATATTCCCTATTTCTCGGGTAAAAAATAGACCATGAGACTCCTGGCCCAGATAATATTACTATGCAGCCTCGCTACCGCCCCGGCGGTGATGACCTCCGCCTACGCGCTCAGCTTCGACGATTTGAAAAAGGATTTGAAATCGGCGAAGGATAAGGTGAAAAAAAAGGCCAAGCAAGGGAGGGCGAAATTCGACCCGTCGCGCGGCAAGCTCAGTGAAGCAGAGGAAATCCAAATCGGCGGCAAGCTGGTGGCGGGATTGCTGGGCGCGGCCCCGCTGGTCGACGATGCCGGCTTGCAACGTTATGTCAACGATGTCGGTTACTGGGTTGCATCGCAGACCGAACGCAAGCAGTTGCCCTGGAGTTTCGGGGTGATCGAGTCCGAGGGGATAAATGCCTTCGCCGCACCCGGCGGTTATATCGTGATAAGCTTGGGATTGTACAATCTGCTCGAAAACGAGGCTCAGCTGGCCGGGGTGCTGGCGCACGAAATAGCCCACGTGGTGCGCAAGCACCATCTTACCGCCTTGCAAAAAACCATGAAACGCGAATTCTGGTCCGACCTCGGGGTTAAGGCGGTCGGTAATAAAAACAAGCGCGAAAATCTGAAGCAGTTAATCAACTCCGGGGTGCAACTCTACGCTACCGGGCTGGATAGAAAATACGAATACGACGCCGATATGCGCGCCGTGGTGTTGGTTGCCCGGGCCGGTTACGATCCTTACGCGCTGCTCGATGTATTGACCACCATCGACAGTATCAATCCGAATTCCTCGGAATTGTCGGTTTTGATGAAGACCCATCCGGCCACGGCCAAACGCCTCGAACGACTGGGGCGGAAGATGGACGGCCGGCTGGACGACTATGCCGCCGGGCGGCTCAATGCCGGACGTTTCCGCCAGGTTGCGGGCAGTCCATAATATGCGGGCAGTCCATAATAATTGACCAAGTTAGCGATAATTCGGAGTAGCGAGCCATAATGCAGTACATCAGTGATAACGACCGCGCGATCCTGCGCTGGTTACAGATTTGCCTGGTATTGATTTTTGCCATGGTCATTCTCGGCGGCGTCACCCGGCTCACCGATTCCGGACTATCCATGGTGACTTGGCATCCCACCGGCATGTTACCGCCGCTTGGCGCCGAGCAATGGCAGGCCGAATTCGAGCTTTACCAGCAGTACCCCGAGTTTCAAAAACTGAATCGCGACATGTCGCTCGACGGCTTCAAATCGATATTCTGGTTCGAGTACTCGCATCGCATGCTGGGGCGTTTGATCGGCCTGGTATTCCTGTTGCCGCTGGTTTATTTCCTGCTGCGCAAAATGGTCAAACCCGGCCTGGCGCCGCGGCTGGTCATCATGTTTTTGCTGGGCGGGTTCCAGGGCTTGCTCGGCTGGTATATGGTCAAGAGCGGCCTGGTTAGCAATCCGCATGTCAGCCAATACCGGCTGACCGCGCATTTACTGAGTGCCATACTGATCTACGGCTTCATTCTGTGGACGATATTCAATCTTGCTTTCCCGCAACGGTACCTGCCGTTGACCGAGTCCGCCGCGGCCGGTTGGCGCAAGGCTTCGTTGGGCCTGTTGATGCTGTTGCTGATTACCATCGCCTCGGGTGGATTCGTCGCCGGCCTCGACGCGGGCATGATATTCAATACCTTCCCGCTGATGGGCGGCGAACTGATACCGGAGGGTATCGGCGCGCTGTCGCCCTGGTATCTGAATGCTTTCGATAATCTGGTGACGGTGCAGTTCAATCATCGCTGGCTGGCGCTCGCCACCGGCCTGCTGCTGATCGTCTGGTATATCCGGGGACGCTCGCGTTTCGGCGAGGTCGGGCTGCAGCGCGGCTTTAAACTGGTCGGGATGATGGTGATAATCCAGCTGGTTCTCGGCGTCGCGACCCTGTTGCTGCAGGTTCCGGTTTTGCTGGGCGCACTGCACCAGGCCGGCGCGCTATTGCTATTCAGCGCGTTATTGTTCAACGCGCATACACTCAGCCGCGTGTAGTTAGACAATCCAGCAGTTATAATCCGACCCTTGAGAATTCGAGACGGTTTGTAGATGACTAGTCCCAGAATCGGACATGGTTACGATGTACACGCTTTCGCGCCGGGCCGGGGCTTCGTGTTGGGCGGCATTGAAATCCCCTGCGAAAAGTCGGTGGTCGCGCATTCCGATGGCGATGTGTTGATCCATGCGCTATGCGATGCACTGCTCGGCGCTCTGGGGCGGGGCGATATCGGCCGGATGTTTCCCGACAGCGATGCCGCTAATGAAAATCGGGACAGCCGCGATTTCCTGCAGGCAGTCAAAAAACTGGCCGCCGCCGATGGGTTCCGCCTGGGCAATGCCGATATTACCGTGCTGCTGCAAGCACCGAAGCTGGCGGCTCACGTAGCGGCGATGCGAGAGCTGCTGGCGCAGTCCCTGGATTGCTCGCCGGCGCTAATCAATATCAAGGCGACGACCACCGAGCAACTCGGCTTCATCGGGCGTGAAGAAGGGATTGCCGTCGCTGCGGTGGTCTTGTTGGAGCCGGTGACATGACGCTGGGGCCGGTGATGCTCGATATTGCGGGCACGGCGCTCGATGAGACCGATCGAAAACGCCTTTCGCATCCGCAGGTGGGTGGCGTAATCCTGTTCAGCCGCAATTATCAAGATCCGCCACAACTGGCGAGGCTGTGCCGGGAAATCCATGCCCTCAGAGATCCACGCCTGGTGGTTGCGGTCGACCACGAAGGCGGTCGGGTGCAGCGTTTTCGCGAAGGCTTTCAGGCGATTCCGGCGATGGGGCATCTGGGAGACTTGTATAACGACGAGCCGCAACAAGCCCTTCGCTGTGCCGAAATCTTTGCCTGGGTGATGGCTGCGGAACTGCTGCATTACGGTGTTGACCTCAGCTTCGCGCCGGTGCTCGATATCGGCAATCCGATTAGCAGCGTCATCGGCGATCGCGCGTTTCACCGGAATCCCGAGTCGATTTGCCATCTGGCGAACGCCTGGGTCAGGGGCATGCGCCGCGCCGGCATGGAGGCGGTGGGCAAGCATTTTCCGGGACACGGTTCGGTGGAGGGCGATTCGCATCATGTAATGCCTTTCGACCGCCGCAGTATTGCCGAAATCGAGGCACTGGATCTAGTCCCTTTTCGACGGGTTATTGCCACGCATCTGGCCGGGATCATGATGGCTCACGTTATTTATGATCACGTCGACCGACACCCGGCGGGTTATTCATGCTATTGGATCGAGACGGTGCTGCGCGGGCAACTCGAATTCGAAGGTATTGTTTTCAGCGACGACCTGAGCATGAGCGGTGCTGAATCGGTAGGCGGTTATCCCGCGAGAGCTCGGGCTTCGCTGGATGCCGGCTGCGATATTTTGCTGGTTTGCAATAATCCTGCAGGCGCCGACGAAGTGCTGGATTCGCTGGCGGGATACGCCAACCCGACGACGCAAATGCGCATGGTGCGACTGCACGGACAGCCGGCCGCCGGCGATTTATTGCAGTCGCAAGCCTGGTTTGACGCCTGCGAAGAGTTGAATTCTTTCAATCAGCGCCTAGGTTTGGCGGATAGTGGAGACTTGTTCGAATGATGTCCGATCTGGATAACTGGGTACCCGGGCTCGCCGGGCAATGGACCTGGATAGCGCAGGTGTTTTTAGTGGTGTTGCTTACCGCCTTTGTCAGCTTTTTCGCCAAGCGGCTACTGGTGAAGATAATGTCCCGGCTCAGTCGGACCAAGACTTACTGGGACGACATAATCGTGCTTGCGGCGCGCCGCCCCATCGGCTGGATCGTCTGGCTAGAAGGTCTCGATATTGCCGCCGATATCATTTACGCCGAAACCCAGAACACGATATTTTCCTATTCCGACCCGGTGCGCGATGTCGGCGTCTTGATTTGTCTCACCTGGTTCCTGTTAGAGCTGGTGCGAGGCGCGGAACAGGAATTTGCCCGGGATTCGGATCAGATCGAGCAGCATACCATGGAGGCTATCGGCAAACTGGTGCGCCTCGCGGTAATTATCACCGCGGCGCTGGTGATTCTGCAGACTCTCGGATTCAGTATCTCAGGGGTACTGGCGATGGGCGGCATCGGTGGTATCGCGGTGGGTTTTGCGGCCAAGGATTTACTAGCCAATTTCTTCGGCGCGTTGATTATCTATCTCGATCGCCCCTTCCTGGTGGGTGACTGGATACGCTCGCCCGATCGCAGCATCGAGGGCACGGTCGAAAAAATCGGCTGGCGGGTGACGGTTATCCGCGATTTTCAGTCGCGCCCGATTTATGTCCCCAACGCTATTTTCACCAGTATCATCGTCGAAAACCCGTCGCGCATGGACAACCGGCGGATCTATGAAACTATCGGCTTGCGCTACTCCGACCTGACCAGCATGGACAAGGTGGTCGACGAAGTGCGGGCGATGCTGGAAAGTCACGAGGAAGTGGACAGCGACAAAACCCTGATGGTGAACTTCAACGAATTTTCCGATTCTTCGGTCGATTTCTTTATCTATTGCTTTACCAAAACGACGCAGTGGGTAAAATTTCACGAGATCAAGCAGGAGGTGATGTTGCGCATTGCCGAAATCGTTGAATCGAATCAGGCTGAAATAGCCTTCCCGACTACCACCCTTCATATTGCGGACGCCATAGCCCTGGAAAAAACCTGACATGAATGCGGACCGAGCCCAGCAAGTGCACCAGAACGCCGAATTGCTATTCGACCGAGAGTCGGTCGACGCGTCGATAGCCGCGCTTGCATTACAGGTCGAAAACGAATGCAAACTGGATTTTCCGCTGGTGCTGTGTGTGATGAATGGCGGGCTTTATTTGACCGGGCAATTATTGCGACACTGGGAGTTCCCACTCACGCTCGACTATGTGCATGCCACGCGCTATCGCCTGACGACCCTGGGCAAGGACGTATTGTGGAAAACCTATCCGCAAAATGAAATCAGGGAGCGCAACGTCATCATCATCGATGATATTTTCGATCAGGGTTATACCCTGGAAGAAGTTAAATCCTACTGCCTCAAACACGGCGCCCGAAAATGCAGCAGCGTGTTCCTGATCCGCAAAACCCACGAACGCAAAAAAGCCGACATCGCCCCCGATTTCGTCGGCATCGAATGCGGCGATTGCTATGTTTATGGTGCGGGCATGGATTTGAACGGGCATTTTCGCAACCTCTCCAGCATTTATGCGCTGCCCGAAAAGGTTGTTTGATGCTCGCGATTATCGGCGGTAGCGGTCTTTACTCGTTGGGCGAGGATTTCGAGTTGAGGCACCAGGCCGCTCCGGAAACGCCCTATGGTGTGACTTCGGCCGAGATTTTACAGGGAAAGTGGCAGGATGCGGGGCTCGCCTTCGTGCCCCGACACGGCCCCGGCCACCATATACCACCGCACCGAATCAACTACCGCGCAAATATCTGGGCGCTTAAAAATATCGGCGTCAAACAAGTCATTGCGGTTAACGCGGTTGGCGGAATCAGGGCCGATATGGCGCCGTTGACTCTGGCCGTGCCCGACCAGATCATCGACTATAGTTCGGGCCGGGAGAGCACCTATTCCGATGGTCTCGACGACGCGGTTAAACATATCGATTTTAGCTGGCCCTATAGCGCGCAATTGCGCGGCATTATCATCGAGGTCGGCCTGCAGCTGGGTCAGCCGTTGGTAGCCTCCGGTACCTATGGCGTCACCAATGGCCCGCGCCTGGAAACCGTGGCCGAAGTAGCGCGCCTCAAAGCCGATGGCTGCAGCATGGTGGGGATGACCGGCATGCCGGAAGCCGCCCTGGCGAGAGAACTCGAACTCGAATACGCCTGTCTTGCCCTGGTGGTTAACTGGGCCGCCGGCATCGAAGATCGAGCGATCAGCATGCCGGAAATACTGGCTAACATGGAGCAGGGCATGCACCGGGTTAAACCGCTGTTATTGGCTGCGGCCAGGCTGGTTCAACAATGAATTACTGCAGCCAATGCGGCCAGCCGGTGACCCTCAAGATTCCGGTTGACGACAATCGCGAACGCTTTGTCTGCGATCATTGCGGTCACGTGCACTATCAAAATCCGAATAATGTCTGCGGCGCGATACTAACCCGCGGCGAAGAACTGCTGCTGTGCAAGCGCGCCATCCAACCCCGCTATGGGTGCTGGACTCTGCCGGCGGGCTTCATGGAAAACAATGAGACCGTGGCCGAGGCCGCGGCTCGGGAAGCGGTGGAAGAAGCCAATGCGACTGCCGGCCCGCTGACCCTGTTCGGTATTTTCAGCCTGCCCTATATTTCGCAGGTCTACCTGATGTTCCATGGTGAACTCGTAAGCGATATATCGGCGGGTCCGGAAAGCCTCGAAGTCGGCATGTTCTCGCGCGAGCGCATACCCTGGGATGAGCTCGCCTTCCCGGTGGTCACCCATAGCCTGAAATTGTTTTATGAACAGGGTACCGACCGGGTGCATCACGCCTGGTTCAGCCGTGGGCCGCAGCGCGTGGTCGAGCTGCATTTCATCGACTAGCCCGCATATCTTACCGTCTTGCGTCGCGAGCGTGTTTTGGCGGCGACCGCAGCAGGAACTCGGTGAGATCGCGGACTAGCGTTTATATCGGGCGGCGTTAGGTGGAGTCCGGGATCGACGAGTCGGTAACTTCGGAAACCATGGTTTGATTGCGGCCGTTATTCTTGGCTTCGTAGAGGGCGATATCGGCGCGTTTGATCAAATCGCCGATGGTTTCTCCCTTGACGATGGCCGCGCAACCGAGGCTCGCGGTTATCTGGCCGGTTGTTTCAAAATCGGTGCTGCCCACCAGTTGCCGGATGGTTTCGGCAATCGGCAGCAGATCCTCTTGCTCGATCGTAGTGCAGCAAATCAGGAACTCCTCACCACCCCAGCGGGCGATGAAATCGCTGGCGCGTATCGCGTTCTCGAAGATTTTTGCCAGTTTTTTAAGCACGGCATCACCGGTGTCGTGACCGTAACTGTCATTCACCCGCTTGAATTGATCGATGTCGAGCATGATGATGCCGAAGCGCTGCTGATGGCGCTCGAAACGTGCATATTCCCGGTGTAGAATCTGGTTCATGTGGGTCCGGTTCGACAGTTGGGTGAGGCTGTCGGTCAGGGCCATGCGCGTCAATTCGTTTTTGTCTTCCTGCAATTCTCGTTGCGTATCGAGCAGCGACTCGGTGCGTTCGTAGATTTTCCGTTCCAAGTAGGTGTTCATATCCTGTAGCTGGCCGGAGAGTTTGTGCCCGTACCAGATCGCGACCGTGGTGACCATTAGGCTGATCAGCACCGCGACCACTGAAAAGATGGCAATCTGGGTGCGGCTTTCATCGGCCTGGTTGCTGGAATGTAGCAGCGCCTGTTGCGCGTCGATGCGTTGTGCTTGCGTCAATTCGGACAGGTGCGACAACAGCGGGGCGGTTTTAGGCAGTACCTCCTGCAACAAAATTCGGCTGGCCTCGTCGCGGCTGTCGTTCAGAAACAGGACCGACACCTGGCGGTTCAAGTCGTTGATATCGCGGTCGAGGCGGTCGATGGCCCGCATGATTTCGCGCTCGCGCGGCGCCAGCATCGGTGTCAGGCGCTCGCGGGTCTCGTCGTAGGCTCCTCTGAGGCGGTTGAAACTGTGCACGGATTCGTCTGCGATGATCTGTTTATCGTGTAGTAACATCGACTGCATAAATCGAGTGCGGCTTTGAATGATGGTCGACAACTCATTGATCAGGTTTATCTTCTCTAGTTGTCTGGTGACCTCGATATTGACATTCCGATTGCCGACGCTACTCGAATGGAAGGCGACGAAGGACAGCGCAATCATCATCATGATTACGATGCTGAATCCGTATATCAAAAGCCGAGTGGGGTGTTGCATTAGCTGGAATTTAGCCTGGTAGCGCGCGCCTGTCTGTTGCCACAGATCGACATTAAACCGATTCCAGGACGGAAGTACAAATTTTCCGCTGAACGTCGTCGATATTGCGATAAACGATGCCATGCCGTTCGCTGTCTATCATGGTCACGGTCTTGGTTTCCGCTTTAATCAGCTTTTCGAGGGTCATGACGCTCTGCGGGTCGACTACGGGGTCTCTATCTCCTTGAAAAAGATGTACATCTGCATGGATATCCAGCTTATCTTCGGTTAAATGATCGATAAATTGCTGTAGCTGGTATAACGCCCGGATTGGGATATGCTGGTAGTTGACCTCTGGATTCTCGGATTCGTTGGGGCGAAATGGGACCAGGCCCTCGGAGGTCACCCAGCTCACCAGTCGATTCGCGTGATGCAACAAGGGCACGAAGATCATGTTCTTGTTACGAAAATGAACCGGCGCGGAGACGCTGATTACCGATTTGGTTCGGCGATTGGGGAAAGAGGCGGCATGGTTCAGCGCCAGTAAACCCCCGGTGGAAAAGCCGATCAAGTGCACCGACTGGCTATAGGCCTTGAGGATGTCGTAACCCCGCTCCACCGATGCGGCCCAATCCCGCCAGCTGCGGCTGCGCAAGTCCCAGGGCGACGTGCCGTGACCTTTCAGGCGCACGCCGAGCACATGAAAACCGGCCGCATGCAGGCGCTCACCCAGGCTTCTCAACTCTGCCGGACTCGACAGGAAACCGTGAATCAACAGGACCGCATCGGCGGACTTGTTTTTCGATTTGAGGAAGTACCAGTTGGCGTCGGCGGTCTGAGTTTGCTGCGCATTGATTTCCCGGTAGCGCTCGCGTTGAAACTTAGCGCGATCCCATTCAAAGGCGAGTAGCTGGTCATTGAAGCGATAATCGGCGAGCGCGCGCGCGTCTACCCGATCGACGCGCTTCATTGCATTTTCGATGATGCGGGTAACCTTGGACAGCGGGCTGATTTCATTGGCGTAGACGCTGATCAAATTCTCGGTGCGAACCGCGTCAATTTCGAAATCATGGATCAGTTTCTGGTCGAGCACATAGTCGCTCTGATCGACATGTAACAGCTGCAAGTTTTGGGCGGTTTTCAGGAATTGCTCCAGCCGGCTACTGCCCTTGTTGATAATAGCGCCATATTCTTCCGGGTTGCGCAAGCTACGGTGCAGGTCGTAGCTGGATTGCTGCAACAGCTTGATCCCGAGATACAACATTTTATGAAAGCGGCCGCAGTTGACGCGACGCAGGCCCTGTTGAAATAGGCGCAATACGATCAGTGAAGCGATATGGCTGAGATTGATAGTGACCGCTTTGTACATCGAGTGCATGTAGGCGTCGCGCAGCTTGCTCGATTTCGCCTTCATGCCGATGGCGTGAATGCGCCCGCGCCAATGTCCTGGTTTGGGTTGCAGCTCAAACAACTCATTCAGGCTTTCGAAACGATGGACCACGTTCGGCAACAGCCGCTTTTCCCACCAGCGCCAGTAATCGCCGGCGACGATCGGTTGCGAAAAGCGGATGTCCATATCGGTTTCCTTGAACAATAAATTACCTTCGATGATCAATTCTTCGGCAAATCGCTTATTGATGCCGCGGTTAAACAGACGTGCCGCCTGGTGCAGGATATTGTCGCTGACGCGGATCGGGTAAAAGGTAATGTGACTGGGAACAATGACGGTGGGTTTGACGGCTTGCGCCATCAAAATCTCGACATTGTCGAAAGCCAGTTGCTCGGCCCAGCGCTCGACCCGGCCGTAGTTTCCCGCCGCATAGTCGTGCAGCAAGGCGGTTTTGAATGCATCCAGCGCCAGCGCAATAACGGCCGAGCCGCGGTGGTGCTTGCGGCGCTCGTTGGCGGTGCGTGAAAAAACGTTGTATTGGCCGCGATGATCGATGACACGCTTGTCCTTGACCATGCCGCCCTCGGGGAAAACAATCAGTTTGCGGCCGTGTAATAATTCCCGCGCGAGAAATGGAAACAGGTTGGGCAAGTCGTTCGGCACCACGCCGATCGAGTAGAGGAATTGGCTGAAACGCTCGTCGCCTTCGAAAAATTCGGGGGCCGCGACCGAGCGGCAATAGGCACCGGTGGCTTCCTTGATCAGGTATTGGGGAATAAAGGTTTCGAAGCGCGCAAAATGATTAAACAGGAAGATATTGCCCTGATGCACGGTATCGGCTTCGCCGTCGCCGTCTTGATGCAACTTGATGTTGAGCTTTAGCAGGTTCTTGGTGGTGCGAAACGCCCGAACGCAAAAGTCGTAAACTCGGCTGTTGATTTGCGGATTTTCGGGGGTGGCGGACATTGACCGATTTCCTGTGGCTGGCTGTGTTTGATGGGATTGTAAATCCATATTGAATCAGGCTCTATTAATTGTTCAGAAGTTCCGGCGCCGGCCGATAAAGTTGCCGTAGATAACTGCAGCAATTGCCTATGCGCCGACTCATTTGCTTTGCACTAGTTTTAACCGCGGCTCTGATCCGGGCGCCCGCCCTGGCGGCTGCGCCCGCTTACGATTTCCGGGTTGTCATCGATGTCTCCGGCAGCATGAAAAAAACCGATCCGCGTAACCTGCGCGTGCCGGCATTGAAGCTGATTAATGGCTTGATCCCGAGCGGTTCGCGGGCCGGCGTCTGGACCTTCGGCAAATACGTCGACATGGCCGTCAAATGGGGTCAGGTCGACGATGCCTGGCGCCGCCAGGCCGACATCGGCGCCGACCAGATACATTCCAATGCGCTGCTGACCAATATTGAAAGCGCCCTGGCGCGGGCCCGAGTCGGTTGGGGTAAACCCGATTCCGGGACCAAACGCATTTTGCTGTTGTTGACCGACGGCAAGGTCGATATTTCCCCGGACCCGCTCAAAAACGAAAAATCCCGCGACCAAGTGCTCGGCGCCAGCCTGGCGGCGCTCAAACAGGCGCAAGCCGAGGTTCACGCCATCGCGTTGTCGGAAGGTACCGACGAGGTATTGCTTAAACAATTGGCGCTTGAAACCGGCGGCTCGTTTGCCATTGCCAAAACCGCCGACGAACTGCAAAAGGTTTTTTTCCGGATGTTCGAACGCGCCAGCAAGCCCGACACCATCGCGCTCGACGGCAAGGAATTTCCCATCGACGCCAGTATCCGCGAAATGACGCTGTTGATTTTTCGCGGTCCCGGCAGCCAACCCACCATTTTGATTCCGCCGGACAGCCCCGCGATCAGTTTGCAGAAACCGCGCGCATCGCGTTGGCGCAGCGATCAGGGTTATGATTTGATTACGGTTAAAAACCCGCAGGCCGGGACCTGGCGCATCGATGCGGAGATGGATCCCGACAACCGCTTGATGGTGGTTACCGATTTAAAGCTCCAGGCTGGGGGAGTGCCCGCCTATGGTACGCCGCGAGATGCACTCCAACTGACCGCCGAATTGTTTAACCGCGACAAGAAAATCAGCAAGAATAGTTTTCTGCGTTTCGTCGATTTCGAGCTTACCCATATCGATGTCGATGGCGGCGAGAAACAGTATCCGTTGCTTCACACCAGCCGGCGCAAGGACAAAGGCCTGTATCTCTACCAACTGGAGCAAACGCTGGCCGAGGGAACCCATAGTTTTATCGTTTCCGCGGATAGTCGCACCTTTAACCGCAGCAAACGATTCGACATGCAGGTGCAATGGCCGGTCGAAGTCAAAATCGAAGCCTTGCAGCGGCCGGGTGAATACCGGCTCAAACTGCGCGCGCGCGAAGAGTATCTCAAATCGGACGGCATGGTTGCCAAGGTCGAGATCGAGGCGCCCGATGGTTCACGTGACGGCCTCGAACTGGAAACTTCCGCAGGTTGGTTGCAAGCCCGCGTCGAAACCGATCAGGCCGGCCTGTATCGAGCCCATATCCGTGTTTCGGCGCAAAATCATGCCACCGAAATAAACGATATCGATCTGGGCAGCTATTCGATGCTAGGGGTTTATCGCGCACCACCCGTGGCCCCGCAAGTAGAAGCTGCCGTTGCAGAGCAACAATCCCCCGCCCCGGAAGTCGAGGGCGATAAGGGTATCGACTGGCGCCTGGTCGGCATAGTCGTGGTTGCGGTAAACCTATTCCTGATGCTGTTGATACTCGCCGGTTGGCTGATCTTGCGCCGCAGGAGGGCCGCCGCGGAACTGGTAATCGATGACGAGGAACTCAGTGCTTGAGGTTAACGCAATATATTTTATTTTGCTGATCGAGGGCTTCGGGATACTCTTGTTTCTGGTTTTGTTAGGGATTTTGATTACCGTTTTAAGACTGCGGCGCAAGGGCCGGAATGTCGAGCATCTTGCGGCCCGTCTAAAGCACCGCGGGCAACAGCGCGATCAACATAACATCGCATTCCTGCAGGCGGTTTATCACCTCGAAGATCAAGACCTGCAAACCGCACTGCAGAATATCGGCAAGCATGAAACAGATTTTTTCGAACTGTTGGCCGCGAGTCTACGGCATGGTAAAACCGAGCACATCGCCGCGCTGGACGCCGCGCTGGACAGGGTGATCGAATCCTACAAGTGCCTGCAGCCCCGGGCCGAAACGCAGCATCCCGAAGCACGGCAAAACCTGCGGGAAATAACCGAGCTGCGTGGCCAAAACGACGCATTACGCAGTGAATTGTCGCTGGCGGAGGCCCGTTTAAGCGATATGATCGCCGAGTTCGGCAGTATGTTCGGCGGCGGCAAGGATCACGAGCTCGATATTCACCAGCTCAAGAAAAAGCTGGCTGGGTTGCAGGAGGCCGGCAGCATCATCGATACTTAGCCGGTTTAGCCGGCGCTATCCCGCGGTTTGCCTCAGAAATAATCCGGCTCGTTACCCGGGCGCCACTTGATATTACATCCGACGCTGGGAATCTGATCGCCGGCCGGCGCTTTACCCGCCAGCAGGGCATCGACCGCGGCCCGCATATCGCGCCCATCGATTGCAACCTGGTTACCCGGCCGGGAGGCGTCGTACTGGCCGCGATAAATCAGTCGATGTGCGCTATCGAATAAAAAGAAATCCGGTGTGCAAGCGGCCCGGTAGGCGCGGGCGACTTGTTGCAACTCATCGTAGAGATAAGGAAATTCGAAACCGTAAGCCTGTGCCAGCTGCGCCATCTTCGGCGGACTATCGGCGGGGTAACCGGTGATATCGTTAGCGCTGATCATGACGACCGCCAGTCCCTGCCGCTGTATTGCATTGGCAAACTCGGTAAAAGACTCGAGAATGTGCAGCACATAAGGGCAATGATTGCAGGAAAAAACCACCAGCAATGGCTTGCCGGCATAATCCGCCAGGCTCAGGTTTTTGCCGCTGGCCGGTTCGGGCAGTGAAAAGTCAGGGGCCTGGGTACCGATACCCAGCATGGTCGAGGGTGTTTCCGCCATTTCGATAATCACTCAAGCTGTGGGAGCGGCCAATTATAACCCGATTGTGGCGTTCCGGTGAATCCGCGGTCGCATCCGCCGCCGCAAAAAAGACCGCCCGCCGCGTACCGGCGGCAGGTCGCCCACGGGCATGGAATTACTTGAGTTCGACCATCCCGAGTTCGATCCGATTTACATGCCCCGGGTGTATTGCGGCAACCTCGCCGTGGCTAGGGCGGCTTCATCCAGCTGCGGCCATCGCCTACCACAAGCTATTGATCTAGCATACCCGCAGTTACCGCTGCGCCTTGTCGACGATCTCGAGGTCGAAATTCTCGGCCGTCGAAGCGGGGCGAGAGTGATTGCTCCAGTTTAGCGGCCAAACGAGTCTGTCCCCGATTATGCTTGCGACGCGGTCCCGGCTTCGGCCGAGTTCGGCTTAAAATCCTCCCCGTTGGCTTACTCGTTCTTGCGTCAGCTCCGCAGGTTTCGGCGAAGGCGGAGAACAGCCTCTACATTGGGCTGGATTGAGTTTGAAAACGAGTAAATTTGCACGAGAAATCCGTCGAATTCCCGCCTATACTTGTAGCCTCGCAACCCTATAAATCAATGTCTTGAAGACGAAATCTCGAAAACAATCGAAAGCCGATTCGGTCGAACGACGACTGCGCGCAGAGATTGAGGCCTTGCGCGACGAACTGGTCGAAGCGCAAGCGGCAATCGAATTTCGTGATCATCGCGCCCGGGAAATGTCAAAAATGCTAAAGCTAGGCATATGGGAATGGGACGAGATTGAAAACAAGGTAAATTTTTATTCCAACGAAATGGCCGCTGTTTATGGGGCCGATGTCGAGGAATTCAGAAACGAATTCCGCACGCAGGCGGATTTCGAGCGCATCATCCATCCCGATGATCTGGACTATTTTCGTGAACGAATCGATGGCCGTAACCTGAAACCCGGTGTTAGTAGCCATTTCGATTACCGAATTATCGGCAGCCAGGGGGAAATTCGGCATCTGCGCGAGTATATACAAGGCGTGTTCGATGATCGCGATACCCTGATTACCAGTTTCGGCATGGTGCAGGATATGACCGAGAGCCAGGCCGCAATCACGGCCTTGCTGGAAAGCGAGCAACGCTACCATTCTCTGTTTGAGCAAATGCCGCTCGGGGTGCAGGAAGAAGACTATTCTCCGTTCAAAAAAGTAGTCGACAAACTGATTTTCAAGGGCGT
>Ga0136654_1000287_pt1 | contig 16331 bp, 16 predicted proteins | sample InaspJWI70metaG_FD_94865 | JGI IMG/M metagenome (GOLD analysis project Ga0136654, IMG submission 94865) | Marine gutless worms symbiont microbial communities from Oahu, Hawaii - Inanidrilus sp. 1 OAHU.JWI-70 metaG (version 2) | ecosystem: Host-associated > Annelida > Digestive system >... | reverse complement strand
GTCGTTTTGAACCGAAATATCTTCAAAACTATCTTGATGAATTTACCTTCCGGTTTAACCGCCGGAAATCGAGAAATATTGGTAAAAAGTTTATGCGTATCGTCCAGCAGGCTGTAAAAACTTAAAAGATCACTTGGAAAGACGTTACCTGGGATATGGACCCCATATCCGAGTACTTTATGCCTGCTGGAGCTTTTTAGAGAACCGAAAACAAATATTTTTATGATTCTTCACAACGTTTGTCTTTAGTGCAATCAATTCGGTCAGATTGGTTTAAAGGTTTTTCTACGGCCTTCAGTCTTTAACCTAATCCCCTGAATCCGGCCATGCTACGAAGGTATTCTCGGGTGCGCGCCCCTTCCAGGGGGCAATCCAAAGCCTGGCCCCCAGGGCTAGGATTCTTTACAAAAACTTGAAGGAGGAACAGGCGTATGAGTAAAGACAGCAGTGACAAACCTCTGGATAAAATGACCGTCAAAGAATTACGTGAAGTGGCCAAGGAAATACCCGAAATCACCGGGGCCCATGGGATGATCAAAGCCGACTTGCTGGATGCGATCAAGGAAGCCCAGGGCATCACGGATACCCCTGAAGACGTACCCAAGACAAAATCCAAGACGAAATCCAAGAAAACGGATCGGTCCGTAAAAACTTTGAAAAAGGCAATCAAAGCGTTGCGAAAAAAGCAGGCCCAGGCTATTAGCGCCGACGATAAAAAGATGGCGGCCATTTACAGACGCAAAGTTTCAAGACTCAAGAAGAAGACCAGGAATGCCGCCTGAAAGAAATGATACCTGGCGCGGAGTGAACGCATGCAGCAGCAGACAACTGAAAACCTGATTGATCTGTTTGTTGACGCGCTGACGGCGGAAAAGGGTTATTCCGATAGTACCTGCCGTTCTTATCAACGGGATGTTTTAGAGTTTTTTACGATTCTGCAAGAGAACTGGCCGGCCGGCGCGAGGGACAATTCAGCGACCGGCCTGCCGGCACCGAATACCGTCACCGGAATTCAAATACGGTATTGGCTCGGCATTCTACACAAACGCAATAAAAAAGTGACGATCGCCAGGAAATTGTCTGCCCTGCGCACGTTCTTCAAGTTCCTAATAAAGCAGGGTATTGTGGATGTAAACCCGGCTGCGACGGTGACCACGCCAAAACAGGAGAAAAAGATCCCCGCCTACCTGCCGGTGGATGACATTTTCCGGCTGCTGGACTCCATTGAAACCGAAACACTGCTGAAGGCCCGTAACAGGGCCATGTTCGAGACCCTTTATTCCTGCGGCATCAGGGTGTCCGAATTGACCAATCTCGATGTAACCGATATCGACCGGTCCGCAGCCATTATCCGGGTTACCGGCAAAGGCAATCGCGAACGTCTGGTTCCCATCGGCCGCAAAGCCCTGGATGCCATACACGCCTACCGGCGGAAATTGAAACACGCGCAACCCGCGGCGGCAAAAGAGGGCGGGGCGCTTTTTTTAAACAAAAACGGCGGACGACTGACCACGCGTTCGGTGGCTCGTATACTGGAAAAAATAGCCCGGGAATGCGGCCTGGCTACGCCCATATCGCCCCATGGATTGCGGCACACCTTTGCCACCCATATGCTGGATGCGGGGGCGGATCTAAGGGCCATCCAGGAGTTGCTGGGCCACCAGAGCCTGGCAACCACCCAGAAATACACCCATGTAAGCATCGATCGGCTCCTGGAAACCTACGATAAAGCCCATCCGCGAAAATAACGGACAGGTCTGGAAAAGTGATCAACAGCGTTGTTTTAGGGTTTCATGTTTGTCGAATTAGGAGTATGAGTGCGGATGGCTGCAACATGTAAAAGTTGAATTTCATGATATAGAGGAATGCGTATGCAGTTTCACGGAACGACAATATTGGCCGTCCGGTTGAACGGTCAACTGGCAGTCGCGGGTGATGGCCAGGTAACCTTGAACAACACGGTCATCAAGCACCACGCCCGTAAAGTCCGCCGTATTTACAATGACAGTATTATCACCGGGTTTGCCGGTGCAACCGCGGATGCCCTGACCCTGTCCGAAAAACTGGAAAAGAAACTGGAACGCTACAACGGCAACCTCATGCGCAGTGCGGTTGAACTGGCCCGGGAATGGCGCACCGACAAGTATCTGCGGCGCCTGGAGGCCATCATGATCGCTGCGGACGATACCAGTATCTTTCTCATTTCGGGCAATGGTGATGTTATCGAGCCGGATCAGGACATCATCGCCATCGGATCGGGCGGCGTGGCCGCCCAGTCGGCGGCCCTGGCACTGTCCCGGCACACAGATTTGAAGGCACGGGAAATCGTCACCGAAGCAATGGGTATTGCTGGATCGATTTGTGTGTATACCAATGACAGCATAACCGTGGAAGAAATGTAGAAGCTGTCTCAACAAGTCTTTTGGCCCAATCTCTACGTTGGGCGCAACATTCAAATCCTCGAAATACTGGAGTATTCCTCCGGTTTGAATATTGCGCCCGCCTTGACCTTGAACCAAAATCCGTTTTTGAGATAGCTTCTATGAATATGCTATTGCGGTTCCCCGTTCAAGGTTCCAGGTTTTGGGTTGAGGAACTTCTAAACCTTTGAACCTTTGAACCGGGAACCTTTGAACCTAAAAAGATTTATATTTGCATGCTGATATGAGCAACCTAAAACCATCCGAAATTGTAGAAGAATTGGATAAATATATCGTCGGGCAACACAACGCCAAACGCTCGGTTGCCATTGCCTTGCGCAATCGCTGGCGGCGTCAGCAGGTGCCGGATGACCTGCGCGACGAGATCGCGCCTAAAAATATCATTCTTATCGGCCCCACCGGGGTCGGCAAAACCGAGATCGCCCGGCGCCTGTCAAATCTGACCGACTCTCCCCTGATAAAAGTGGAGGCCTCCAAGTTTACAGAGGTGGGCTACGTGGGCCGCGATGTGGAGTCGATGGTCAGGGATCTGATCGAACTCACGGTGAACAACCTGAAAGTGCGGGAACAGGAATCCGTCCAGGCAAAGGCCCGCGAGAATGCCGAAGAAAGAATGTTGGATCTCCTGTTGCCACCGAGCGATCCGATCCCGGCTGCGGCCGGTAATCCGGCCATCGACCGGCCGTTTGATCCGGCCCCGGCCGCCGCCCCGGATGCATCCACAACCCGTGAGAAGCTGCGCAAACTCCTCCGTTCCGGCAAGCTGGATAAGCGTACGGTGGATTTGGAGGTGGCGGACAAATCCGTTCCCATGGTTGAGGTGTTTTCAAACATGGGAATGGAAGAAATGGGTATTAATTTCAAGGATATGCTTGGTGGCCTGCTGCCAAAGTCAACCAAGCGGCGCAAAATAAAGGTCCCGGAAGCCATGGACCTGCTGGCCCAGGAGGAGGCCCAGGGCCTGGTGGACATGGACCGGGTGGTAAAACAGGCCATTGAAAAGGTTGAACAGGACGGTATCATCTTCTTGGATGAAATAGACAAGATAGCCGGCAAACACGGCGGCACCGGACCGGATGTCAGCCGGGAAGGGGTGCAAAGAGACCTGCTGCCCCTGGTGGAAGGCAGTACGGTCACCACCAAATACGGACCGGTGCGAACCGATCACATCCTTTTCATCGCCGCGGGAGCGTTTCATACGATCAAACCGGCGGACCTGATTCCGGAACTGCAGGGACGTTTCCCTATCCGGGTCGAGTTGAGTTCCCTGGGGCAAGCGGAGTTTTACCGAATCCTGACCGAACCTAAAAACGCACTGCTGCTCCAGTATCTGGCACTGCTGCGGACGGAGGGCCTCGAGGTTGTTTTTACCGACGGCACCGTCCGGGAAATTTCCCGCATTGCGGAAGAAGTCAACAACAGCACGGAGAACATCGGTGCCCGCCGATTGCATACCCTCATGGAGAAACTGCTAGAGGATATCCTTTTCGATGCCCCGGACATGGACGCAGAAGAGGTAAAAATCGACGAGGCGTATGTAAACGGCAAACTCAAAGATATCATGGAAAATGAGGATTTGAGTCGGTATATACTCTAAACAAGGTTCCCCGTTCAAGGTTCCCGGTTCAAGGTTAAAAAACATAACAACCGGTTCCACGTTCAAGGTTCCCCGTTCAGAGGTTAAAAACCATAAAAACTATGAACCCTTGAACCTCGGGACCCTTGAACCTTTGAACCCTTAAGCCCTTAACCCTTGAACCTCTGAACCTTTGAACCCCGAACCTCTGAACCTTGGACACAAACATGACTGGTAAACCCGCGGAAACCAACGTCGCTGAAATTCTAATCGAAGCCCTGCCGTATATCCGCCGCTTCTCCGGCATGCGCATGGTGATCAAGTATGGCGGGCACGCCATGGTGGACGAGCAGTTAAAAGCTGATTTTGCTCGTGACATCGTCCTGATGAAGTTCATCGGTTTGAATCCGGTCATCGTCCACGGCGGCGGTCCGCAGATCAATTCCGTCCTGGACCGGATGGGGATCGAGTCGCGCTTTGTACGCGGCATGCGCATGACGGATGCCCAGACTATGGATGTGGTGGAAATGGTGCTCGGCGGCAAGGTCAATAAGGCCATCGTGGCCCAGATCAATGCCCAGGGAGGCAAAGCCGCCGGTCTGTCCGGCAAGGATGGCGGCCTGATCCAGGCCGAGAAACTGCAGATCATCCACCAGGAAAATGAGACGGATCCTCCCGAGATCATCGATCCCGGACTGGTGGGCGATGTTACGGCGGTCAATCCCGAAATCATCGATACCCTGATCCGGCAGGGATTCATTCCGGTGATTGCCCCGGTAGGCACGGGCCCCAACGGCGAAACTTTCAATATCAATGCTGACCTGGTCGCCAGTCGGATTGCCATGGCCCTTTCCGCCGGCCGGCTGATACTCATGACCGATGTGGACGGGGTGCTCGACGGCAACGGTAAACTCATTTCATCCGTGAATGCCGCCGACATCCGACGTATGATCGATTCTCAGGAAATCACCGGTGGGATGATTCCCAAAATTGAATACGGATTGAAAGCGTTGGAAGCCGGCGTGGAGAAAGTGCCGATCATCAACGGCACCCACCGGCATGCACTGCTCCTGGAACTCTTTACGGATAAAGGTGTCGGAACGGAAATTGTGACATGACTATTGAGACGAAAAAACTGGCAGATACCTATATCGCCGGAACCTATGCCCGGTTCCCGCTGGTCCTCACCAAAGGCAGCGGCTGTACTGTCTGGGACGAGGACGACCGACCGTATACCGATTTTATCGCTGGTATCGCGGTTTGTAATCTCGGTCACGCCCATCCGCGAATTGCCCGCGCGGTCAGCGACCAGGCCGGCACCCTCTGCCATGTTTCCAATCTTTACTATACCCGCCCGCAAGCGGAGCTGGCCCGCGCCCTGGTCGAGCGCTCTTTTGCCGAGCGGGCGTTCTTTTGCAACAGTGGGGCCGAGGCCAACGAAGCCGCCATCAAAATTACCCGGAAGTATTTTTACGATCGAAAACAGCCTGAGAAATTTCGCATCATCTCCATGCGACAGTCCTTTCACGGCCGCACCATGGCAACCTTGTCCGCCACGGGCCAGGATAAGATCAAAAAGGGTTTCGACCCGGTCCTGAGTGGGTTCGATTTTGTGCCGTTCAATGACCTGGCAGCCCTGGAAAACGCCCTGACAGCGGAAACCTGCGGTGTCATGCTGGAACCGGTGCAAGGCGAGGGCGGCGTGGTCTTGCCTGATGCAGGTTACTTGCAGGCAGTGCGTGATTTTTGCGATCAACATGACCTGCTGCTGATTTTTGACGAAGTCCAAACAGGTATGGGCCGGACCGGCAAATTGTTTGCCCATGAACATTTCAAGGTGGCACCGGACGTCATGACCCTGGCCAAAGCCCTGGCCAACGGCTTTCCCATGGGCGCCATGCTGGCCTCCGCGAAGGTTGCCCCGGCATTCGGTCCAGGCGCCCATGCTTCCACTTTCGGCGGCACACCGGTAATTTCAGCGGTAGCCCTGGAAACAGTGCGTATATTGACCGAAGAGGGTGTCATCGCGCAATGCGCCACCAGCGGTGATTACTTCAAAAAACGACTTGCCTGGCTCCAGGAGCGCCATGTCTGCATCGAGGACGTCCGCGGTATTGGACTGCTATGTGGTGTTAAACTGGACCGGCCCGGCAGTGAGATCGTTACCGCCTGCCTGGAACGCGGATTTTTGATCAACTGTATCCAGGACAACATCCTGCGATTTGCACCACCGTTGATCGTCACACCGGCGGAAATAGACGCACTCGTCGAGTGTCTTGACCAAATCATGCAGAAACTGTAAAGAATCCTGGTCCAGAGGGCCAGGCTTTGGGCCGCCCCTAAAAGGGGCCTCGCCATGAGCACACAAAGGCAAAACCATGCATCGCGCAGAGACGCAGAGGCGCAGAGAAAACCATGCATTTTTCCCGCTTCGCGGGATTAAAACCCAAAAGGTCTTGAAGTGCTTTTCGCACGATAGTGCGACCAAATTCTGGTTTTGATTGCCCGACTGCGCTGGACTGTTCATTGATTTTAGTTTAAGGAGGACGTCTCTGCGCCTCTGCGTCTCTGCGCGAGAATAATGCTCTTACGGCACAGCCAAATATCGCTGACCTGGCCCTGAGGACCAGGTTTTGAAGGATCGAATAAACGGGACGGGTTTCTATATTACGTAAATGCGGCGCCTCCGCACTGCGGTGCGGGCACGGACACCAGTTAGGAGATTTGAGCAGTGGCAAAGAATATTGAAAAAGTGGTTTTGGCTTATTCAGGCGGTTTGGATACCTCGGTTATTCTCAAGTGGTTGATAGAAACATACCAATGTGACGTCATCACCTTTTCGGCGGATATCGGCCAGGGCGAAGAGCTCGACCAGATTGAACCCAACGCACTGAAGACCGGCGCTTCCAAAGTATATATCGACGACCTAAAAGAAGAATTCGTGCGCGATTATGTCTACCCTGCATTTCGGGCCAATGTCATCTACGAGGGCCAATACCTGCTGGGGACATCGCTGGCCCGGCCCTTGATCGCCAAGCGGCAGATGGAAATCGCGGCGATCGAAGGCGCCGATGCGGTCAGCCACGGGGCTACCGGCAAAGGCAACGACCAGGTCCGATTTGAACTGGGATACCTGGCTATCGACCCAGCGATCAAGATTGTGGCTCCCTGGCGCGAATGGGATCTCAATTCCCGCACCATTCTCATGGAATTCGCCGCACAGCATGGCATTGACGTGCCGACGTCGCACGCCAAGCCGTACAGCACCGACCGCAACCTGCTGCACATCAGTTTTGAGGGCGGTGTCCTGGAAGACCCCTGGCAGGCACCGCCGGAGGACATGTATACCATGACGGCCTCCTTGCAGGCCGCCGCGGATACCGCGGAGGAGATCGAGCTTTCCTTTGTCGAAGGCAATCCGGTGGCCCTGAACGGTAAAACACTTGGGCCGGCCGACATGTTGACCGAGCTCAACCGTATAGGCGGCCGCCACGGAATAGGGCGTATCGATATCGTGGAAAACCGCTATGTCGGGATGAAATCCCGGGGCGTTTATGAAACACCAGGGGGCACGATCCTGCGGCAGGCCCACATGGCTATGGAATCTCTGACCCTGGACCGCGAGGTGATGCACCTGCGTGATTCCCTGGTACCGGAATACGCCGCGATGATCTACAACGGCTTCTGGTTTTCACCGGAAAGAGAAATGGTCCAGGCCATGATAGACGCCAGCCAAAGGAATGTACGTGGGGATGTGCGCCTTTCCCTCTTCAAGGGCAATTGCGTCGTGCTCGGCCGCAGGTCCGACAAATCGCTGTACAGCGAGGCCCATGCCACCTTTGAAGAAGACGAAGTATACAGCCAGAAAGACGCCGAGGGGTTCATTCGGCTGAACGCCCTAAGGCTGCGCTTGAACAGCCTGTTGAATAAGTAGGTTAAAAGGTTCAAGGGTTCCAGGCTTCGCCCGAGGCTACGCCCGGCAAGCAAAGTTGAAAGGTTCAAAGGTTTTGAGGTTTAACCCTGAACCGGGAACCTTTTACAAGGACAGCACCATGGCAGAAAAATTGTGGGATGGCCGGTTTTCCGAAAAGACCAGCAGCAGTGTCGAGAAATTCACTTCATCCATCCAAATCGACAAACGGCTGTACGCGTACGATATTGCCGGCAGTGTCGCCCATAGTAGAATGCTGGCCAAATGCGGCGTGATTACGGCTGTTGAGGCGGAGGAACTGGAGCGGGGTCTGGGAATTATCAAGACGGAAATTGAAAGCGGGGCGCTGGCCTACGACGACAGTCTTGAAGATATCCACATGCATATCGAGGCCCGCCTGTTCCAGGAAATCGGCAAAGTCGCCCAGAAACTGCATACCGCCCGGAGTCGGAACGATCAGGTTGCCCTGGACGTACGCATGTACCTGCGCAAGGAAACCGCTGACCTCATCCGCGGTTTGGCCCAGTTGCGGGAGCAGTTCATCCTGCTTGCCCGGGAACAGGCAGATACGATCATGCCCGGCTACACCCACATGCAAAGGGCGCAGCCGGTGCTGTTCGGCCATCATCTGATGGCCTATTATGAAATGTTCACCCGGGATGCTCGGCGCCTGGCGGATTGCCTGACCCGAATCAACGTGATGCCCCTGGGAACAGCCGCCCTGGCCGGAACCTCCTACCCGATCGACAGGCACTACGTTGCTGAGCTGCTCAATTTCCCGGTTGTCAGCAGCAACAGTATGGATACGGTGGCCGACCGGGATTTCATCCTGGAGTTCCTGGCGAATGCCGGTATCTGCATGCTCCACTTCAGCCGGTTGTCCGAGGAATTGATCCTCTGGTCCACATCGGAATTTGGTTTTATCGAACTATCCGATGCCTTTTCAACCGGTAGCAGCATTATGCCCCAGAAGAAGAATCCGGATATTCCGGAGCTGGTCCGGGGCAAGACCGGCCGGGTGATTGGTGATTTGGTCTCCATGCTGACCACTGTGAAGTCTTTGCCCATGACCTATAATCGCGACTTACAGGAGGACAAGGAGCCCCTGTTCGACGCGGTGGACACCCTGGCCGCCTGCGTAGATATCGTCACCCGGATGCTGCCTGAAATAAAGGTGCAGAAAGGTCGCATGCGTCAGGCCGCCAGCACCGGTTTCTTAAATGCCACCGATTTGGCGGATTACCTGGTCAGTCTGGGTGTGCCGTTCCGCGAGGCGCACAGCCATGTCGGCCAGGCCGTGGCCTACGCCCTGGAAAACGGTCGGGAACTCCACGAGCTCACGTTGGCGGAACTTCAGAAGTTCTCCCCCGGTATAAAAGCCGAAGTATTCGATCTGCTGCAGCCGGAAAGCGTGGTGAACCGGAGAACCTCCCCGGGCGGCACGGCCGGTGCAAATGTTGCGGCGGCCATTACGGCGGCCGCAGCGGAACTGCGGGCCGACATGCAGACACTACCCTCTTTTTAAGGGCCCATACTCGCTATGCTACCTTTTTGCCGGCACCAAAATTCAATTGGCCGCTCCCTGCCAAGGTTTGCGTTTGCCCTGGCGGCTTTGGGACTGATGTGGGCAATCGCAGCCTGCGGCGTGAAGGCGCCGCCGGTGGCACCGGGTGCCGAACCGCCCATTCTGGCAAGTTTTGGTCACCATCTTGAGAATGACCTGCTCACCCTCCGCTGGACCTTCGCTGCCGGTAGTTCGCAGCCGGAGAGCATGACGTTGTACCGTGCCCGATCCCGCATAGCTGAAAAACCATGCGATGGTTGTCCGCTGGTATTCAAGCCCTTGCGAACCATAGCGGCGGAGGATCTGGAAAAAGGATCGCTGGCGTTTACCCTGGAGCCGGGGTTTCATTACGGGTTCAAGATGAGGGCAACGGCTGACAACGGACTGACCGGTCCGGATTCCCAAACCATCATAATCGAGTACTGACATGCGGACGATACCCTTTTGCAAAATGAGCGGCAGCGGTAACGATTTCATTCTCATCGACAATCGCGAGGACATCCTGGGCGATATCGCCCTGGATCATTTCATCATACAGGTATGTAAGCGCAAAATGTCGGCCGGCGCTGATGGCATGATCCTGGTCGAAACAGCGGAAGATCTGGATTTTAAATGGCGTTTTTACAATTCCGACGGAAGCCGGGCGGAAATGTGCGGCAACGGAGCGCGTTGTGCCGCTCGCTTCGCATATCTGAACGACATTGCCGGAAGGGAAATGGTGTTCGGCACCGATGCCGGTCCAATCCAGGCCAGCGTGGACGACGACCGGGTAAAAATCGGCATGACCCCGCCTTTTGATTACCGCCCGCCATTTGTTTTGAATGCCGCCGGTCGGGACGTAGAGGTGAGTTTTATCAATACCGGCGTTCCCCATGTCGTTATCCACACTGCCGATCTGGAGACTGCACCGGTCGTTGATCTCGGGCGCGCGATCAGGCGGCATCCTGAATTTGCCCCGGCCGGCACAAACGTCAATTTTATCTCCAGCGAGGCTGGCAATTGCATCGGTATACGGACATACGAACGGGGGGTTGAAGATGAAACCCTGGCCTGCGGCACCGGTTCCGTGGCCGGTGCCCTGGTCCACGCCCTGCAAAACGGTACGCCGGCACCCATCGACATGATAACCCGGAGCAAAAACCGGTTGACCATTCACTATGAACTTGCCGGGGATACCTGTCGCCAGGTCTTCCTGGAGGGCGATGCCCGGGTGATCTACACGGCGGCGCTCACACCGGATGCCTGGCAATATTCGTAAAGAATCCTGGTCCTGAGAGACTGTGTCGCAATTAGCAAAATAGCTCAAATTACCTCCGTCATGCCGGACTTGATCCGGCATCCAGATCTCTATGCACCAGAAAACAATCTGGATAGCGCTACGCTTCACTGCGTGCCCGGATCAAAAAAGCCTGTCCCGGAAATCGATCCGGGATCCGGAATGACAGAAAGGCCAAAAGCGCGGTATTTTTAATTGTGACCCAGCCTGTCTGGGCCAGGCTTTGAGTCAAGCCCGGAGGGCGTGTTTTAATAATTGACGACTAAAATCCGATATTCGTGCTTCGTATTTAATTGCAGGTCACTTCAAATGCATAGCCAAGCATCTCTGACCCGGCCTCGTAGACCGGGTTTGAAAGCCTGAATAATTGGGTAGAGAATTTTGAACAGTGTCATCATAGCCATCGGATCGAATCTGGGTGACAAACGGCAAAACTGCCTGCGCGGAATCGCCGCGCTGGACCGCATGCCGGATATCGACGTGACCGGTCGGGCCCGCTTTTACAAGACTGCTCCGGTTGACTATACCGATCAGGACTGGTTCGTAAACACGGCGATCCGCATTACCACAGATCTGGCCCCGGACGAGCTCTTAGGGCGATTAAAACAAATCGAGCGGGACCGTGGGCGTGACCAGAAGACCATTCGATTTGGACCCCGGATTCTGGATCTCGATATCATTTTTTTCGGCGATCTCGTGTTGCAGACCGCAACCCTTGAGATTCCGCATCCACGCATGCATAAAAGGCGCTTTGTGCTAAGACCGATCTGTGATATAGATCCCACTGCCGTCCATCCAACGCTGGATATACCGGTAAACGCCCTATTGGAGGCCATTGACGACCCCGATCAGGATATCGAACTGCTACCATGATAAAACTTATCATATTCCTGCTGGTCGGTTATTTTGCCCTGAAATCCATTAGAAGTTTATTGGGGACTGGCTCCCGGACAAACTTGTCGGGCGGTCGCGGGGAGGCGGACCAAATCGATAACCTCATGGTTCAGGATCTGAATTGTCAGACCTACATTTCGAAAAGGGATGCTATCCAAGCGGTCCAGAATGGCCGGACGCTTTATTTCTGTTCCACACAGTGCCGGGATACCTACCTGGCGGATAGTTAAAAAACCGTGTAAGCACGTTACCATATCAGCCACACAACTTTTTAGGAGAAGAATGCGATGAAATTTTTTCTGGATACCGCCAATATTGATGAGATCAAGGACGCAACCAGCATGGGCATGGTCGACGGGGTGACCACCAATCCATCCCTGATTGCCAAGGAAGGCCGCGATTTTGAAGAGGTCATCAAGGAAATCTGCGAGATCGTGGATGGTCCCATTAGCGCCGAGGTGATCAGCACCGATACCGAAGGGATGCTGAAAGAGGCCCGCCACCTGGCCGGTCTGCACAAAAACATCGTGGTTAAAATACCCATGACGGTCGACGGCATCAAGGCCACCTGCCAGTTGACCAAAGAGGGGATAAAAACGAATGTGACGCTGGTATTCTCTCCGCTGCAGGCCTTGATGGCCGCCAAAGCCGGGGCTACCTATGTCAGCCCGTTTCTCGGTCGCCTGGATGATCTCTCCCAGGATGGCCTGCAACTCATCGAACAGATTGTGGATATATATGCCAACTATGCCTACGAAACCGAAATCATCGTGGCCAGCGTCCGCAACCCCCTGCATGTTCTCGAATCCGCGCTGATGGGTGCGGATATCGCCACCATACCGTACAGCGTCCTGGGCAAATTTGCGGCTCATCCGCTAACCGACAAAGGGCTCAAAGCATTTCTGGATGACTGGAATAAATCACAGGCCTAAGCGGTCAGCGCAATTGAAACGGCAGGTTCTGCATGTTTAAAGGCAAAACACTCAAAGAAATTGCGGCCCACCCCAACGCCCTGACCATGTACCGGGTGGCCGCAGTGCCTGGCATCGTGATTCTTATGCTGTATCCCAACCGGCTCTTTACCCTGATAGCCGGCCTATTGTTCGCGGCGGCGGCTATTACGGATTTCTTTGATGGCTTTCTGGCCCGCCAGCGCGGTCTGGAATCGAGTTTCGGTAAGATCATGGACCCGCTGGCCGACAAGGTTCTGGTTTCATCGGCCCTGATTATGCTCGCCTCATACGGCTGGGCGCCGGCCTGGATAGTGTGCATTATCATCGGACGTGAACTGGCTGTCACCGGGTTGCGCAACTTCATGATCGAAAACGAAATCGACGTCGGTGCTTCAAGCCTGGGGAAATACAAAACCGGATTTCAAATTGCCGCAATTATCCCCCTGTTGTTTCACTACACTTGGTTCGGCATCGACATGCACGCGATCGGAAGCCTGTTTCTCTGGGTGGCCCTGATCATGACGGTATGGTCCGGAGCGGATTATTTTATCCGGTTCAGAAAACTGTTTGTATCGTAGTTTTTTCTATTGACATAAAATAGATAAAACTTTATAGAACACAACTTCTGAGCGGGAATAACTCAGTGGTAGAGTGCGACCTTGCCAAGGTCGAAGTCGCGGGTTCAAATCCCGTTTCCCGCTCCATTTTTATTTGGGGCCGCGGAAATTAGCAGTAACCGTTTCGCGGACATCCACCGGCGGCATAGCCAAGTGGTAAGGCAGCGGCCTGCAAAGCCGTTATTCACCAGTTCGAATCTGGTTGCCGCCTCCAAACAACTAAAAAGGGCCTGCAGAAACGTCACCTCTGCAGGCCCTTTTTTAGTTTTGAGGGCAATCATCACTACAGGTCATCTATACCCAAGGTGGTATTGATTGCGTTGGAGATAGAAAAGAGGGCCTCGCAAACCGATGCGGTGTGCTGGCGTTTGCGGCGAGTGCTGGCTGGGGCTGGGAGTCGCTTTTCGGACTGTTTCTTTGTACGCCGTGCCGTCAGCCGCTAGTGGATTTATGGGTTGGGCGCGGCGGATTTTGTTGCAGGCCTTTACTGGAATAATACACGGCGCGATTGAACATGAATTTGGCGTGGATGTGACGCTCGCCGCTGACCCAGGGCACTGTTGGATGCCCATAAACGGATTGGTCTGCTGCGGTTTTCCAAGGATGGCGACAACCGCATCATAGGACATACCGAATTTCAATTTCTCATAATTCTGTAGCGTTACGGTTCCCGGCTGTGGTGCGCAACCAGTCAGCAGCACAGTCCCCGCCATAAATAGCAGGGCCATCATGATTACGACCTGATGAGCTTTCATGGCAGCCTCCTTCCGTTGCCTTGGTTTAGTGGTTTAATATAAAAAAACAATTGTCGGAGTTCAACTGTTCATTTGTAATCGTACACCGTCACGCCCTGCCAGCCTTCCGGGGGAGGGGATTGCATATATTTTTCTATCCTGTGGATCAACAATTGGCTGGGTTGATCACCCGGGCAGCGAACCAGGGCGTCCTGGAAATGCGTCAAGGCCCTTGACCAGTTTCGCCGGGTGTAGTGCCGGAGGCCGGCCTCGTATAGAGCGGTCAGATCTCCCCAGGTGCTATCGGCTTCTTCCAAAGTGGCTAATAATTCATAAATCATCACCGGGGTGTCTTTGCCGATTACCTGGACAGTGTCCAGCTTGCGCAACTGGTAACGCTCCTGAATTTGTACAGCAGTGGATTCACTGATAATAATGTGTGTTCCGTAGACCTTATTTAAAGATTCCAGCCGGGAAGCCAGATTCACGGCATCGCCGATGACCGTATAGTCTCGGAATTGCTGGGACCCGAGATTGCCTACAATAGCTCGTCCGGTATTCAAACCAATACCGAGGTCCAGCTTGGCAGCACCCGGGATATCCTGCTGTCGCAGGGTCGCGATGGCGGCCAGCATGGCCAGAGCACAGCGCGCGGCGGCATCGGGATGGTCTTCGATATCCAGGGGCGCCCCGAAAAAGGCCATGATAGCGTCACCGATGAGCTTGTCAAGGGTACCCTGCCGCTTGAATACCAAAGGAATCATCACATCAAAATAGGCATTGAGCAGGTTACCGGTTTGGGCAGGACCCAGTTTTTCGGCCAGAGAGGTGAAGCCGCGCAGATCCGAAAAAAGGACGGTTATATCACAATGGCGGCCTTCCAGTTGATCAGACTGCTCATCCTTGAGCAGTTCCTTAACCACATCGGGGGCCAAGTACTTGCCGAACAAATCGGTTATCATTAAGGATTTTTTCCTTTGCACGCTCTTTTGCAGGGTTGCCCCCATCACAAATTGCAAGCTCCACACCGTTAATAGGGGTGCTATCTCCATCCAGCTAAGGTTTTGCATGAAGAAGTGGTGACTGAGGCCGGTAGCCCCCAGTAAACCGGCGATCAGGATAAGCGTGGAGCCGAAAATACCGACCACCGGCAGATAAAACACCAACCCGCCCAACCCGGCCAGCAGGGTCCCGATCAGCACCTCCCGACGGGGGCGCTTGGTAATGAAACGCTTGGTAAGGATGGTCTCGGTTGCCCAGGCATGACAGGAAATGCCCAGGTCCTTGTCGCCGAGGATACCGGTTTCCACCTGGCCGAATTTGGCCGTCAGGGCCTGCGGCGGTCGCGTAAAACGCGAGTAGGGGGTACTGAAGAAATCCTTTTCAAATACGAGGCTGCTTCCGATCAAAACTATTTTGCCTTTGACCGCAGCGGGGTCGAAGTGATTGTGGACGGCATCCACAAAGGAAATACCGGGGAAGGCGGTGTAGTTTCCGCCAAAATTGATCAGCAGTTCAGGATAGGGCAGGGTGAGGACCTTATCGCTTTGTGATCCGAGTGTAAAGAAATCCTCCCCGGAAAAATCTGGTATAAATTCTATATTATAGAAGACACGAGCGAGTTCCAGGGAAAATGAGGGGACCAGTTCCAGGCTACCGTCCGGCAATCGTCGGGCGTTAAAAAAACGGACTTTGCGCAAGATGTTGTCTACATCCAGGGGGACATCGATAAAACCATCACCGGTCATGGCTGCCTGAAACCGATCCAGGGCAGTAATCTCCTTTCCGTGGGAGGAGGAAATCCGCGCCAGGACCACATTTCCACCCGATTGAATGGCCGCTGTCAAGATCAGGTCGTCCTGGGGGTCTGGGGAAGGGGAAGAAAAAATAAGGTCTATGCCGATGACGACGGCCCCGGCCCGATTGAGGTTTTCAATGGCGCGCGCCAGGTGGCGGCGGGACCAACTACCCTGCCGGCGCTCAAGATCGACAGCACTTTGCTGGTCCATCAACACCAGCGTGATTCGGTCGGAGGGGGCCTGATCACCGCGCCATTTAAAATGCAGGTCATACAGGAAATTGTCGGCCCGCTGGAAAAATCCGTAGTAATACCCACCGCCGACGATGGCTGTAACCAGGCTGACGCAAAAGATCGTTAAACAAAGCTGCAGGAGAAAAAGGCGTCTCATTCAATAAGCTAGTGTTGTGTCCTGTGCGTTTAATATAAAATTATTCGGTTCTCTAAAAAGCTCCAGCAGGCATAAAGTACTCGGATATGGGGTCCATATCCCAGGTAACGTCTTTCCAAGTGATCTTTGAAGTTTTTACAGCCTGCTGGACGATAC
>Ga0136654_1000286_pt1 | contig 16334 bp, 13 predicted proteins | sample InaspJWI70metaG_FD_94865 | JGI IMG/M metagenome (GOLD analysis project Ga0136654, IMG submission 94865) | Marine gutless worms symbiont microbial communities from Oahu, Hawaii - Inanidrilus sp. 1 OAHU.JWI-70 metaG (version 2) | ecosystem: Host-associated > Annelida > Digestive system >... | reverse complement strand
GGCCCGCTGCGCGTCCCCGCCCGCCCGCTGGTGCCCAAATCGTAGGGCAGTCCGATGATGAAAACATCGGCATCGGCCGGATCGCGCATCAGAGGTCTGCCCATGTAGCTGTAAACATTGGCAAAAATCGAGTGGCTGTCGGTAAAATTTTCACTGTTCATTTATAAATACCAGTCGTATTCACGGGCGCTGATGTGGTTTTCGAAGGCCAGGGTTTCGGCGGCGCGATGACGACAGTATAAATCGATGAATTTGTGTCCCATAATCTGCGTCAAGGCGTTGCTGGCCCCGGTCGCGGCCTGAGCCGCGGTCATGTTCAGCGGCAGGTTTTCATCGCGGCCTGCTACCGCCACCGTGGTTTCACGGCCCGGATCAATTTCGTTTTCGATGCCGTACAAAATGCCTCCCAGCGTAGCCGCCATTGCCAGGTAGGGGTTGGCGTCCGCCCCCGGTACTCGGTTCTCGACCCGCCAAGCGCCTTGATGGGGAAGCGGAATGCGAAATGCCACCGTACGGTTTTCGTTACCCCAGGTCAGGCTAACCGGTGCGCAACTGGTGCCGCCGAGATAGCGCCTGTAAGAATTCACGCTCGGCGCCCAAAAAGACATTGCTGCCGGCATCGTGGCCAACAGGCCGCCGATGGCGTGCTGCAATCTTGGGTGCGCCCTATCGTCTGCGGCGAATAGGTTGCGGCCCGCGTGATCGACGATGCTGATGTGCATATGCAGGCCGTTACCGGCATGCGTCAACATCGGCTTTGCGATAAAGCTGGCGCACATATCGTGTTTTTTTGCGATTTCTATGACTGTTCGTTTAAACAGGCTGGTTTCGTCTGCCGCCCTGAGAACATCCTCGTGATGATTGAAATTGATTTCAAACTGCCCGGGACCGAGTTCCGAAGAAATTGCGCCGGTGTCGATATTCTGCAATTGACAGGCGTGAATAATATCGTCAATGATTTCCTCGAAGTCGCCGACGCGGGCGCTGGACAGTACCGTGGCCGTGTCTTTGCGACCGGTTTTCGGATTATCCACTAACTGCAGTAAGCCGCCGGCGTCGCGCCTGGCGTCGAACAGATAAAATTCGAGCTCGAAGGCGACCACGGGAAACCATTTCATGGCGGCGAAGCTGTCGATTACCTGTTGCAGTACGTAACGTGGCTCGAAATAGGCCGGGTTTTCGTCTTCACAGGTAGATGCCAGCATCTGTGCGCGGGGCTTATTGCCCCAGTTGTTTAGGCACAGGCTACCCGGTATCAGATGGAAGTGAGCATCGGGATCGCCGTCGTCGATGCCGTAGCGAATTCCCTCCAGCGGCTCGCCCAGCGTGTTCAGCACGAACATGCTGGCCGGCATGGCGAGGCCCTCCCGCGCAAAAGCGCTTAGTTTCGTTATCGGGTAGCGCTTGCCAAAGAAATGACCGCACAGGTCCGTAGCCAGGATTTCGACCTGTTTGAGCTCGGGATTCGCGCCTAAAAATTGCTCGATTTCAGCGCCGATTGATTGACCGCGGTTGTCGGTCATCGGCCCGGTTTAGTCCATCTGGCATAGGTTTTTGTGATCACGGATTCACCCTGTCTGTGGGTGTCGATCTTAACGGCGAGAATTGTTTTCATGACTGAAAGTGATCACTAAATACAATCGAATACCTGCCGTCAAGCGACACCTTCAAAATAGTCGTGAATTCCCTCGACGGTTTTTATCGAGGCGATGCCATCGCGGATATCGGCCTCGATGGCGCGCCGCAGGCCGAATCGGTTTTTCTTTTTCAACGCGACCAATGCTTCGACATGCCGATCGACCAGATAGATTTTTTCCAGTTTAGCGATGGCGATTCGCGAGAAGGGACCAAGTTGCAGCCACAGGCTTTCGATTAGCGGAACCGAAATCTGAAACGGATTTGCGCTATACAAATGGCGATGAAATGCCTGATTGCAAAGACTGATCTGGTCGGCATCGTTAGCCTCTACCGCCGCATCGATTTTCCGATCCAGTTGCTCTAAAATTTCGATATCGTCTTCATTTATATAAGGTAATGCACCTTCGGCCGCATGGGTCTCGAGCAGGATGCGCAACTCGCAAAGCTCGCCGAATTTTTCCGCCGTCATCAAGGGAACGATGACCCGGCGATTGTTCTTGACCTCGACGGCGGCTTCACAGGCCAGTCGATGCAGGGCTTCTCGCACCGGCATCGGGCTAACGTGTAGGATTTCCGCGAGTCCCCGAATCGTCAGCGGTTTGCCGGGCTTGATCCGTCCGCATAACAGGTTGTTGCGCAGCAGTTGATAAACCCATTGGTGGGTTTTCTGGTCGTCCGACTTATCGAACATCAGCAGTTTTAATTCCGCTGAATCGGTTGATTTCATGGAGCCGTTTCCACGGGTGGGCAAGTAAAATATTTAATCACAAAAAACGCGACATCACCAACGCCACTATTTGCCGCGATTCGGGATGGCCGGTAGAATATGATCACATTCACTTAATCCGGCTGTAGATAGCTCTCAGCTTTTTAAGCGCCGATTGTGTTGCGCGCTTGTTACAGAGTAAAAACTTATGAAAATTGGAATTCTCGAAACCGGGCTGCTGCGTGACCGAATGACGGCTCGATTCGATCCCTATCCAATTATGTTTGCGGATTTTCTCGGCCTGGCGCAGCGCGATTTCGAGTTTGAAACCGTCAGTGTGATACGCGGGGAAGTGGCGGGCTCGATTTACGATTGCGAGGGATGGTTGATTACCGGGTCGAGGCACGGGGTTTACGATAATCTCGACTGGATGCCGCCGCTGCAGGCGTTTATCCGCGAGCTGGCCGTGGCCGGGCTGCCACTGGTCGGAGTTTGCTTCGGCCACCAGATCGTCGCTCAGGCGCTGGGTGGTGAAGTGCTTAAGTCGGACCGCGGCTGGGGTGTCGGGTTACATCGTTATCAAGTCGAGCAGCGGCACTCGTGGATGAAGGACCAGCCTCGGCAGGCCGGGATATATGCCTTCCATCAAGACCAGGTTGTCCGGCTGCCGCCGGACGCGCAAGTTTTCCTGAGTTCCGAATTTTGCCCTTACGCCGGGTTGAGTTACGGCGATTCGATCATCAGCGTTCAAGCCCATCCGGAATTCGGCCAGGCCTATGAAAACGCACTGCTCGACGCCTACGGCGGTAGCGTGCTGCCCGCGGATGTCACCGCGGTTGCGCGTGCCTCCATGCAGGCTGCCGCGGCAGATACCGAATTGCTGGCCAACTGGTTTGCGGATTTTTTCCTGTCGCGCCAAATGTTGGCGGTGACTAGCCCACCACAGTGCGCTTAGCGGCGTCCGCAGCAGGAAAGCGGTGAGATAAGGGGGCTTGTTGCTCTGATCGAGCTAATACTGGGCGACAACCGAGCGGTCGATTTGCGCCGCGAGATAGGTATCGAATTCCGCCTTCGGCATCGGCTTACCGAAGTAATACCCTTGCACGAAATCGCAGTCGAGCGATCTGAGAAATTCCCACTGCTCGGCGGTTTCGACGCCTTCGGCGACCACCTCTAGACGCAGGCCGTGCGCCATCGCGATGATGGCGCGCACCAAGACCTCGCTTTCCTTGTCACCGGGCAGGTCCATGATAAAATTGCGATCGATCTTGACCGTGTTAACCGGGTAATTTTTCAGGTAACTGAGTGCCGAAAAGCCGGTGCCGAAGTCGTCCACCGACAGTCTGACTCCGCAATTGCTGATTTCCCCGATATAGGTGTTTACCTCCGGTGAATCGTCCAGCAGGAGGCCTTCGGTAATTTCCACTTCGAGCAGTTCCGGACTCCAGTCATGGGTTTCGATTTGTTGCTTGATCGTTTGGAACAGCAGATCGTTGCGAAATTGAATGCTCGAGGCATTGACCGCGATGCGTAATCGGATACCAAACTGCCGATTCCATTCGGTCCCGGTCTCCACCGCCTTCTTTAGCACCCAGCAACCCAGTTCCGGTATCAACCCGGCGCTTTCCGCGGCGGGAATAAACTCGTCGGGGAAGACTTGACCGAGTTCTGCGCTGTACCAGCGCAGCAAGGCTTCGACCGAGACTAGGCGTCCGGTTTTGCCGTCGACGATGGGTTGATAAAAAACCGTGAATTCGTCGTTGGGAAGCGCTCGCCGCAGATTGTCCTGGAGTTCACGCTGACGATGCGCTTTTTCGTTAATATCCTCGGTAAAGAAACGGAAGGTGTTTTTGCCGTGGTTCTTGGCTTGATACATGGCCTGGTCCGCGTGGTGCAACAGGGTTTCGGCATTATCGCCGTGCTCGGGGAAAAGCGCGACGCCAATGCTGGCGCTGACCGAAACTCTATGCCCATTGAATTCGATTGGCCGGGAAGCTTCGCGCAGCAGACTTTCGATTTTGGTGATCAGCGTTGTTTCCCGGTTAATGTCGGTAATTAAAACAATGAATTCGTCACCCCCGATGCGCGCCACCGAATCGGTTTGACGTACGATTTTTTTGAAGTTGGCGGCAACCTGGGTCAATAGCCGGTCGCCGGCTTCGTGCGCGAAATGATCGTTGACGTTTTTAAATCCGTCCAGGTCAACGTAAATCACCGCACTGGAATAGCGATAGCGTCTCGACCGATATATCAGTTCGTTCAATTCTTCGTAGAGACCGCGACGGTTGGGTAGATTGGTCAAGGGGTCATGCGTTGCCAGGTGTTCGACGCGATGCTCGGCCGCGCGGCGATGCTCGATTTCCTGCTCCAGGCCAAAGCGCAGCGACCACAGGTCGAGGAAAACGCTCACCTTGGATAACAGTGCGGTTTTGCGGATCGGTTTCTGGATATAGTCGACCGCGCCTGCCAAATAGGCTTCCTCGATATGCGCCTCGTCCTGGTTGGCGGTGATGAAGATAATCGGTAGCGAGCGGGTTTTCTCGTTACCGTGCAATAGCCGGGCGACTTCGAAACCATCCATTTCCGGCATTTGAACATCGAGCAATATTAGCGCGATATGATCCTCGTTCTCCTGCGCAGCCTGCAGCACACGCTCGCCCGAGTTGGCGGTAATGATGTCGACATCGATCGGTTTCAGCAGCACCTGAATCGCAACCAGGTTAGCCTTGGTGTCGTCGACAACTAAAATTTTGGCTTCGGGCATTTATTCGCTTGTTCTGTCCGGATGAAATACCGGGACCGGATCAGCCGGGTCCTGGCAGCGTTCTGCATAGGTGTCATCGGCCGAATTAGCAAAAAACTTAAGCTTTTGGCTTGGCGGGTGAACCCTGTAACCCGTTGACAAAGAACAGTTTCATTTTGAAACTATATATTGCTGGCGCAGTCAATTTATTATACTGTTAGCCATTCGCCTGCAAGATTCGATAATAGTGAAATAGCCCGATGAACGTCCTACTTCTACTAACTGCCCTGTTTGTTTTGGTTTACGCGATTGCGCGGCATCAAATTCCGTTCCGCAGCCTGGCATTGTTCACCGCGTTATTTCTTTTGATTTTTACGTTTGGCGGGGGCTTCAGCCTGTTCTGGGGGCTGTTGTTCTGGCTCGCTTTCCTGCTACCCGCGTTGCTACTCGGATTGCCGCAATTGCGCCTGCAGTGGTTGTCGCGTCCGTTATTGCGGCGCATCCGCAAAGTGCTTCCGCCGATGTCCGAAACCGAACGTGCGGCGATCGAGGCCGGCAGCGTATGGTGGGAGGCGGAACTGTTTCGCGGCAATCCCGACTGGAATCTGTTGCAGGGTTATCAGCTGCCTGAACTCAATGCGGAAGAACAGGCTTTTGTCGATGGTCCGGTGGAACAGCTATGTTCGATGCTCGACGACTGGGATATTACCCACAACCGCATGGATTTACCGCCCGAAGTCTGGGCGTTTCTCAAGCAGCACGGCTTTTTCGGCATGATAATCCCGCGGCGCTACGGAGGACTGGAGTTTAGCGCGCATGGGCATTCCTGCGTCGTTACCAAGATCGCGGCACGCAGTATCTCGGCGGGAGTCACGGTGATGGTGCCTAACTCGCTGGGCCCGGCCGAACTGCTACTGCACTACGGCACCGAGGCGCAGAAAGACCACTATCTGCCGCGGCTGGCCGCCGGTTCCGAGATCCCCTGTTTTGCACTCACCGGTCCTTTTGCCGGCTCCGATGCCGGCGCAATTCCGGATACGGGTGTCGTCTGCATGGGTGAGTATCAGGGTGAAAAGCAGCTGGGCTTGCTCCTCAACTGGGAAAAACGTTATATCACGCTCGGCCCGGTGGCAACGGTACTCGGCCTGGCGTTTAAGGTATTCGATCCACAGGGCTTGCTCGGTGGCGAGGAAGAGCTCGGAATTACCTGTGCTCTGATTCCGGCCGATACGCCGGGTATTGAAATCGGCAAGCGGCATTTTCCCTTGAACTCCGCCTTCCAGAATGGCCCCAATAGCGGCAAGGACGTATTCATCCCGATGGAGTTCATCATCGGCGGGCAGCAGAATATCGGCAAGGGCTGGCGTATGCTGGTTGAATCGCTGTCCGTAGGACGCGGGATATCCCTGCCCGCGGTGGGTGTCGCGGCCGGCAAAGCCAGCGCTCGCACCACCGGCGCCTATGCCCATGTGCGCAAGCAGTTCAATACCTCGATCGGGAAATTCGAAGGCGTTGAAGAAGCCCTGGCGCGGATTGGCGGGCATACCTATATGATGGAAGCGGGGCGCCTGCTGACCTTGAGCGGGCTCGATGGCGGCGAAAAGCCGTCGGTGATTACAGCCATTCTCAAATGTTTTAACACCGAGCAAATGCGCCAGGTACTTAACGATGCGATGGACGTGCATGGCGGCCGTGGCATCTGCATGGGACCGTCAAATTATATCGCCCGCGCCTACCAGACCATCCCCGTCGGAATAACGGTCGAGGGCGCCAACATACTGACGCGCAGCATGATTATTTTCGGCCAGGGGGCGATACGCTGTCATCCGTATCTGGTGCGCGAAATGGATGCGGCGACGATGCAAGACTATGACGCCGCCGAAACGGCATTTGACCAGGCCCTGCGCGGGCATGCCGAGTATTTTCTGACCAATTTCTGTCGCGCTTTCGTATACGGCGTTAGCGCGAGTCACTTGGCACCGGCGCCGTACCCGGGGCGTATCGGCGCTTACTACCAGAGGCTGGGACAAATGAGTGCGGCCTTCGCGGTCACGGCCGATCTGGTGCTGATGATTCTTGGCGGCGCCTTCAAGCGCAAGGAAAAGCTCTCCGGTCGATTTGCCGACGCTTTATCCTATATGTTCTACGCTTCCGCGGTTTTGAAAAAATTCGACGCCGACGGCCAGCCTAGAAGCGATTTACCGCTGGTCGAATGGTCCGCCAAGTATTGCCTTTACCAGGTGCAGATCGCTCTCGACGAAATTCTGCGCAATTTCCCGATCAAATGGCTTGGGGTGTTTGTTCGCCACGCGATTTTTCCTTTGGGTTTAAGCCTGCGTCAGCCCAATGATTCGCTCAGTCATCGGGTCGCTTCGTTGTTAATCCGCCCCGGCGAGGAGCGTGATCGTTTGACAGATGGTATTTATATCAACGATGATCCCGATGATATAATCGGTTGTCTCGAAGATGCGTTGCAGAAAGTAATTCGCGCCGAGCCCGTGGAACGGCGGTTACGCCACGAACAGTTAACGCAACCGGGCCTCGAGGATTATGCACAGTGGATCGATAGACTGCGCGCGGCGGGTCAAATCGATGCCGAGGAAGCAGAGATACTGCTGCAGGCGAGGGCGGCGACTGCCAGGGTTGTCAGGGTAGACGATTTCACGCCCGAGCAAATGGTGGCGCAGAATGGCGCGCCGCAAAAAGCGGCGGTTGTTAAAAAAGTGGCGAAAAAGAAAGCCGCGGCCAAAAAGAAAGCCGCGGTCAAAAAGAAGCGGGCGGCGGGAGCAAAATAATGACGGCCCGAACCCGTTTCGTTGTTACTAACCCGTTGCCAGGTTGGGGGGCGAGCAAATGGAGAAGGTCTGGTTAAAGAATTATCCGCCCGGGGTCCCGGAAGAAATCGACCTCGATAGCTATCAATCGGTCACCGATATATTCGAACAGGCCATTTCGCGATTTGGAGAGAATCCCTGTTTCTGTAATTTGGGGACGACGATAACTTACAATGAGATGGATCGGTATACCGATCAACTGGCCAGTTACCTGCAAAACCTGCCCGGTCTGGCCAAGGGCGATCGCGTGGCGATCATGATGCCCAACCTACTGCAAAATCCAATTTCGATTTTTGCGACGCTACGCGCGGGATTTACCGTCGTCAATACCAATCCCTTGTATACCCCGCGCGAACTCAAGCACCAACTGTCGGATTCGGGCGCCAAGGCCATCATCGTGATGGAAAATTTCTGCCATACCCTGGATGAGATTATCGAAGAAACGCCGATCCAGCATGTGATCACCACGCAGATCGGGGACCTGTTGAAATTTCCCAAGTCGGTGATTGTCAATCTGGTGGTCAAGTATGTGAAAAAGATGGTGCCTGCATTCGATTTGCCGCGGCGCGTGACATTCAAAAATGCGCTCGCGCAAGGCGCGGCAAAACCGCATCAGCCGGTTCCCTGCAATCACGACGATCTCGCATTTTTACAGTACACCGGCGGCACTACCGGCGTTGCCAAGGGCGCCATGCTGACCCATGGCAACATGATCGCCAACATGCAGCAGGCTTCGGCCTGGATCAAGAATGTCGTCGAGGAAGGCAGAGAAGTCATTATCACCGCGCTGCCGCTATACCATATCTTTTCGCTGACCGCCAATTGCCTGACTTTTATGAAGGTCGGCGCACTCAATTACCTGATAACCAATCCCCGTGACATGCCGGGATTCATCAAGGAGTTAACCGGCCTGAGGTTTACCGCGATCACCGGGGTTAATACCTTGTTTAACGGATTAATGAATACGCCGGGTTTCGAAAATATTGATTTCAAACCGCTAAAATTAGCCTTGGGCGGCGGCATGGCGGTGCAGCAGCCGGTCGCCGAGCGTTGGCAGAAACTGACCGGCACCCCTTTGCTGGAAGCCTATGGTCTGACAGAAACCTCGCCCGCGGTCTGTATTAACCCACTCAATTTGAGTGAATACAACGGCGCTATCGGATTGCCGGTGTCTTCGACCGAGGTCTCGGTGCAGGATGATGCCGGCAACATACTGCCGCAGGGAGAAACCGGTGAGCTCTGTGTACGCGGACCGCAGGTCATGAAGGGTTACTGGAAGCGGCCCGAGGAAACCGCCAAGGTGTTGTCCAGCGACGGCTGGCTGAAAACAGGCGACGTGGCGCAAATGGATGAACAAGGTTATTTTCGCATCGTCGATCGGCTCAAGGATATGATTTTGGTCTCCGGATTCAACGTATTTCCGAACGAAATTGAAACCGTGATCGCCGGACATGAAGGGGTGCTCGAAGTCGGCGTGATCGGCGAGCCCGATGAAGCCAGCGGTGAGGTAGTCAAGGCGGTGATCGTGAAGAAGGATCCGTCCTTGGACGAAGCCGCGGTGATCAAGCATTGCTGCGAGTTTTTAACCGGATACAAGATTCCGAAAATCGTGGAATTCTGGGACGAGTTGCCGAAAACCAATGTCGGTAAGATACTAAGACGCAAGCTAAAGTAACCGGGTGGACCGCGGCGTCTCGATATTTTCGATCGGCTCATTCCGCAATCGATATCACCGGCGTCGGCGAATCGGAATTAGGCCGCATTGAGCTAGCCGGCTCTAGTTAGTATCCGCTGATTTTTGCGTGCCGATCCTTGGTTGCTTCGAAGCGTTGTTGCTGTTCCGGCGAAGCGTCGGTTTGAAATTCACGTTTCCACTGTTCGATGGTCATCCCGTAAATATGAACTTGCGCGTCCGCGTAGTCGAATTCTGGGTCCACTTTTTTGACCTCGGCCGAATACCATTTTGATAAACAGTTGCGGCAGAATCCCGCAAGATTCATCAAGTCGATGTTTTGCACGTCGCTGCGCTGTTGTAAATGCGCCACCAGGGCGCGAAATGCCGCGGCTTCGGCCTGGGTTTGCTGATCTTTGGTCATGGCTTGGGACTCACTTATAATGGGCTGCAATTTTTAACAAAAAAAACCGGTGCCGGCAATCGATATCAAAAGCTGGATGACTTCACTGTTCGAGGCCCTGCAGCTCAGCCGGCAACGCCAGTTGCTGCTGCTGCAGGGACCCCGCGGCTGGTGCGATCAACGCCTTGCCGAAATAACGAGCTTGGAGGCGGGGATGCGGCTACTGTCGAATCGCGAACAGTTACCCGCGGCCATACCCTTCAGCAAGGCGGAAACCTGTCTGGGAAGCGAAACCCGGTTGGTGACGGTCGACCTGTTCGATGGATTCGACCCGGACGTACTCTGTATTGCCGGCGGCCTGGTGCGGGCGGGCGGGGTGCTGCTGCTATTGTCGCCCGCTGCTGGCGATTGGGATACGCAAGCCGACCGCTATGCCCGCTGGCAGGATGACAAGCGCTCGGCGCGCGCGTATTTTGCCGATTATTTTTTCGCGGCCCTGCAGCAAGATGCGACGCTCGGGATCTTGCTGACACCGGAGTCCATGCCGGCGCCGCCGACGGCGCTGCCACGGTTACAGCCGACGCTAATCGAAAACGGGCAAACCGCGGAACAGTCGTCAGTATTACAACAAATCGAGCGATGGATAAGCGCAAAAAGCGGCGCGATTGCGCTACTCTGCGCCGAGAGAGGTCGCGGTAAAAGCACCTGTCTCGGCTTGCTGGTAAATCGGTTGCGGCCCCAATTCAAAATCCTGGTATCTGCGAACTCCCGTCAGAGCGCGGCAGCGCTGTTGCTACAGGCGCCCGCAGCGGATTTCGTCGCGCCCGATCAATTGTTACGCGAATGCCCCTCGGCCGATTTGCTGATTATCGACGAAGCCGCGACCATACCGCTGTCGATGTTGCACCAGCTGGTACGCCTTTACCCGCGGCAGGTTTTAGCCACCACCAGCGGCGGCTACGAGGGTACCGGTCAGGGCTTCATGCTGCGATTTGTGGCCACACTCGAAGCTGGAGACCTGCGATGTTACCAGCTCGAAAGGCCGGTGCGCTGGTGCCACGGAGACCTACTCGAGGCATGGCTCAACCGAACGCTGATGCTGAAACCGGAAGCTCTCCCGGCGACGGAGCCGCAAATCTCCAATGGTGACTGTGATATCGACGTTTTACGCGAACCGGGAGCGGTGACGTCCTGGCCCGTTTTGCGGCAGGTTTATGCATTATTGAACTCGGCGCACTACCGCACGCGGCCGTCCGATTTGCGCATGCTGATGGAAAACCCCGATCAGGTACTTATCGTGGCGTGCCGGCACGAGTCCGTGCTCGGCGTTGCCCTGTTAAACTGCGAAGGCGGCTTCGACAGGGCGCTCTGCGAGGAAATATTTTTCGGCCGCCGGCGGCCACGGGGTCACCTGCTGGCGCAAATGCTGACCGCTCAGGCCGGGTTGAAGGAGTTTGGCCGCTACCGGGGCCTGCGTATTCATCGCATCGCGGTTGCCGCGGCCTGTCGGCGCCAGGGCCTTGGCACCCGCTTGATTTCCCGAGCGATGCGGTATGCCCGGGAAAATTCGTTTGACTATCTCGGGGCCAGCTTCGCGCTCGATGCGGAAACCTCGCATTTTTGGCAACAGGTTCAGTGCCGACTGGTGCATGTCAGTTATGCCTCGGGTAAGTCGAGCGGCAGTCATTCGATTGCAGTGTTGCGCCCGATCGGCGACCGACTGGGGCGCGAGATAGAGCAAATGCAACAGCGTATCCAACAGCAACTGCCAATTTGGATGACCCAGTTTTTGCAGACCATGGATGCCGCCCAGGTGGTCGCGTTATTGCGTTATGCCGATTATCAGACGACCCTGAGCGGGCCCGAGCAGCTTGAAATAGAAGCTTTTGCCAGCGGTAACCGGGGGTTTGAAATCTGTTTCGCGAGCCTGCAAAAATATGTCATGCAGCGGGTTGCGCAAACCCTGTTCGAGCCCGATACCCTGTTGATCGAAAAAGCGGTGCAGAACCGCGCCTGGAATCTGCTCGAGCGGGAGTCCGGTGCCGAGGGTCGCAGGCAGCTGCAGCGGCGCTTGCGCGGGCTGGTCGATGACCTCCGAAAAGACTGCTAACATGATCGAAAACGAGGTGCTTATGCCACAGGACATCATCGATTTCTGGTTTGCCGAAGACAGCCGCAAACTCTGGTTTAATTCGACGCCCGAGTTCGATCAAAGCCTGCGCGAGACTTACCTGGAAACCTGGGAACGGGCCAGCCGGGGTGAGCTCGATCACTGGATGCAAAGCGCCGCCGGCTGTCTTGCCCTGGTCGTCGTACTCGATCAGCTGCCATTGAACATGTTTCGCGATACGGCGCAAAGTTACGCCACCGAAGCGCAATCGCGCGTCGTCGCACGCCATGCGATCGAGTGCAATTTCGACCAGCAGCTCGACCCCGCGGAGAGGGCATTTCTCTACATGCCTTTCATGCACAGCGAAAACCTCGAGGATCAGAAACTGGCGCTCAAATTGTTCGCTCAGCCGGGACTCGAATCCAACCTGCGTTTCGCCCGTCACCATCACGCAATCGTGGCTGAATTCGGCCGCTTTCCGCATCGCAACATAGCCCTGGGACGTAGCAGTACCGAGGCCGAGATCGAATATCTGAATTCCCAAAAAAGCCTTTACCGGTTAAAACGCCCGATGCGCAATCGAATCCTCCAGTACATCTGGCACCACGATGCCGACTACAGCCGGCTGCCCGAGTCGGCCTGGCGGCATTTTTTGCAGATTATAGCGATGGTTGGACGCGACCTGATGGGCGGCATGATAACGCTGCGCGCTATGAGCCTGGTTTACACCACGATGTTATCGATCGTGCCGTTGCTGGCGGTGAGTATCTTGGTGCTGAAGGGATTTGGCCTGCACGACCAGCTGGAACCGACGCTGGTGCGGTTACTGGAGCCGATAGGCGAGCAAAACGTGGAAATCAGTGCGCGCATCGTCGGCTTTGTCGAGAATATGAAAGTCGGAGTCCTCGGTACCCTAGGTTTACTGTTGCTGTTATACACCGCTGTTTCTCTAGTTCAGAAAATTGAATCCGCGTTTAACTACAGCTGGCGGTTACAACACAGTCGCACGCCGATGCAGCGCTTCTGCGATTATCTCAGCGTCATCGTGGTTGGCCCCGTGCTGGTGTTGGCGGCCGTCGGCATAACGGCTGCACTCGGCAGCAATCAGGTGGTCGATTTTCTGAACGGTCTGCCGTATATGAACGACCTACTGCGTATCGGCGGCAAGCTGCTGCCGTTTATGCTGGTGATCGCCGCCTTTACTTTCATCTATATGTTGGTGCCGAATACCCGGGTTCAGTTTCGTTCCGCGTTTTACGGGGCGGTAATCGCCGGCGTGCTGTGGCAGGCCTCGGGCATCGTTTTCACTTCGTTTGTCGGCGGTTCGAGTAGTTACACCGCGATCTATTCCGGGCTGGCGATCCTGCTGGTATTCATGATCTGGCTCTACCTGAGTTGGATTATCCTTTTAATCGGCGCCGGTATTTCGTTTTACCACCAACATCCCGAGTACCTGAATTGGAAAAAGCTAAACCTGCATTTTAGCGCCCGTATGCGCGATCAGCTGGCGCTGCAGGCGATGGTTAATATCGCCCGTGCGCAGGATCGGCAATCTGCGGTGGAGTCCAGTCTTGGTAGTCTGGCTGCGTATCAGCAGGTCCCGGTCGACCTGCTGCAAAGAATATTGAACGCGCTGCAGGCCGAGGGTTTGATCCGGCGATCCGCGGACGACCCACCGCAATACCTGCCGGGAGCGAGGTTACGGAAAATCTATCTATTCGATATACTGCGCTGCGCGCGCCGGGCAGAGGACCAGGGTCACAGCGCAGGTCTCCGTGTCGACCCGCCGGTGTCGGCCTTGCTGGGAGAACTGGAGCGGAATTTGGAAACTTATCTGGGTGATAAGAGCCTGGCCGATTTATTGCTCAACTTCGAGGATGAAACAACCCATGAAGATAGTCTCGTTTAACGTCAACAGCCTGCGCCAGCGGCTGCATCAACTGCAAAGCGTAGTGGATAAGCATGCGCCGGAATTTATCGGGCTGCAGGAAACCAAAGTGCAGGATCACGAGTTTCCGCTCGAAGCCGTCAACGAAATGGGTTACCAAGTCATTTTCACGGGACAAAAAACCCATTATGGGGTAGCGCTGCTGTCGCGTCGGACCTGTGTCGAACCCTGCTACGGATTCCCTGGAGACGACGCCACCGCGCAAAAACGTTTTATCGGCGGTGAATACGAGTTCGAGGACGGTTCGATTTTTGTTTTCAATGGCTACTTTCCGCAAGGGGAGAGTCGCGAGCACGCGGTTAAATTCCCCGCCAAGCAACGGTTTTACCAGGATACGATCGAATTCCTGGGCAATTATGATATGGATCGAGCCAGGCTGGTGGTGATGGGTGACTATAATATTGCGCCGCAGGACTCGGATATCGGCATTGGCGAGGATAACGCCAAGCGCTGGTTGCGAACCGGGAAGACTAGCTTTTTGCCAGAGGAGCGCGAATGGTTCACGCAACTCACGGGTCTCGGGTTGCATGACGGTTTCCGATTGTGTCACGCCGACGAGGACAACTGCTTTAGCTGGTTCGATTATCGCAGCCGCGGTTTCGAGCGCGATCCCAAGCGTGGGCTGCGGATCGATCACCTGATGGTCTCGGAACTACTGAAGCCAATGGTGGTCGATGCTGGGGTAGACTATGATATTCGCGCGATGGAAAAACCGTCCGATCACGCGCCGACCTGGGTCGAGCTGGACTTGAAGCCGGTGTCTGAGGCCGTCGCCCGGTAAACTGACAGGAGAGAAACCATGTTTGGCCGACCCACCGAAATCCCGACGCCAGCGCAGGCCCTGCCTGGCCGGGCAGAAAGCGTTCAATTCGACCCGAAACACAAGGTACTGGGTACTTCGATGGTCGAACCCTTTCCCGAGGATTGCGAGCAGGTGGTGTTCGGGCTTGGCTGTTTCTGGGGCGCCGAGCGCCTATTCTGGAATTTGCCCGGGGTGTTCACTACCGCGGTCGGTTACGCGGCCGGCCACACACCCAATCCAAGCTACCAGGAAGTCTGTACCGGCATGACCGGACATAATGAAGTCGTGTTGGTGGTATATCGACCACAGGAAATCGAGTTCGAGGCGCTGCTCAGAGTTTTTTGGGAGTCGCATGACCCCACTCAAGGTATGCGTCAAGGCAATGATCAGGGTACGCAGTATCGTTCAGGCATTTATTACAGCGTCGATAGCCAGCGTATGGCCGCCGAAAATAGCCTGCAGCGCTATCAGCAAAGCCTGGAGCGGGCAAATTATGCGTCCATTACCACGGAGGTGCTGCCGGCTGGACCGTTTTATTATGCCGAGGATTATCATCAGCAGTACCTGGAAAAGAATCCCGGTGGTTATTGCGGTTTGAAAGGTACCGGTGTGTCTTGTTAGATTCTTAACCTATCTTTGTTTACGATCACTTAGGGAGATTCCGAGCAGGTCGGAGTTTCCTTGGCATTGGTATCGTTATCCCCGCCCCGATAATGACATCCCCGGGTAGGCTCGGGTTTGGTGATGGCGCGTTGTGAGATTTCCGCCGGGACCTCAAAGCGGGCCTAAAGCCGCGCAGGCTTGGGCGGGAATGACACCGTGTTGTTAAGTAAGTGCCATTGTACCTCGGCACTATTTTTTTTCCCGGCCGTTGGCGACGGTTAACCCGCAGTCCTTCGAGCCATGGCAAAATCCCGCGCCCGCGATAACCGTCGAAGCGGAAACCTCGATCGGACCTGGCAGCCGGTAACGAGGCTTAAAATCATCGACTCGCGCCGGCGGGTCGATAATAACCTGGATCATATGGAAACCTCAGTTAACTCGTTCCGGCGGCATACGATCGGCTAGCCCGCGTCAAATCGGTGGGATATGCGGGCTAAACCTTGTCAAAACTGGCAAAACCCACGGAACAGGCTATGGTCTTCTACTGTAATAGTAACCTGGGAGATACGAGCATCGAGGCCGTACATTTAGCGTCGAGCTGGGGCTACAAATGGTTTTTCTGGAGTTGGGCTGGATTCGTCGAAAGGAAGGATAAGGATTATTCCTATGTAATCGAATAGTCCCGTGCTTTCACGTATTTATAGTTTCAAGTTCATTATAGGTTTCGTGACGTGGTCAAGCTTTTTGATACACCTCAGTTAAGCGGCATCCTTCATTTCCAGACATTGTTTTTCATAATCGTTCGGGCTGACATAACTCAGCGTCGAATGTAATCGATATGGGTTATACCAGCTGGATATATATTGCAGAATATC
>Ga0136654_1000278_pt1 | contig 16731 bp, 14 predicted proteins | sample InaspJWI70metaG_FD_94865 | JGI IMG/M metagenome (GOLD analysis project Ga0136654, IMG submission 94865) | Marine gutless worms symbiont microbial communities from Oahu, Hawaii - Inanidrilus sp. 1 OAHU.JWI-70 metaG (version 2) | ecosystem: Host-associated > Annelida > Digestive system >... | reverse complement strand
ATAACCCATATCGATTACATTCGACGCTGAGTTATGTCAGCCCGAACGATTATGAAAAACTAATGTCTGGAAATGAAGGATGCCGCTTAACTGGGGTGTATCAAAAAGCTTGACCACGTCAGTGTGGTTTGCTGCGAAACCGATGCGGCCGGGAAGTCCGGCAGCTCGTCGTTTAAGTGGTGCGAGTGTCGGATCTGGGGTAGCGTCAAATCGGCGAGTAATTCTTGCCCGCTTTACGGCGCTGCAAAGTTAGGCTCGCCGGGGCAGCTTGCTGCCCTCGATCGGGTGCGGTTTCTGGAGGTCGGGTAAACGACACAACCCACCGGCCGGTAAATTTCCATCAATTAGTTTCAGTTTGCAACCGAAAGAGGGCTCGGATCCAAATTTCTTCTCATTAACCTCCCGAAAGCCCGAGCCGCCTCTTTAATGCGGTTGGGTTTAAACCTATTATAATCGGTCCTGACAATCGTTCCGAGCCGATAGGGACTGAATCTAGGCGCTCGCAAAATTCGCCCGAATCGGCGGTCGCAAGTTAAGGGGCAATATGAAAAATTACAAATACACCTGTATCGGAGCCGGGCTGGCATGCCTGATTTTCTTGAGCGCTGTGATCTTCGATGCCGACTTGTTTGAATCCTTCGTTGCAGTCTTGAATTCGCTCGAAAACCACGAAGTGGACGAAATAGTCATTCCGCTGTTTATCCTATTGTTATTTGCCGCAATCGATTTACTGCGCAAGCAGCGTTCGTTGCGCATCGAGCGCGAACGCATCAAGATTTACCATGCCATGATGACGTCGACCGGCCATGTGCTGGACAATATTGTGCAGCAGTTGCAGATGTTCAAGATGACTGCCGAACGCACACCGGGCTTCGATTCGCGAGTTTTAAGTCTGTATCACGTGGTGATGGAAGACGCCTCCTTGCAGCTCGATAAACTGTCCAATCTGGACAGGGTCGACGAGGATTCGATCCGTTCCGCCGTTCCCGCCAAGCCGAGTGCGGCCGTGCATGGCCCGGTCGGGAACATTGCAACCCAATAAGCGCGGTCGAGTACAATTCAGAAAGCTCTGATTGGTGCTGAGCTTCCTAAAGTGACAGATTGCCGCTAGGGATTTAGTTCAAGAATCCAGCGAACGCCGTTATCGGCATCATCCGCATTCAGATAAGCGAGGTAACGCGGGTGGGACTCGACCAGTTCGAGCAAAGCCGCTCGGGTTGCTACTCTGCGCGGCGGTTTGCCCTTGCCGGTAAATACGCGCTTGGCCCAGTAGGCTTTCAGTTGGGCCGGTGATTTTTTCAACACCAGGCGGGCAAAGCGGGCGAAACCGGGATCGGAAGGATCGAGGTCCAGCGGTACGACTTCCGCGCCGCTGGGATATCGGGTGACCTTGCCGAGGAATATACGCGCCACATCATCGACACTCAATTCTTCGACGTTCTCCCGTGCGGTTATCACCACCAGTTTATCCGCGTATGCCTGCGGGCAGACCAGCGCCGACGCGACTAGCGTCAGCAACAGCTGTAATAACAATTTCGGCAGGTGAATGCGCATGACTAAAACAGGAAGTCCACGACAAAACTGAACAGGTTATTGGTCAAGTCGCGTTTTTCGTCGGTGATGTATTGGTATTCCGCCTTGACGCTAATCGGCTGGGTGAAGTCGTAGCGTAGACCCAAGGTATAACTGAACTGTTCAGCCTCCAGCGCGGCAGTTGCCTGCTCGACGCCGCCGGCCAGCGCCAGCAAACCCGCGTTACCGGGCGCGCCGACTATCGCCGCCAGCTCCGCTATCGGTCGTGAAAAGTCGTGCTCGGCTTTGCGTTCGACTTCTCCGTAAGTGAGATGTGCCGTCCAGGGGCCGAAACGCCGGCCGCCCATGACGTACCAGGCATCGGTTTCCGGCACCAGGCCGCCATCCAGCGGCAGGTGGATGAATTCGGTATTGAAGAGCCAGTTTTGGTAGTCGATGCCCGCCGCAAAACTGAAAAGTTCGCCCTCGAAGCCCTTGGTCTCCATGGCATCGGCCACGCTGCTGAAACCGGCGAGTCTTAAATTGTCGAACAAAGTTTCCAGGTCTTTAGAGGATATGACGTCGATGTCGGGGCTATCGTGATAGCCGAATCGCAACGACAACCAGTCCATTTGCAATTCGAGGATGATGCCGACGTCGTCGCGCGTCTTGAAATCGCTCTCTTTGCCGGACTCGATTTCTACTTCGCCGGATGATTGACCGACGTAGATCTCGGTGGTGATGTCCCAGCTACCCAGGCTGGTCGTGTACAACAGGTCGATCGCGTCCAGTTCATCAAATAATTGCGTATCGCGCCGGTAAACTTCCAGCGGCGGTCGTATCCAGGGATAGACGTATCCGACCGGCAAGACGTCCGTCAGCGCGAAAAACGGCCGCCGTTGGCGGCCCGCGCGAATTTTGAGGTTTTGGTTAGGGTCATAGCTCAGGTAAGCCCACTCGAGTTCGGCATCCTCTTCTTCGGCGCTGTGGGCGACAATTTGCACGGTGGCGCTGAATGCGTCGTTAGCAAAGAGCGTGCCCTGGACGCCGAGACGGGAATCGACGTCGAACTGGAGATCTTCGTCGAAAATATTGTGCGGATTTTTATTGGTTCCATTAATCGAATTATCGTCGAGCAGTCCGGCGCCGACGCTACCGAAACCATTCCATTCGAATTCGACTTCCGCTTGCAGGCCGCCGGCGAAGGCCAGACAGTACAGTAATGACGCGATTCGCATCCCATGGGACGGCGAATTTTTCTTTTGCTTAGTTGGCATTGATCACTCGGGGCATTTTGTTTTGTTGTTGCATGAATTCTTGAAACCTGTCGACCGGCATCGGATGCGCAAATAGATAGCCCTGGACCTGGTTGCAGCCCATTTTTTTTTAGTTCGCGCAATTGCGCTTCTTCCTCGACTCCTTCCGCGACCACCGAAAGCTCCAATACCTGCGCCATGGCGATCACACCGCTGATGATGGTGGTTCGAGTTCCTTCCTGGTTCAGTTCGGAGATGAATCCGCGATCGATTTTGAGGCTGTCTATCTGGCAGAACTTGAGCAGCGACAGCGACGAATGACCGGCACCGAAATCGTCCAGCGCGACGGTCACCGACGATTCCCGCACCTGCCGAATGTTTTCCGCGACGGATTCTATGTTCTTCAGCGCCGAGGTTTCGGTAATCTCCAGTTCGACCGAATAGGGTGGTAGGCTGTTCGCTTTCACCGCGGCGCGCACAATGCCCACCAGGCTACCGTGCGCCGCCAGTTTGGCGGGAATGTTGATCGCAATCGGCGTAACGGGTGTGCCGGCTTCGCGCCATAGCCGGATTTGCCGGCAGGACTCCTGTATCACCCATTGATCGAGTTCGTAAATTAAATCGCTGTGCTCGGCCAGAGGCACGAATCGCGCCGGCGATATCCAGCCAAACTCGGGATGCTGCCAACGCAGCAATGCCTCGGCGCCGACGATCGTGCCAGTGCCGATATCGTATTTCGGCTGGAAATACAGCTCTAGTTCACCGTTGTGCAGCGCCTGACGCAGGGCGGTTTCGATTTCGGCGTCGAGGCGGGCGGCCTCTTCCAGCTCGGTATTGTAGAAGCAGTAATTGTTTTTATCGCGATTCTTGGCTTCGTACATGGCAAGATCCGCCTTTACGATCAATTCATCTGCGGTTGCGCCATTATCGGGATAAACGGCAATGCCGATGCTAACCCCGATCTCGATTCCCGTGCCGTGCAGATCGATCGGTCTCAGAATAGTCTTGCGCACCCGTTCGGCAATCGCCGCGGCTCCCGAAGTGCCGTTCAGATCGGAAATTACCAGCATGAATTCGTCGCCGCCCATGCGTGCGACCAAATCCTCGCCGGCCGCTAGCCCGCCTTCGAGATCGAGCGCGACGAGATCGCTGCCGCGCACGGTTTGTTCGAGACGGCGCGCAACTTCGCAGACCAGGGCGTCGCCCGCCTCGTGACCGAGCTGGTCGTTAACCAGCTTGAAGTTATCCAGATCGAGAAACATGACCGCCAGGGATTTCGACAATCGCCCACAGCGCGAGATTTCGGCCTGCAAATGTCGATTGAAGAGGCGGCGATTCGGCAGGTTTGTCAATGAGTCGGTGTAGGCGAGCCGGCGGATTTCGCGGGTCGATTCGGTGGTGATGCGTTCCAGCCGCGCGATAAAACGATTGAACCAGTAGGAGAGTTCGGCCATCTCATCGTTACCCTCGACCGGTATCCGAACACTCATATCGCCATCTTCGCGCGCAATGGTGCGCAGGGTCTTAACGATGTGGTTGATGCGTGCGATAATCCAGCGGCTGGTGACCAGAGCCAGTGTGAACAGCAACAACACGGTTACGAGACCGACGCGAAAGCCGATGCGGATGATGGAATTGGCTTGCTCGGTTACGCGGTTGACTGCATCGGTAAAGGTTTTCAGTTCGTGCGCCTTGAACAGTTCCAGCTTGCGGGTCACTTCGGAATAGAGCACGGCGTTTTGCTCGCCCCGCCGGGCGCTGCTGGCGAAGTCTCGGTTGCCTTCGATGAGGTCCCGCGCCAGGCCGAAACTCGCGTCGTAATAGGCGAGAAAGGCGGCTTCGACTTCCTCCACAATCGGTGTTTTCGACGGATCCAGCCGGCGTACGGCCATTATCGATGCGAAAAACTGATCGCGCAGCAGGCTGGCTTCTTCTAGGCTTTCGATTTCGCCGGTCAGTACCGCGTCCTGCATTTCCGCCTGCAGCAGGCGCAGCGCAAACAGGCCCTCCTGCAGCTTCGCCTGTAACGGGTATCGCGTGTTGCGTATGTCTTCGAGCAGGGCGGCCTGGGAATTGAACTGTATTTGGTTGAAGCCGAGATAGGCCGCAAAGGCGATCGCGGCGATCAGGGCGATCGCCAGAATTTTCCAGCGAATCGAAGCCGGGCTGAATGCTCGTGCTCTGGCCCATTCCCTGCTCAAAGTCCGTTCTTCAGTGCTGGTTGACGACGCGACTTTCAGTTCTCGCCCGAAATGTTTCGACATGATGCGGCGACTCTGTTATTGATGGATCTTATACATTTAGTTGTAACCCAAATACTCTGAAATACAGTCACTAGTAACCCGGTTCGAGGGTTGCCCACCGCCGGTTTAATCGACCTGAATTCTTAATATCGGCCGTTAATGCTTGTTGTTAAGTCTATTTGGGAAAAAGATAGTGGTACGATTTACCGCTTTTGAAACAGATGGCCGTGGACAACCCCAGATTACCTTCCTGTCTCCGATAGCTCAGAACACTATGATCGGCGCGCTACACGATTTAATCGGATGGGCTGATTACTCCCCTGGTAAATGCTGGCGAGTGCATGCGTAGAATTGCATTAATTTCAAAAAAAATTAATATATGCGTAAATTATGCATATATAGACATACTATAACATGCAAGACTTTAGTGCTGCGTTTGGGTTGGCGTTTTCACTGGTAATCAATGCCGATGCCGATCTGGTAGAAATCATCCTGTTGTCGCTGCGCGTCAGCATCAGTGCGGTCGCCTTGGCGGCTTTAATCGGTTTTCCGCTCGGCGCTTTGACCGCAGTCGTGACCTTTCCCGGCCGCCAGGCGATTGCAGTCCTGTTGAATGCGTTGATGGGGTTGCCGCCGGTGGTGGTCGGATTGTTGGTGTACATGGCCCTGTCGCGCGCGGGACCCTTCGGCTGGATGAACCTGCTGTACTCGCCGGCGGCGATGATTATCGCGCAAACCATACTGGTTACTCCCATCATCGCGGCGCTGACTCGTCAAGTGGTCGAAGACATGCACCGCGAATACGACGAGCAGTTTCGCTCGCTGTGTATTCCGCCGCGACGCGTCGTCGGTGCGCTGATTTGGGATTCGCGTTACAGCCTGCTGACTGTAACTCTGGCCGGGTTCGGCCGCGCGATTGCCGAGGTCGGCGCCGTCATTATCGTCGGCGGCAATATCGACCATTTAACCCGTGTCATGACGACGGCGATTGCGCTGGAAACCTCGAAAGGCGATCTTGCGCTGGCGCTGGCGCTAGGATTTATCCTGCTGGTGCTGGCCTTGTCGGTGAATGCCGCAGTTTACGGGTTGCGCTTGAGCGCGCGGCGCCTGGCCTATGCCTGACGCCGTCGCAGCCTTGTCGCAACGACGCGATACGATACCGTTGCCGCTGCAGGTCGACGGCCTGTGTTATAGGGCGGACGAGGAAACCCTGATCGATAATATCAGCGTCTGCATCGATTCACCGGGTATTAGCGTGATCCTGGGTCCCAACGGTGCCGGCAAGAGTCTATTCCTGCGACTGATACACGGGCTGATCGAACCGTCTGCCGGCGACATTCGTTGGCAGGGAAGGCCGCCGGACCTGGCGCAACGCCGGCGCCAGGCCCTGGTTTTTCAGAAACCGGTGCTGATGCGCCGTTCGGTGTCCGCCAACATCGATTTTGTGCTGAAACCCCTGGGGGCCGGGTATCGCGAGCGGCGCGATCAAGTACTGCAGGCGGCGGGCCTGTTCAGGTTGCGCGACCATCCCGCGCGTCTGCTCTCGGGCGGTGAGCAGCAAAAACTCGCGCTGGCGCGCGCGCTAGCCACCGACCCCGCGGTGCTGTTGCTCGATGAACCCTGCGCCAGTATCGACGCGGGGAGTACGCTGCAAATCGAGACTCTACTGGCGCAAACCAGCGCGCGCGGTGTCAAGATTCTGCTGGTAACCCACAATATCGGTCAGGCCCGCCGGCTGGCGGATGACGTACTGTTTCTGCACCACGGCCGCCTGCTGGAATACAGTCCGGCCGAAGCCTTCATGAAATGCCCGAAAAGCGCACCGGCGCAGGCTTTTCTAGCCGGGAATATTGTGCTTTGAGCCCACCCATCATGATCAGGAGTACTATTGTGAATACAGTTAAATGGCAGGCACTGTTGACAGTCGCGCTGATTGGGCCGGTTTTTGGGTTCGGCATTGCCGGGGAGCGGTCGATTATCATGCAATCGACGACTTCGACCGCAAACTCCGGGTTATACGACCACCTGCTGCCGCAGTTTAAGAGAGATACGGGTATTACCGTACACGTGGTTGCGGTGGGTACCGGGCAGGCGATTAAAAACGCAAAGAATTGCGATGGCGACCTATTGCTGGTGCACGCGCGCTCGGCGGAAGAAAAATTCGTCGCCGAGGGTTATGGCCTGTCCCGTCACGACGTTATGTACAACGATTTTATATTTGTCGGTGCGCCCTCCGACCCGGCCGGAATCGCCGGCGGCAGATCCGCTACCATCGCCCTGAAAAAAATTGCGGCGAGCCAGTCCAGGTTCGCCTCGCGCGGCGATAATTCGGGTACTCACCAGAAAGAGATGGCGTTGTGGAAACAAACCGGTATCGACCCGACCGCGCAAAGCGGCGCCTGGTACCTGGAAACCGGTTCGGGCATGGGCGCCACGTTGAATGCGGCGGTAGGCAGCAATGCCTACGGCATGACCGATCGCGCTACCTGGATCAGTTTCGCCAACAAGAGCGATTTCGATATTCTGGTCGAAGGCGATACTGCATTGTTCAATCAGTACGGCATCATCATGGTCAATCCCGCGAGGTGCGGACAGGTCGAGCGCGAGTCGGCGCAAGCTTTTATCGACTGGATATTGTCATCCAAGGGTCAGGCCGCGATCGCGGCTTACCGGCTTGCGGGACAGCAACTGTTTTTCCCAAACGCGAAGCCCTGAAGCGGCGACGCGGGCAACCGCCTCAATTCTTGCTGTTGTAATGCACCCTGAACTGGTCGGTGATATCGTAGCCGACCAGTTCCTGCGCGTGCCGGTGCAGTTCGGCTGAACGGCAAAAGCGTACGAAGGTTTGCCAGGCAGGCTCGAACCAGGCGCGCCTGTGCACCAGAAGGTCGTAGCGTTCGTTGATTACCGGTACGAATCCCAAGCGATACTGGCTGGCCAGGCTGGCTAATCCGAAGGTCGCGTCCGCTCGGCCTTCAGCGACCTCGATGACCGCATCGGTCTCGCTGCGTGCGGCGCGTTGCCAGTTCAGAGTCGCGCGGTCGATATCGCGGCTTTGCAATAGCGCCTCGAGCAATACCTGGCTGCCGGCCTCGGCCTGGCGCGGCACCAGCTTTTTCCCGAACAAGTCTTCCAGGCCGGCATATTTTTCGGCCTGTTCGGGTTTTACGATAATGCCGCGCTCGCGTTTTGCCCATTCGACCAGCACCACCGGGGCGCGGGCAAAGCGCGCTGCTATCTCGTTGCGGTTCCAACTATCGGATTCGGCGTCGTAGAGGTGCAAGCCGCTGGCGATCCCGGCGCCTTCGGCAAAACGTTGCAGGCCGTCGAGACTGCTGTCGAAGTAAGTGGCCAGTCCGCAACGCGCTTCGCGCAGCGCCCACTCCAGTAGCGGGTCGTGGCTGCCAAGCAATACCGGCGGCCGCGCTGCGGTCTCCACCGGGGCATTCGAATTCCCCGCCAGCCAGGCGTCGATGGCCTGGCGCGGAAACAGCAATTTCCCGGTAGCGCGGGAGCAGGGTATTTCACCCGAGGCCGCCAGGTCATAGACCTTGCGTTGTTTGATGCGCAGCAGCGCCGCGAGCTCGCTGGTGGTGAGGTATTCGGTCAAGTCGGGTAGCGGGTTGCCAAGTTCGGCTCAATCTAACACAGAGCCGGGGCCTGCAAAAGCTATTGCCCGAGCCGGCGCGAACCGCCGCTCGAATGAGTTCCCTCGTTGATAAATAATAGAAAAAGAAGGCCGTTGCGCGGCTGCCCACAGTCGACGTTTTCAAAACTTGCCGCAGAGTGGCTTCGGCTGCATTTTGATGCCTTGCTGTGAGCAGACAGGCGCTGGCAGAGTGCGGCATATTTTGGCGCCGGATTAATAAAATCGAAAGATATCGTGGTAAGCCGCAGCAGCGTATACACTGTATTTTTCCCGAGGCGGGGCTCGATGCATGGCGCGGTATCAGAACAACAACTTGCTCGGCATTGGTTTGATGCTGCTGGCGACATTGCTGTTCGCGGTTATGGACGCCATGGCCAAGTGGCTGGTTACCGCGGAAGTGTCGCCCGTCCAGGTGATCGCCGTGCGTAGCTGGATGATCACGCCGATGCTCCTCGTGTTGCTGATCGCCCGCGGCGAGTTGAAACAACTCTCGACGCGGCAGCCGGTGCGGCACCTGGCGCGCGGCATGATCGGGTTTCTCGCCCCGATGTCCTATTTTGCAGCGCTCGAGACCCTGCCGCTGGCCGATGCGTCGGTGATTTTCTTCAGCGCCGCCTTCATGCTGACCGTCGCGTCCGCGTTAATTTTGAAGGAGCGGGTCGGTGTCCATCGCTGGAGCGCGGTCGCGGTCGGCTTTATCGGGGTCGTTATCGCCATGGACCCGTCCGGCGGCGGCGGTATTGCCGCTTACCTGCTGGTGCTGGTTGCGGCGATGATATATACGTTGATTTTTATCTGGGGCAAGCAGTTGTCGCGCCGGGATTCAATTATTTCGCTGGTGTTTTCGCTGAATCTCGGTATGGGGATCGTCGCCACGGCCATAGCGCCCTGGATATGGGTTCCGATCACGCCGACAATGCTGGCCGAGCTCGCGCTGATGGCCGGTTTTGCGCTCGGCGCGCACTATGTCTTTGCCGCCGCCTTAGCGCGTGCCGAGGTTTCCGTGCTGGCGCCGTTTGAGTATTCGATGCTGTTGTGGACCGCCGCGATCGGCTACCTGGTCTGGGGCGATCTGCCGACCCTCGAAATCTGGATCGGCGCTACCGTGATCATTGCCGCCGGTATTTACGTGGCCCGCCGCGAAGCCTTGCATCGAAGCGGCCGGTAAGCGACCGCCTTGCGGTGTCGAGGTAACCTGTTATTTCGACTCAATTCCGATAACAGCCTGATCGGGCCGGCGGTTTGCAATCGAATGCGGCGAGTCGTATGCGCGACTCGCCGCGTGGGCTAGCTGGATGAGCGCCAGCGAAGTCGATGCAAGCGCTACCGGAATTGGATTGCGCTCCGGGTCGAATGCCCTACCGATTGTGGCTGTTCCGGTTATATCCGCCGTTTACCTGCTGCGGTCGTAGGCACCGTGGGTTTCATAGTAATCGTCGTACTTTTTCTTAAACGACATCTTGTCGTCAAAGAAACGCTTGAAATCCGAGCTCTTACCCTTGTGCTGCCCGTAAACCAGCTCGGCCTGTTGTTTCCAGCTTTGCAAATCCTGGTCGGACCAGGTGCTGATGTGGACGCCCTCTTGCCTGAACTGCTGCAGCGCCTCCATATCCAGGACCTTGCCCCTCAGGGTTGTCGTCAGGGCGAAAGACTTCATCGCTGTTTCGAGAATCGCCTGGATATCGGCCGGCAATTGCTGGAAAGCCTCCTGGTTGATCAGAAAATCCCCCAAAACGGAAGGCTGCCATACGGCCGGCGCGATAATATGATCGGCCCTGACTTTTTCCGAGTGGTGGAATTTCATCTTGATGGTTGCGCTGGGTACCGTCCATTCGATTCCATGTATGCGTCCCGATTCGAACGCGTTTTGGATATCGGCGCTGGGAATGGTTACCGTTCTGACCCCGGGCGCAGCCTGCTTTAAGGTTTCATTGGGAATCCCCGGGCCTATGCGAACGACCTTGCCTTTCAAGTCGTCAAGGCTTTTGATACTGCGCTGAGTGATGAGACCGAGCTCCATACCGGCCCACCAGGCCGGGTGCCAGATGATGCCGTCTTTATTGGCCAATTCGTTGGCGAATTTGGTTCCGTTGCCAATGAAATACCACATCATCGACGCATCGATATTCATGAATCCGTAAGGTCCGGATTGCAGCGCATTCCATGCCGAATTGGATTGATGCCACCAGTTGGGCCAGCCGATGGCCATTTGCACCTGGTTGTGTTTCACCGAGCTATAAATACCCGCTCCCTTCGAACGGCGGTCGGGGCTGTCACCGGCAATCGGAGTAATGATCAAACGGCCATTGGTCATGGCCTTGACTTCCTTGGCGAATTCTTCCACTGCCTGAAAGTCGGGGTTGACCGCTGGTGCCTGCGATTGCAGCACCCATTCGGTTACGGCCAGCGCACCGGAAGAATAATAAAGCAGGCAGGCCAGGGTGAATATTTTCAGTTGGTTCATTTTGTTACCTCGGGTAATCGGATTTATCGATGTATGTCAACTTGATTCCGGGGATCGGCTGCTGGATCGGAAACTTTAGCCTACGAACTCAAGTTTTATCCGAGCCGCCGATACAGTGAGCATAATCTTCCCGGTAAATCGGGGCAGACAGGATAACGAGGTTATGAATAGAGGATTCCCCGCAGCGGCTCGAAACAGGTATTTCACCGTCGGACATCCGCCGGAAGAGCGTCCGATCATCCGACTGCGGTCGTTTTATTTCCGGTCAGGGATTGCCGGCCGCCCCGGCTTATTTAAACAGACTGCTGGAGTTCGTATCCATGCCGCTCAATAAAACCATCGGGTTTCGATTATTACGCTATGTCTTCGGCTGTTATTTCGCGGTTGCCTTGGTGGTCACTTCGATCCAGCTGGTTTCGGAATACGTCAGCGTGAAGGAAAACATTTTTAATGAATTGTCGCATCTGGGTAAGACGCTGGAGGACAGTCTCGCCCGATCGATCTGGAATTACTACATCGAGCAGGCGCAGGCGACATTGCTGGGCATAGGAAAAATCGCGATGGTGTCGGGCACCCGGGTTACCAGTATCGAGGATGAAGCTTTTGCCAGCAGCGGACTGGAATTGAAGGACTCGGACAATGTTACCATCGCCCAGGAAGGGGGGACATTTGGTACCGGCAGGATACGAAAACTCCACTACCATCGGGACGGCCAGCAGAACAGCTTATACGAGTATAAGTTTCCGCTGCGATACGTCGATGAAAATGGTAGCGTCGATGAGTTGATCGGTTACTCGTATCTCTACGCGAATCATTCGGTGATTATCGACCGGGTAAAATACGGATTTATCCTGATTATAATAAATTCGTTGATAAAAACGGCGGCCCTGTGGTTCATCTTCCTGTTTTTCACCAAACGCATAGTCGCCAAGCCACTGGGATTGCTAACCGATGCCACGCGCGCGCTCGACCCGAGTAATCCCGCAGGGCTGCGCAACAGCGGAGACCTGGAAAGTTTACCGCCGTCCAAAAATGACGACGAGATAAAAGTCCTAACCGATAGCTTCCTCAAAATGCCAATCTGGAGCAACGGGTTGCGACCCGCACCGCTAACTTGACCGAAGCCAATAACAAGCTGGAACAGGAAATAGTGCAGCGCAGCCGCGCCGAGAAAAGCCTGCGAATATACCGGGAAATTATTCTAAATACCAACGAGGCAATCATCGTATCCGGAGCGGATGGCCGGATTATCAAGGTCAATCCCGCCTGCGAACAAAACACCGGTTATAGCCGGGATGAATTGCTGGGCCAGTATCCCGATTTCCTGCGATCGGATCACCATGACGACGAATTCTTTCGCCAAATACAGGAAGCCATCAGATCCGAAGGCCACTGGAACGGCGAAATCTGGAACCGCAAGAAAAATGGCGACGAGATCCCGCATTGGGTTGTTATCAACCCGATTTACGACGAGCAGGGTGAGATCTTGCATCTGATCGGCCTGTATCGTGATATTAGCGAATTGAAACAGACCGAAGCCAGGCTTTCACAGGCGCAGAAACTCGAATCCATCGGCCAGTTATCGGCCGGTGTCGCGCATGAGATCAATACGCCGACCCAGTTCGTGGGCGATAATATCCGTTTTCTCGAGACCGCTTTCGAAGATTTGTCGGAGGTACAGCAGGCCTATCACGGATTGTACGAGGCGGCTAAAAACCAGTCGGATACCGCCAGTCAGATTAAACAAGTCGAAACCGTCCTGGAACAGGCCGATAGCGAATATCTCGCCGAGGAGATTCCGGTTGCCATCCGGCAATCCATCGACGGCGTCTCGCGAATTGCCAAAATTGTCGGTGCGATGAAGGCGTTTTCGCATATGGGCGCCGAGAACAAGGAACAGGCCGACCTGAATGCCGCCATTAGCAATACCCTTACCGTGGCCAGCAATGAGTGGAAATATGTAGCCGACATCGAACTCGACCTCGACGAGGCGTTACCGACGGTGCCTTGTTATCCGGCGGAATTCAATCAGGTCGTACTCAACCTGGTGGTCAACGCGGCGCATGCGATTAAGGATGTGGTCGACGACAGTAGCGGCGAGAAGGGCGTCATCAGCATCAGTTCCAGGTTGCTCGAGCATGAGGTGGAAGTGCGCATCGGCGATACCGGAAGCGGTATTCCGGAAGCGGTGCGAGACAAGATTTTCGATCCCTTTTTTACGACCAAGGAAGTCGGCAAGGGAACCGGGCAGGGACTGTCGATCGTGCATTCGACCGTGGTGGAGAAACATGGCGGTGCGCTCGAATTTGAAACCGAAATCGGCCAGGGGACCACGTTCGTCATCAGGCTGCCACTGGCGCAGGCCGAGATAGTCCAGGAAGACAAGATCGCGCTCGCTTCGGCCTAAAAACCCGAATTGGCCGAAATTACGCCGCTCTTCGGCCGGAGGAGGTTCGGTATGACGCTTGGCCATCCGCTTCGGGCCTGTGCCGCGGCGTTCAAGCGGGCATTGGCGTCGACACGATACTAAGCGCTAGAACTCCGTCACGAAAATAGTCGTTCCGATTCGGCACTTCGGGACTAAACTTTCCTATAATCCCTGGTCATTCCTGGTTTATCACCGAGGGCATGTTGAAAAAACTTCTGGTTCTTTGCTTAAAGCTGGCGCTGGCGTTTACCCTGCTGTTCTGGCTTTACGATAGTGACGCACTGGACCTGAGCGCATTCAGGCAGCTGGCCTTCGATAGCCGCACGGCTCAGTTACTCGGGCTTAATGCGATACTGTTATTTTGCGGCGCGATATTGCTATCTCTACGCATGTGGCGGCTGTTAAATCTGCTTGCATTCGAGGTCGGTATCAAGGAAGCTATCCGCGTCAATTTGGCCAGTATGTGCCTGGGTTTGATACTGCCGGGACTGGTCGGAGTCGATGCGATCCGGGCGACTTATTTTTGCCTTAAAACCAGGGATCGTAAAGTGGATGCCTTTACCTGTATTCTCGCGGATCGGATTATCGGTATATACGCGCTGATTTTGCTGGCTGCGATCGGCGCCGTAATCGGAGTGCTGATAGAATTGCAATCGGTGCATCGTGTTTTCGTCATGATATCCGGCGGCAGTTTGATCGTCTTTACGCTGGCGCTTGCAATAACCTCCAGCCGGAAATTGCTCGAACAAAGCCCGGTGGCCATCGTCTATCGTCGTCTGCCGGCTTTGTTACATCGAATTGTCGGGGGTAATACAGGTGATTGCCATCCATCGCCGGGATGTCGGCCTGTGTCTTTTGCTTACCGTCGTCTCTCACAGTATTACGATTGCAAACTTCGTCATTTTCGGAATCCTAATCAATGACAACCTGCCGGCCCTGGCCCACTTCATACTGAACCCGATCGCCCTGTTTTTTAATTCCGTCCCGATAACCCCTGGCGGACTCGGCATAACCGAGAGCGTCTTTGCCTATCTTTACGAGTCTGCCGGCTCGGACAATGGCGCACTGATATCTATCCTGGGTCGTTTGAATCAATACTGCGTTTATATTGTCATCGGTTTACCGGCGTTTTTTCTACTAAAATTTAATTTTAACGCTGCCGATTCGAATGCGAAATCTCAAACTTGATCGATCCTCGACCCCCTCAAACTTGTGAAAAATCGATGAATTCAGATGCTGAAATACCAGGCCGTGCCGCGTCGCGATCGGCGCAAGATCACGCCAGCGAGTCCGACGCCTACCCGTGTTGGAATTGCGGTTGCGCGGAATTCGAGGTTTTGTTTGCGGTGCGCGACTTCGATACGGCGTCAAACAGCTACCCCGTTAGGCGTTGCCGGCAATGCGGTCTCTGTTATACCGGCCAAGTGGACGAGGCCGAGCTGGCGGCTATTTATTCCAAATCCTACTATGGCTCCGGGGAGGCGAAATTTTTATCCGTGATTGAGGCCCTGGTCGAATTCGGGCATCGTCGGCAGGCTAAAAAAATACTCAGTCTATACCGCGACCGGAAAAGTGAAACGGCCCTTGCCGCAAGCGCCGTATCGGTCCTGGATATTGGCTGCGGCAGGGCTTTGCTACTGCGGCAGTTCGCCAGGCTTGGAGCAGATTGTCTCGGCATCGAGCGAGACGAGTTCCCAGGCGCCGGGCCGCATGGAATCGAGGTGCACGTCGGTGCTTTGCAGGACGGTGAATTGTCCGCTAAACGTTTCGACATTATAGTTCTGTGGCATGTGCTGGAACATATTACGGAACTTGGCGGCTTGCTCGAAGAACTGCCCGGGCATCTCAATCCCGGCGGGCTATTGGTTATTTCCGTACCCAACTTTTTAAGCTGGCAAAGCCGATTTTTCAAGCGGCACTGGTTTCACCTCGATATTCCCCGGCATGTCTCGCATTTCGAGAAAAGATGGCTGGAAAAAACACTGGCCTCGATGGGGCTGGATATCGTTGGCCGGTCGACTTTCACCGTCAGTCAAAACCTTTACGGTTTCCTGCAAAGCAGCCTGAATAAGCTTTTTCCGCATACGCCAAATCGGCTCTATCACCTGCTGACTCGAGGTCGTGGCCGGCGAGACCGGATGGCGCTGGTCGGTTGGGTCTTGCTGGCGATTCCGATACTGCCATTTGCCGTGCTGGAGACTTTGCTAACGGCTAATTCGAATCAGGGTGCAACTTTAACTCTATACGCGCGTAAACGCGCTAACGACAACAACCTGTAGCCGGGACCAGCGGTCAATCAAGCCAGCTAGCCCAGCTCGATAAAATGATACGGATCCGAGGCTATTTTGCCTAGCCGGATGGCCGACAATTCGTCTACCGGGGCTAGTTTTTTAGCGTGTGGGATTCGCCAAGGCATTCTCGATTTTTTTACGTAGCGCTTTTTCCTTTGCCCCTGTTTTGGCCGGCGTCAAGATCTCGAGTTTAGACAATGCGTCGGCATAGCGTTGGTAGTGATAGTCGATAACGGCTAGCCTGAAAATCACTTTTTCGGATTCCGATCCATGTTTTAACGCCGTCAGATAGTAATTTCCGGCATTGGCGATATCGTTGCGTTTGAAATAGATATCACCAATCTGGGCCTGAGCCCAGCTATTATAGGGTGCGATGTCGACGAGTCTGAGTAAATACTCGAGCGCCTTTTGTTCGTTTCCCAACCGCCCGTAAAAATTGGCGATGGCTCCGAGGTTGTATGGCTCATTCGGAGATATCGAAAGCGCCTTGTTTAATAACTGCTCGATCTGCTCTGCATCCATGCTGCCTTTTGCATCATGTGCCGAGGCTAGATTGACATAGGCGATCGAGGCGCTATCCGGATAAATATCGATGACTCTTTCCCATAACAAGACATCGTTGCGCCAATGTCGCGTCTGGTCGTAGGTTGTAAATCCCAATAATGCGCTTATCGAGACAAACAAAAGCGCGCCAATGTATTGCTGCCGGTAACGCTTTAGCAAGACGTATAAAGCATAAACGGTCACGCCCAGCAGTAAATAAAACCATGACGTGGTCAAGCTTTTTGATACACCCCAGTTAAGCGGCATCCTTCATTTCCAGACATTGTTTTTCATAATCGTTCGGGCTGACATAACTCAGCGTCGAATGTAATCGATATGGGTTAT
>Ga0136654_1000273_pt1 | contig 16823 bp, 16 predicted proteins | sample InaspJWI70metaG_FD_94865 | JGI IMG/M metagenome (GOLD analysis project Ga0136654, IMG submission 94865) | Marine gutless worms symbiont microbial communities from Oahu, Hawaii - Inanidrilus sp. 1 OAHU.JWI-70 metaG (version 2) | ecosystem: Host-associated > Annelida > Digestive system >... | reverse complement strand
GTAATCTATTGGAAAAGGTCGACGCGCCGCGCTCATGAAGCCTGCGCGGTTGCTACTGCAGTTGCTTTTGATCTGGTTGCTGGTCGGTGTGCTCGCGGCCGCGGCCACAATCCTCGAATGGCCGCGGGAATATGAAATCAAAATGGTTTTCTGGAGTTGGTTTGCGCTGCTCCTGATGCTGTGCTTGCTCGACGCTTACTCCCTGCGGCGGCCGCGCCTAGAAGCAAGGCGCTCGCTGGAAACGCATCTCGCGCTCGGGGTAAGACAGGCCGTCGAAATCAGATTGGAAAACCGGGAACCGCGTCGCTTGCGCTTATGGTTGACCGATTTCCCACCGGTTCATCTACAACTGGAAGGGTTGCCGCTGATGCTAGCGCTGGATCCTGGGGAACAGGTCCTGGTGCGCTACTCGATTACGCCGCTGCGGCGCGGCTTGGCCGAGTTCAATCGGATTTGCTGTCGCGTGGCTTCGGGCTGGCGATTATGGGAAAAGAATTTTTACTACGCCGAGCCGCAACAGTCCAAAATTTACCCCAACTACAAACCGTTGTTTCGCTCTTCTTTTATCGGCAGCGAACAGCTTTATGCCGACCTCGGATTGCAACTACGGCAACGCCGCGGCGAGGGCACCGATTTTCACCAGTTGCGCGATTTTCGCGTCGGCGACTCGTTGCGCCAGGTCGACTGGCGCGCAACCGCCCGTTTCCAAAAGCCGATATCGCGCGAGTACCAGGAAGAACGTGACCAGCAGGTCGTGTTCCTGCTCGATTGCGGGCGCCGCATGCGCGCTCGGGACGGTGAAATCAGTCATTTCGATCATGCTCTCAATGCCTTGCTGATTTCGGCCTTTGTTGCGCTGCGTCAGGGTGATAGCGTCGGCTTGCTCAGTTTTGCCGGGCAAGCGCGCTGGGTAGCGCCGATCAAGGGGCGGTTTCAGATCAGCCGTTTGCTGGATCAGATTTACGATCTCGACAGTTCGCCTGTCACTAGTGACTACCTCGACGCAGCGCAACAATTGATGTCGCGCCAGCCACGCCGTTCGCTGATTGTCCTAATATCGTCGCTGGAACCGCAGGATCGTGAAGATCTTGCCAGCGCCGCGAAATTACTGTCGCAGCACCACCTGGTGATGGTCGCATCGATGCGTCAACAAGTATTGACCGACACCCTCGCCGGCGACGTGGAATCCATCGACGATGCCCTGCGCTACTGCGGGGTCAGCCACCACCTACAAAACCAGGCGGCGATGTACGCACAACTGCGCAGCGACAACATTATCGTTGCCGACACACAGCCGGCTTATATGCACACGACCTTGATCAATGAATACATGGCCCTGAAACGCAGCGGCGTTTTCTAGTGCAGTTGATGCAAATCAATGGGCGTTCGCCTGGCCTGAATAAAATCGTTTCATTAAGTGTCTTGACCCGCAACTAGCCCGGAATAAGGAACGATTGTCATGTTAGATTCATTGAAACACTGGTTTGACTCGCTCAAAGAGGAGAGCAAACTGTTCGATCATCGCGACGATGAGATTCTGCACAGCGCATTAGCGTCGGTTCTATATCACGTAATCAGCGCCGACCGGCAAGTCAACAGCCGGGAAAAACACGAGTTCACCAGCATCCTGCAGCAGGAGTTCGAATTAAATGCGGACCAGATCGGTCATCTTTACCGTGCCGCGAAAGCATCGACCGCAGACGTGCATGGAGATCTGCATACGATTAACTTTTATCTCAAACGCAATCCGGCGGTGCGCATGACCTTCATGCGCAAGCTATTGCAGTTGATTGATATACACGGCACGCACGGGGAAGAGCTGGACCTGTTCTTCGAAGCACTGCACGAAGTCTTTCCCGAAGTGCGGGAAATCGGGGGCGACCAAGAACTCTAGTCGGTCTCCCGCGGAGCCGGCTTGTCCGGATATCGAAGCTCGTGCGTCGGTGCCGATTCGCTAACTTGACCGATGGCTTGCCGCAGCGCCGCTGTTGCGGAATGAACAACTGTCGTCAAGAGTCCGGCTCGACGTCGGAAAAGTGAATATTGCCTTTGTCATCGACCCATCGATAGAGTTTTTTCCCGGATTCCGGCTGCGTCTGCCGAGCGCCGCTGGATTGGCCGGTGCCGGTTTGCCCGGCGACCGCATCCTCGGCAAATATAATATCCGCCAATTCAAGCAGCTTGTCGTTAGTCAATAAATCCAGTGGATTACCGGAACGAATACGCTGTTGAAATTCGGCGTCGCCAATAATTTCCTGAACTCTTTGGTCGGTTTTCACGCGTTGCGCCCGGCCCCAGATATCGGTTAATTGTGCCGCCAGCGCGGCATCGAGCGCTTGATTGCCGGCGGATGCGCCGGCGAGCAGTCCGGAGGCGTTCGCGATTACCTGCATATCGGCGTTATTCACCAGCCGCTGAAAGGCGGGCAAGCGGCGTACCGCTTCGTAGTCACCGCTGTCGAGCGCCGCCTGACTGCGCGGGTCGTTTAATATTGCCGCCATATCTTCACTTTGCGCCAGGCGTTGCACGCGCAGCACCATGTCCGCCGGTGATTCGGCTACAGCGGCGGTTAATTTTACGATTTCGGGATTAGCCGATCCCAGCGACATCGCGGAAGCCACCGCTCTGCCGGCGATTCGGTTGGCCAACTTCTCGACCCTGCTCGGATTCTCGGCGTTGGTACTTGCCGGCGCAGCGGCAGGCGAGCTGTCGCGCACGAAGGCAATACCCCAGACCACCACGATAGCGAGTAACAACCCGGTAGCCGAGCCGACCGCGGCACCGCCCCAAGCCGATGCCGCCGAGACCGGCCCATCGCCCAGCAACAGTTTTGCGAATAACCAGAATAGCAGACCGACAACAATGCCCGCACCGAAGAAGAGTGTCAGGGAAGCGACCAGGAAGGCGACGATTCCCTGCAGTTCGGAAACCGATTCGACGAGCTGCGAAACCTGCCCGGTGTAGAGGAAGGCGCAGACATAACCCGCCAGAACACTCGATATTCGGGCAACCGATTTAAGTAAGCCTTTGCGATAGCCGCGATAGGCGAAGAACAGGATGACGATCAGAAATAGGAACAGCGACCAATCCATCAAGGTGTTTCCCCGGCAGCAAAATCGAGGCTATGGGATGGGGCGAGGGCCCGGGTCGCTCTTTCAATTGCTAAGATTCCGGTATGCATTTGCTATGGTTTCCTTTGTCGATGCTGTGATGTCTTGCCGCGGCGCGCGACAGGGTAAAAAAGGATTGTAACCCGAGTCGCCGCCCGATGAAGCATTAATCCGGCAGGTTTATGCTCAGCACCCGCCGCAGATTGGCGCCCAGCAGCTGCTCGAGGTCGGCTTGCGACAGGCCGGCGGCGAGCAGATAGGCAGTCAACTGCGGCAGGCCGTCGGCATCGAAAGCCGCCGTGACGCCGCCGTCGAAATCCGAGCCGAGGCCGACCTGGTCGATGCCTGCGATCCCAATGGCATAAAAAATTGCGCGGGTTATCCCGGCCAGGCTGGCTTCGCAGACGGCGCCTTCCCAGTAACCGATGCCCACGACGCCCCCGTTACGTGCGACGCTGCGGGGACGGGGTAAGGGTTCGCGCTGATCACGCGGTTGAGTCGGTTGTCGAAGTAGGGCAGGACGGCATAATGCAGTAGCGCCGGAATTACACCAAGCAGCCCGATAATTGCCGCCGGTAAATCGGCTCCTCCCCTGCTTGCTCGATGTTGATTTCTCTGTCTTTACCCCAGCTTGGAGGCCCAGATGGCGAGCCTGTGTTTCATCGATTTCTGTGAGATTTGGTCCTGCGGAATCGGTTGGATTACCTGGTCGTGCACCAGCAGGCGATAGATATACTCGATTTTCTCAGTGGCCGAATCGGTTGGCTCGAACTCGACAACGCCGCGCTGCTCGCCGTATTTCATGCCTTCGGCAATCGCCTTTTTGACCATTTCTTTTTCGTTTTTCAGCATTTTCATCGGCTTCTCCATCCCGGCTTAATTCCCGGGTTGCTAGTTTTAACATGCGAGCGTCGCCGGATACAGTTTCGCTGCGCGAATACCTGCCTGACCACCCATCGACTTGGCGTGCATAGATTGCGAGCTGCCGGCCGGCGATGCGGACCGCTGGGCATTCGGGATCGGTCTACCGGCTTAACGCAGTCCGATCCCTTCTCAAGGTCAAAATTCCACTCAAGTTCCGGTGCCGGGCCGGGCGCTTCCAGCCGGATCGGGTCGGCAATTTTCTGCGCGCCACCGAACAAGGCGCCGACATTGTCCAGCTGCGGGTGATTGCTACCGGCTACACGAATGTGGAAATCTCTTCGAGCGCATGTCGTTTAATATCCGGAACCTTGGCATCATCGGATGGATATCCACATACCAGTAACATGAACGGCCTCTCGTCGGCCGGGCGTTCTAGGATTTCGCGTAAAAACCTCATCGGGCTGGGGGTGTGTGCCAGCGTCGACAGGCCGGATTTATGCAGCGCGGTTATCAATATTCCGGTCGCTATGCCCACGGATTCGGCGGTGTAATAGTTTTTATGCTTCACCCCGGATTCGTCGACGCTGAATTTTTTCAGGAAAATGGCGATTAACGCGGGCGCGTGCTCGAGATACGGCTTGTTTGCGTCTGTCCCTAGTGGAGCGAGCGCCTGCAACCACTCGCTATTGGCGCGATTCTCGTAGAGCTTGCGCTCCTCGATTTCGGCGGCTTCCCGAATGCGCTTTTTCACGGCCGCATTCTGCACCACCACAAAATGCCAAGGTTGCATATTGGCGCCACTGGGTGAAGTTCCCGCCGCCTTGAGTGCATTTTCAAGTACGGTTTGCGGGATTTCCCGATCCGAAAAACTTCGAACGGATCGCCGCCGCGCCATAAGTTCGAAAAACGCCTGCGATTCCCGGCGCATGGATGCTTCGTCCAGCTGCTCGAATTCTAGAGAAATAAAGCGCTCGGATAAGGTCAAGATTCGCGGCCTCAGATTCGGGATTACGAACACATTCTAATAATTCTATGCTATGTGCACAAACCATGAATATCGCCTGGCCCGGTCACGTGCGGTAATTTCAACAAGTAAGGCCCCAGGACTTTATAATCGACGTTTTGATCGATATGTTACCCGGTTTATCGGCGATCGGCTTGGCGGCGCTACTCGCCGAGTCTGTAGCTATTCGCAGCAAGCGGGTAGACGATATTTCGGATACTGCGATTAGTCGATTTGCCCGAATGCTTTATTCGCCTTCCCGTTTCGGTGGCCTGGCTATCAATAGCTAACGGAAACATGCGGCGCACCGGATAGGGTTTGAAACACCACGCAATAGCGCTCCGTCAGCTTGATTAGCGTATCCAGTTGTTCCTGATCGGCATCGCTTTGCAGATCGAAATTAAGACGGATCGCCTGGAATCCAACCGCGGCTTCCTTCGAGACTCCCAGCGTACCCCTGAAATCGAGCTCGCCTTCGGCGCTAATCGTCGCATCGTCGAGTCTGACCCCAATGGCGGTGGCAACCGCTTTCAGCGTGACGCCGGCACAGGCCACCAATGCTTCCAGCAGCATATCGCCCGAACATAACGCACTTCCGTCACCACCCGTGGCGGGGTGGAGCCCGGCTTCTGCCAGCGCCTTGCCGGTATCGACTTTGCAGGTAATGCCTTCTCCGATACGCGCATTCGCTTTCAGGATTACCAGCGCCGACTCCGGCTGGTCTTTGTATTGCTGTTTTAAAGGCGCCTGTAGCGTTTTGAGTTCTGCTGCATTCATGTTGTCTCCCGATGGTTTGATATGTCCGATGGGCCGGACTCGATGTGTCATGTATAGCCTTTGACCCGCGAACCCCTGTTTGGTGCCGCCGGACAATTGGAGGCGCTATTTCAAACAGGTTTTAGGCCTATCCGGCGGCGTCGGCAGCGGCCACTGGCTGATCGTCGATTTAAGGAAGCTCTGCCTTTTGCAGAGGTTTCTTAAGACAGCATGAAACATAGCGCAGCAGTAGTCCGGATTCGGGGCGCAGGCGATTGTCATGCAACGCCGCTCGCATCGTCTATTTTTATATCGAAGTGCAATACATCTTCACGGGTTCCAAACTTGGAGTACAAAGCGATGGCCGGTTCGTCCTCGATTCCGGTATCGGCCTGAACGAATACCAGATAGGCGCCGCGCTGCGCCGCTATTCGTTTCACGGTTTCAATCAGTTGCGTCGCAATTCCCCGGCGCCGGTGTCCCGCCGCAACCGCCAGGTCATAGATATGGATTTCGCGGCGCTCCTGCTCGAACTTTTTAAGCTCGTAGGCCGCGAGGCCGCCGACCACAGTCTCTTCATTCAAGGCAACCAGCGCGATCAGGGCATCGCCGGCGAGCAAGCGCCGTAAATAATCCGCGTCCGGCTGGTTTTCGATATAGGTTGCGGCGTCATCGAAGACTTCACCGAAGGTCGTTAACAGAGTTCTCATCAGCGTCATGTCGTCTGGCGTGAGTTGGCGGATCTCAATAGCCACGGGCGTCTCCTGGGTTTGCTGGCTTGCATAACGTCGCACAAGATGCACAGGCTATTCGTTGCGACGGTATTTGACGGTTACACGGTTGTTTGAGTTTCAACCCGATGCAGTCTGAATGCAAGAAATACACGGCAACCGGTATTGCGGGACTCAACAGGGGATAGGCTACCCGTTGTAACCGATATTTTAAGGCGTCGAGCTCGTTGACCCAAAAATAAAAGCCCCCAGGATGGCAGTGGCACAATTCCGGCAAACTGATCCCCGGCCAAGAGCATGGACCAGCAGACTAATAGCGACCGGGCCAGTGCTTTGATGGCGGCGATTCGCCGGCTATTGGATACTTTTGCCGCTTACCTTTGGCCCGCCGGTACATGAATGCAGCCGGCACCCAGGTTGCTATTGTATGCCCCGGTTTGAATTCAAACATCGCCTCGTTGTAGCGTAGATGAATAACCAGGGGGCACTATACGAGGTCGGCAGATTGAAGCCGTAACCAGGGTCTCATCAGCCCAAGCGCATGTCGTTACAGCGTATAACTGAGCAGGATGCCGGCAATCCACTGGTCTTTGGAACCGCGTTGTCGCACTAGCGGGGAGTCCGCAATATCCCCGTCGAGGCGGTCATAACCCCCAAAAGCAATCAATGTAATCTGGTTCTTCAGTGGCATAAACAAGCTGCCGTGCAGTCCGTAGGAATTGAAACCGGAGTCGGCCTCGAACTGCGCCAATCCGGAAGCGGCTGATTGACTGGGAGACACATCAAAGAATGCGCCGTTATAGCTGGCGTCGGCATATGTGATTTTGGGGCCAATCGAGTATAAAACCGGCCTCCCGCTAGCGGGGAGCTTGCCGGAAAATTTCAACTCCACTTCGGCGAGCAGGCCGTCGTGGCCATCGATGGCTTGCCGAGCCTCGAAATTAGTCGTGAACCCAGCGAAAGAGTATTCGACAAAGCCGCCGATCTCGAAGGTCCCATCTACGTCGCCCAGGCCCTGTAAATCATCCGTTTCGTCCCCGAGGGCTAAGGGGCTGTCGTTGTCCTCGTCCCGGCCGAAGTCGTATTTGATAATAGGCCCGACGCGCCAGTTGTCGGTGATTACAAGGTTGTAGGCGATGCCCTCGAAAAACGATGCGGAAAATCTTTTTTTATAGCGGACCGAAAAATCGGGAAACAGATTCAAGCGGTAATGATCGTCTCCGAGATAATTTGGTGTATAGATCGCACCGGCGGCAATCGCATATTCCCAGCCCTTCCCGCCATCCGCTTCCTGGGTGGGTTCCGCAGCGCAAACCGAACCTGCAAGCATTATCAATAAAGCCGTCGCCGAAGGCAGGGTGAATGTCATGAAGACTCCGTACATGGATATGCCAGGCGGTATTTTGCTATCTACCAGGGAACTCTTCAATTGATTCTTGGCGGTAGTCATACGGTGCTCCGAATCGTGGATTTGCGACCTTGCTCCGCGCCGACGGCGGTTACTGGCCGCGTGGTTTCCAGCCGCTGCGGGACGCCTCCGAGGCCGAGTATGCAGATGCCTGGAATGCCGGCAGCGATTCGCACAGATCGCAGTGCGATTCGAGGGCGGGGAAATCACCGCGCGCTAGCTGTATTTGCTGCTTCTCTCGCAGATATGTCAAGGCAACGGCTAACGTAATGTCGGCCTGGGTCATGTCGTTACCGCATAAAAAGGGTTTCGGTTGCAGTGATTCCAGCCAACTAAGCGCCGAAACGATTTGTCGCTTCAACCTTTCAGCCCAATCTTGGTCGATTTTATCGGGCTGGCGCCGCGCATATTCAAGCCCGCGCTCGTAACTCTTTTCGGCAAGTCCCAGCGATATTGCTTCGGCCCGCAAAACCCGTATCCGGCGCTCTGGCTCAACCGGGATCAGCCTTCGCTCTTCAGACACCAAGCGCTCGATATAATCGATGATCATTCGACTATCGAAAATAGTTTCGTCGTTATCCAGTACCAGTGCGGGCACTTTCCCCAGGGGATTGTGCACCAGCATTTCTTCGAAATCGGTAAACACCGACAAGACTTTGCGTTCAAATGAAATTCCATAATAGTTCATCGTGACCGCGGTTCTGCGAACAAACGGCGAGTCGAATTGACCGATAAGTATCATTTTAAACCTCAGTTATAAAAGTGCCGTGTCGGCGGTAATCCGCAGCCGAAGCCTTTGCTACCGGCTGCCTGCGCGCACTGATCCAATTTGAGTTCTGTAAAAAAGTTTTGTCCAGGCATTGCGAATGAGACTTGCGTCGAATGATAGCACCGCGGCGAAAAGCATTGCTATTCGGTCGGGTCGTTGGTAAAAGTGGCTTTTTCCAAGGTGGAGTCCAGCGTTTACCCGGTATGACTAAAAAGATATTCAGTCTTGCCGACGCGCGTAGGCTCGCGCGGCGACGCATGCCGCGAATGACTTTCGATTACATCGATGGCAGCGCCGGCGAAGAGCGCGCCTGTGCGCTCAATGTCGAGAAAATAGAGGCCCTGCGCATGCTGCCGCGGGTGCTGGTCAACGTCGAAAAGCGCAGTTATCGCAAGCGTATTTTCGGGCATGCCTGGGATTTGCCGTTCGGTATCGCGCCGATGGGGATGTGCAATCTGACCTGGCCCAACGGCGACGCCATGCTGGCCGCCGCCGCGCGCGAGTACGGTATTCCGTTGGTACTGTCGACGATGGCATCGAGCAGTATCGAGACCACCGCCGAGCGCGCCGGCGAGCATGCCTGGTTTCAGCTGTATGTCGGCCAGTCGGAGGAAGTGGCTTTTGATCTGGTGGAACGCGCCGAAACCGTCGGTTACAGCAATTTGATTCTGACGGTCGATGTGCCCGAAATCGGTGTGCGGCCGCGCGAACAGCGCAATGGTTTCCAGTGGCCGGTGCGCATCGGGCCGAAACAGTTTCTGGACTTTGCGTTGCATCCGCATTGGTCCCTGTTAACGCTGAAGACCGGGGTTCCGGCGCTCGCCAACGTCAATCTCGCCGGAGGCAAAAATTTTAAACGTAACGAGGCCCGCGGCAAGGTCGACTGGAACTTTCTCGCGCGTTTGCGCGAGCGCTGGCCCGGCAACTTGATCGTCAAGGGGGTGCTTGGATGTGAGGATGCGCTGCGGATACGTGATGCCGGAGTCGATGCGGTATACGTTTCCAATCACGGCGGGCGCCAGCTCGACAGCGCGCCGGCGGCGATCGATATGCTGCCCGTGATTCGCAGGGCGGTAGGGGCCGACTATCCGTTGTTGTTCGACAGCGGCCTGCGCAACGGCGAGGCGGTGATCAAGGCGCTCGCGCTGGGTGCCGATTTCGTCTTTATCGGCCGCCCCCTGCTGTATGCCATGGGCGCCGCCGGTTATACCGGCTTGCAGGAAATGATCGAATTGTTCCGCAGCCAGATCGACATCAGCCTGGCGCAGTTAGGGTGCACCGATATCGACCGGATCGACGCCGGATACATTATCGATAATCCCTTGTCGGAGAAAAATTAAAACGCCGCTCAATTGCGGTTCGCCCCAGCGTGGCAGGAGTGTGACATGAGTGACTGGAAACACGCCCACCGTTCTTTCTACTATGAAACGGCCGACCCGCCCGCAGACATTGGGCTAATTGCGCATAATACGGCGCTGCTGGTGATCGATATCCAGAATACCTATCTGGAAGTGGACTCCGATCAACTCGAGGCCAAACGCTGGGCGCCATTTCGCGAGCGCATGAACGAGACCGTCATCCCGAACACCGCGCGCCTGATCGCCCACTGCCGCGCGCGCGGTGTCGAGGTGATCTTCGCGCGCATCGCCTGCCTCAAACTCGATGGGCGTGATCGCTCGCTGAGCCAGAAGAAACCCGGATTTAACTATTTGCTGTTGCCCAAGGACCGCGAAGACAGCCAGCTGGTGCCCGAGCTGACACCCGCGGCGGACGACATCGTCGTGATCAAGACCACCGATAGCGCGCTTACCGGAACCAACCTGCGGCTGATATTGCGCAACATGGAAATCAGCGATGTCATCGTCGCCGGAATTTTTACCGACCAGTGCGTCAGTTCGACCGTGCGCAGCCTCGCCGACGAAAGTTTCGGCGTGGTCGTGGTCGAGGATTGCTGTGCCGCGGCGACCGAAGAGTTACACCTGAGCGAGTTGAAATCGATCAATATGATTTACTGTCATGTGGTGCAATCCGAGGATATTCACGACTTCCTGGCTTAGCGGCGGCCGGGCATGAGACGGCAAGACTCACCCGCCGGCGCCAATCCGGCGGTGCGAAGCAATTATTACGAGGCGCCCGCCAGCGATTCGAAAGTGGCGGAAATCTGGTGTTACAGCGATCGTCCGTGTTACTCACCCGGCGATACCATCGCATTTCATGTTTCCACCACCGCGTCCAGCTACAGCCTCGCAATCGCACGCGATGCGCTCGCGCTCGAGGTGGTTTTCGAGCGCAACGGTTTACCGGGGCGACGCCATGACACCCCGCCGGACGCATCGGCCGCCGGTTGCGACTGGCCGGTGAGCTTCGAATATAAAATCCCGCCCGACTGGCCTTCGGGAGGCTACCGCGTCACTTGCCGGATCGGCGGCGGTGACGCGGTGCGCAAGCAGCACTATCTCTTCCTGCTGCGCGCAACCGGCTACGCTCGGCGCGAGCGACTGTTGCTGGTTGCAGCGACCGGCACCTGGTGCGCCTATAACAACTGGGGCGGCTCGAATCATTACGAAGGTATCAGCGGCGTGGACGGGGATCAGTTTTCGCCGCTGTTATCGCTCGAGCGGCTGCTGCCGCGCGGTTTCGTGGTGTTGCCCGAGGATGCGCCGCGCGCGGCGCCCGCCACCGCACCCGACTGCGACGATGCCGCTTCCTACCCGCACATGGAGTGGGCTTATGCCAATGGCTACAGCAAGAAATATGCCTCCGCCGGCTGGGCCTCTTACGAGCGGCACTTCATGCGGTGGGCGGTCGCCGCCGGGTTCGAGGTCGACGTCGTCTCGCAGTTCGATCTACAGCTGCGGCCCGACGTGATTGCCGACTATCCCTGCCTGGTTTTCATCGGCCACGATGAGTACTGGTCCTGGGAAATGCGCGACAGCGTCGACGCCTATGTCGAAAACGGCGGCAAGGTGGCGCGTTTTGCCGGCAATTTCATGTGGCAAACTCGGCTCGAGAACGCCGGCCGCAACCAGCTTTGTTACAAATCGCGCGCCGCCAGCGAGGATCCGTTGCGCGATACCCCGCGGATCACAACCAGTTGGGAATTACCGCAGATAGGCCGCCCGGGCGCACTGACCTTCGGCCTGAACGCGACTCGCGGGGTTTACGCCGGCTGGGGCGGATGCGTCGCCTTCGGTGCCGGCGGTTTCCCGATCTACCGCCCCGAACACTGGGCGTTCGACGGTACCGGGCTCGGCTACGGCGACGTGCTCGGCGCGCGCAGTCGAATATTTGCTTACGAAGTCGACGGTCTCGACTATGTCGTCCACGACGGCCTGCCGTATCCGTCCGGTGCGGAACAGGTGCCCGACGACATCGAAATACTCGCGCTCGGGCTCGCCTCTAATGTCGAGATCGCGCGCGGCGTCGAGCGGGATTCCCTGTTTCTCGGCAGCGCTGACTGTGAACTCCACGCCCAGATTCTCTACGGCGAAATTACGCCGGCAACCGTCGCCTTGGCCGGCCGCGGCTCGGGCATGATCGTTTCCTTCCGCCGGGGTAAGGGCGAAGTCTTCCATGCCGGTAGCGTCGAATGGGTGGCAGGTCTACTGCGCCGGGATCCACAGGTCGAGCAGGTTACCCGCAATGTGTTACAGCGGTTTTTAAAAGGCTGATCGCGGCGCGCGGACCTAAGGCTGGTGTGCCTCGAGTACTTCGGTCAAAACCGCGACGTAATCCCTGATCTCGTCTTCGGAATAGGGACAAAAGCCGAGCAATAAGCCGTTGGTTGCGTCGCTCGCGCCGTAATAGGATGACAGCGGCGCCACCAACAGGCCGCGCGCTTGCGCCAGTGCGGCGATTTCGCGGTCGTCGAAGCCCGGCGCCAGGATTACCGTAACCTGCATGCCAGCCTGGTGATCGCGCAGTACCATGAAGCGCGACATTTTCTGTTGCAACAGCTCCAGCAACAAGCGGCGCCGTTCGGCGTAGATTCGTCGCACGCGCCGGATATGGCGATAGAAATCGCCGCTATCGATGAAGTTTGCCAGCGCCCGCTGGCAGGGCAGCGCGGCCTTGACCCCGAATTTTGCCAGCGTGTCGGCGAATCTCGCGATCAACGGCGGCGGCATGATCAGGTAGCCGAGCCGCAGGCTCACCGAAAACACCTTGGAAAAGGTACCGATGTAAATCGTTCTGCCGCTGGTATCCAGGCTGGCGAGGGCCGGAATCGGGCGGCCGGCATAACGAAATTCGCTGTCGTAGTCATCCTCGATAATCCAGGCGTCGTTGGCGTCGGCCCACTGCTGGTACTCGAGCCTGCGATTCACCGGCATCGCGCCACCGAGCGGAAACTGGTGTGAGGGCGTCAGTATGACCATTTTTGGTGCAGCAGCGTGCTGTGACCCCGATGGGATTTCGGCACCCCCATCGTCGACCGGCAGCCACTCGATGCGCATGCCCTGGTTGGCGGCGATATTGCGCAGCGGCCGGTAACAGGGGTTCTCTAGCCCGATCGCGTCGCCCGGTACTGCCAGGCTACGAATACAGTTTTCCAGCGCGTCTACCGAACCGGCGGTTATCATGACCTGCTCGGGTTGGATATCGAGTCCGCGCCAATCGGCCAGGTAACGCGCGATCGCGCGGCGCAGCGGTAAATCGCCGAACGGGCTTTTGCCCACGATCAGCGCCTCGGGCGTCAGGCGAGCGCTACGGGCCAGGCAGCGGGCCCAGTGGCGATATGGAAACAGGCGGTTGTCCGGGTAACCCGGATGCGACGCCGGCGTCGCGTCGGAAATGCTGGGTCTAATCGATGACGACGGGGCGGCTTCCCCGGCGCCGTCTTGTGGACCGATGTCCACCAACTCGCGCACGTAATAGCCCGCACCGGCACGGCCCTCGATATAACCCTCGGCAACCAGCTGTTCATAGGCGGTTACCACGGTACTGCGCGATATACCCAGATCGCTGGCGAGCCCGCGGGATGAAGGCAGCTGCGAATTTTGCAACAGCGAACCGCTGACGATGCGCTGCCTGATCTGATCGCATAGCTGTACGAACAGCGGATCCTTCGAGTCCCGCTGTAGGGTAAACGCGATGGACGCAAGATTTAGCAAATTGGTATGGAAAAAATGTCAATTATTGGATTTTTTAAGATATCCAAAAAATTGCTATGCTGCAAACCTTATTGCACCGTCTTTAATGTCGATTCATATTTCTATCGGGAGAATGCCAGCCGGTGTCTAGCGATCACATTTCGGAACAACCCTATCCGCGGCCGCTTTCCGGGGCCGCGGTCGATCCCGAGCCGCCGGCATTGATCCCCGCGCGGACGTCGCTCAGGGGGAAATACGTCGAGCTGGAGGCCCAGAATGCGAACCGGCACGCGGCTGATCTATATGCGGCCGGGCATGGGTCGGCGCCGGCGCTTAAAATCTGGGATTACCTAGCCTATGGTCCGTGGGCGTCGGTCGAGGAATACCGCGCGACCATGCGCGCCCAGTCGGCGACCTTCGATACTATTTTCTACGCGATACGTCCGCTCGATGCGGAAAATTTCGAAGGTCAAAGCAGCTACCTCGACATCAATCCGTCGATGGGAGTGATCGAAATCGGCCATATCTGGTTCGGCCCGCGGCTGGCGCGCACCCGCGCCGCCACCGAAGCGCTTTACCTGATGATCCGACATGCGATGGACGACCTCGGCTACCGGCGAATTCATTGGCGCTGTAATGCTCTCAACGAAAAGTCGCGCCAAGCGGCACGCCGGCTCGGATTTCGATTCGAAGGAATTTTTTAAACCATATGATATTCAAAGGCAGGAATCGCGATACCGCCTGGTACTCGATTCTCGAGGACGAGTGGCCCGAGGTACGCGGCATACTCGAAGCCTGGCTCGATGAAGCCAATTTCAATCGGCAAGAGGAAGCGCAGCAATCGCTAAATTCAATGATGTCGGCGCGAAACTCTAGTCCCAGCCAGCGAGGAAGTAGCGATGAATAATCCAGCTCAATCCATTGTCAAACCTTCGGTATGCCCGCTCGATTGCCCCGATACCTGCTCGTTGCAGGTCACGGTTCAAAACGAGGCGATCAGCAAGGTTCGGGGATCGCGGGTGAATCCCTACACCGCGGGTGCGATATGCGACAAGGTGGCGAAGTACTACCCGGATTTTGTGCACGGCGAGCAGCGCTTGCGTACACCGTTAGTGCGTACTGGCGGACCCGGCGACGGGGAATTTAAGCCGATTGGCTGGGATCAGGCACTGACGATGATTGCCGAGCGTACCCGGCGGGTAATCGCCGAGTATGGCCCCCAGGCGGTGCTGCCGTTCAATTACGCGGGCCCGCACGGCCAACTCGCGGTGGGCTCGATGGACCGGCGTTTCTTTCACAAACTCGGCGCCAGCCTGCTCGACCGCGGCCCCCTCTGTGGCGGCGTGCGCGGCGCGGCCTATAACAGCCTGTTCGGCGACGCGCCGGGGATGCCGCCGGAGCAGGCGGTGGACGCCGATCTGATTCTGGTCTGGGGTAATAACGTAACCGTCTCGAACCTGCACCTGGCGCGCGTGATCAAGCAGGCACGCGAGCAGGGTGCACGGCTGATCGTGGTCGATCCGAAACACACCCGGATCGCCGATCAGGCGCATTTGTATCTGCAGATCGAGCCCGGTACCGACGTGGTGCTGGCGCTCGCTATTGCGGCCGAATTCGAACGACGCGGGCAAGTCGACCAGACTTTTGTCGCGACCTGGGTAACGGGTTACGAGGCGTTTATGGCGCAGGCCAGGACTTACTCGCTGCAACAAGCGGCTGAAATCTGCAGATTGCCGCTGGCGGCTATCACCGAGCTGGTCGATTGCTATTGCGCCGCGGACAAGCTAGCGTTGTCGATTGGTAACGGCATTGAACGCGGTCGCAGCGGCGGTTCCGGATTGCGCGCAATCATGTCGCTCTCGGCCCTGTTGGGACAGTTCGGCCGGCGCGGCGCGGGCGTGATCGCCAAACCGGGTTTGGCTTTCCCGACCACCGCGGTGGCGTTACAGCGCAGCGACCTGATACCCGCAGGCACGCGCACGCTGAATATCGTCGATCTCGGTCGGCACCTGCTCTGCGACGATATCGATCCGCCGATTCGGGCTGCCTTTATCTACAATCACAATCCGGTGGCGACCCACCCGGATCAGAATCGCATGATACAAGCGCTGTCACGCGGTGAAATCTTCAAGGTCGGGATCGATGTCGTCATGACCGATAGCATGAAGTTTTGCGACATCGTGCTGCCGGCGGCGTCGCATTTCGAGTTCGACGATATTTATACCGCCTATGGGCATAGTTATCTGCAGCGCGCCGCGCCGGTGATTCCCGCCGTCGGCGAGTCGCTGCCCAATACCGAGATTTTCCGACGTCTGGCGCGGGCCTTCGGTTTTACCGATGCGATGTTCGATCACAGCGATCGACAGCTGATGGATGCGGCCATCGATCCCGACGACGCGCGCTTGCAGGGATTCAGGCCGAGTGAAATCCCGCTCGACCGAGCCTTGTTAATGACCGCCGGCGAGCAACAGGAAGTGATCATGTGTAACACCGTCAGCCCCGGCACCGCGTCCGGCAAGATCGAGCTTTACAGTGAAGATCTCGAATCACGGTTCGGCTACGGCGTGCCGCGTTACGAGCCGGTAACCCGGGCACGACCCTTTTGCCTGATAACGCCATCCTCGTCGAAACGCACCAACGCGACCTTCGGCGGCGCTGCGGCCAGCAGCGTGCACGAAGTCGTCGAAATCAATCCGGCCGATGCCAGTGCCGCCTCGATTGCAGATGAAGCACTGGTAGAAGTCAGTAACGACAAGGGTCGCGTCGTGCTGCGCGCCAAGCTGACCGAGGCGGTTGCGCGCGGCGTTTTGTATTCGCCGAAAGGCACTTGGTTGCGCAGCAGCGAAACCGGCCGGACCGTCAATGCGCTGATCGACGCGGATATGAAAACCGACATAGTCGACGGCGCCTGTTATAACGAAACCTCCGTCGAGTTGCGGGCGCTCTAGACATGGAAAAACTGAGCGTGGCGATGCAGCAGATTATCCGTAATTACAGCGCGGGCGCGGTGGCCACGATCAATGACGATGGCAGCCCCGCGGTGTCGCCGAAAGCGACCTTTGTTATCGTCGACGAGCGCAGTCTCGCCTATG
>Ga0136654_1000272_pt1 | contig 16825 bp, 7 predicted proteins | sample InaspJWI70metaG_FD_94865 | JGI IMG/M metagenome (GOLD analysis project Ga0136654, IMG submission 94865) | Marine gutless worms symbiont microbial communities from Oahu, Hawaii - Inanidrilus sp. 1 OAHU.JWI-70 metaG (version 2) | ecosystem: Host-associated > Annelida > Digestive system >... | reverse complement strand
GTATCGTCCAGCAGGCTGTAAAAACTTCAAAGATCACTTGGAAAGACGTTACCTGGGATATGGACCCCATATCCGAGTACTTTATGCCTGCTGGAGCTTTTTAGAGAACCGAATATATTTATTTGTATTCATCTGGTTAACATGATCGCGTTTGCCGGTCAAGATGAATTTTAGCTGTATCGTAGCTAGATCTCGTTTTCAACGGGCAGCCATCGGGAACAGTTCAATGCCGCTTAGAGATATCAATGCGTTTGAATTTTTTAAACGCTGTGTTATTAAACCCTATCTTCAATGCGTACAGTATCGGCGGCGCCGGAACCACCCTGGTTCACAGAGGCAACCACTATCGAAAGGTAATGCCATGACACAGATCAAATTGTTAAAATCGGCTATCATCGCAATTGCGGTCATTTTTGCTATCGTCATTATCGGGCGGTTATTGCCCGGACCTGCGCCGGCCAGCGCCGCAAAGATTTACAAGTACAAGGTTGTTTCCATCGGAACCGCCAATACGGTGTACGAATATGAAAAGCAGTTAAATGACATGGCTTTTCAAGGTTGGACACTTGACCACATGATACCGGGCCGGGAGTGGGCGGTTTTCAGGAAGTAATCCCTTGTAAATAGCGATTTAAACCTCAATCTTGCCGCCGGGGGCATCCAGGCAGCGACGTGCCCGGCAACGCATAGATGCGCGGGGATCTTCGTTCCATATCTGCATCCGTGGGCTGCCTGCTACCTATCCCCTTGTGGGCCATCTACCGGCCAAAAGCGGGGACCCTTCCAGCTTCATTCATAGAAACCAAATCCATACTCCGTATTCGCTAACCAATACCTTTTTGGCATGGATGATCTTTAGCAAAAGAACGCATTTTTATCGGTGTAAGGGTGGTTATTTAAACCTGTCGGGCCATTTTCTGCTCAAATGGTCCGCATGTTTATTTGATCACTAAAGTTTTTGACGAATGGGCGGATAGTACAAATAATGGCTGATAGTTTGTAACAGATTGAAATTTATGATATACAATGCAATTTAGTGTGTTCATCTAAGTGGCGGGGGACTTTTAGGTACAACCGTTGCTGACTCGGGCTGATCTGGCAATTGCTTTTGACCGATATATATTCATGGAGCTATAAATTGCATAGTATTTCGAAATCCATCCGGCTGCCGACCTTTTTTGTGATTTTAGTGCTTTTTCTAAATGGAGCAGCGGCTTCCATTGCCAGCGATGAGAAAAAGCACCCGCTTATGCCGCTACCCGAAATTCTGGAGGTTGTCACCAAAACCAATCCGGAGATATTGGAGGCGATAGAGCGCTACCACAGTGTCAAGGCGGAGCGCTCCATTGCCACAGCCGGCTATTGGCCCGAAGTGGGAACCGAACTGGCCGCCGGCCCCGAAGTGACCGATGGGGTCCAGACCGGTAACGTCCGCGAGAACCTGACTGCCGCCAGGGCGACGCTGTATGCTCGGCAGAACTTGTGGAGTGGCGGAAGAACCAAGGCCTTCGTCAATGAAACCGATGCCCGCATCCTGGCTGCGGCCTACGAGGTAATGAATGTGGCCAACCGGGTTTTCCTGGAGACGACCGAGGCCTATATCCAGGTGCTGCAAGCCCGCCAGCTGTTGCGTTTTTCGGAGGAAAACGTCCTGACCCAGGAAAAAATACTCGAGCAGGTCAAGGAGAAGACGGCCGCCGGGTTCCAACGTGTTTCGGACTTAAACAACTCGGAAGCGCGCCTGGCGCTGGCCCGGGGCAATTATGTTTCGAAACAGCAGGATTTAAATCAGGCCGTGGTCCAATTTCACCGACAATTCGGCCGCCTGATCAAGCCGGATCAATTTGTGATGCCCAAACCTAAATATCAATTCCCGGCCACCGTCGAGGAAAACGTCGATTTGGCCTTACGACACCATCCGGCCCTGGAGGTTGCCAAGTATAATATCCAGGTGCGCAAATATAGTCACAAGAAAGCCAAAGCCGATTATTGGCCAACCCTGGACTTGGAATTGAAAGCCCAGCATCGGGAGAACTTCAATGGCGACCCGGGGGAGACTGACCAGGCTTCGGCGATGCTCATGTTGAACTACACCTTTTTTGACGGTGGGGTCCGTAAAGGTGAAAAAGGCAGAAGCTACGGGGAGCTAAACAAAGAATACCAGCGTGCCTATGTGGAGCGCCGCAATGTCAACCAAACGGCCCGACTGGCCTGGAACATTTTGCAGGCAGAGGAACACAAGCGCAAATATCTGCAGGATCACGTGGATTTGAGCCTTCAGACCCTGGAAGCGTTTAAGGACGAATATTTTGTCGGGCGCCGGACCCTGCTTGACCTGCTCAATATGGAAAATGAGTACAACTCCGCTAAAAATGCCAATGCCGAGTCCAAATTTTCCCACCTGGTTTCCTACTATCGAATTTCCCAGGCCACCGGTTTGATGCTGCACGAATACGATACCGGGCTGCGGGAGCACATGCAGCTGCCGCCCAAGAAAGTGTACGACCTGAAAGGGTATGAAGAGCTGGATCCGAACCGCGATTTTGATTCGGTCCAGGATGTGACCGATCAGTGCGACAACACCGTGTTGGGGACCCGGACGGAATTCTCCGGATGTGCCCAGGAGAAGGTTTTTACGGTCGGCTATCAGGAACCCAAAGATCTCAGCCCCTATATCCTGCCCGAGGAAGGCACGCCGGAGGAGCTGAACCTGAAGATTGACAAGACCAAGGACGAACAATCCATTCACATGGATATCATTTACTTTGAATCGGACTCAGCGGCCCTCACTGCGGAAACGCGCGAAATGCTGGTGCCGATCGCGGATCAGCTGAAAGCGGCCGAGGATTTTTATATCGAAGTCATCGGTCACACCGATAGTACCGCCAGTGCCGAACACAACCGCAAGCTGTCGCTCGCCCGTGCGTTGAGTGTCTACGATGAACTGATCAATCTGGGGGTCCCGAAGGCCCGCCTGGTTGCTCTCGGCAAGGGCGAGCACGAACCCATCGCATCCAATAATACCGAAGAGGGCAAAAGAAAAAACCGGCGGATAGAGTTTCGGCTCCAGAAGAAACCGGATCTGGAAGATACCCGGGTGGCCAAAGACAAAGCCGCCGCTCAGGAGGTGGTTGAAACGCCGCCCACAGTGCCGGTACCCGGTCCGCAAGATGTGGCCCCAACTCCACAAGAACCCCAGCCACAGCCGATTGCACCTGCTCCGGCTTTAGAAAAGCCGCCGCCGGTTGACATTCCGCCCGAGCTGAACCTGAATATCGACCCGACGAAAAGGGTGCAGTCTGTTCATATGGATATCCTGGCCTTTGCCTCGGATTCGGCCGAGCTTACCGCCCAAACGCGAGCAATGCTGGTGCCGATTGCCGAACAATTGAAGGCGGCGCAAGGCTTGCATATCGAAGTCATTGGGCACACCGACAGTACGGCCAGTGGCATCCACAACCAAAGACTTTCCCAGGCCAGGGCCCGCGCGGTGTATGCCGAGCTGATCAAGCTGGGGATCGATCCCCAGCGCCTGTCCGCATATGGCCGGGGGGAAGATGCTCCGATCGCGTCCAACCTGACGGAGGAGGGCAAACGTAAAAATCGTCGCATTGAGTTCAGATTGCGGAAGAAAACCGGTCACCAGACTGAAACGGTGCCGGGTACCGGGTCCGGGGAATCGAAGCTGGATACGGCCGCGCCTGCGGATACATTGAGTCGATATATCGTGCCTGCCGAGGGAACCCCCGCGGAGCTGAACCTCAAGATCGACCGGACCCGACCGAAACAGTCCATTCATATGGATCTGATTACATTTGCCTCGGATTCGGCCGAGTTGAACCCGGATGCGCGCATCGTTCTCAAACACATCGCCCCGCAACTGAAGGCGGCCGTCGATTTCGAGATTGAGGTGATCGGCCATACCGACAATACCGCCAGTGCGGCGCATAACCAGAAGCTCTCCCAGGCCAGGGCCCGGAGTGTGGCGGACGAGTTGATCCAGCTGGGTGTTGCCGGCGATCGATTGACCGTTACGGGCCGGGGCGAGTATGACCCGATTGCGCCCAACACAACGGAAGAGGGCAAGCGCAAGAATCGCCGGATTGAGTTTAAGTTAACCAGAATGCAACCCGACTAATGGCTGCCATCAAATACATTCTGATCATCCTCCATGTATCCATCCTGGTTGTGGCCGCGGAAACCGCCCTGAGTTTCTTTGTGCCGGAAGAACGCATCGCCACCTTGAACAAGGCTTATGGCGAGCAAGCGGTCAAACGCCTAAACAGCCTGCTGGACATGATGGACACAATGGCGTCATCCCCGGAAGACAAGATTGTGGTAGCTGTGAACCGGTTTTTCAATCAGCTGGAATTCAGTTCCGACATGAAAACCTGGCAGAAGCGGGATTACTGGGCCAGCCGGCTGGAATTCCTTGGCAAAGGACAGGGGGACTGCGAAGATTTTGCCGTTGCCAAGTTTTTGACCATGATGCAGCTGGGTGTACCTGAACAAAAGCTCTTCCTGACGTACGTCAAGGCCGTGGGCTATCCCGAGGCCGCCCACCTCGTCGTGACCTATTATCAGAAACCGGGCGCGGTGCCTTTTGTGCTGGATAATTACAACAAGCGCATTTTACCGGCGACCCAGCGCAACGATCTGATTCCGGTCTACAGTTTTACGGCCAACGACCTTTACCTCCAGAAACAGCAGGGCCTGGGCAAACGCGTTAATCGAGCCACCTTAAAGACCCAGCGCAACCTGCAGGCAATCGATCTTGAAATTCGAAAACGGGGAAAATGAATCTTTTTAAGCAAATACAACTTCTGGTGGCATGCCTGCTGCTGGCCATGTTGGTCACGGTCTTACGGATAAACTTCAACAATGCCAGGGAGTTTACCGCCAACCAGACCTTCAACAACGCCAAGAATGTAGCCAACGTTCTGGCGCTGTCACTGGGACCCCGTATTGCGGATGAGGCATTTATCGCCACCAGCATCAACGCGATGTATGACGGCGGCTATTACCAGTCTATCACTCTTGCCCAGACGGGCGGTGAGGTCGTGTACCAGAAACGCGAGCCCCTGATCATTGAGGGTATCCCCGATCTATTCCTGAAATACATTGACGTGGACATACCCCTGGCAGAGTCCCAGGTCATGGACGGCTGGACCGTATTCGGGACGATACAGGTGGAAGGCCATACCGGCAATGCCTATAAAAAGTTATGGGCAACCTTTAAACAGCTCTGCCTGCTCTTTGCCGTTTTGGGCGGGGCAGCCGTTTCCGTCAGCTACCTGGTGCTCAAACACCTGCTCCGAGCGCTGGCAAACGTACAGCATCAGGCCGAAGCCATCAGCAACAATGAATTTGTGCTGACCCCGGATATCCCGGAAACGCCTGAGCTGAAGAAAGTGGTCCTGGCGATGAATGCCATGGTCGCCAAAGTGCAAACCATCTTCAACCGTCATTTGGAGAATTTAACCCAGTTTCAGGAACTGCGGGACAAGGACGCCGTAACTGGATTGCCCAACCGGGCCTTTTTCGTTAAAGAGCTGGCCCGTCTACTTGCAGCTGACGACCAGGCCGCCCGCGGACATATCGCTATCCTGGGATTATCGGGTATGGAACGATTGAATATTTCCGGCGGGCATCCCGTTATCCATCGACTTTACAGGGCCCTGGCGCGGGTGCTTGAAAAAGAGACCGCGAACCTCGACCAGGCTGTGGTCGCTCGTTTTCCCAGACAGGAGTTTGCCATCCTTTTGCCGAACGCCAACACTGAAACAGCAATGTTGACTGCCGAGGCAGCCGCAAAAGGCTTTCTGCAGGCAATCGGACTGGCGTCGGAAATTACCGATCCAATAAATGTCAACGGGGGGGTGGCCGCATACACAGCAGAGGATGAGTTGTCTAACGTGCTTTCAAAGGTAGACTACGCGTTATCGGTCGCCCGGAGTCAACTGCCGGGAACGGTTGAACGTTTTCAGAATCTTAAGATCAATACCGTTCTGGGTAGGTCCGAATGGAGAGCGCTGCTTGAAAAAGCATTTGTGGACGACCGTTATCTGTTATCGACCCAACCGGTTCTGGGTGGCAGCGGGGAACTGCATCGCGAGGTGTTCATCAGCCTGCTTGATAATCAGGGCGCAGAGCACCGCGCCGGACTTTTCATGCCGGTCATGATGAGTTTGGGATTTTCTATCCGGCTGGATCAATATGTGCTGGAGCGTACGGCTGATTATCTCGCGGCGCATCCAAAGCAGATCCTGGCCGTGAACATTACAACTGAATTCTGTCAGGATCGTCTGGCGCTCCAATGGCTCCGGCAGTTTCTGGTGGCCGCGAAGGGGATTCAGGCAGGTTTGGCATTTGAATTGCATGAGAATACCCTGATCCAGTCCCCGGAAATCTGCCTGGATCTGGCGGGCCTTTTTCATGGCCTGGGATATCAGTTCGGGATCGATCAATTCACCTTGAACGATACCGCCTTGAATTTATTGGATAAGCTGAAACCGGCCTACATCAAGGTCGAGCGTGACTACCTGGAGGTTTTCGACGATCCGGGCAAGACCGACATGGTATTGAACGCCATTTTTACGATTACCGATAGTCTGGACATCAAGCTGATCGCCACGAAAATAGAGAGCGCGATACAGCGCGATGCACTCGCCGCCCGCAATATAACCTATTTCCAGGGGCGCGGCATCGCTGCCATCGCTCCTTTGGGGAATGCACATGAGTGAAACGCTTGCCACAGATCCATTGATGCAGTGCCTGGTGGTGTTGACCAAGCTGAACAACAAGCCGGCCTCGGCTGAAGCTCTGGCCCATGGTCTGCCTTTCGATCCCAGTGACGATAAACAGCGCCTGTTCAGCGTGGACAAGCCCAAAGCGAATTTCTCCCGGGCGGCGGCCAAAGCCGGCTTTAAGTCCCAACTGCAAAAAAGGAAACTGGAGGATATCCCCTCGATTGTGCTGCCGGCAATTCTGGTTCTCAAAAATGACAACGCCTGTGTGCTGCTCGCCATCGATACGGAGGGAGGCGTTGCCCAGGTCATTGCGCCCACGGTAGACAAGAATCCAATGGAAATTGACCTGGTAAAGCTCAGTGAGGAGTATCTGGGGTATGTCTTTTTCTTGAAGCGCGGGTACGAAGGCTTCGGTGAAAACAAGCTGGTAAACGTGGTTGCGAAAAAGGGGCACTGGTTCTTCGGCACACTTATGATGTTCAAAGGCCTTTATAGCCGCGTGCTGCTGGCCACTTTCCTGGTCAATCTGTTCGTGGTGGCGGGACCGCTTTTTACCATGAACGTTTATGACCGCATCATCCCTCACAACGCGATTGACACCCTCTGGGTGTTGGCCATCGGGATTGCGCTCATCTATTTATTCGATCTGTTATTGAAATACATCCGAACCTATTTTTTAGAAAACGTTGCCAAGAAGAGCGATATCATCCTTTCCAGCATGCTGTTCGAACACGCCATCGGCCTGAAGATGAAAGACAAACCGCGTTCGGTGGGTGCCTTCACCAGCACCATTAAAGATTTTGACGGTATCCGTTCATTCTTTGCAGCTAGTGCTATTACCGCGTTCATAGAGATGCCGTTTGCGCTCATCTTCATTACGGTGATCTATTTTATCAACAGTACTATAGTGATCGTGCCCCTGGTCGCACTATTGCTGTTGCTGTTTTTCAGCATTCCCATGAAGTACTCCATCCAGAAGGTCCTGGACAGTACCCATGAAGCCACGGCCCGCCGCAACGGTATCCTGGTCGAAGCCCTGGCAAATCTGGAAACCATCAAAGCCTTCAACGCCAATAGTTCGGTGCAGTGGCACTGGGAAGAAAGTACGGGCGATATAGCCGGCAAGAGCTTGAAATCGAGGATAAAATCTAACTCGCTGACAACTTTGTCTGCTTTTCTGACCCAATTTTGCAGCGTGGCCGTTATCGTCCTGGGTGTTTACCTCATCAAAGCCGGGGAATTGACCATGGGCGGACTGATTGCGGTTAACATTCTGGCTTCCCGCAGTATCGCGCCCATGGCACAGGCCGTTTCTTTGATGATAAATTTCGGTCAGATGAAAAGTGCTCTGCACTCTCTGAATGAATTCATGGATCTCGAAGTAGAACGACCGGAGGAAAAGAAGTTTATCCGCCGGCCCGATTTTCAGGGAGAGATCGAGTTCAAAACGGTTAACTTCAACTATCCGGGCGAAGAGAAAAAGGCGTTAACCAACGTCAATTTTCACTTGCAGCCTGGAGAGCGGGTCGGAATTATTGGCCAGGTCGGCTCAGGTAAATCTACGATCAGTAAGATCCTGTTGGGTCTGTATGAACCCAGTGATGGTTCGGTGTTCATCGACGGATTGGACATTAAACAGATCGATCCGGCGGACCTGCGTCACAATTTCAGTTATGTTCCCCAGGATGTGGTTCTTTTTTCCGGGACTGTGCGGGACAATATCACCCTCAAGTCCCCCCATGCGGATGATGAGGCCATTATTCAGGCTGCCAATGTCGGCGGCGTCAATACGTTCACCGATCGACATCCCATGGGCATGGATCTCCAGGTAGGAGAAAGAGGGTTTAGTCTGTCCGGCGGTCAGCGTCAGTCGGTAGCGGTGGCCATGGGGTTTATCGATCCGAGTCCCATTGTTCTATTGGATGAGCCGACCAATGCCATGGATTTTAACACCGAGTTGAAGGTCATTAAGAACATGAAGCAGGCCACCAAGGGCAAAACAACCATTGTGATCACCCATAAGCCGTCGATTCTCGAAATCGTGGATCGCCTCCTTGTTATGGACAATGGCAACATCGTCATGGACGGACCGAAACAAGAGGTTCTTGCAAAGCTGGGAGGGAAAGCGAAGTGACTCAAGGTAAAGCCCCTAAAAAAGGTTTCCCCGCCAAAGGTTTGGCAAGCCATACCAGGGAAAGATACGGAAAAAACGATATCAAATTCATGGACAGCCTCAGTGCCGCCGTGAATGCTGACAGCCCGGCCCGGTCAAATATCATCCTGTATGTCGTTACCTTGGTGGTGGGCTCTCTGCTGGCGTGGGCCAGCTTTGCTGAAATTGACGAGCGGACCCGGGGGGTTGGCCGCCTGATCCCCTCTCAGCAGATTCAGACCGTACAGAACCTGGAAGGTGGTATCGTAAAAGATATCCTCGTGCGTGAAGGCGAAAACGTCGAGAAAGGGCAGACGCTGGTCGTAATCGACAACACCGGAGCGGGCAGCTCCTTTGCTGAGAGCAAGACGGTCATCAACGAACTAAAAGCCCGGGCTGTTCGGTTGCAGGCCGAGGCGGGTATTGGACCATTTTCAACCGAATCGGGGGGCGATGGCGAGCTTTTCGGGCTGCTGCTGAAAGAAAAAAGACTGTATGAAACCAACCTCAGGCGCAAGCAGAGTGAAATCGGCGTGCTGCAACAGCGCTTAAAACAGCGCCAGATAGAACTTTCCGAATCCCGGCTGGATGCTCAAATCCTGGCGAAGAGTCTGAAAATGATCAATCGGGAAATCAAGCTGACGGAGCCCTTGTATAAAAAGCGGCTTGTGTCTGAGTTGGAGTTTATCCAGTTGAGACAGAAGGCCTTGGATAAGCAGCATGAATTGGGCAGCGCCAAAAAGAACGCTGAGAGTCTGGTATCCCAGATCAGCGAGGCCAAAAATCAGATCAAGGAAGTTGAAGACCGTCTTAGTAGTGAGTCCCAGGAAGAGTACAACAAAGTGATGGCTGAGATCGACCGGTTATCCCAGACCCAGGTGGCCATTGAAGACCGAGTGGCGCGTACCAATGTACGCTCGCCGGTCAATGGCACCGTCAAACAGCTGATGGTAAACACTTTGGGCGGTGTCGTAAAACCGGGCCAGGATATCATGGAGATTGTCCCGTACGAGAAGGTGCTGCTGGTCGAAGCCAAGATCAAACCGCAGGATCGGGCCTTCATTTACCCGGGGCAAAAAGCAATCGTGAAGATAACCGCCTATGACTACACCATTTATGGCGGGCTGGACGGCACGGTTACCCACATCAGTGCCGACACGATCACTGGAGAACGCCAGGAGGAATACTACCTGGTGCATATCAAAACAGAAAAGAATTTTCTGGGAACCGAGCAAACCATGAAGCGGATAATGGTCGGCATGACCGCCCATGCGGAAATTATTACCGGCAAGCGCACCGTTATGCACTATCTGCTCAAACCGATTCTGCGTGCCAAGGCCAATGCTTTGCGGGAGCGATAATGATCTTTATTTGCACCAGGGACACAGCTTTTGCGGAAGCCTGCCGAAGGTTGGCCGGTGGCAGTGAAAAAACCGGCCGGCTGGCTGATATGGGGCAGCTGCCCAATCTGGCCGCCAAAGCTGAAGACCTGTTGATCATAGATCTGAAGACTTTTCAGGAAACTGATCTGCCGGAATTGTCGTGCCCCGCCGTTGCCCTGGTAGAGGTTCCCAACTTCCAGCAGGCCGTGCGGTTGCTGCGCCGCGGAGTGCGCGGTTATGGCAACCGGCACATGCTGCTGGAGAACTTAAAACAGGTGACTACGGCTGTGCGTGGTGGTCAGGTCTGGATGCCGCCAACCATTGTAAGCCAAATGATAAATACTTTTTCGCGGGCCGAATCCGAACCAGATCAGGTGTTACCTCTGGAACAGCTCAGCAAACGTGAGCGCGAGGTTGCCGATCTGGTCGCCCAAGGTTTATCAAACAAGGAGATGGCCGGCAAACTATATATTTCAGTGCGCACAGTAAAGGCCCATCTGACTGCAATTTTCAGTAAAACCGGATGTCAGGACAGGCTGGAATTGGCCGTCAAGATGAAAAACTACCATCCGGCAAAGGTATAAGAATAAGGAAGATTAAACCAGTTTTTAACAATTAGAAGGCCGTGCCGGTTTTAAGCCGGCACGGCCTTTGTGTTGATTACGGTTACACCCGACTACGTTATCTCGGTACCATCATCCGTAAATATCTTCACCTGATTGTCCGGGTCGGCCGCCGTAACGATCTGCACCTGGTCAGTGCCGTTGGCATGGGTAAACAGGCCGCCGCCTTCATAGGTCCAATCACCACCGGCGCCATGCACGTCGAATGTGACTTCATCCCCGGCGCCGCCGTTCACCTCCAGCGTATTATTGCCGTCCGTCATGTCGAGGACATCATCCAGGTTCAGGGAGACCGACTGGGCATCTGAGTCGTTCAGGTCGAGTTTTTCGACATTTGAAATGGTTCCGTCGGCAACGGCACTGAAGTCCAGGACATCATGGGAGATCATCAGCGTATCATCGCCGGCGCCACCGTCTATGCTGGTATCATTCTCGTCCAATACAATGGTGTCGTCCCCTTTGCCGCCTGAGATGGTGTCGACTCCGTCACCGCCATCAAGCGTGTCGGCGCCGTCGCCGCCTTCCAGGGTATCGCTGCCGGCACCCCCGTAAAGGGCATCGTCGCCCTCTTCACCTTCCAGCCGATCATCCCCGGCACCACCGAAGACCTGGTCGTCACCAGTGCCGCCCTTAACGATATCGTCGCCGGTACCTCCATCCACGATGTCGTCTCCGGCATCGCCGTCGAGGTTGTCCTCATCAGCACCGCCGGAGAGGATATCATCATCCGCGCCGCCGCTAAGGTAGTCTTGGCCCGCATCCCCGGACAGGGTGTCGGCGCCTTCTCCGCCGGAGATGGAATCGTGTCCGTCTCCGCCGGACAGGATATCGTCACCGGTATCGCCGATGATGGCATCGTTCTGGGCGCCGCCGGTAATGCTGTCGGCACCGATAGTGCCGGTAATTTCATTGTCAATGGTATAGATGGCCAGTTGGGCGGTATCTGACTGATCGTCATTGTCCGTCAATACATAGTCGACGAGGATCGGGTCCAGGTTGGTGGGCAGGAGCACCGGATCCGGTACTACCGTAAAATCAATCTGGGTGACGCTATAGTCGCCGTCGGCGCCGGTGGCGATTTCCATGCTGTAGACACCGGTAATGCCGCTGAAGGTCTGGCTATTGGCACCGGTCAAGGCTACCGTATCGATAACCGCGCCTAAATCGTCATAGAATATCGCCGAACCGGTACCGCTGTCCCATCCGAATGACATGGTAATCTCTTCGATACCATTGGGGTACAGAACCGGGTCGAAATTAAAGATAATGTTGTCACCCGAGTCAGCACTGTCGCCGTAAGTATCGCCGGTACTGTTGACACCGATACCATTGGCGCCGTTCCAGGTAATGACCGGGCTGCCGTTCGCAGTTGTGATAGCCGATACGCCCTGGTCGGCACTCCCGTCGGTAAAGCTTTCCGAGACGGTTACCGGCGCGGGAATCGCCGTCATATCCGGGGTATAGCTATAGTAACCATTGCTGCGTATGGTAAAGGTGGTGTTGTCATCCGAATCGGTAACGGTGGCATCAAACACCGGATTGCCGTCCAGGTCGAAATCGTAGCTGTAGACCCAGGTGAGGTTGCTGCCGTTGTCACCGCCGGTTTGATCCAGGGTTGGTACACCAGGGGCCGGATCAAAAGCGACGTTTGACAACTGGCTATCCCAGCCACCGCCGGTGTAGACAATATCCACCGAACCAATACCCATGTAAGCTGAAAGATCGACATTTTCTGCTCCACCCGTGGTTGCCGCTTGAACTTCGGTGCCCAAAGTAGCCCCGGTCGTATCATAAATGGTGATAGTGACCTCATCGTTATTGGCGCTTTGGAAATCGTTAATGGTGAGAATCAGGTTTTCAACACCATAGGGTAAATTGACTCCGTCAAAAGAAACGGTCAGAGCGGCACCACCATCCTGATTGTCAAACGTACCATCATCGCGGCCGCCGGTAACCCCGGCCCCGCCGGCATTGAATCCGGCATTTGCGCTAAGGGAGATGTTGGTTGTGGCCCAGCTGGTGAGGTCATTGATGGCCAGATTCTCTGATCCTCCCGCAGGCGCAGGTGGTGTTGTGAGTGTCAGGTCAAGACTGATCGTTTCACCCTTGTAAGTGAATTCGGATACGGCCGCATCATCAACCACCTTGTCGACCCCGCCGCCCTGGGTGGCGAAAGGCGTGTAATCCAGGCCGAAGGACGGGCCGCCATCAGTACCGATAGCAGTAACCACGTTTCCTTCAGCGACCTCACCGGCTACGACCGAGTGCAGGTCATCCCGGGCTTCCGGGGCGTCATCGACAATGTTGATCGTGGCGGTGGCGCCGGCTGTATCACCATCGCCGTCCACGATCGTGAAGTCAAAGTCGAAAGTAGCCGGTGCCAGGCCGTTAGGGGCGCTGATGGTGTAACTGCCGTCGGCGAAATTAAATTTGATGGTGCCGTAGGCAAACCCGTCGTCGGTATCCAGGGTCATAAGGGCCCCGTCTACCTCAACGGTGGCTGCCAGGGCTCCTGGCACGGTGATGGTACTGCCGTCGTAGGTAAAGGTGTAGTCGGTGCCGCCCAAATCGATGGTGATGGAATCCACATAGCCCATGTCGGCGCCGAAGAGGACGTTTTCGATGCTGGCGTCAACATCTACGGTGATGTTGCCGCCGAAGGCTGTCGGTACAGTGCTGAGCAGTTCGGACTGCAGCTTGGAGACATCCTCGACAATCAACGCCGGATCAACCGTCCCGTAACCGGCCCCCAGCGAATCGATATTGTGGATATAGTTCAGATCAGACAGGTCCGCGGGCAGACTCGAACCGATGCCTACCGCATAGGATTCTATGGAGTTCGCATTGACGTATTCAATATAGCCGCTGCCGATGGCCGACGTCCCGGCGTTGGGTTCCCCGTCCGAGATGAAGTAGGAGATGTTCTGGACATCGTCGGCCGGATTTTGGGCCGCCAGGTCGGCGGCCATTTGGGTCATGATTTCATCGGTGGCGTCCACATAATTGGTACCACCGCCCGGTGTTACACTCAGCAGATCCGTCTCGAAATTTTCAAAGGTTGTATACGTCCCTACAAATGTTGCCGCAGTGTTAAAGGTTATCAGGGTCACCGTGACCTGAGATGACTGCTTGAAGAATTCCTGGGCGAGTGCGCTCAAGGCCTCTTTAGCTATATCCATGCGGGAAGCTTCACCGGCTCCCGGAGGATTGCTGCCGGTCACGGCGCCCCAGCTCATGGAACCGGAGTCATCCAGGGTCAGCATCAGGTTGAAAACCTGTTCCTCGGATTCCGGGACATCGATTTCAAGATCACGCGCAATGGGCTCGTCATCTTCAACCGTTATTGTCAGCGTGTCTGAAAGCGGGCCGCCGCTATCAAAGTTGTAGGTAAAGGTTTCCGCGACATCATTGCCGCTGCCGTCGGCCGTGGTCAACTCATAAACATAATCACCAGCACTATAGCCCGGGGTCGCGTTGTCGGCGTAAACAGTCAGGGTCCCGATGGCAGTGTTGATGGTGATCACACCGCCGGTCGGGGTGTAATTTGAGGCCCCGAAATCGACGCTGTCGATGGAATTGCCGGCCGAGGCATCATTGGCGAACAGGTTGCCGCTAACGATAGATGAACCGCCATCAGCACCGGTGCCGTCGGTGAGCGCGCTTTCATAAACCGTACCTGTATCCGGATCGGTGTCGCCCACGTTGATCGTGGTCGTACCGACTGTGGTCTGGTCGCCATCGAACACGCTGTAGGTGAACTGCTCCGTACCGTCGGCGCTGCCGGCATCAAACTGCAGACCGGCCAGTTCGGCTCGTGTCAGGGTGTCCCCAACATTGACCACGGTGCCGTCGGCCAGGGTGACCGTCCCCAGCGTGGGCGGCAATCCGGTGACCGTAATGACCAGATCAGCGTCATCGGTATCCGGGTCGGTCGGCATGGTGATGTTGAGACCATTGTCCAGCGAATCGGCGGCGACATATGCATTGTTGTCGAAAACCTCAGGCGCATCGTTGACCGGCAGGATGTTCAGGCTGCCCGTGTCGCTACTGAATAGATTATTATAGGTTTCATCGTAGGCTTCAACCGTGATGTTACGCGTAGACGCACTCGGGTTGTCCGAGGTGTTTTCGTAGGTCAACGAATCCAGCACCGTCTCGTATTCGTTGATGTCGGCCCCATTGGTCAGGGTCAGTTCCCAGGTAGAGCCAGTTACAGATACACTGGCATTCACGCTAGTCCCCGCGGTCAGATAATCCAGAACATCCTGTGAACCGATGTAGCCGTCAATTTTCACCACGACCTTGGAGAGCGTAGTGGAGTCCACATCGCTCATGGTGACGCCGGTCAGGATGCTGGCGGCCGCATCATTCTCGGTGTAGGCCGTGTCCGGTACCGCCGATACCGATGGCGGGTTGATGACGGCATTGGAGACCTCGACGGTAACCGTGGCGGTGTCGGTTTCGCCGTCGTCGTCGATGACCGTGTAAGTAAACGTATCCGTTCCCGTAAAGCCGCCGGCCGGCGTGTAGGTAAAGGTGCCGTCGCCGTTGTAGGTTACGGTACCGCCGTTGACAGATGTTCCGTCATGCGTGGAGTAGACAGCGTTGTCTACCAGCGTGTCGTTGGCCAGGACATCGCCAGTCACCAATGTCGTATCCGGGGTGGTGATAAAGGCATCGTCGACGACAACCGGCGGTCCGCTGTCGACCCCGATGCTGCCGATCCCCTGGACGCCGTCGGCCGTCAGGTGAGCGCCGGCCTGGAAATTCACCGTCTGGTTGAAGTTGGCAAGATCAACCGTAAAGGCTTCATCGCCCTCGAAGATATCCGCATCACTATTGATGGTGACTGTGATGGTAGTTGACGTATTGCCGGCGGTAATCGTACCGGTCGTCGTGCCAATACCCACATAGTCGGAGCCGGCCAGGGCGCTGACATCCACCGTCTGGTAATCAAAGGTGAGATCGCTGCCCAGCGTCTGGTCGATAGATACCGTAAAGGTGAGGGTGGTGGTCCCACTGTCCGGCTCCTGGACGGCAACGTCATCAATGCTGACAGTGGGTACCGTAACGATATTTACCGTGCTGACTGCCGTGTTGCTGTCGTTCGTGCCGTCATTGACGGACACATTGATCGTGCGACTTGCTCCCACGGAGTCACCCACGTTGTCGAATTGGATGGCCCGGATCGCCTGCTGATAATCTGCAAGAGTTGCGGTGCCGTTCAGGGTGATTGTACCCGTAGCAGCATCGTAGGCCCCGGCTGTAATCCCGGCCGGTAATGAACCTACAATCAGCAGGTCGTCGGTTTCAACGTCGGTAATGGTGATCGTCGCACTCTGAATGGAAGTGCTGTCAACATCACTTATGGCAAGGCCGCTATCGGCGATCGCAACGCCGCCGCCACCTTCGGTGAAGGTGGTGGCATATCCGGTTCCGGCAGCGGAGGAATCATCCGCATCAAGGTCGAGTGCCGGGGGATTCACATTTACACTGTAAGTTTCCGTGTCGCTGGCTGTGGTAATATTGCCGGCTGCATCGGTGACAGTTACGCTCGCATCTATCGTCAAGTCGGCATCCGCAGTTAGATCCGTACCGGCTACATTGATACTGAAGCTGCCTCCGCTTACAACTCCCACATAGTCCGTACCATTTACGGTCAGGGTAACGGTGTCTCCGTCTGCCGCATCACCGCCTACTGTGCCGGTAATGGCGACATTGGTACCTTCTTCAATAGCATCGATAACGTCGTCAGCCGTGATGGCGGCATCCAAAGTTATAGCTGCTGCTGGTGGTGTGGTATCGACCGTATGGGTACTGGTGGTGGTCGCGGTAAACGGGTTGCCCGCGGCATCGGCGCCGGCGACGGTGGCATCGAAACTGGTATCGGCGGCCAGGTCACTGCCGGCCACACTGATG
>Ga0136654_1000269_pt1 | contig 16907 bp, 14 predicted proteins | sample InaspJWI70metaG_FD_94865 | JGI IMG/M metagenome (GOLD analysis project Ga0136654, IMG submission 94865) | Marine gutless worms symbiont microbial communities from Oahu, Hawaii - Inanidrilus sp. 1 OAHU.JWI-70 metaG (version 2) | ecosystem: Host-associated > Annelida > Digestive system >... | reverse complement strand
TAACGGTCTGCCCGTGCATATTGATCGAAATGCCCACGAGGCGGATGGTATTGTCATTATCAATCGTATCAAACCGCATGTCGCATTTCGTGGATCCTTTGAAAGCGGAATAATGAAAATGATAGCCATCGGCCTTGGAAAGCAGAAAGGCGCAGATATATGCCATGAGCTCGGTTTCGGTCGTATGGCGGAAAATATTCCCGCCTTCGCACGCGTCACCATTGAAAAGGAAAATATCCTTTTCGCGATTGGCCTGTTAGAAAATGCCTACCATGAAACCTGTCGAATTTCTGTGCTGCGCAAAAAAGAAATTGAGATTGAAGAGCCGAAACTGCAAGAAGAGGCAAAGCAACTGTCGCCCAAACTGCATTTTAATGAAATTGATGTAGTTATCATTGATGAGATCGGCAAAGATATTAGCGGCACCGGTTTTGACACCAACGTTGTCGGCCGATATCATACGCCCTATTGCGCCGGCGGTCCGGATGTCACCCGTCTGGTAATATTAAATGTTACGGATAAATCGCACGGCAACGCCAATGGCTTGGGGATTGCAGATTTTACCACCCGCCGGGTCTTTGATAAATTTTCATTTGAAAACACTTATCCCAATTCCCTGACCTCTACGGTTCCTCTGAGCGTAAAAATTCCGATGGTGCTTGACTCCGATATTCTGGCTGTCCAGGCGGCGATTAAAACCAGCAACATACTCGATAAACAAAAGATAAGGCTGGTGCGTATCAAGAACACCAACGAACTGGGCAAGATTGAAGTATCTGAATGCCTGCTGGAAAAAGTCAGGCAGAACCCCTACCTGAGCATAGAATCCGATCCATACGAATTGACATTCGACGATAAGGGAAACCTTGTCTGATAAGGTCTAATGAATCGACACCTTGAAATCCTGAAAACATCACGGAAGGTAATTATCGGGGTTTGATGCAATTTTGATAATAAGATTAAAAAAACCAGCGTACAAAAATAAATGATGTCAGTAAATAAACTTCCCCGCGGCAAGCTACTGGGTATTCATTAAGGATACATTCTATCCTAACGCAGTCCCGCTAAACTGAAGCGGGACGGAGAATTAAACTCGGCAGATTTCGCTATCTCCACCGCACAATCATCGTAAGCTGTGTAATCTGCGAAATCTGCGGATTAAAACGATTCACAGGAGGAAAGTTAAATGATCGATCAACGGATTAAGGGCGTTATTCCCCCCATGATTACGCCGTTCAAAGAAAATGGAGATGTAGACTATGACAAACACATCGCGAATATGGAACATTGGAACGAAGACCGCCTGAGCGGATATCTGGTGCTGGGATCAAACAGTGAGGCTGCATATCTGAATGAGGAAGAAAAAATAAAGTTGATTGAACTCACCGTAAAGCACGCCAAAAAAGACAGGCTCATTCTGGCGGGTACCGGAATGGAATCGGCAAGGGAAACCATAACCTTTACCAACAAGGCTGCTGATCTGGGAGCACAGGGTGCGCTGATTCTGACCCCATCCTATTACCATGCCAAAATGAATGATGATGCGCAGATCAACTTTTTTACACACGTTGCCGACAATGTGAATATACCGGTTTTGATCTACAATGTCCCGGCCTTTACCCATATCAACCTATCAGCGCATACCGTCGGCACGTTAAGCCGGCATCCCAAAATTATTGGAATGAAAGACAGTACGGGAAACGTCCCCCAGCTGGTTAATTTTCTAAATGTCATAGCAGATCCTTTCAATCTGATGGTGGGGACGGCTTCTGCCTGGTTCCCGGCCTTAGGACTTGGAATAACGGGCGGTATATTCGCACTTTCCAATTGTGCACCAAACGAATGCACACTTGTGCAAACGGCGTATGACGAAGGTGACTATGATAAAGCCAGAGAAACCTATATCCGCATATTTCCGGTCAATGCAGCGGTAACAGCCACTTATGGTGTTGCCGGCCTGAAATATGCAAGCAATCTGCTTGGATACCAGGGTGGATTTGTCCGTAATCCTCTGCTGCCGTTGAAGAAAGAAGATAAAGAAAAAATACAGGCGATTTTACAGACGGCCGATCTCATCTGAACTAAGTGGTCTACTTCTTATATTCAATAACGTATTTCTTTAATAGAATCTACGGAAGATAAACTTAAAAGTGACTAAAGTTGAAAGTTTTAGTGAATCCCGCCGCGGCGGGATTAAGGATTGCGCTTTCTGCGCAGTCAATTATAAAAAAAGATCACTGTAATCCGCCGCAAATTTCGGTATCGTTTCACTCCACCTTCTTGTATAAAATCGACAGAATTCCAAAACTTTAGTCACTTTAGCTCACTTTAGTCACTTCTAATTTATCAGTTGAAAGTAAAATATCATAGTATTTAAGAATGTATGTATTAAGTATCTTTGCAGATCAATCGTCACGCCACCGTACAACGAACACCCAGAGTGCTGTCCCCGCATAATCGGGTCACACGATATCATCCAGTCCTGCTTTTTGCAGCCCCTTGATGATCATATCGATCAAGTTATCAACCTTTACGTAACTGCTGATCAACCGTCGTCCCCGCGTAGCAAAATCTGGCTCCAGCTTAAGCATTTGGTCGATTGCAGCCTTTGCTTCGTTCCGTCTTCCCAGTTGTCCCAGAGCGGCAGCTCGCATCATCGGGTCCAGGTACAATTCAGGAAAGTTGAATTTCAGTGCTTCAGCGAAGGCATTTTCATACTCACCGCGGCGATAGTAGTCCATGTAAGTAGCAAGATGGAACCAGCTTGGATGGTACGGATTGAGTTTCATGCCTTTTCTTAACAAGGCAAGTCCGCGGTCCCATTCTCCAAAAAGCCCCATATGCCATCCGGCAACACCTACCACGTATGGAGCGTTGGGATTGAGAGCTATGGTTTGTTCAACATGTTTCAGGAACAGTTCCTTATCGCCTCGGTGAAAATATACAAGCGTGAGGGCATCCTGAACAAACTGATTTTCCGGATCTAATGCTACTCCCTTTTGGGCAAATGTCAGAGCTTTTTCCAAAGACGCTTCAATTTCAGAAAATCCCAGCGCGTGGTTATCGGCATGTAAATGGCCAAGCATGGCCCAGGCAAGCCCATATTCCGGGTCTATTTCGATAGCCCGCTCAAGCGCTTTAAGGGCGTTTTCGAATGCCTGCGGGGTTAATATTGATTCGTAATTGTAGAAGCGGAGGATGGCATCATAAGCCATCAGATCTGCAGGCGCCTTCTTGCGGGATTCTCCAGACAGTCTCCGTGTTATCAAACCATAATGGTCGGCAATTGCGCCGACAGCCCTTTGTGCAATCTCTTCCTGTACGGCAATCAGTTCGGCAGCTGTCTGATCACGTTTATAGCTCTCTCCCCAGATCTGCTCACCGGTGGTCGTATCTATCAATCGGATGGTGGCTTTCACGGTTTTCGAATCCTTACGAACGCTTCCCGCTAAGAGAAACCGCACGCCAAGGTCTCGGCTGACTTCCTTTGGATCAACCTTCTGATCCTTAAACCGCATGGTTGACTGTGAAGCAATGACTTGAAAATCCTGAAAACGCGCGAGCTCAGCGGTCAATTCTTCCGTCAGTCCATCGGTGAAGTAGTCCTGCTCCTTATCGCCGGCCAAATTTATCAGCGGCATTACAGCAATAGATGGTCCATTCGGCAGTTCGCTGTTTTCGCTTCCTATGGTCGAAATTTTAGCACTTGACGACGACATCTGAACCACACGGAAGGAGGGTATGTAACCCCCTTTCGGAATCTCTATGCACACAGGATCATTGCTTCCAACCTTTAAATAATAATGCTCCAGAACCCGACGCAGTCTTCCCGCCTCCACACGAACGATTGGATCGACCTGAGGATCAAAATTTTCTTTCCTTCCATACACCGCCACCGCAATTGTATAACCCTTGAGCTGTGATGCCCTGTCGGCCAGAGTCTCGTCAACAATAAATTTGAGGAATTCCCGCTGCTTATAGGATCCCTTAAATTCGGGGCTATGGAGAATACGCTCCAACTGGGCCTTGATGGCTTCAGGATCAGGTTTATGGTCAGCTGTCATAAGCTTCCGGCTTTCGCGAATCGGCACAAAGCTGTAAAAAATGAATTAGTTGCTACATGTACGTAACAGTAACGTACCTTCTCAAATCTATAAAACAGTCATATACAACTGTCAATTAATCGAAGGTTCGGAGAGTTTTTGACCCTGTGCCGTCGGTATTTTTTTCTAAGTCATTTGGCAGCATGGCATATTTAGCCCTCCGCATTCCACCTTCGGTGGCTGCGGTCTCCCCCATGGTCAAATTGCAGAGACCTAAAGACTTACGACAGTGGATCAAAAACATTCCAATCCTTAAATAACCTATATCTCGTCACTCCAACAACTGAAATTATCCAATTCAAAACACCGACCTGTTGGATGAGCTATGAAGGACAAAGCATATCATATTCGAGATCGATTTCCAGACAAAAAGAATAGCATAGATCTTCTCATGGCGAAAGATACCGAGTTCCTCGCCTTGTGTGCGGACTACGATGTTTGCGTTGATGCAGTACGGTACTGGGCCGAGTCCAAAGAACCTGAAGCCAAAACCAGGGTCAATGAGTACCTTGCCCTTATTCGGGAACTCGAAGATGAGATAAATCAGGCTTTAATTAGGATGAAGCAATAGCAATTGGATTATCGATTTAAACAGAAACGAGGATTCCAAGGAGTTCTGCCATGCTTAAGATTCCTAGACTTTTTCGGTTTTCAGCAAGTATCACATGCATCATGTTTTTGATTGTAGCAGCGTCCATAGCAACGGCTCAAGAAAAAGGCGACGACCTGCGGGCCAAGGTGCAAAACCCCATCAGCTCGCTGATCAGTTTGCCGTTCAAATTCACATTCGATTACGGCGCCCCAAATGGGGAGGCCTCTTTTTTGAACATTCAACCGGTTTATCCAGTAACCGTTGGTGACTGGAACCTGGTCAGTCGGGCGATCATCCCACTTATCGACAGTCCCGGCGAAACCCGGTTGCCGGACATACCCAATCCTGTTCCCGGAGATGGTGCCACCGGACTTGGGGATATCAACTATTCGCTCTTTTTCTCACCGGTCAAATATGACAAATGGATCTGGGGCGCCGGCGGGTCTATCACCTTTCCTACAGCCACTGATGACCAGCTCGGCAGTGATAAATGGAGTGCCGGACCGACGGCAGTAGCGCTATCCCAACCGAAGTGGGGATCGATGGGTATGCTCCTCAGACACCTCTGGTCATTTGCGGGTGAAGACGCTCGCGCGGATGTCAATCAGTCTCTGATCGAACCGTTTCTCAACTACAATCTCCCCAAGGGTTGGTACTTGATCACCGACTTGATTATTACCGCCAACTGGGAGGCACCGTCCGGCCAGCGCTGGACCGTACCGCTTGGTGGCGGTGTTGGCAAGCTGTTCAAGATCGGCAGCCAGGCCATGAACGCAAGAGTGGAGGCGTACTACAACATTGAAAAACCGGATGCCGCGCCGGATTGGCAGTGGGGATTTACGATCCAATTCCTATTCCCAAAATAAAATCGCTGCGCGATTTTATATAACGCGGCTTCGCCGCTTATTGAACCAACCAAACATATTTTGCCGGCTATATACGAAAATAACAGGTGGAAAAATTTAAGACAGATTTTGATATCGATAAGTTTTAGATGGGAAAGAATAAGATAAAAGAATTTTCGAATAGAAAATCCAAAAATCTCAGTTTATTCAATGTTTTTTCTATCAATGAAAGGAGAGAACTATCCATGAAAAAAACCATTCTCAATATCATTGTATTCTTTGCCGGTTTGGCGCTTTTATTTGGGCTTGCCCACGCACAGACCGAACTAAGCCCTATGAAAAAAGATATCCCGGAAGCCCAGAAGATCTATTCACCCTATGTCGAGCGAACGGCTACTGACCGAAACTTCGCCGAAGGGCTTTATTGGGGCGACACACATTTGCACACGCGCTATTCCACTGACTCGGGTATGGTTGGCAACAAACTCAGCCCTGATGAAGCTTATAGATTCGCTAAGGGCGAGGAGGTGATTTCCAGCACCGGGCAACGCGCCCGGCTAATTCGACCATTGGATTTTCTGGTCATTTCTGATCATGCCGAAAATCTCGGGCTCGCCCCGATGATCGCCGAATCAAACCCGGATTTACTAAAGACTGAGTACGGGAAAAAGTGGCACGACATGGTCAAAGCCGGGGAAGGCTATGAAGCCTTTCGCGAGTGGGGTAGTTCAATTTTTGAAAATGATCGTATTAACAGCAAGAAAATGCAGCGAACAGTATGGGATCGCCAGATTAAAGCCGCCGAACAGCACAACGATCCCGGACGTTTCACAGCGCTGATCGGATTCGAGTGGACCTCACTCAACACCGCTGAGACGCCGAGCAACCTTCACCGAGTGGTAATATTCAAAGATGGCGCCAGAAAAGTCAGCCAGGTACTGCCTTATTCAGCCTTTGATTCTCAGGATCCTGAAGATCTCTGGAAATACATGGCCAACTACGAAGATAAGACCGGCGGAAGTCTGCTTGCCATCCCTCACAACGGCAACCTCAGCAATGGTCTTATGTTCGCTGTTGAGAGACTAAACGGAAAACCGATCGACAGGCAATATGCCGAAACTCGCATGCGTTGGGAGCCGCTTTACGAAGTCACACAGATCAAAGGCGATGGCGAGGCGCACCCTTATCTGTCTCCCGAAGACGAGTGGGCTGATTACGGTACCTGGGACAAGGGCGATATAGCGGGAATGAAACCGAAACAAGACGATATGCTGCAATACGAATATGCTCGATCCGCACTCCAGATCGGCCTTCAGCAGGAACAAAAAATTGGCGCCAATCCGTTCAAATTCGGCATGATCGGAAGCACGGACGCCCATACTGGACTGGCCTCGACGCGGGAGGAAAATTATTGGGGTAAATTTGCCGGAACGGAACCGGCCGCCGACCGATACAAACATTACGTTATCAAAGCATTTTCGGGTGATGAGAGCCTTTCCACCTTCGCCTGGGAAGAAGTATCATCCGGGCTTGCCGCCGTCTGGGCGCGGGAGAATACACGCGAGGCGATTTTCGAGGCCATGCAAAAAAAGGAAACCTATGCGACCACCGGCACCCGCATCACGGTGCGTTTTTTTGGCGGTTGGGACTATGGCCAAGATGATGTCTACAGGCCCGATGCCGTCGCAATTGGCTATCGGAGGGGGGTTCCAATGGGCGGCGATTTGCCGAAAACTAAATCTGGAAAGAAAGCCCCTGTATTCATGGTTGGTGCGCTCAAGGACCCATGGTCCGGGAATCTCGACCGGATCCAGATCGTTAAAGGCTGGGTTGACGAAAATGGTAAACGCCAGGAGCGTATCTTCGATGTGGCTGTTTCGGATGGTCGCGATATCGATGTCGACGGTCGCTGCATGACACCGGTCGGTAATACCGTCGACGAGGTCAATGCGACTTATTTGAACACTATCGGCGATGCCGAACTGCGCGCGGTCTGGAGGGATCCGGACTTTAACCCGGCTCATCGCGCCGTTTATTATGCGCGAGTTCTTGAGATACCCACCCCAACTTGGCAGGCATATGATGCCCAATTCTATGACGTCAAGATGCCTGAGGAGGTTCCTCTCAGTCATCAAGAGCGGGCTTATACGTCGCCGATCTGGTACACACCATAGTGCGGGGTACCATATTAGATGAAAAAAAGATGATCTGGATATCTAAATTTAATAGAGTCCTTGAATTGAAAAAATTTCAAGCACCAAATGTCAAAAACCTAATATATCTAAACTCCAATCTATAGGAATTAACATTTTCAACAGAAGGGATATCCTATGAGAGTAACACGAAAAACCTTATCAAATAAAATGTTGTGGTTAACCATCGTGACAGCCGCCTTATTGTTCATGGCATTACCCGGCACTGTTCTAGCCGACTATGCCGGAGCAGTAAAAGCTGATGAGGAAAGCGTCAAGCAGGGGATCAAAAAACCAAGCTATTCACCTTATGCCGGTCGCGGTTTCCCGACCCGGGTCTACTGGGGCGACACCCATGTGCACACCGACAACTCATTGGATGCGCGGGGCTTCGGTGTGACGCTCGGGCCGGAGGAGGCGTTCCGCTTCGCCCGCGGTGAAGAGGTCACGACCAGCAACGGTATGCGCTTCATGCTCTCACGCCCACTTGACTGGCTCGTTGTGTCGGATCACTCCGACGGTATGGGCGCGATGAAGGAAATCATCGCCGGCAATCCCAACCTGCTGAAGGATCCGCAGGTCCGCAAGTGGCACAAGGCCTTTCGTGAAGGTGGCGACACCGCTTTTCAGGCCACAATGGATGTAATTAACGCCTTCAGCCAGGGTAAGATTCCCGCTGTTGTTCTAGACCGGACCTTCCAGCAGACGGTATGGGACGACTATATCGAGATCGCCGAGCGATTCAATGAGCCGGGGCGGTTCACGGCTATTATTGGTTACGAATGGACTTCGACCGAGAACGGAAACAACCTTCACCGCAACGTCCTCTACCGCGACGGCGGCGAACGTGCCCGCAGGATGGTTCCATACACGACCGCCGAGAGTTTCAATCCCGAGGACCTCTGGAAATGGATGCGCCGCTACGAAGAAGCGACCGGCGGTCAGTTGCTTGCCCTCGCCCACAACGGCAACATGTCAAACGGGATCATGTTCCCGGTGGAGAGGAATCCGGCCACCGGCAAACCGCTGACCGGCGACTATGCAAAGGAACGTGCCCGCTGGGAACCGCTCTACGAAGTGACCCAGATAAAGGGCGATGGTGAGACACATCCATTGCTCTCGACAGACGATGAATTTGCCGACTACGAAACCCTGGCACTCGGTAATCTGAACCTCACGGTGCCAAAAGAGGACAGCATGCTGCAGTATGAATATGCTCGCGAAGCCCTTAAGAATGGGCTCAAGCTGGGGACGAAACTCGGCACCAATCCTTACAAATTTGGTATGGTCGGCTCCAGCGACACCCACACCGCGCTGGCCGCTGTTGAGGAAGACAACTACATCGGCAAGCATGCCGGTACAGAGCCGTCGCCCGAACGTTGGAACCACCCCATGGCGAAATTCGAGGGCCGCCAGTACGAGGGCTATGCCATGGCTTCCTCGGGCTATGCGGGCATCTGGGCCACCGCGAACACGCGCAAAGCCCTTTTCGACGCGATGAAGCGCAAAGAGGTTTACGCGACTACCGGCCCCCGCATATTGGTGCGCTTTTGGGGCGGCTGGGACTTTGTTGAAGCGGATGCCAAAAGTCGTCTACCCGCTGCGGTCGGCTACGCGAAAGGTGTGCCCATGGGAGGCGATCTCACCAAGGGTTCGGACGGAAAGTCGCCAACATTTCTGGTTGCAGCACTAAAAGACCCCTATGGAGGCAACCTCGACCGGATTCAAATCATCAAAGGCTGGCTCGACAAAAATGGGAATACCCATGAAAAAGTCTTCAACGTGGTCTGGGGCGACAGGCATCGCCGTAAGCTGGACAACAAAGGCAAGCTCCCCCCTGTAGGCAACACTGTGGACGGGAAGAACGCAACCTGGACCAACACCATTGGCGATCCTGAGTTGATTGCCGTTTGGAAGGATCCGAATTTCGACCCCTCGCTCAAAGCGTTTTACTATGTCCGTGTCATCGAGATACCGACACCGCGTTGGACCGCCTATGATGCCAAGCGCTTCAATGTGACGGTGTCGAAAGAAGTGCCGATGACCACGCAGGAGCGCGCCTACACAAGGCCAATATGGTACACACCGTGAGGCGCCTGCCCTGAGCCTGTCGAAGGGCCGATCTGGTATTCACCCTGAGCGTATCGAAGGGTATACGCCTTAACACTCCAGGGTGAAGGAAAAATGATCTGATATGCTGAACGTGGTGTCGTTGCGACGTCGCGTGAGAATTATCATTAAAATAGGAGGACATTATGAAAAAAGGACTGACAACACTGTTCACCTTCGTTTGTGCAGTTGTCATGTTGGCGGCAGTCCCTTCGGCGCATTCGACTGGCTCAGGGCAGGCAAAACCCAACATCCTGGTGATCATGTCCGACGATGTGGGCATCACCAATATCAGCGCTTACAGCCGCGGTTTGGTGGGGTATCAAACGCCCAATATCGATCGCATTGCAAACGAAGGGATGATCTTTACGGACTACTACGCTGAGCAGAGCTGCACTGCGGGACGCTCGGCCTTTATCACCGGACAGCATCCCGTGCGCACCGGCTTGACCAAGGTCGGATTCCCTGGATCCGCCATCGGTATTCAGAAGGAAGATCCTACCCTAGCGGAACTGCTCAAGAACCATGGCTATGCCAACGGCCAGTTCGGTAAAAACCATCTGGGGGACCGCAATGAGTACTTGCCAACAGTGCACGGATTCGACGAATTTTACGGCAACCTCTATCATTTAAACGCCGAGGAGGAGCCGGAGAACCCCGACTATCCCAAGGATCCCGGATTCCGGAAACGGTTGGGCCCACGCGGTGTGCTGGATTGTAAAGCGACGGATATTGACGATCCGACTGTGGATCCGCGCTTTGGCAAAGTGGGCAAACAAATCATCAAAGATACCGGTCCCCTGACCAAAAAACGGATGGAAACAGCTGACGAAGAGTTCCTGGACCGCACGATGAAGTTCATCAAAAAAAACACCGAGGCTCAGAAGCCGTGGTTCGCCTGGCTGGCTACATCCCGCATGCATTTTTATACCCACCTGAAAGCAGGAAGCGAAGGCGTAACCGGGCTGGGCATTTATGCCGACGGTATGGTGGAACACGACGGCCACGTAGGTCAAATTCTCGATCTGCTGGAGCAGCTTAAAATTTCTGACAATACCATCGTTGTATACACCGTGGATAATGGACCTCACTACAACGAGTGGCCGGACGGCGGTATTTCTCCTTTCCGCGGTGAGAAAAATACCAACTGGGAGGGCGGTTACCGGGTGCCCTGTCTGGTACGCTGGCCGGGGAAAATTCCGGCCGGCAAAGTTACCAACGAGATTATGTCCATGCAGGACTGGGTCCCGACCCTGATGGCGGCTGTCGGTGAACCGGATGTCAAAGAGAAGCTGATGAAAGGCCACAACGCCGCCGGTAAATCATTCAAGGTACACCTGGATGGTCACAATTTCTTGCCTTACCTCATGGGAGAAGAGAAAGCATCTCCGCGCAAAGAATTTTTCTACTTCAGTGATGACGGCCTTTTGGTCGGTGTTCGTCACAAGCAGTGGAAACTGGTTTTTGCAGAGCAACGCGCCAGGACCTTCCGCGTCTGGTCCGAACCGTTTGTGCAGCTGCGCATCCCGAAGCTTTTCAATCTGCGCAGCGATCCCTTTGAACGTGCCGATACCGATTCGAACAATTATGACCGCTGGTGGATTGAACGCAGCGCTTTTTCGGTGACCGCCGTCCAAGAGATAGTGGCCGGCTTTATTGGTACGTTCAAGGATTTTCCGCCGCGCCAGAAACCGGCAAAGTTCAACGTGGATGACGTCATGGCCACAATGTACAAAACGGGTGCCCATTGATCAGGTATAACCCCTAAATAAGCGAAAGATGCGACCACTGAATTTGAGGAATACATCGCACAACGGGCAGAGAGTTTAGAGCATTCGGTTAACCATTTTCTAAAAAGAAGGGGGCAATGATGAAAAAGTGCAATTGGATGATTTGTAGACTGGATGTATGCATAATTCTGTTCGGAACCGCATTTGCTGCAGAGAAAAACAAATCGGATCTGCCCTGGGAAAAAGCCTAACTTAATCTCGGCTGGTTTTTTGCAGACACGAACTCTGGCTTCCGGCTTGGTGAGAGTAATCTCGGCACCGGTATCAGCCTCGATATGGAGGAATTTCTTGGCCTCGATTCAAGCACTTCAGCCTTTCGAATCGACGGCGGCTGGCGGTTCTCCAAAAACAAGCGCCACAAGCTGGAGTTCGGCTGGTTCACGTTCAACCGCGATTCGAGTGGTACGATCAGTGAGGTGATTACTATTCCTCCAGAGCTGGGCAGTGGAACCATCACGGGGGATGTAAAATCCAAGTTCAAATTTGATATCATCAAACTCAAGTATGAATACTCATTCATTCTCGATGATCGTTTGGATTTAAACCTGGGGGTGGGTTTATTCGTCATGTCCATTGAAATTGGCGTTCAGGCATTCGTGATCGCTTAATCGGCGAGCAGAAGATTGCGCTCGAGGAACTTTTGACGGAGGAGCAGCGGATAACCGGTCTGGTCACAGAAGTCCGCAAGTCGATTAAGGGGGGGAATAATTTACTGCTGACGGCCAATGCGCTCATCGATAAATTCGACGTCGGCCAAACTACCGCTAAACCAGAGAATTCGAAGCCATTTGACATCAAAGATTACCAGGACACGATTGCAGAAGTGACCTCACTGGTCGAATCAACCAACCGACTCATTACCGAGGTTGGTTTGGAAGACCTGTTGCCGCAGCTTATTAAGGCCATTGATCAAGTAGGCAATGAAGGCGAGGAGATTATCGACCACTCCTTCCGACAGGCTGTTTTGTTGATTCTTATCGCAATGGGAGCTTATATCATCGGAAGGCTGATTTACAATTTTTTGAATAAGAAGCTGATTGAATCACGGGCTTAGTAAAGATCAACTGGCGAAGGATTTAATATGCAAATCAGGTAATTCCCCACAGGGCAACCAACTTGAGAAACGATGAAATCTCAATCCAGACGCGCTCGGTCATGGCTATGATGGAATTTATGGCCAGGGGTGTCGAAGTACCTCTTGAGCACCTCAAAGAGGGATAGGTAATCGACTACGGGCTGCAGGACGGTGAAAGTGAAGTGGCGAAGGGACTGATTCCTTTTAAAATGCGTTCAAGTAAGAACCCTCCGCAAAATGTGTTTGCCGCTGTACGTCACCAGGACCACTGGTACTATATTGATCATGCCGATATCACCAGCAAGAGGGCCTTAAGCCTCATTATTGTCCTATTCCGAATCAAGTTACTTTTACCTGGAAATGTCATAAGAACCTCCTTATTTTGTAAAGGCTCAAACGGAACGTATTTATGACAACCGCTATAACTCGTACGGATGAAGATTAGTCGAGAGGAAATTTATCAATGGTGACTGAAATACAAAAGCTAGCAGAGAAATCCAAGCCCGGATGGCGGTTGAAACTGGGGCTCATCATATTTATCGTCGGGTTTACAAGTCCGCTGCTGATTCCCCTGGTAACGGCTTCTGATCTGCCGATCCAGTGGAAAGCGATCATTTCCGGGGCACTGGCGGTGGGCATTCCCGAAGTGTTCAGCATAGCGGCCATTGCCATCATGGGTAAATCCGGCTTTAATTACATCAAAGTGCGCTTTTTCGGTTTTATCAAAAAACACGGTCCACCGGATGTTGTCAGCCGCACCCGGTACCGTATCGGCCTGATATTGTTTGGGCTGCCCCTGCTGTTCGCCTGGCTGGCACCATACATAACGCAGCTGTTCCCTGGTTATAACGTACAACCGTTATTGGTCAACATTGTCGGTGACCTGATGTTTATATCCAGTCTGTTCGTGCTGGGCGGTGATTTCTGGGACAAAGTGAGATCGCTGTTCATCCATGAGGCCCGGGCCCAGATCCCAGCGTAAGCGTATGATAGTGTCGGGGTAACCTGAAAGAATTTGTGCAAATTATGCTTGACTCAAAATTGCCTCACGCAAAGCCGCAAAGGCGTTAAAATTTCATGATCTTTCTTAGCGTCTTTGCGTGAGAATCTAACAATTTCGCCATAATCCAGTGATTACAAGGCTGTTTCCGAAAGAATAACTTATCCTTAGCGATAGTGACTATTGACTTGTACGCCATTCCGAGTCAAAATTAAGATACGCCAGTCAGGTGCACACGATCGATGAATCGCTTCGACCTGATTGGATATCAACCGATTGAAACTGAGATAACCGGATGTAGAAAGGAGACGCATGTATGAAAAAAGCCATAATTAATGCCGTGGCGGTCTTGATGATTCTTGGAATTTCAATCTCAGTTCAGGCCCAGGAAGTCTATCCACTCGGATATGGAAACATCGCCTTCAAGCTGGACTATTTCAGTCTGGACGATAAAGTCTTTCAAGGCGCAAGCAAGAACAGTGGACTTAGCTTGGGATTTGAAATCTACGGGCAAATAGTTTCCGGATTGTATGTCGGCTATGAGCTGGCCTTGGCGACCCAAACCGCTGATTTTTCGAACACTGCCAAAGTCGAAACCACTTATGTCCCAATGGAGCTGAATCTGAAGTACATATTTGGATTCGGTCGGAGTTTTCGCTGGCACATCGGCGGTGGGCTTTCGTATAATTATGGCGAACATAAAGTAAAGTCGACCGGCATCCCGCCTCCGACGAAAGCCAGTGATTGGATGGGCGGCGGACAAATTTTCACGAACTTCAGCTGGATTATCAGAAATACCTTCATCGGTTTCGACATGAAATATCAGGTGACCGGAGATTTCGAGAAAACTAATTTTACTTTCGACAATTACAGGATCGGTGGCCATATTGGATGGATGTTCTAGCCCAGATATTCCATGAAAATGAACGCCCCGAACTCGTAAAATATCCGGTATATATCTTTTATTCAGCGAGGAGTTAAAAAGACGACCATTTTACTTCCGGGACAAACTCTGAAACACCGGTCCAGAGTAGAGATGCTTCTGAACAAATTCGAAACTTTAGGCGATGCAGAAGGCAAACGAAACAGAATCTCAGGCAAAACATGATAGAGGTGCAAGGCAGCTGCTTCGCCTGGAGCGCATAATCGATGTGGTTTATGCCATCGTTATATGGCGCATATTCATGCTGATTCCCAAACCTGATCAGGCAAACTGGGCTTGGAATGCCATCGGCCCTTTCCTATTTGACAACATTCTGACTTTTATACTGGCCTTTATTGCCGTTGCGATCACGATCATCTACTGGATTCAAAACAATGTGCTGCTCGGAAATCTGGAACGAACCGACGGTCGACACACGGCGCTGTCGATTCTGCAGCTCTTCTTTCTCCTATTGTTCCTTCTGTCCATCCGGCTTGGCATTGATCTGGGCGGTTCGGCCGGCACACGGGTATTAGAAAGTATCACAGCAGCCCTTGTGGGAATCTCATCGACCTGGGCCTGGGCCTATGCCAGGAAGAATCGCCGCCTGATCAGCGATGATCTATCGGATGTCGAAGCCCGGCGCATGCTGGACCGCACCATGGCCGAACCTGCTGCAGCGATAATTACGATACCGTGTGCTTTTATCGGACCATGGGCCTGGGAATTGGCCTGGCTTTCCTTAATACCAATTACTCAGTTTTTGAAGCGCCGACGACGAGAGCAGGACTGAGAGCTCGAAACGAATAATTCATAAGATCGCAAATGGCACCTCGCAAAGCTTCCTTTTTAGGAGGATTGAAAATTATGAATACAATATTATCCGGGCGGCTTTTCAGTCTGCTCATACTGGCGCCTTTGTTTATGCATTTGCTGTTGTTACCTGCAGAGGCCGTCAATCAGGGTTCCGAAGGACTGCCCGCTTCTTTGCAGCGATCAGATGAGTCCTGGACAGGTGATCTTAAAGAAATCCTCAAAAAGCGTCGCTTTATCCGGGTTCTGGTCAGCTATAACGCCACGAACTTCTTCATCGACCGCGGTCGTCCCAGGGGGCTGGAGTATGAATTGCTGGAGCATTACGAGAAGTTTCTGAATCAACAGCAGCCCAAAGGTTCACTCAAAGTAAAGCTGATATACCGGGCTCTGCCTTTTGATCGCTTGCTGCCGGCGCTGCTGGAAGGCCGGGGAGATATCGCGGCCGCGGGCTTGACAATCACACCGCAGCGCAGTCAAAAAGTGGCTTTCACCCAGCCGTATATCAGGAACATAAACGAAATCGCTGTTACCGCCCAAAAGGTAAAGGATTTAAAAACCGCTCAGGGGCTGTCGGGCCGCAGCGTTATCGTTGTGGCCGGCAGCAGTTATGTTCAGCATTTGGAGCGTTTGAACAAAGATCTAGCCCTGAAGGGTGCTGCACCGGCCAAAATCAAATCCGCGGATAAAAACCTGGAAGCCGAAGACATTCTCCAGATGGTCAATGCCGGCATTTACAGGTTAACCGTGGTTGACGAGCATGTAGCCGACCTTTGGTCGAAAGTGCTCAACAAACTTGTTGTGCGCAAAGACATCGTGATTAACCGCGGTGGGAACATTGCCTGGGCCGTGCGCAAGAACAATCCCCAGCTTTTGGCGAGCTTGAACAAATTTATCCGCAGCCATCGCCAGGGGACGCTCATCGGTAACATTCTGTTGAAGCGTTATTTCGATAATACCCGCTGGGTAAGGAATCCGCTGAAAGAATCAGAAGTGAATAAACTCAATAACCTGCGAAGCACTTTTCAAAAGCATGCCCGGCAGTATGGATTTGACTGGTTGAAAATTGCCGCCCTGGCCTACCAGGAGTCCGGCCTGGATCAGAACGCCAGAAGCTCCAGGGGGGCTGTCGGCATTATGCAAATCCTGCCCAGCACGGCAGCCGGAGCACAAGTGGGGATTGCGGACATAACCAAAGTGGACAACAACATCCACGCCGGTGTCAAATACATGGCCTTTTTGCGCGATCGATATTTCAGTGATCCGAAAATCAAACCTGTCGAACGGGTCGCCTTTACCATGGCGGCTTATAACGCCGGGCCATCAAGAATTATTCAACTGCGTCAAAGAGCTGCCAAAGAGGGCCTTGACCCCAACCGCTGGTTTCATAACGTGGAGTACGTCTCACGCCGGGTCGTCGGCAGAGAGACCGACCAGTACGTAGCCAATATTCACATGTATTACAT
>Ga0136654_1000267_pt1 | contig 16968 bp, 16 predicted proteins | sample InaspJWI70metaG_FD_94865 | JGI IMG/M metagenome (GOLD analysis project Ga0136654, IMG submission 94865) | Marine gutless worms symbiont microbial communities from Oahu, Hawaii - Inanidrilus sp. 1 OAHU.JWI-70 metaG (version 2) | ecosystem: Host-associated > Annelida > Digestive system >... | reverse complement strand
GAATTGTCAGCCACCGTTAGTCTTGTCTCTGCCTGAATCATTGTTCTAATTTCCTTCTGGGATCAAACAGCTTTCTCAACAATTTTGATTATCCGCCACCTTTTGGTCTTGCTGAGAGGCTTGGACTCGGAAATCAAAACTTTGTCTCCGATCCGGCAGGTATCCTCGGCATCATGCGCTGCAAATTTGGAACGCCTTCGGATATATTTGTGGTAAGCCCGATGCTTTACCAGCCGCTCAACCTGGACGACGGCCGTCTTATCCATTTTGTTGCTGATGACGGTACCGATCACTTGTCTTTTTATTCCGCGTGTTTTCATAATAGCTAATATTATTCACCCGTTTTATGGTTATCCGTTTCCGGCTCCGACTGCGCCGCTCTCATTACCGTTGCCAACCGAGCGATATCTCGCTTTGTCATTTTAAGTTTCTGAGGATTTTCGAGCTGACCGGTTTCATGTTGAAAGCGAAGATTGAACAGCTCTTCTCTCAGTTCGTTGAGCTTGCGCTGCTGCTCTTCCATGCTCAGCTCTCTAATTTCATCCGCTTTCATTATTCAATACCTCTTTCGATAAATTTGGTTTTAACCGCAAGTTTATGAGCAGCGAGCCGAAATGCCTCTTGGGCTACTTCCCGGGTAACACCTTCCATCTCGTACAAAATTCTACCGGGCCTTATCACGGCAATCCAGCCTTCCGGTGCACCTTTTCCTTTTCCCATCCGAACTTCGGCCGGTTTCTTGGTGAACGGTTTGTCCGGAAAAATACGAATCCAGATTCGCGCACCCCTTTTCACGTGTCGGGTCATGGCAATACGAGCGGCTTCAATCTGCCGTGAGGTGATGCTGCCGCATCCGACGGCCTGCAACCCATATTCTCCAAAATTTAAATTAGAACCCCGCCGAGACTGGCCCCTCATTCTACCTTTTTGCTGTTTGCGATATTTTACTTTTTTAGGACTCAGCATACCGGTTTACTCCTATTTGGGCCGCCGACAAGCTTGCGACCTTTAGTGTTACCATGTGGTTTATCCGCGCGCTCGGTTGATTAACGTGTATCTGCAGTGATAATATCGGCTGTATATGCGCAGCGCCGGTTTTAATGGTTTTCGATTGCTACCGCGTCTTTTTTCAAAATTTCGCCTTTGAATATGAATACTTTTACGCCGATTATTCCATAAGTGGTGCGGGCTTCGATAAAACCGTAGTCAATATCAGCCCGCAGGGTATGCAGCGGAACACGCCCTTCTCGGTACCATTCCGTGCGGGCCATTTCTGCGCCTCCCAGTCGTCCGGCACAAATAATTTTTATTCCCATAGCTCCGAAACGCATCGCAGAAGAAACACCGCGCTTCATGGCGCGGCGAAATGCAACCCGTCGTTCTATCTGCAGCGCAACATTCTCCGCTACCAGCTGCGCATCGAGCTCCGGCTTGCGAACTTCCTGAATATCTATCATGACCTCGTGGGCCACTATCTTTTCGATATCTTTCTTGAGCAGTGAAATTTCGGCACCCTTCTTGCCGATGACAATCCCTGGCCGGGAGGTATAAATTCGAAGCCGAATCCGTTTGGACGATCTTTCGATCTCAATTCTCGAAACGCCGGCATGATAAAGCTTCTTTTTTATGAAGCGCCTTATTTTATAGTCTTCCAGAATATAATCGGCATAGTTTTTGTCTGCATACCAGCGCGATTCCCAGGTCTTGACGATTCCTAATCTCATTCCAATCGGATTTACTTTCTGGCCCAAACCATCCCTCCTTCTTTATTGAACCGACTCTTCAGATAATATGACGGTGATATGACTGGTTCTTTTCAATATACGCGTTCCCCGCCCGCGAGCTCTCGCCCTGAATCGCTTCAGTGACGGACCCTGATCGGCGATAATGTTGCGGACTACCAGCAGATCGACATCGATATCCGGATTCTGGTCCGCATTGGCAACGGCACTGCGCACAACCTTTTCAACCAAGCCGGCAGCTTTCAGCGGCATAAATTTGAGGGTATCCAGAGCAGATTCAACCGGTTTGCCCTTCACGGCATCCACCAGTTTGCGCACTTTCTGCGGGGATATGCGGACATATTTTGAAACGGCTCGAACCTCCATGGCGAATCACTTCCTGTAGTATTCTATTAATGACTATTTTTACCAGAATTCCTATGCTACTATTTCAATCTTGATCTCTTATCACCGGCATGGCCGTAAAAAGTTCGGGTGGGGGAAAACTCTCCCAGCTTATGCCCGACCATGTTTTCAGTAACAAAAACCGGTACGAATTTCTTGCCGTTATGAACGGCCAGCGTAATACCAACCATTTCGGGAATGATGGTCGAGCGCCTTGACCAGGTTTTAATTACGCGGTTGCTGCGGCTGGCCTGAGCCTGGTCGACTTTTTGCATTAATTGCGGATCGACATACGGACCCTTTTTAAGCGAACGTGGCATGTTCTCTCCTGCTCTGATTAATACTGTGTAATCGAGTTTACGATAAGAAAAATCTGGATACTTGCGCTGACGCGATCATCCGGCAGCGGCTGCAACCTAACGTTTTGTGCGCCGCTTGACGATCAGCCGGTCACTGAGTTTTCGCTTTTTCCGGGTTTTATACCCCTTCGTCGGCCACCCCCACGGACTGCACGGGTGACGCCCGCCGGAGGACCGCCCTTCCCCACCGCCCATCGGATGGTCGACCGGATTCATGGCAACACCACGAACTTTGGGCCTTCGCCCAAGCCAGCGCTTACGGCCGGCTTTTCCCAGCGCCAGGTTTTCATGCTCGACGTGTCCGAGCTGCCCGATCGTGGCGTTGCAGTTCAACAGCACCATCCGCACTTCGTTTGAAGGCAGTTTGATCAAGGCATAGCGATCTTCTTTGGCCATCAGTTGAGCGAACGTTCCGGCGCTTCTGACAATCTGCCCGCCCTTTCCGGTACGCAGCTCGATATTGTGGATGTGAGTACCCAGCGGTATATTGCGCAGCGGAAGTGAATTTCCGGGTTTGATATCTGCCTCGGGTCCGGCCTCGACCGTATCGCCGACACTCAGGCGCAGCGGCGCCAATATATATCTTTTCTCCCCGTCGACATAATGCAGCAGGGCGATGCGTGCACTGCGGTTCGGGTCGTATTCGATGGATGCAACCTTGGCCGGAATACCGATTTTATCGCGTTTAAAATCGATGACCCGATAGTGCCGTTTACTCCCGCCCCCACGATGTCTGCAGGTTATGCGTCCTTTGTTGTTTCGCCCGCCGGATTTCTTGACAACCCTCAGCAGGCTTTTTTCAGGCGCGGTTTTGGTTATTTCATCAAAGGATGCATATGCCTGAAAACGCCGTCCTGGCGACGTCGGTTTTACTTTCTTTCTAGCCATTCTAAACTCCTGTAGTGGGGGGTTGAGCCGGTTGAGCCCGTATATTGAATTACGGGCACAACCGGCTAAACGGGCTTAACCGGCTCAACCGATCCCGACCTAGACTCCTTCAAAAAAATCAATGCGTTCGCCGGGCCGCAGGGTCACAATCGCCTTCTTCCAGTCACGGCGCTTGCCGACAATCCGGCCTCTCTGTTTGACTTTGCCTTTCACCTGCATCGTGCGGACGGTGGCAACCCTGACGTTGAAGATGCGTTCTATCGCGCGCCTGATTTCAATCCGGTTGGCTTTGCGATCCACCTCGAACGTCAGCTGGTTGGCCATTTCTTTCTGAATGCTTGTTTTTTCAGTAATCAGGGGCCGCTTGATAATATCGTATTGACTCATGCGCCCAGCCTCCCTTCGATGTCGTTGATTACCGGCTCCAGCAGGACCAGGCTATGATATTTTAGAATGTCGTAGACATTCAAACCTTCGCTTCTGAGCACCTTTATGTTGGGTACATTTCTGGATGAACGCTCCAGTTTTTCATCCTTTTTATTCGTCACGATCAACGCATTGTCGATATTGAGCGCATCAATGATTTCAATAAAAGCTTTGGTCTTTATCTCTTCGAGCTCCAACTGGTCGAGGACCACAAGACTGTTTTCCTTCAATTTACTGCTCAGAGCCATTTTCAGCGCCTGCTTCCTGACTTTTTTCGGTACCCGATACGCATAGGATTTCGGTGCCGGTCCAAATGCCACACCGCCGCCGCGCAGCAAAGGCGATTTGATGTCTCCCCGTCTTGCACGTCCGGTTCCCTTTTGCCGGAATAATTTGCGTCCGCTGCCCGTGATATCGCTGCGCCGCTTAACCGCGGCGGTTCCCGAGCGCCGGCCTGCCAGCTGCATGGTGACCACATCATGCAGCACACTGGCTTTGGCCGGAACATTAAATAGCTCCTCGGACAGCTCCCGCTGCGATACCTTTTCCCCTTTGGTGTTTAATACGTCTACAACTGCCATAATATTCTCGATATACCGCTTGTATTTGTTATATTGGTTGTATTGGTTGTATTGGTTGTCTCACCGTCATTGCAGGTGGTGGTAACCCGCATCCCCCGCAACCCGTCGCACCAATTGAACCAATCAAACTATTTAAACTTATCGAACCAATTAAACCAATTAAACCAGTCAAACAAATTTAACTATTTTTCTTAACAAACTTGAGCTTATTCACCATCACCAGCCCGGACTTGTGACCCGGTACGGCCCCTTTGAGCAGCACCAGATTCTGTTCGGGCCTGATATCGACGATCTTCAGGTTGTAGACCGTTTGACGCTCATGGCCGTATTGCCCCGGCATTTTTTTGCCCTTGATAACCTTCGAAGGCCATGCGCTGCAACCGATTGAACCCGGTCTTCTGACACTTTTGCTGCCATGGGTCATCGGTCCTCTATGAAATCCGTGCCGTTTGATAACGCCGGCAAATCCCCGCCCTTTGGTGGTGCCGACCACATCGACCCGTTCACCGATATCGAAAATGTCCAGCGTAACGGTCTGGCCGAGAGTATAGGCCTGCGGATCGTCAACCGCAAATTCACGCAAGTTGGCGAATGTCTGTCCCCCGCTTTTTTTCAGATGCCCCTGGATGGGTTTGGTGACATGCTTGGTTTTTTTCTCCCCAAAGCCCAACTGAAGTGCATTGTATCCGTCTGTGTCCGCCGTTTTTATCTGGGTGACGACACACGGTCCGAGTTCAACAACCGTTACCGGAATATACCCGCCTTCGGGTGTAAACAACCCGGTCATCCCCAATTTTTTCCCTATCAGTCCTTTGCACATAGCTTCTACCATTCTCTAGCAGCAGCGAACAATCGCCTGCTGTCTCCAGTTGTTACCGACAATGATTTGACAGCTGGGCTGATCCACCAGAATGCGATTCGAAGACAGCCCACATCTCGGCTTTTCATCCCGGATACTTATTTACAGCTTAATCTCAACATCCACACCCGGAGACAGGTCCAGCTGCATCAATGCATCCACTGTTTGCTGGGTAGGCTCCAGTATATCCACCAACCGTTTGTGAGTCCGCATTTCGAATTGCTCCCGCGACTTTTTGTCGACGTGAGGGGATCTCAAAACGCAGTATTTATTTATTCGCGTCGGCAGGGGGATTGGCCCGACGACTTTTGCTCCGGTTTTATTGGCCGTGTCAACGATGTCTGTAACGGACTGATCCAGAAGCTTATGATCATAAGCTTTGAGCCTGATTCTGATTTTCGTGTTGGTTATCATAGAAATAATCTTCCGTTCTATTCAATGATGTCGCTGACAACGCCGGCACCGACAGTTCGGCCGCCCTCGCGAATCGCAAATCGCAGCTCTTTCTCCATCGCAATCGGTGTGATCAGTTCTGCCTCAATGGTTACATTGTCTCCGGGCATCACCATCTCCACACCCTCGGGCAGATTCAATACACCGGTGACATCCGTTGTTCGAAAATAAAACTGCGGACGATAGCCGTTGAAAAACGGGGTGTGACGGCCGCCTTCTTCCTTGCTCAATATATACACCTCGGCCTTGAACTTGGTGTGCGGCGTGATCGTGCCCGGTATCGCCACTACCTGACCGCGCTCGACCTCATCGCGCTTGGTGCCGCGCAGCAGCACACCGATGTTGTCTCCGGCTCGTCCCTCGTCCAGCAGCTTGCGGAACATCTCCACTCCCGTGCACACCGTCTTGAACGTCGGACGGATACCCACGATCTCCACATCGTCTCCCACGCGAACGATCCCGCGCTCCACTCGACCGGTCACCACCGTGCCGCGACCCGATATGCTGAACACATCCTCGATCGGCATCAAAAACGGCTTGTCCACATCGCGCTCGGGCTCGGGTATGAACGCATCGATCGCATCCATCAACTCAAAAACGCACTTGGCATCCTCGCTGCCCGGATCATCTGCCTCCAGCGCCTTGAGCGCACTGCCGCGCACGATCGGCGTGTCGTCGCCCGGAAACTCATACTTGTCCAGCAGCTCCCGCAGCTCCAGCTCCACCAGCTCCACCAGCTCCTCATCGTCGACCATGTCGGTCTTGTTTAAAAATACCACTATCCGGGGGACCCCCACCTGCCGCGCCAGCAATATGTGCTCCCGGGTCTGGGGCATCGGACCGTCATCGGCTCCCACCACCAATATGGCGCCGTCCATCTGCGCCGCTCCCGTGATCATGTTCTTGATATAGTCCGCATGACCCGGACAGTCCACATGTGCATAATGACGGTTGTCGGTCTCATACTCAACATGCGCCGTCGCAATCGTTATCCCGCGCTCTTTCTCCTCCGGTGCCTTGTCGATCTGGTCAAACGGTACAAACTCCGCCATCCCTTTCAGACCCATGTGTTTGGTGATCGCCGCCGTCAACGTCGTCTTGCCGTGATCGATATGCCCGATCGTGCCTACATTCACGTGCGGCTTCGTTCGCTCAAACTTCTGCTTCGCCATCGTTTTGTCCTCCCCCTTTTAAGCGCATCGGCCGCAGGGCACCCGGCGATGTGGCTGCAGTTTTCGTATTCCAACAACCAGCATGCCTTTTGCCCCGGGCACCATGCCTAGTGGTCTACCAGCGAAAATGGGCAAAGGCTTTATTGGCCTCGGCCATCTTGTGTGTATCTTCTCTCTTCTTTGCAGCAGCGCCCCTGCTGTTTGAGGCATCCAAAAGCTCGCCGGCCAATTTATTGGCCATGCCTTTCTCAGGCCTTTTGCGCGCAAAATCAATGATCCACCGGATTCCAAGAGCCGTTCGCCTGGAGGGGCGTATCTCAGTTGGAACCTGGTATGTAGAACCGCCGACGCGCCGCGATTTTACCTCGATTATCGGCTTGATATTCTCCACCGCCTGTTCAAACACTTTCAGAGGCTGCTGTTTGGTCTTTTCTTCGATGATACCAAAGGCGTCGTATAGTATCTTTTCAGCGACACTCTTTTTACCATCCCGCATGATCTTGCGAATAAACTTGGCAACCAGTTCGTTGCTGTACTTGGAATCCGGTATGACTTTTCGTACAGGAACTTCTCTTCTTCTTGGCATATGCTACACCGCTTTTTTAATTAGGTTATCACCAACGAGAGCCGTTGTTAAGGTGTCGATTCGCACCATCGCAGGCGCAATCCTGCCCGGGTGCCGGCATTACTTCGGTTTCTTGGCGCCGTATTTCGAGCGACCCTGTTTTCTATCCTCCACACCGAGGGTATCCAGGGTCCCCCGCACGATATGGTATCTTACACCGGGCAAGTCCTTGACGCGTCCACCGCGCACGAGAACAACCGAGTGCTCTTGCAAATTATGTCCGATGCCGGGTATATAAGCGGTAACCTCAATACCGGTGGTCAACCTTACCCTTGCAACCTTGCGCAGGGCTGAATTCGGTTTTTTGGGCGTGGAAGTATATACCCGTGTGCAAACCCCTCTTTTTTGAGGTGCTCCTTTCAGCGCCGGGGTGTTGGTTTTCTTCTTTACTCGTTTTCTACCTTTTCGGACTAGCTGGTTGATCGTCGGCATATTTTCCTCTTGTTTCTCAATTATAGTGACCGCGAAACCTGTGATGGTAAAAACGCGATATGTATACACTCACTTGAACAATGTCAAGCAATTTATATGGATTTATCTAAAACAATATTGTCGCCGCCAAGACATGAAGTTTAATGCTAAACATTAATTTTTTATGTATAGGCGCCATTGCGGCTATTCTTTCCGAATTAACCGGATTGGTTTAATATACACCTTTGCTTCTTTGTGTCTCGGTGGCATGAATATTTTGCCACAAATGGCAAAGAAACAACTATCAAGAGCCTATAACGCTCTTATTCTCACCGCTTTAGGTCAGGCTTCTTCCACCAGCTCGACATCCGCTCCGTGGTAAGCAGCCAAACCGGTCCCGGCCGGAATTAGGCGTCCCATGATCACGTTTTCTTTCAGGCCTCTTAAATAATCTACCGATCCGCCAATTGCGGCGTCTGTCAGGACTTTGGTCGTCTCCTGAAATGAGGCGGCCGAAATAAAGCTGTCGGTACTCAGGGATGCTTTGGTAATTCCAAGAATCAACGGTTCGGCAACCGCCGGTTTGCCGCCCTTTTCAATAATGGCGCGATTGGCTTCTTCAAAACGCCCTTTGTCCACTTGCTCTTCAGCGATAAAATCGGTATCACCGACTTCCGTGATCTTCACCCGCCGCATCATTTGGCGAACGATGACCTCGATGTGTTTGTCATTGATGCGCACCCCCTGCAAACGATAGACTTCCTGGACTTCGTCCACCAGATAGCGCGCCAGAGAGACCTCGCCTTTGATATTCAGGATATCCTGGGGTATGGCCGAGCCGCCGATAAGGGCTTCACCGGCCCTGACATAGTCGCCTTCAATGACATTGATGTGTTTTCCGCGCGGAATCAGGTAATCCTTTGTATCGCCGACATCCACGGGTGTTACCGTAACCTTCTGCTTGCCCTTTTTGGTAGCCTTGGCGATGGAAATATACCCGTCAATTTCGCTCAGAATTGCGATCTCTTTCGGTTTTCTAACTTCAAAAAGTTCAGCCACCCGCGGCAAACCACCGGTAATATCTTTGGTCTTGGTCGTGGCCCGAGGCAGTTTGGCTATGATATCACCGGCTTTTGCCGAATCCCCTTCTTCGACCAGCAAAATGGCATCAATGGGAAGCATGTATCTTGCCGCGGCTGATGACCCCGGCAGCTTGGCGGTTTTGCCTTCCATATCCTTGATCGAAATACGCGGACGTTCTTCGGCACTCTTGGATTCGATAATCGTGTGGCTGGATTTGCCGGTAACAGGATCCACTTTTTCCTGCATGGTTTTGCCCGGAACGATATCCCCGAACTTGACCTTCCCATCGATCTCGGTCAGTATCGGTGTCGTAAATGGATCCCAGTAGGCCAATAAATCGCCGGCCTTGATCTGGTCACCGTCTGTCACTGTAAGGTGGGCGCCGTAAATGACCGGGAAACTCTCCAATTCGCGTCCCTTTTCGTTCACGATTGTAAATTTGCCGCCCCGGCGGTTCATAACGACATTCTGACCCTCGGAATTTTGGGCCACATTCAGATCAATGAAATTTATCTTGCCGTCCACTCTGGCGCGGATATCGGCTTGCTCGACCCTTCGGCTGGCTGTACCGCCGATATGAAATGTGCGCATGGTAAGCTGGGTGCCCGGTTCACCAATCGACTGCGCAGCCAGAATGCCGATCGCCTGCCCGATTTCAACCATACGGCCGTGGGCCAGATCGCGGCCATAGCACCTGGCACACACACCAAGCGGGGCTTTGCAGGTCAGAACCGACCGAATTTTCATGGTGGATATACCGGCATCCTCTACCCGTCTGACAACCTCTTCGTCAACATCTTCACCACCGGCGACGATAACTTCTTCTGTAAAGGGGTCAATCAGATCTTCGGCGGCAACCCGGCCCAGGATACGATCGCCGAGCCGCTGGATGACCTCACCGCCTTCTATGAGCGGTTCGACTTCCACACCCATCATCGTACCGCAATCGTGTTCGGTGACCACGCAGTCCTGGGCCACATCCGCCAGGCGGCGGGTCAGGTATCCCGAATTTGCCGTTTTCAGAGCGGTATCGGCCAGACCCTTCCTGGCACCGTGGGTCGATATAAAGTACTGCAGCACGGACAGGCCTTCCCGGAAATTCGAGGTAATGGGTGTTTCAATGATCTCACCCGAGGGTTTGGCCATCAACCCGCGCATGCCGGCCAGCTGCCGCATCTGGTCTTTACTTCCCCTGGCGCCGGAGTCGGCCATCATGTAAATCGGATTGAAGCTCTCGGCGAGCATCGGCTTTTTCCGCTCATCCCTGACAGCGTCGCCTTTCGGATCGGTGACCGGCTCCAGGCGCATGGCTTCGATCATTTCATTGGCCACATCATCGGTGGCCTTGGCCCAGATATCGACAACCTTGTTATATTTTTCACCCTGGGTGATCAGCCCTTCGGTGTACTGCCGGCCGATCTCTTTCACCTGCTGTTCAGCATCCTTGATGATGTCCCATTTTTGTGACGGTGTAATCATCGCATCGATGGAGATGGATAGTCCCCCTTCGGTGGAATAGCGGTATCCGGTGTCTTTGAGCCGGTCGGAAAGTATTACCGTCGCCTTGGGTCCGAGATTGCGGTAAACGAAATCGACCAGATCACGCAGGGACTTTTTATCCATAACGCAATTGATAACATCAAACGGAATCGGCGGCTTCTTGTCGATCACCTGAAACAAATGGTACTTGCCATTGAGCGCAATCACCTCGCTGATGCTTCCCGGCTCCAAAAAGAAGACACTGTCGGCGTCATCTTCGTCAATCCTGAAGGTGTAGGTAAATTCTTCTTTTCGCAGCAGGCCGATATGGCCGCCATTGTCCTTGTCCGGACTTTGGGAATGAGCCGACACCATCGCGGTAAATTCCGCGCCGTCCATTAATTGGTTGTATATTTCCAAGGCCTTTTCTTGGTTTTCGACCATTATGTGGCGCAGATCCAGCATATTTTCCTCGGGAATGATTTCCCACAGCAGAATTCGACCAACGGTCGTATCGACTTTTTTACCTTCCATGCGCACGGCTATCTCAGAATGCAGTTCGACGACACCGGCATCATACGCCTGGCGCACCTGGTCGGCATTGGCGAAGACCTTGCCTTCACCCTTGCGGCCGGCGATGCCCCGGGTCATGTAATACAGCCCCAGCACGATGTCCTGGCTGGGGACAATGATCGGGCTGCCGTTGGCTGGAGAAAGGATATTGTTGCTTGACAGCATCAAAACCCGTGCTTCGATTTGGGCTTCAACCGAAAGCGGGACATGGACCGCCATCTGATCTCCGTCGAAGTCGGCGTTAAAGGCGGTGCATACCAGCGGGTGGAGCTGGATCGCTTTGCCTTCGATCAGGATCGGCTCAAAGGCTTGAATGCCCAGGCGGTGCAGGGTTGGCGCACGGTTGAGCATGACCGGGTACTCCTTTACGACTTCATCCAGGGTATCCCAGACTTCCGGGATTTCGCGTTCGACCATTTTCTTGGCACTTTTAACCGTGGACACCAGTCCTTTTTGCTCCAACCGGTAGTAGACAAACGGTTTGAATAATTCGAGCGCCATTTTTTTGGGCAAACCGCACTGGTGCAGCCTGAGGTCGGGTCCGACCGTGATCACCGTTCGGCCGGAATAATCGACCCGTTTACCCAGCAGGTTTTGTCGAAAACGCCCCTGTTTTCCCTTCAGGGTATCGCTGAGTGATTTAAGCGGGCGTTTGTTCGTTCCGGTGATCACTCGCCCGTGTCGCCCGTTATCGAAGAGAACATCCACCGACTCCTGCAGCATTCGTTTTTCATTGCGAACGATAATATCGGGCGCTTTCAAGTCGATCAGCCGCTTTAAACGATTGTTGCGGTTGATCACGCGGCGGTAAAGGTCGTTCAGATCCGAGGTTGCAAATCGACCACCTTCCAGCGGTACCAGCGGGCGCAGATCCGGCGGCAGCACCGGAATGACATCCATAATCATCCACAACGGATCGACCCCGCTTTTTCGGAAGGCATCGATGACTTTCAACCGTTTGGCCAGTTTCTGTCTTTTGGCCACCGATCCGGTTTCACGGATATCGTTTCTAAGCTGGTTATAAACTTCGTCAAGATCGATATCGGCCAGCATTTCCTTGACCGCTTCGGCGCCGATGCCGGCTTTGAACTTCGTGCCGTAGCGTTCGAGGGCATCACGATATTTGTCGTCTGTCAGAAGTTGACCCCGGGTCAGATCGGTATCTTTGGGATCGATAACGATGTAACTGTCGAAGTAAAGCACTTTCTCCATGTTCTTCAGGGTCAGATCCAGCAGATTGCCTATTTTACTCGGCAGACTCTTCAGGAACCAGATATGGGATACAGGGGTCGCCAGCTCGATGTGAGCCATGCGCTCACGGCGCACCTTGGACTGAATGACTTCCACCCCGCATTTTTCGCAGATCACGCCGCGATGCTTCATGCGCTTGTACTTTCCGCAGTTACATTCGTAGTCTTTGGTCGGCCCAAAGATTTTGGCGCAGAACAGCCCGTCACGTTCGGGTTTGAAGGTCCGGTAATTGATAGTCTCGGGCTTTTTAATTTCTCCAAACGACCACTTCCGGATCTGCTCCGAGGATGCCAGCGCAATGCGTATTCCCTGATATTTCCTGGGGTCGGTCGGTTTGGCGAAGAAATCGTACAATGTTTCCATACTTTATTTCCCTTTCGCGTTGCCTGTGGCGGTTATTGCGTTTAATTTTTACCCCTATCGGAAACCTGCTTTACTTTTTACCTTCCAAAAGTTCAATGTCCAATCCCAAGGCCTGCAATTCTTTGGTCATGACCCGGAAAGATTCGGGTATGCCGGGTTCCAGAACATTCTGGCCTTTGACGATCTTTTCGTACATCCGTGTTCTGCCGGCCATATCGTCTGATTTAACCGTTAAAAATTCCTGCAGGGCATAGGCGGCTCCGTAAGCTTCCATGGCCCAGACCTCCATTTCACCGAGCCGCTGACCGCCGAACTGCGCCTTGCCGCCCAGCGGCTGCTGGGTTACAAGTGAATAAGGGCCGATGGAACGTGCATGAATTTTGTCGTCCACAAGATGGTGTAATTTTAAAACATACATGGTGCCGACGGTAATCTTCTCATTGAACGGATTGCCGGTGCGCCCGTCGTAGAGTGTCGTCTGGCCGGTTCGGTTCAGACCGGCTTCATCCAGGAGCGATTTAATCTCTTCCTCTTTAGCGCCATCGAATACAGGTGTGGCCATATGCACGCCGTTCTTGTAAAGCGACGCGAACTCGAGCAGCTCATCTTCATTTAAGTCTTTAAAATTCGTTTGCAGCTTCTTATCGGTGAATATGCGTTTTAATTTGGTGCGCAGCGCCTTGTGTTGCTGCTCTTCGATCAATGCATTCAATTGATCACCGAGACCTCTTGCCGCCCGCCCCAGATGGATCTCCAGGATCCGGCCGACATTCATACGCGAAGGCACACCGAGAGGATTCAGAACCATATCCACCGGTGTTCCGTTTTCAAAATAAGGCAGGTCTTCAACCGGCAATATTCTGGATACAACCCCCTTGTTGCCGTGACGGCCGGCCATTTTGTCTCCCACGGCAAGCTTGCGCTTCATGGCCACATATACTTTCACCAGCTTAATGACGCCGGGCGGCAGATCATCGCCCTTTTCAAAACGATTGACTTGCTGCTCAAAGATCATGCGGCATAGCTCGCACTGATCCCGGTAACGTTCGAGCAGTTCATGCACTCGCTCGGTCAGCTTCGGATCCTTTAACACCAATCCTTCAAGATGCGGCAGGGGAGTCTTTGCCAAGAGATCGGCATCGATTGCGGCACCATTTGATATGACGGTCTTCTTTCCTTTTTTCAGGGTTGCGTACGCTTTGTGGCCGGCCAGCAACTGCACAAGCTCACTGCGGACCACGTCCTCAATTACGGCGATCTCATCATCCCGGTCTTTTTCAAGGACCGCAATCTCCTCATCTTCGATCAGACGCGTTCGTTCGTCTTTTTCCACCCCGCGTCGTGAAAATACCTTGGCATCGATAACGATACCGTGCACGCCGGGCGGTACCCTCAGGGAGGTGTCTTTGACGTCTCCGGCCTTTTCACCGAAGATCGCCCGCAAAAGTTTTTCCTCCGGAGAAAGCTGAGTTTCTCCTTTGGGTGTAATTTTACCCACCAGGATGTCTCCCGGATCGACCTCAGCGCCCAATCGAATAATGCCGCTCTCATCCAGATTCTTGAGTGCTTCTTCGCCGACATTGGGAATATCCCGGGTGATATCTTCTTTCCCCAGTTTGGTATCGCGCGCGACAACCTCAAATTCCTCGATATGAACGGATGTATAGACGCCATCTCTGACCAGCCGTTCACTGACCAAAATGGAGTCTTCAAAATTATACCCTCCCCAGGGCATGAAAGCAGCGGTAACGTTTTTGCCCAGTGCCAGCTCCCCGCGATCGGTTGCCGGCCCGTCGGCGATAATTTCCCCGGCTTTGACTTTCTGGCCCTTGCGGACAATGGGGCGGTGATTGAAACAGGTGTTTTGATTGCTGCGAATAAATTTGGACAGATTATAGATGGTAACGTCTTTTTCAAACGGGTCGTCGGAAGGATCGTGTTTTAAAACGATGCGGGAGGCATCAACATCGACGACCACTGCATCCCGCTGGGCGACGATGGTCACGCCCGAATCCTTGGCCACCACGCCTTCAATATCCGTGCCGACCAGCGGCGCTTCGTTTACCAGCAAAGGCACCGCCTGGCGCTGCATGTTTGATCCCATCAGCGCGCGATTGGCGTCGTCATTTTCCAAAAACGGTATCAGCGAAGCAGATACACTGACCAACTGATTGGGAGAAATATCCATCAATTCGATATCATCTCTGGGAACCATCATAAATTCACCGGCTACTCGCGAAGTGACCATCGGATTGACATATGCTTTGCTTTCATTCAGCGGGGCATTGGCCTGGGCGATGGGATGCTCTTTTTCTTCGAACGCATCCAGGAATTTTACTTCATCGGTAACGGTCGCTTCTTGCACGACACTGTACGGTGTTTCAATAAATCCGAAATCGTTTACACGTGCATAGGTGCCCAGAGAGACGATCAAGCCGATGTTCGGTCCTTCCGGAGTCTCGATGGGGCATATGCGGCCGTAGTGGGAAGGGTGAACGTCGCGCACCTCGAAACCGGCCCGCTCGCGGGTAAGACCACCCGGCCCGAGGGCGCTCAGCCTTCGTTTGTGGGTCGTTTCAGAAAGCGGATTGGTCTGATCCATAAACTGCGACAGCTGACTGGTACCGAAAAATTCCTTGACCACCGCCGAGACAGGCTTCGGATTGACCAGATCGTGTGGCATCAGCGCATCGACTTCCTGAAGACTCATCCGTTCTTTTATGGCGCGTTCCATCCGAACCAATCCGATTCGGTATTGATTCTCGAGCAGTTCACCCACTGCCCGGACGCGACGGTTTCCGAGGTGATCGATATCATCGACGACACCCTGTGTATCTCTGAGTTCAATCAGTGCTTTAGAAGTCAGAAGCACATCTTCCTTGCGCAGGATGCGCAGGCTCAGCTCCGTGTCAATGCCCAGACGCTGGTTGATTTTCAAACGACCGACGCCGGAAAGATCGTAATAGTTCGGTTTGAAGAACAGATTGTCGATAAACTCCTGGGCGACTTCAGGGGTCGCAGGGTTGCCGGGTCTGAGCCGGCGATATATCTCTATGAGCGCCTCTTCTTTGGTTTCGACTTTATCGGCCAGGAGTGTTTTGCGAATCGAATCGCTGGACGAAACACCATCGATAAACAACAGCTCGAACTCGGATACTCCCGCCTGGGTGAGGTTGGCAAGCACCTCTTCATCAATTGAATCATTGGCTTTGACGATCGGCAGCCTGGATTCCGGATCAAAGATGTTATGGGCAAAAGCTCGGCCCAGGAGTTCCTCGTTGGCGATGGGAACCCATTCGGTGCCGGAAGCCTGCAAGCGTTTGAGGGCGCGCATGGTGAACATTCTGCCCTTTTTGACAACGACCTCTCCGGTATCCGGATCTTTTACATCCTTTCCGGCGCGCTGCCCTTTGAGAAATTCGGGACTGAATTTTTTGAAAGCGCGCGTGCCCTTGATTTTGACCCGCTCGAATTGATAAAAATAATTGAGCAGATCTTCAACGCTGTATCCGAAGGACTTGAACAGTATGGTGACGGGAAATTTTCTCCTACGGTCGATCCGGATATACACGATATCTTTCGGATCGACTTCCATATCTATCCATGACCCACGAACCGGAATGATTCTTGAGCTATAGATTATTTTACCGCTGGAATGGGTTTTGCCTTTGTCGTGGTCAAAAAACACACCGGATGATCGGTGGAGCTGGCTGACGACGACACGCTCGGTTCCGTTGATGATGAAAGTGCCCTTCTCTGTCATCAGCGGAATCGTACCGAAGTATATTTCCTGCTCTTTTATATCGCGGATATTGGAAACTCCCGTATCGTTGTCAATGTCGTAAACCACCAGTCTGGCGGTAATACGCACCGGTATCTCGTAGGTCATCCCGCGGTGAATACACTCCTCTACGCTGTGCTTAACTTCAGCGAAGCGGTATGACACAAATTCGAGGGAAGCGCTTCCGGTAAAGTCTTTTATTGGAAACACGGACTGGAATACAGCCTGCAATCCAACATGTCTCCGCTTTTCAGGGGGAACGTCCATCTGTAAAAATCGTTTGTATGATTCCCGCTGTACAGCGATCAAATCAGGGATATCGACGATTTTCCGAATTTTGCCGAAATTTTTCCTTATACGCTTGCTTGCCAAAGGCCTTTCCGACATGGTCTCTCCGTTATGTTTGGGTAAATGACAATTTATCCCTTGGTCAGAATTAAACCCTCCGGGATTTGGTTTTTATACTTGCCGATTTATGGGTATAGGGAGAAGCTTTAATAAACGAGCCGTTTTCAGAATCCGAATATGATCCCGGCTT
>Ga0136654_1000266_pt1 | contig 16971 bp, 18 predicted proteins | sample InaspJWI70metaG_FD_94865 | JGI IMG/M metagenome (GOLD analysis project Ga0136654, IMG submission 94865) | Marine gutless worms symbiont microbial communities from Oahu, Hawaii - Inanidrilus sp. 1 OAHU.JWI-70 metaG (version 2) | ecosystem: Host-associated > Annelida > Digestive system >... | reverse complement strand
CTTGCCCAGACTGAATCGCCTTCAGGGCTTTATTAAAATCGAATTTGTCTGTCATTATCAATTCTCCTAACAGCATTATGCTGCACATTAAAGAATTGACACAAAATTTCTAACACTCCTTGACGGCGAGTGCCATGCTGTTTCGCTACGCGAGCCTGGTGCGTAATCGCCGCCTGCGCAGTCCCTCGACCCTGCAGTCGGCAATCGGGATACACCATCCGACGATTCGTCAAATCGCTCAGGGGGCCATGGGCGGCAGTTTCAATACCCGCGCGTTCATGCATGACTATGGAATCTCATGCATGACTATGGAATCTCGGTGTTGCGCTTGATACGCCGGGGGTTCTTGTTGTTCGCCTTTGTCATACCGCTATTGCTGCTGTCGCTTGGCGACCCGGGGGCGTTAACTATGCCGGGGGCGTTAACTATGTATGTCGCTGCCTTTGTGCTGCAATACCTTGGATTATTGGCTGAGCGCTGGTACTTTTTCATCGAGGCCGAACACTCGCAGAATGTTTACTACCAGATGATTTCCTAATGCGAGGCCTGGCCCGGCTTAGCGATGGCTTCAGTGACAGGGTGAGACCAAGCTTTCATAAGCATAACTGCAATCGATGTCTGGCGGCGAAGGCGGGTTACAAGCACTCATAGACGTTACAAGCACTCATAGACGCCGCTTTCGGGGAAATTGTCGCCTCGAAGTCCCGGGCATCGTAAACTACGGCGATTGAGCCGGTTGACCTCGCCGCAAGCGGCCGAATCTCTAGCTGAGGTATCCATGTCCGAAGACAAGGCGATCGAATTCCAGAAATTGCATCGGGACGGCGGCTGTTGCGTCATGCCGAACGCCTGGATGCGGGTAGCGCGCTACTGCTGGCGCAGGCGGGATTCGCTGCAATCGGCACTGCTAGCGCCGGCCAAATGGCGCAACATTTTAGCGCGCATCATGGGCGGGAATTCGACGGCCAGGCCTACGAGAGGGTTATAGCCAGTATATGAAACAAAATATCTATTGATGAAGCTCTGGCTGTTGCTGAGTTTCCTTAACCAGTTCGTTTAATCCAGCGCCGCGTTCTTGCCGAGTGCGCGCTACCCAAGCCCGGAGCTACCTATGCCGACTCGTCGTTTTATCCAATGCGATGTCTTTACCCCGAAGCCGACGCTTGGCAATGCACTGGCCGTGGTGGTCGATGGTGACGGCTTGACCGAGCGAGCGATGCAAGACCTGGCCGCCTGGACCAACCTGGCCGAAACGACATTTATGCTGCCGCCGCTCGACACTCGGGCCGACTACCGGCTGCGGATTTTTTCACCGGTACGTGAAATGCCGTTCGCGGGTCACCCCACGTTGGGGAGTTGCGCCGCCTGGTTGCATTGCGGCGGTCAGCCGAAACAGGCCGGCCGGGTGTTGCAGGAATGCGGTATCGGAATAGTTGAAATCGATATCGGCAATCCCGCGCGGCCGGCATTTACCGCGCCGCCGACCCGCATTCGAGCCATGTCGGACGAAAACCGGGCGGCTATTTGCGCCGAACTCGAAATTGCGCCCGATAAAATCCTGGATACGGCGGAACTCGACAATGGCCCGGTGTTCCAGGTGCTGCAGCTGGATTGCGCCGCTTCGGTGTTGGCGCTCGATTCGTCCCGGGTTCGCTGGCCGGTATTCAAATCCATCGGTTTCATCGGCGCACACCCACCGGACGCCGAATGCCAATTCGAGGTGCGCCATCTGGCGCCCTCGAGCGGCATGAGCGAGGACCCGATTACCGGTTCGCTCAATGCTGCGCTGGCGCACTGGATGCAGGCCGAGGGTCGGTTGCCGCGGGCGGTGAGCGTCGCCCAGGGAACCGCTATCGGCCGCCACGGGCGAGTCGCCGTCGATCCGGTCGATCGGCACAATGTCAAAATTGGCGGCCAGACACATATCCTGATCGAAGGCGAAATTACGCTTTAGCGTCGAGGCGACACCGATGATCGAACTATGGGGACGCGGCAATGCCTACAATGTACAAAAGGTGCGCTGGATTCTGGCAGAGCTCGAACTCGACTATCGTCATTACGAGCTGGGCGGTAATGCCGGAGAACTCGAGACCGCTGAATTTTTGGCGCTGAATCCGCATGCCCGGATTCCGATAATACGCGATACCGGCAATGTGATCTGGGAATCAAACACTATCCTGCGCTACCTGGCGGCTAGTTACGGCGGCGCTGCGCTGTGGCCGCAAGAACCGCTTGCGCGTTCGCTGGCCGAGCGCTGGATGGATTGGGAGTTGTGCAAGCTGCAACCCGATTTCATCGACTTGTTCTGGGGTTTTTACCGCACTCCGTCGACGGCGCGGGACAGCGGCGCTATCGACGCGGCGGCGCGCCGCTGCGCATCGCACTTCGAACTGCTCGACCGGCATTTGCAACGCAATCCGTATTTGGGCGGGGACGATTTTTCGCCGGGCGATATCAGCTGTGCGGTTTGCCTGTATCGCTATTTCGAAATGGGTCTTGCCGTGCCGCGGCCTCGATACTTGATGCAGTGGTATCGCCGCCTGTGCCGGCGAGACGCTTATCGCAAGGTCGTGATGACGGCGTTTAGCGAACTCGAAGGCCGACTTGAATTTTAATAATGGGTGGAAAAAATATGAAAGGAAAATGCCTTTGCGGTGCGGTCGAGTTTAAACTCAGCGGCGCCATTCCAAACCTGTATCAGTGTCACTGCTCGCTGTGTCGCAAGGTCACCGGGTCCGCCGCAAATGCGGCCTTCAGAATCGACGCCGACCAGTTCGACTGGATTAAGGGCCAAGGCCAAATTAAGGAATACGTAACCGACACCGGTTTCAAATCGCAATTTTGCAAAGCTTGCGGTTCGCCGCTGCCGAATCTGACCGCAAACGACAGCGCTTACTGGATTCCGGTAGGTTTGCTCGAAGACAATGCCGAACTCGAGCTGGTGGCCCATTTATTCGTCGGCTCGCGCGCTCCCTGGGATCGGATTGCCGACGGCGTCATGCATTTCGAAGAAATGCCCGACAGCGAGGCGCTGGACAGATTGCTACAACGCGATGAAGCATTAACATGAACCGTCCTAGCGGCCTAAGTGAATGAAATATCGCAGCATGCAAATCTCGGATTACGATCCTGTAATCGAGTTGTGGCGTAATTGCGAGGGTCTCAGCCTGCGCGACGCGGATTCGCGCGCCGGCATCGAGAAATACTTGCTGCGTAACCCGGGCCTGAGTTTTGTGGCTGAAGATGAGACGGGAATAAGCGGTTCCATAATGGCCGGACACGACGGCAAGCGCGGTTACATCCAGCACCTAGCAGTCGACCCGGCGCGGCGCAAGCGCGGGATTGCAGGCAAGTTGGTCGCGCTTAGTCTCGATGCGCTGAAATCGCAGGGCATCGAAAAATCGCATGTGCATGTGTTAAAGGAAAATCAGGCGGGACGCAGTTACTGGTCTAGCCGCGGTTGGTCCTTGCGAGCGGAAATCGAGATGTACTCATTCATCAACGGGGATAACGAAAATACCTGAAATGAAGATCGAGAACCTGGATCCGGACGCCGCGGAGGTGCAGCAATTGCTCAGCGCGAGCGATGCCTATTATGTCGATTTGTATCCGGCCGAGAGTAATCACCTCGCAAGCAACGCGGACTTGAAGCGCCCCGATGTCTTGTTTATCGGCGGCCGTATCGAGGGTCGGCTGGTCGCCAGCGGCGCAGCCAAGATTATGCACGACGATGGCGACTATGCCGAAATCAAACGGGTATTTGTTCGCGACCGGTATCGGGGCAGGGGCTTGTCGCGCGCCATCATGCAGCATCTCGAGACCGAGTTATGTGAGCGCGGGATCACTCTGTTTCGCCTCGAAACCGGCGTCAAACAGCCAGCGGCGCTGGGCCTGTATCGCCGGCTCGGATATCGGGAGCGATCGCCGTTCGGGTGTTATCGCGCCGATCCCCTGAGCGTGTTTATGGAGAAGCAGCTTGAAATGCCCACCCGTCGATGACGGCCTTGTGCTGCGCATCGAGCAGGCTGTCGAGCGAGCTCTGGCGCATGTTTCGCGGACCCGCGGCAAGCAGTTACCGGATACCCCCGAACCCTGCGCCCGGCTGGCCACCCATTGCGCTGCGCTCATCTCCGGGGACCGAGTTACCGGCGACACCGGGTGATCGAGGGCTGCCGCGCTAAGGCATGCATTGATTAATTCCGCCCGAAGTATCAGAATCCGCTGATGTTGAAACATCAATTGCAAAAACCCGAAGTCTTTCTATACCTTTTCGCCGCCGCGGTACCTATTAGTTTTGCCGCCTGGCAAGCGCTGATCAACAATTTTTCGATCGAGCAGGTCGGTTTCACCGGTATCGAAATCGGTATCCTGCAAAGCCTGCGCGAAGTGCCGGGTTTCCTCGCTTTTGCGGTCGTCTTCCTGCTGTTGATCATGCGCGAACAAAAAATCGCTTTTATTTCGCTATTGGCGCTCGGAATAGGTACCGCCATCACCGGCATGCTGCCATCGGTGCTGGGCTTATACATTACTACGGTATTGATGTCGGTCGGTTATCATTATGCGGAAACCATCATGCAATCGCTGTCGCTGCAGTTGATTCCGATCGAACGTCTGCCGCAGGTGCTGGGCCGAATAATCGCGGTCGGTTCCTTTATCGGGCTGGCGGTCTTCGCGCTGCTCTACCTACTGCTCGAAATTCTGGCGCTCGATTATTTGTGGGTTTACCTGCTGTTCGGTTTGTGCACCCTGGCGATAGCGCTGCTGATGTATTACGGTTGCCCGCATTTCGCCGGGGAAGCCGAGCAGCACAAGACCATGGTGTTGCGCAAACGCTACTGGCTTTATTATTTGCTGACTTTTTTATCGGGCGCGCGGCGGCAGATATTCGTGGTGTTTGCGGGTTTCCTGATGGTCGAGAAATTCGGCTTGTCCGTGGGGCATATGTCGCTGTTGTTCCTGATTAACGGCGTTTTGACGATTTACCTCGCGCCGCGCATCGGCCGGCTGGTTAGTTACTGGGGAGAAAGGCGCACGCTGACGCTCGAATATGCCGGGCTGGTTTGCATCTTCACGGCCTATGCCTTCGCCGAGAGCGTCTGGTTCGCGGCGGTGTTGTACATCCTCGATCACATATTTTTCGCGATGGCGATCGCGCTCAAGAGTTACCTGAAAAAAATTGCCGACCCCGCCGATATCGCAGCGACTGCCGGGGTTTCGTTCTCGATCAATCATATCGCGGCGGTGATACTGCCGTTCGTGCTGGGAATGGTATGGATTGTATCGCCGGCGCTGGTATTCCTTGTCGGCGCGATGTTCGCCGGCGCCTCGCTGGCACTGTCGCAAATGGTTCCGGGCACGCCCGAAAGAGGCATGGAGACGGTGTTCTCGCATAGTTGAACAAAGGCGCCGCAACCCGCAAGCCGCGAGCGGAAACGCCCGTTCGAATCACCGTCGCGCAGCAGCGGTTAAACCGGTTTCGATTAATCGCCGGCGACGCAAGAGTTGCTCAGGCTGCCGAGGCCTTCGATTTCGACCGTCACCGTATCGCCGGTTTTGAGCCAAATCGGCGGATCGCGGAACGCACCCACGCCGTGCGGAGTACCGGTTGCGATGATATCGCCGGGTAGCAGGGTGAAGGCGGCGCTCAGGTATTCGATCAAATACGGGATTTGGTAAATCATTTCGCTGGTATTGGAATCCTGCATAACCCGGTCGTTGAGCAGACATTTTATCGCTAACCGGTGGGGGTCTGCGATTTCGTCTCGAGTGACCAGATAGGGGCCAAGCGGGCAGAAACTATCCAGGCATTTACCGCGCAGCCACTGGTCGCCGGGTTTGAATTGCAGATCGCGCGCGCTGACGTCATTGCAATTCATGTATCCGGCGATGTGATCATAAGCTAACTCGCGGCCGATATTACGCGCCGTTTTGCCGACCACCACGGCGAGTTCGGCTTCGTAGTCGACCTGGTCGGTAAGGCCGGCGGACCAACGGATTTCCTCATCGCTGCCGATCACCGCCGAAGGATATTTGCAAAACATGGTTGGCAGTTCGGGCCGGCCGATATCGGCTTCGCGAACGTGATCCATATAGTTCAAACCGATGGCGACTATCTTGCTGGGATTGGTTATCGGCGCCAGCAGTTTGACGGATTCGAGCGGCGTAGTGCCGACCGCCTCGTTTAACACCTGCTTAGCGGTTTGCATAGCCGCGGCGCCCAATTGCAGAAATCGCAGCATCTCGTCCGGCAACTCGCCAGCGCTGGCCTGGTTCAAATTGACGATTCGATTGTTTTTGATCGCCCCGAGATGGACTTGTTTGTCGGATTTCTGATAACTGACAAGTTTCATATCATTTTACTCCCGCGCCGGCTGCCTGCAGGCGCATATATTGGTCGCGGCCAGCGATCAATTGGTCGCAAAGCGGCCGCAATTTCGGCCGCTTGCTAACCAGTTTCTTGCAGCTCGGCAGCGCCGATCGTCCAAATCCAGATATTCGACTCACACGGAACGGATTGCTCGGCCCTGTTGAAACCTTGTCTCAGCTGGCGGGGATTCTTAGTACATAATGTTTTCTCGATGGGGTCCTGTCCCGCTTCATCCGGTATTGCGCAGGCCCGCGGCAATCGCATTGATCGAACTCAGTAGCGCCGCCTGCCACTGCAGGCGATCGGCTTCGGTCTGAGATTCGTCGCGGTATTTTTGCAACAGTTCTATTTGCAAAAACGCGAGTGGATCGAGATAGGGGTCGCGCCGTGACAGCGACAGGGTCAGCACCGGATCATTGGTCAGCAAGGCTTCAATCTCCGCTATCTGCAGCACGCCCGCGACGCTGCGTTCGTTTTCCTGGCGAATCATGTCATAGATTAAAGTTGCCAGCTGCTTGTCTTCGCAAAGCCCGCTGTATTCGAGCGCGATGCGCATATCGGATTTGAAGAGCGACATTTGCAGGTTACTGATCATGGCCGCGAAGAAAGGCCAGCGCCGATTCATTTCACGCAGTTGTTCGAGGTCGCCATCGTTAGCGGCAGTCCAGTTTTCGATGGCTGCGCCGACGCCGTACCAGGCCGGCATCGTGGTGCGCGACATACTCCAGCCGAACACCCAGGGAATTGCGCGTACCGAGGTTTTGGATAAATCGCCCTTACGCCGATGTGACGGGCGTGATCCGATGTTCATCAAGCCGATCTCGCTAACCGGTGTGGTTTCATAAAAATATTCGAAGAATCCCGCAGTGTCGTCGGTGAGGTCCCGATAGCTCTGTTCGGACAAGGCCGACAGCGACTGCATCACCTCATGATATTTTTCGTAGTCGCTCTCTTCGGAGCGTTGCGATGCCATGCTGGCTTTCATCAACCCGGTGATTCCCATGGCCAGCTCATAGTGGGCGGTTTCGGCGTTACCGTATTTGTGTGACAGGACTTCACCCTGCTCGGTGAACTTGATCTGCCCGAGCACGGTATGCGGCGGTTGCGACATGATCGCATCGTGCGTGGGACCGCCGCCGCGGGTTATGGTGCCGCCGCGTCCGTGAAACATACGGCAGTTGAGCGCGTGACGGGTGGTAATCTCGACGACTTTTTGTTGCGCTTGGTAAAGCCCCCAAGCGGCGGACATGATGCCGCCGTCCTTGCAGGAGTCGGAGTATCCAAGCATGACTTCCTGGCGACCGCCGGTTTGCTCGAGCAGCTGGCGGTAAACTTCGTTCTGTAGCAGCCTGTCCAGCACGCTGTCGATATGCGCCAAATCGTCGATGGTTTCGAACAGGGGTGCGATTTCCAGGCTGCAAAAATAGCCGTTCTCGCCGCGGCCGACGAGCCCCGCTAAATATGCCAGGTACATGACTTCCATTATATGGCTGGCGCTATGCGTCATAGATATCACGTAACTGCCGATACAGCGCCGGCTTATCTGTTGGCGCATGGCGTGAATCATCTCCAGCACTGCAAGCGTCTCACGGTTTTCATCCGTTAGCAGGCTGCGATCGAATTCGGCTTCGATGCGATCGCGAATCTGCGTTGCCAGTAGTTGCATGCGAGCGTTTTCGTCGAGCGCCCGGTAGTCGAGGTTTGCGGATAACTCGAGAATTTGAGCAACGGCGGCAGTATGGCGCGCCGATTCCTGGCGCACGTCCAGGCTGACCAGGTGAAAGCCGAAGGTTTCGGCGATCCGAATCGTATCCTTCAGATCGCCGTTGGCCGCGCCGTACTCACCGTGGCTGATCAGGGAATCTCGAATCGAATACAAATCTTCGAGAAACTCCTGCTCGGTGCCGTAGGCTTGGTTCGCCCCGGGTGTTTCCATGCCGCGCATGCGGTTGCGCACTATCGCCAGATTTTTCTTTAGCCGATGATGCATGTGGTAAAGCTTGCGCCGGTAAACCTCGTCCGCGAATTGATCGCGGCGCTGGTCGAAGGATTTGATGCCCATGGCTTCGTCGCGGCGCAGTCCCTGCAAAAATTCCTGGCTGGGTTCGAACCAGCGCGTCGACATGGTCAAGATCTGGGTTAAACGGTAAACCTGGCGCAGGTGTTCGCCGAAAATCTCTTCGGCCTGCATCAGCAGGGCCTGACTGGTCGTCTGCGGCGTGACAAACGGGTTTCGTCTGCGGCGTGACAAACGGGTTGCCGTCGCGATCGCCGCCAATCCAGGAGCCGAACTCGATAAAACTCGGAACCTTTACCACCGGATTGCCGAACTCGTCCTCACCGTAAATCCGTGTAAGCGCGCGTTCGAGATGTCGATAGTCGAGCTTGACCGCTTCGAACAGGCTGCGTTGAAAATAGTGCAGGCCCATCTTGATTTCATCGGAAACGCTGGGTTTGCTGCCGCGGACCTCGTTGGTTAACCACAGGATTTCGATTTGCAGCTGTAGCGCGTCGACTAGATCGTCACGCTCGAATTGGCTCAACCTCGGATCGGTCAAGCGGTCGATGATCTTGAATACCTCGCGCTGGTGCTGCATAACCGTGCGCCGCCGCGATTCGGTCGGATGCGCGGTAAACACCGGCTTGTACAACAGGCTGTCGAACAGAGTCTGCAGTTCGTTTTGGCTCACCCCCTGATCTTTGAACTCCTCTATCGTGTGATTGAATGAACCGACCCAGGCGGCGTGGCCTTGTTGTCGTACCGAATCGCGTCGCAGGCGATGCAGAAAATCCTCCTCGGCGATATTGACCAGATTGAAATATATCGCAAAGGCGCGAATGACCTGATTGATGGCGGGCGGGCTGAGATTTTCGATCAACTTCATCAAGTCCTTGCGCCGGGGTTCGCTATCGCGTTTGCGCAGCTGAATAAAACCGGTGCGCAAGGCTTCCACCGCGTGAAACACTTCGGGACTTTCATGCTTGAGCAATACGTTTCCGATCAATTTCCCCAACAGCTTGACGCGTGAGCGCAGCTGCTCGTCCGATTGCGGATGAAAGCTGATGGCGGGGATTGTCATAGTCGGTCTCGGATAAAATTCGCTGGAGTATATCAAAGCGCAATCCGCACTCTATCGTAAATCCGTAGTATCGTAAATCCGTAGTTGCCGGATACATTCGCGACCCCGGTTATCCGGCGGCTTATTAATATTTCGATGGGACTGGCTTTGCGCGGATCGCTGCGGTATAAATTCGGGCATGTTGTTGTACGCACCAGAATCGGTATATCGACTCGACCAGGCAGCCGTCGCGATTGATGGTTTTAGCGAGATCGAATTAATGCAGCGTGCCGGGCGCAGCGTCTGGCGGGCGCTACTCGCGCGCTGGTCGCAGCTCGAAAGGATAACCGTGTTCGCCGGCTCGGGTAATAATGGCGGGGATGCCTTCGTGGTGGCGCTGTGCGCACGTGAGCAAGGGATTGCGGTGCAGCTGCTAATCCAGGGCGATTTAACGCGCCAGTCTGAGACGGCGCGATATTTCACCGAGCTGTGGCAACGGGGCGGTGGGACTTGGGAGCAATGGCGAGGACAGGATATTAGCGGGGATGTCATCGTCGACGGGTTGCTCGGAATCGGGTTGCAGCGTGAGCTGGACACCGACTGGCAGCAGATGATCGCTGACATTAACCGTCACCAATCGCCCCGGATTGCAATCGATATCCCATCGGGCCTCAACGGTTTAACCGGCAGTCCGCAACCGGTTGCGGTTACGGCACAGCTTACCGTTACCTTTATTGGCGCCAAGACCGGGCAGTACCTGTGCGATGGCCCGGATTATTGCGGCGAACTGATATTCGAAGATCTCGGATTATCGATGAGCGCCCGCGCCGGGATCGAGGCGCAATTGGAGACTGTCGAATCCTGCAGCTTACCCGCGCCGCGTAAACGGAATTCCCACAAGAATCACTACGGCAACCTACTCATTATCGGCGGCGACAATGGCATGAGCGGAGCTGTTACGCTGGCCGCAAGGGCCGCATTACGCAGCGGCGCCGGTTTAGTGACCGCGTTGGTGCATCCCGATTGCCGCGCAAATCTGGCCGCATTTCCGGAAATCATGGTGCTTGGCTGGGATGCGCTCGAAACGAAATTGCCGCTGGCCGATGTGATTGTCGTCGGCCCGGGTCTCGGCGACGGCAAGGATGCCGTAAAAATTTTACGGCGACTGCAGCGGACAGCGCTGCCCCTGGTGGTCGATGCCGGTGCCTTGAAGACCGATTTCCTGATGTCGCTGGATACGAATGAGTGTGTTATTACGCCGCATCCCGGTGAAGCTGCTGCGCTGCTATCGAGCTCGACCTCCGAGATTCAGGCCGACCGCCTGGCGGCCAGCGCCGCGCTCGCCGATCGATTCGATGCCACCTGCGTGCTCAAGGGCTCCGGCACGTTGATTGCACGGGCGGATGAGTTGACGGCGCTCAACCGGCGTGGCAATGCGGGCATGGCGAGCGCCGGCATGGGCGACGTGCTAAGCGGTATTATCGCGGCCTTGATCGGGCAGGGCTTAGCGCCATTTAGCGCCGCGCGCTCCGCGGTTTTGATTCACGCCCTGTGTGCCGAATCGTTCTGTGTGGGTCGAGACCAAATCGGCCTGATCGCCGGTGATATCATCGAACTCATACCTCAAGTTGTCAGACAGCTGCGGGATGCCGGTTAGCTCGACACTGTTGGTGCGCGGTGAGTCCGAAATGCGCGCACTCGGCGCCCGTTTGATCGTGGCCTGCGATCGCGGCGCCGTGATAACCCTGCAAGGCGAACTCGGTAGTGGTAAGACCACATTGGTGCGCGGTGCGCTTGAAGCCGAGGGCATTAGCAATGGTGTGCGCAGTCCTACCTATACCCTGGTTGAGTATTATCCGCTGCAGCGATTTGCCGTGGCGCATTTCGATTTGTACCGGCTGTCCGACGCCGAAGAACTCGAATATCTCGGCTATCGCGACTACTTGAATGCCACGACCTTGTGTTTTATCGAATGGCCACAGCGCGCCGGTGACTACCTGCAGGCGGTCGATCTTCAAGTTGAAATCGAATACGATCCCGCTGGTCGACGCGTTCGCTTGATAGCGAAATCCGAATGGGGCCTCGGGCTGATTTCTCGGCTGAATTAACAGGTTTATCCTCGATTCTTTAGTTATTTTTTAAAAAGAAGCACTATCTAGTTAATAAATATAGGAAAACCATTGATTTTTAATCACGGATTTACTATAAATACGCATCAGGTAGGGGCAGATAAGCGGGTATCATGGACCCATTTGCTAAAACAAGGCGTCTTTTTCTTAAGCGGGTATCGCATATTGGCTTGTCGCTCGCGCTGCTGGCTGGGGCTAGACCCGCGCTTGCCAGGCCGATAAAAACCTTGACCGGCATTCGAATTTCCCAATCCGCCGAAGATCATACCCGCGTCGTTTTCGATCTCAGCGGCGATATCGAACATCGGTTGTTCACCCTGTCCGAGCCGCATCGCGTGGTCATAGATTTGCACGATACGCGCCAGAGTCAGGCCATCGATATCGGTAATACGAGCACCAATTTGATGAGCGGCGTACGTTCGGCCAGCAAGGATAACGGACGCCTGCGCGTCGTGCTCGATTTGAAGGGCAAGGCGCGTCCACGCAGTTTCGAATTGAAACCCGACGGCAAATCCGGACATCGGCTCGTGATTGACCTGCATGCCACCGAACTTAGTCCGACCCCTATTCAGACCAGTCAGCAAGAACGCAGCAAACACAAACAGGAGTTTGTCATCGCGCTCGATCCGGGGCACGGGGGGCGCGATCCCGGTGCCATCGGCAAGAGGGGCACGCGTGAAAAAGACGTGGCGCTGTCGGTTGCCAAAAAAATGAAAACCTTGATCAATCGGACCCCGGGTTATCGCGCTATCCTGACCCGCAGCGGCGATCGCTTTGTAACCCTGCGCAATCGTGTCAAAAAAGCGCGTGAGGCCGAAGCCGACATATTCATATCCTTGCATGCGGACTCGTTTCACAGTCCGAATGTCAAAGGCGCTTCGGTATATGCACTGTCCTTGAGTGGAGCCAGCTCGGAAGCCGCGCGCTGGATCGCGAAAAAGGAAAACGCCTCCGATTTGATCGGCGGCATCAGCCTAGACGACAAAGACGATTTAATCGCCTCGGTATTGCTCGACCTGTCACAAACCGCAACGATTCAGGATAGCCTGGAATTGGGTTCCGATGTGCTTAAACATATCGGTAAGGTTTCCAAGCTCAATAATCGCCAAGTGCAGCAGGCAGGCTTTGCAGTACTGAAAGCGCCTGATATGCCGTCGATATTGATCGAAACCGCCTTCCTGTCAAACCCGAGCGAAGAAAAGAAACTGCGCAATCCCAAGCATCAGCACAAACTCGCCAAAGCCGTTTTCGGCGGTATCAAAAACCACCTCAGCAATCGCCAGGCTTAGCCTGAGCACTGCCTTTCCACAAACGGCGGACTAAGGCTCCGCAGCGGCGGGTGCACGCGGCAGGGGGCTGTGTGGTTTGGCAAGAAACTTTTTTATCGTTGCCCGGTATTCGGGGAAATCCGTGATGTTGTTATGCGCGGCGCCGGCTATCATTCGGTAATCGAGCACCGCGCGGGTAAACCTTTCTTTCAGCGCCAGCGTATGCGCCAGTTTCACGACGCGATCGAACTCGGCGCTGGCAATCAATACCGGAATTTCAATCTCGCCAGCGCGGGCGGCGGAATCGAAACGATCCTTGATCAGATGAGTCACCGGAAACATCGGGTAAGCTTTTTGCGCTACTTCGGCGACACTGTCGAAGGGTGTAAGCAAGATCAGCTTTTCCAGTGGCCGATTGGCCGCCAGATATACCGCGACGCCGCTCCCCAGGCTGCGGCCGTAGGCGGTGATCGATGCATGCCGGGTCGAGACCCAATCGTTAATCGCCAATGCATCGGAAAAGAATCCAGCCTCGCTGGGGCTGCCCTCGCTATTGCCGTATCCGCGGTAGTTGATCAGGTAAACGCTATAGTCGTGGAAAATGTCCTCGAAGTACCCGCTGCGCTGGGTGATTAGCTCCGCATTTCCGCCAAAGTAAATTAGCGCCCTGGTTTTACCTGGATTCAATACCCAGCCGCGCAGTCGCGTACCCTGATTGTCGACGCTCACCTTTGCGGAGCTGAAAGCCGGATCGAGCGGCGTCGGATAGTAAATCAGCTTGCGCTGGAATACGTACAGCAGGGTCGCCAGCAGCAGATAAATGGCGAGCAGCACGAGGGCGATAGATACGATTTCTTTCATTGGGAATTATCATAATCCCGCGCGGGATTTTCTGGTATTCTCTGCGTCCAAAGCTTAGCGCTGCTAATAGTACCCAAGCATCAAACTATGAACAAACTCGAACAATTGAAGTCCATGACCCAGGTGGTGGCGGATACCGGTGATCTGGATGCAATGGCACGGTACCAGCCGCAGGACGCGACCACCAATCCGTCCTTGTTGCTGAAGGCCGCCGATTTGGCGCGTTATCAGCCGCTGCTGCTAGAAGCCCAACGCTGGGGCCGCGCGCAGGGTGGCAGCCCGGTATCGCGCGCCGTAGCGGCCGGCGATTATCTCGCGGTCAGCATCGGACTCGAGATTCAGAACATCGTACCGGGTCGAGTTTCCACCGAGGTCGATGCACGCTTGTCTTTTGATCGTGAAGCTACGATTGCGCGCGCGCGCCGGATCATCGATCTGTACGAAAACCGGGGCAGCAACCGCAATCGGGTGTTGATCAAAATTGCGGCTACCTGGGAAGGGATTCAGGCGGCGCGTGAACTCGAACGGGACAATATCAACTGTAATCTGACCCTATTATTCGGATTTGCACAGGCGGTGGCATGCGCGCAAAGCGGGGTTTATCTCATTTCGCCCTTCGTCGGGCGCATACTCGACTGGCATCTGGCGGCAACCGGGCAGGCGGCAATCGCGGCCGACCAGGACCCCGGCGTGTTGTCGGTTACCCGAATCTACAATTATTACAAACAGCACGGCTACGACACCGTGGTGATGGGCGCGAGTTTTCGCAATACCGGCGAGATTGAACAACTGGCGGGTTGTGACCGGCTCACGATAAGCCCGCAGTTAATGCAGGAACTGGCTGCCGACGAATCCTTGTTGACGCGCAAGCTGGATCCGGAGCGGGGCACCGACCGGGTGGAAAAACTCAGCCTGGATGAAAAGTCCTTCCGCTGGATGATGAACGAAGATGCGATGGCGACCGAAAAACTGGCCGAGGGTATTCGTTTGTTCACCCGCGACCAGGAGAAGCTGGAATCGCGGCTGGTAGCTTGAATAATTCATTGGTGCAAATCCAGACTCTACCCTCGCACCTGATCAACCAGATTGCCGCTGGGGAAGTTGTCGAACGTCCCGCATCGGTGGTTAAGGAACTGGTTGAAAACAGCCTCGACGCGGGCGCCGGTTCGATTACGGTTGAAATCGATGCCGGCGGCACCCGGTTGATCAGAGTCAGCGACGATGGCTGCGGCATCGAGCGCGATCAGCTCGCCAGCGCCTTATCGCGCCATGCAACCAGCAAAATTGAAAGCCTCGAAGATCTGGAGAATATCAATTCGCTGGGTTTTCGCGGCGAAGCCCTGCCCAGTATTGCCTCGGTATCGCGCTTGAGCCTGGTATCGCGGTTAACGGAAGCCGATTGCGCCTGGCGGCTGCAGGCCAGGAAAGATAGCGCTCCCGTACCCGACGCCCTGCCGCAGGGAACCCAAGTCGAAGTGCTGGAATTGTTTTACAACGTACCGGCGCGCAAAAAGTTCCTGCGCACGGAAAATACGGAATACAAACATATTGAAACCCTGTTCAAGAATATGGCGCTCAGTCATCCTGCGGTCGCGTTTCGGCTGCTGCACAATCAGAAGGTGATTTATCAATTGCCGTCGGTCCAATCGGACGACGATCACTACCGTCGGTTGGCGTCGCTCTGCGGCAAGAGTTTTGCTGAAAGCCTGGTCGAAATCGATGTTAGCAACGACGATTTGCGCCTGCAGGGATGGGTCGCGTTACCGACTTTCAATCGCAGTCAGGCGGATATGCAGTATTTTTTTGTCAATCAGCGTATGGTGCGCGACAAGTTGATCAGTCATGCGGTACGCCAGGCTTACCAGGACGTTCTGTTTCACGGCCGGCATGCCGCGTACGTGTTATCGTTGACCATGGATGCACCACAACTCGATGTCAATGTACACCCGCAAAAACACGAGGTTCGCTTTCGCGATTCACGCAGGGTGCACGATTTTCTGTTTCGCAGCCTGCACCAGGCGCTGGGCCAAATTCAGCCCGAGCAGCAGATCGAATCGCCCGGATTTGCATTGGCCGATCAAATCTCGCTGGCGGCTCCGACCCAATCGGGGCTGAGTTTCCAGCCACCGTCTCGCGGCGATCGTTCCGCCGCGGTGTCCGAGCAAATGCAATCCTATGCGGCGCTGCTTGATAGCGGGACCGAAGCGGATATCGCCGCTGTAGCGCAACCGTCGCTGCCGCCTTTGGGTTATGCGATCGCCCAGTTGAAGGGAATTTATATCCTTGCCGAGAACGGCGATGGCCTGATCGTGGTCGATATGCATGCCGCGCATGAGCGCATTGTCTACGAACGAATGAAGCAAAACGCCGACCGGGAGGACGTGATCGCACAGCCGTTATTGGTTCCCATTAGCTTTAACGTCAGCCGGGCGGAAGGTGATCTGGTCGAGGAAAATGCCGAGTTTTTCGAGCATCTGGGTTTCAAGGTAGAGCGCCTCGGGCCCGAGCAGATCAGGCTGCGTGCCGTGCCGGCATTGCTTAAAAGCGCCGATTGCGAACAATTGTTGCGCGACGTGCTGGCCGACTTGATCGAGCACGGCCGGTCGCAGCGCGTCGAGCAGTATCAAAACGAAATATTGGGGACCATGGCCTGCCATGCTTCGGTGCGCGCCAATCGGCTGCTCTCGATCGAGGAAATGAACGCCCTGCTGCGGGACATAGAACAAACCGAGCGCAGCGGACAGTGTAATCACGGGCGCCCCACCTGGAAGCAGCTCAGCCTGGAACGGCTCGACAAGCTGTTTTTACGCGGGCAATAAGTTGACCGCAGCCCGGGTTATATTCTTGATGGGGGCCACCGCCACCGGTAAAACCGAGTTCGCACTCGAAATCGCGAAAAATTTCGATGTCGAAATTATCAGCGTCGATTCCGCACTGGTTTATCGTGACATGGATATCGGCACCGCCAAGCCGTCGGCGTCGGTCCGGCGTCAAGTGCCGCATCACCTAATCGATATCCTCGATCCGGCCGCCGCCTATTCGGCCTGGGATTTCGTACAGCAAAGTCGGTCCCTTGCCGCCGAGATTAGCGCACGCGGACATATTCCGTTGCTGACCGGCGGCAGCATGTTGTACTTCCAGGCATTTGAGCACGGTCTGAATCGCCTGCCGGCGGCCGGATCGAGGATATCGATTAGGTGATGCGGCACTTGACGCCGGACCGACGCCGACGGCTTGGCGGTGCCGATATCCATGTCACGATAAACCAGTGCGGAATCGACGCTGAT
>Ga0136654_1000262_pt1 | contig 17040 bp, 7 predicted proteins | sample InaspJWI70metaG_FD_94865 | JGI IMG/M metagenome (GOLD analysis project Ga0136654, IMG submission 94865) | Marine gutless worms symbiont microbial communities from Oahu, Hawaii - Inanidrilus sp. 1 OAHU.JWI-70 metaG (version 2) | ecosystem: Host-associated > Annelida > Digestive system >... | reverse complement strand
CAGTGTCTGTGTGTTGGGGAACAGGGCTGTATTTGTCAAATTTCATTAGGGGGGTCGAAGTTTTGGCTATTGAAGTCGACGACCGTGCTAATGCATAGGTACATAGAAAGTCGACCCCCCCCCCCTTGCGTTTCTTTAATAGCAGCAGGGGGGTCAGAAATTTTCGTGGGGAACTAATAAAGTAGTGTCATCCGCATATTTAAATATATCATTAAGGGCCGACAAAGTAGAGAGATCGCTTTTCATAATGATATATAGAGTAGGACCGATTTCAGATAAATGTACAATACTGAGTCCAATATCTACTAGAATAGATACAGTGTCATTAACCTTACACTGCTGGCCACGACCTGTAAGGAATGAACAAATCCAGTTTATAACAAAACTAGGAAGTTCCAACTGAACCAGTTTAGACATCAGTACGACATGGTCAATAGTATCGAACGCCTTAGAAAAATCGATCATGAGACATCTAACAAAATCATTAGTCTCTAACATCTCAGTGACTCTGTGCATGAAATGCACCAGTGCAGCAGTAGTACTACCTGTGTCTTTTTGGGAGTAGGATGACAGGTGTCTGGGGCAGATAACAGGGGACAAATGTCCTACGATCGACGGGCTTCGCCCTCTCCTCTCGGCCGCTGCTCGTCATAAACCGGAGGCTGCTATGCCGTTCAGAGCGACGGAGCGCGCGATTCAATCATCTTAAAAGCGTTCCCGGCGGACCGGCTCACGCATATCGCGCCACGTCTATTTTGACGACACATAACCATTACGGTTTCATGGATCCTCTGACTAACATTAACCGTACCCACAACCCTACGACCCCACGAACCCTGCAACCTGGATATAAGTCGTCAGTTTAGAGTTTGTCGTTGATTGGGCGAGCAGCGGCCGGCGGCAAAACACGACGACTTGTCGACAAGGCGCGTCATAATCTCGACGTCGACACGACACGCAACTTGCTCCACACGACGACGATAATCGGCTGCAATAATCTGCTGCTCGGCTCTGAGGCCGTAGGAATAGGGGCTTAGCGGTGCTTGTACTTGTAATGACTTCAGTTGGACGACGTCCATGTGTCGTTACAGCAACAGTAAGCATCCGTAACTGGCCGTTCCTTTCGATATGCTTCGCCTAGTCTCCGGAGCCATCCCCGTTTCTGCCCGTCAACCTCCTTAAATCCAGACTGCATCTCCAGCTCGCCTCTTCCTGCACCTGTCACACCATTAACTCTCAGTTGTTTCACTTCTCTTAAGATTTAGCTTCCATCTCCCTGACTCGTTCACTTCCAGCTTAAAATTTCCTGTTTCATAAATTCTTCCCACCACAGACTGTTTCCCCCCTCAGAACTGCATTCATGGATTGCCGAAGGTTTTCTCCACATTTCTCGTTTGTTTATTGTTCGAAAAATCGCACTCGGGCGATGGTACTTGCATATGCCTGTCGATAGTGATCATAGACCTAGATGGAACCATCGTAGGATTATAAACTTAAACAAAACACTTTAAAACACGGCAGTGGTACATATCATACTCTCCTCCCGGTTTGGTGCTGCCTCTGGTGAGCCACTTTGAGTAGTCGCCTTTGCCTGGCCCGTTTATTGGCAAACATGACGTCATTCACAAAACCGGAAGTACACGACGATTATCGCAACGCCGCCAGACGAGCAATGAGCCACGGCCCCATATAACACGTTTACCGAAAACTTGGTGAAGTTGGGACATGTGTTTTCTGAAATATGACAGCGGACAGACAAACTGCCAGACAGACAGATAGAGACGTTCATCGCAACGTACTGCGCTTCCCTTTCGGGGCGGAGTAATTCACGTAAGCACTGACATGTACACCGTGTTCCATAAAAAGGGAGACACTGTACTCATGGTTATATCTCTGTCAAATCTTAACCGATTTTCAAAAAAAAATTACTGGTTGTTTCTCTTGTAAATTTTCAGTAAAACGGTTATTAAAAATCCCACCACGCCTAACACATGTTGCCACTGCCACACTACCTTGTGTAGTGTAGAAACATATTTAAGGTGTGGTGGGGTTGTCAATAACTATAAATTAAAATGGTTTATTGTTGAGTCTGCCAGTGAAAAAAAAATAAAATCGGTGAATATTCGGCGAAGTTACAAGCAAGAAGGTTGTTGTTTCGTACACTTCGTGCGCCTGGCCAACACAGTGCTAAAAGTCGAAGAAAGTGCACGACACAATTCTCCTTTTTGCCCGTAACTATGCCAAATATTCACCGATTAAAAACTATTCACTGGAAGGCTCAACAGTAAACCTTTCTTAATTTGATTATTGAAAATCTCACACACCTTAAATATGTGACTACCGTACCTTGTAATTTATCGTTAATTGCTGCATGCTTTGCGACTGTTGCTCATTTTCTGACGTTAACGTTTCACAAGGTAGTGTAGCGACGCATACGAGGGGCTGTGTGATCTTTAATATATATTTTGCTGCAAATTTACTGCAGAATCTGACAGTAAAAAACTGAAAATTTGTTGAGAAATAACAGAGTTACCACCATGAGTTTGGTGTCTCCGGTTTTAGGACATGGTGTGTCTGTTGAAATAACGCGGTTTTCTGTAATCAACTGAATTGACTGACATTTGGCGGATCTGAAGGACATTTATAAACTATAGATAGACAAAGTAACTTAATAGACACTGAAGTCTAGAGCCACGACTGGATATTGACTGATTATAGACAAACGCAAGATCAAAGTAATTCGACATAAGGCCGCATCGCCACCGAGCACAGACTATTCAATCGTATTCACCAGGTAGCGCCAATGAGTACCGCGTCTAACGCACAGCCGCCAACGCCAAGTCGGTCAGACTCAGTTCAGCCGTTTTTGCAGACATCATTGGCGTGCCCAACACACAGACAGACAGACAGACAGCCGGACAGACACACAAACCACAGAACATGCAACATCAGTCAGAATAGGCTGCATTCACGCTATGCACGCGATGCGGTCTAATAAATACTACCAGCGACGCACGCAGTGACTTCATAAAATGCGTTACGCTTAGTCGCGGTGTGATCCCGTGATGGGCGTGGCAGTCACGTGACAACTGTCCGGGTCACGTGACGGCGGTGTAATCAGTCATTCGTCGGCGGCGAATCAAAAACTCATTAGTTTACGGCGACACCTAGTGTCTGCAGTCCCGCGCCGCGCCATCGCTCATCCTCCGACGGCATCTTGGACGGTTCGGCTAGAGCAACGGTCGCCGAGTGTGAGCGTTTGATGGAGACGACCTTGCCTCGGGGAAATGTCAACGTCGGCGCGCGTACGGACAGCACAAGTCTCAGCAATAGTGCACGTGCGAGACGGTCGCCGAACATTAATTCGAACCTCTGTCGTTGACGAATTGATATTAGTGAACCTTGCCGAGAAATGTTAACGGAATGGAATTTGCCACGAAAAAGTACTTACTGCTACGATATGCGTTAACTTATTGTAGCTGTTTCGTGAATACTACAGCACACGAACTGATTTACTACTTTATTGATGCTTTATTTATTGATAATTTACTAGTTACTTGTTGTTGTTGTTATTATTATTAGGCATTAAGCTTATCACAGTTATGCAAAGCATACGATGCGGCCTATTTGTTACCGACGTTCCGAGGACTGTGTCTGTGTCTGTCTGTTGGTTATAGTCGTGAGCCATACAAAACGGCTGAGGTGCCGTTTAGGTCATGGACTTGGATGGGCGCAAAGAACCATGTATGATGTTCGGATCCTCCCAGGTCATTTTGTGTTGACATATCCCCGGCCCATTGTACAATATAGGGAATGTCCGGCGTGCAGTTGATTTCTCAACCTTATTAGGTAGATGGCAGCAGCGATTCAGCATGTTGCCGCCGATAGTCCCGATACTGCATCAATTATTGTTTAATGACTATTTTGTTTGGTAACGTTAGTATGATATTATTAGGCCGTATCGTTATGCAAAGCATGCGATGCGGCCTATTATTACCGATGTTCCATGGTCTATGTGTGCGTGTGTGATCGCGAGCTGTGCTAAAACGGATGAACCGACCGAGATGCCGTTTGGGGTGTGGACACGCTGAGCCTCTAAGAACTATGTACTGGGTGGGGGCGAATCCCTTGAAGGGACTGGGCATATTTTTTTTGGGGGGGGGCATTTCTATGGCCCATTTTAAGCTATACGGAATATCCGGTGCTAGCTAAGGTTATTCGGTCAGTCTTTCCCTGTCAGTACTGCAGCAACGTGTTGTAGTTTGTATCAGTTATTAATTTCACTGCAGGTATTCTATTTTATTATTAACAACTATTAAACAATTTACTTAATTTGACATCAATGTAGAAATGTATCACATGCAAAACATGTTCTAATCCAATTCTCGACAGATAGCTCACAGTGCATCTTAACAGTTCCGTCTGACGATACGATCGTACACTTGTCTCACTCTTCTCGTGGATCCTAGCATATTTAAATGTAACTGTATCCGAAACTTCGGAAAAGTTTTCCATCGTACTATCTCATGCATATTCGGCACTAAAACCTCCAGAATTCTAACTTCTAAATACTAAACTGTCACTACAGTTCACACAATAAAGCAAGTTCGCAAAATATTCCACCGGCACGTTCTAACATATATGCAGACCACGTGCTACTCTACATAACACCACAGCTATTCTAGTACACACACAATACTCGCATATATAGATAAAATTAAATGAACAGCCCCACACGCTGTTATGTATAAATCAGTATAATTTTACCCACGGTGAGCTGAATTAATGAGCATCCTCAAAAATGACCCCGAAGTCCGTTACTGTTCTGAGCTCGGCGTCATTACCATGTCGCAGATACAGCTTAAATCTCATTCCTTCGTCTTCTTTTACCGGCGCCATGATCGACACGTTTCCACCATCGTGCAGTAGCTCTTTCATCTCCACTGGAAATTCATCCACCGCACCGCAGTAGATGATGGTGTGGTACAGTTGGTTTTGGTTTTGGCGCTTGACTTCCGCCACAATTCCACCGCGGTCCTTGATGTTGGAAACTTTGATCCAGTCGATGTTGCTCTTCCACGGGCAGTCTCGGTTGACTTTGTCTCGGCAGACGTTCATTGAAGCTTCATCCGCCGTCACCGTTACCACAGACCCGTTGATTCCAACCAGCTGAGCAATTAGTGATTGAATATAACCGCCCTTTATGCCGACCAGGAGAACCGACTGGCCCTGGATGATTTCTGTCATCGACAGCTGTGTTCCGATAATTTCTGGCGAGCTCTCATTTGACTTCATTGTCGCTGGAATGGGTTTTTGGTAGAGGTAGGCTGCGTTTACCATTTCCTGCTGGCTTGTCTGAGATCCACGTTCGAGTCTTTCAACTTCGATGAAGAGATGCCTTGGTACGACCTTCATGGCACTTAACACGGAATCGTTGATCAAGGACGCCATATGCGACTTCGATTTAATGTCGTCGATCATCTCTGAGCGCAACTGCTTGGAGTTCAGAACCTCGCATGATGCGTTCCAACTCATCTCCTGCGCTGGAATTGCAACATTGATGTTCGCCATTTCAGCAACTTGCTGCTTAGTTGTGATAGTTTTCTCTTTAATTTCCTGAGCGCCAGTTGTTGGCTCCTTCACCACGGTCATTAATTCTCCCTTGTACTCGGACAGGGAAGGTCTTTCTTCTGGATTCTTATCTAACCCACGTTCGATAATACTGACGAGATTGGACGGAACTGGAAAGCTGTCTGAAATTTTGTTGGTTTTTCCCGAAGCTATAGCAAACATGTGCTGCGTCAGTTGGGATGACGGCTGGCCGCTAAACATTTCGAACAGCATCATTGCCAGACTGAAGATGTCTGCCGAACTACCGTATGGAGACAGCGATCGCACCTCTGGCGCCATGTACAGCGGAGTTCCAACCGTCATGTGCATGGTCACCGACCGGATGACTTTCGATACGCCGAAATCAGCGATCTTCGGGATCATGTCATCCTTTGATCCGAACATGAGGACATTCTGAGGTTTGAGGTCGCTGTGTGCCACATCTTCCGAATGCACATAAGTCAGACCGTTGATGATGCCCAGAGCTGTCTTTGATATCTGTTCTTGATCCATCTTTCCAATCCAATCTCTTAATGAACCATGCTCCGCCTTCTCCATCACAATTCCGAGATACTCGTCCTGTATCCTTGTAGTGCCGAAGAGGCGAATGATGTTGGGATGAAGCAGACCGATGGCAAGATTGGCTTCGTACTTGACCTCTCTGATACACTTGTCGATCGCTGCATGAGATACCACAACCTTTACTGCCACGTTTCGGTCACGCCATTTGGCGTCGTAGACCTTGGCATACTCACCTTCGGCAAACGGATCCATCCCCACCTCCATTTCGTCGACTGCGATCTCAGGAAAACGGTCCATGACATTTCTGAGCGTTTCCAGCAGCATTTTGTTGACAGTAAGCTTCTTCTGCATGTCACCCTCACATATCGGGCACTTCTCGTTATGTTCTTCCTTCTGCTTGCTGAAGCAGTCGGCGCAGATTGAGTCTCCGTTGTCGCACGCTATCACCGGGCGCCGATCACCAACTTCGCAGTCAGCCAGGAACACTTTCTGGCAGACCGGACACCACTTCTCTATAATCTTTCTCATCTCAGTCGATTTACGTGAATCCGATCAACCTGAAGTCACGATACAAAGACAAATTCCGTAATAACATGTAACGCAAACACGTGTATTGGAGTGCATGCATTTTGGCTTAGTTTCTGCTAACAAATACGAATAAAAGTGGCGTACGTAGTATTTTTACCCAGTACCCACCCAACCTATCCAATGTCATATAGTTACGTGTGTGTTTACAAACGGTAACAGTGATGTTTTAACAACGAGGTAAAGTGCTGGATGCCGAGGCTGAGGTCAAACTGTCCTATAATACACACCAGGTTTCAGGAACAGTTATAGACAGCTAAACCGAGTTGAGTTGCAGATGAATTACACCATTACCGAAGGTGGATAGCAGTTCATTAATCCATTAATCGTTAATTAACAAAGTTGACATTTTCATTAACGAATTAACCTTTACGTTAGCCTTGAAATGTATTAACGAAGTCGTTAACTTCCGTTAATGCAACTTTCGTCAACATTAGCCCGTTAATTATTTATTAGGCTGATAGCATTGTGTAACTATACATGTAGTTATTTAACCAGTCGCGGAAGTCATGAGGCGTATTGCTGAAATTAAGATTATACTTAAACCTAAAGTTTCGAGGTCGCATAACTACCCAAAATGGCGTGACATCATTAGATATGAAGGATCGTAACTACACAAGTTACGATACGATACGATTTAACGTGCGCTCGAAAGCCGACATAAGTCAGCTTAATCTACCGCACGGAACCGACAACTAAAGTTACCAAGTATCAAGACGAATAAGAAAGAATAACACATGCTGTCGGCGTACCGTATCTCTAACCTGAAAATAGCGGTAGATATAGAGACTTTGCTATAAGGCAGCAGCTGGTATTTCCAAATATGCGATTTTCAGGTAGGCCTTCGGGTAGACTGGCACCACCGGCTCTGCGACAGCATGACAGCAAGCTCAATCGATGAAGCGTGCACAGACAGCCGGTGTGCTATTTGTTGCTATCCCCACGCGCATGTTCGGGCAAGTGGCACAGACTGCCACTGATGGTTCTGTAAGTCGGTACCCTTTAAGGACCGTTCACACTGCACACGGATACGCACGTGACCGCGCGCGGACAACATGCGCTTGCTTGTCAGTCGAAGTCTAAAAGGCAGTGACGTTCACATTATACGATGGCCATGAGGCGCGGATCACAGCGTAATAGTTTGATTAAGTCCAAATTCCACTAGATGGGCCCGACCAGACTATGTCAGAGACCGGGGTCTCCGACAAGTCCGCTGACTTTGTCTGGTGGGTCCGGTCCGTGTAGTGGAATTTGGCACTTAGCCTACAGCGGACATGCACTCGTCCACGCCTATAACCACGCGTGTCCGCATAGGTTAACCAGAACAAGTCCTAGCCTAACGTTGACTAACCACTCCCCCGAAAGGTTCGTAGTCAGTGTCACATGACCTTTCTTGATCGTTTGGCCACTGTGTTATCTTTGGAAGGAAAATGCTACGCATTTCCTCTTAGTACAAACAGATTTAGCCAGGTAAATGTCAGGCCAAGCATGACAGTTTACTCCAAAGAGGGGCTCGACCAGAGTCATTTCAAGCTTTATGCCGCTGTTTCTTGTAGGTAACCTTATGTGCAAACTTGCCCATGATCGCTGCCTGACAACAGAACCGCGGGCCATCTAACCGGCAATCGATCTCTAGATCGTCAGGCCACCCATCTACCTATTGTGGCAATGTTTAGTATGGAAAGTGTACATATATTTCGTTTCCTACAAGCTAGAAACTACTTTGCCTTCATGGACAACGTGCTATTTACAACAGCTGTCGGTGTTGCTAGGATGTCTCCACGTAAGCCTTCGTCAATAATGCACAGGCCACGAAACGTGCGCGCTTTACACGGATGCGGAATCGATATAAAGCATCGATTGCTGCCGCGGAAGGTTGACATTTTCTTACATCTACGGACATCACGAAACATATCCTCGAAGTAATTGCAACAAAGGCTCTCTCACTTGTTTTGTACCACCAGAAAATCCTAAAGAAGTTTCTAAAACAAGTCACTGTGTTGTGGAGCCTCCTTCGTCGGTTCTCAACATGACGCTACCCGTATTTGCTGCTGGGTACCGGCGCCTGCAGCACGGCGCCCGTAGCGCGCCCGCAGCTATCGATTGATACCGAGCAGCAAACCCGCTGGCCGCCGTTGCCGCGGTCGATCGATGGGACGGACAGACGGATGGACGCCGGGCCGTTACATAGACTGCTCCGGGCATGCGTCAACAACGAGACAGATATTTTCACCGGGCGTCGCCAAGTCCTACAAGACTGTCCAAAGCCACTCGAAACAGTTGTCAAAATATTCTTCCAGTGATGCTATCATGATTTTTGTTGCTGAAAACGAGATATTTTCACACCAAAAACCCACAGAATGACCAACTACAGCAACGAAGAAGAAAAGACGTCGCAAAAAGTAATCTACAGTATTGATGGCACTACTTTGCCCTGCACAAATCAGTTCGCGATCTTGGCATTTATCACGATTGTCGTCTGAAATATGATCAGCACGTCTCGCTTGTTGGATATAACGCTTATAAACGTGCTGTTCTGATTTTAACATGTTTTCATACGTAATAAGAAAAGTACGAACTTGCCTTTTGTACTTATGTTAAGCCAATGACATTTTCACTGCGACGTAAGCGATCGTCTTCGGTCCTTTTGGTGTTAATAAAATTGAATTTAAATTGAAAAAAGCACGTAGGCTACAAACAATCAACGTTCAGTCACTGTCGACGTCAGTCAGCGAGTCACCAATGAACACCAGTCACGATACTTGATACTGGTTAATCACAGAGTCAAGACCCATTGATCGTAATGAGATGCTGTTACAACAGTTCCTACTACACCGTGAGTCAAAAAAACAAGATACTAAACTCTTGTCCATAACTTCCCCAACTATTAACCGATTTTCAAGATTCTTTCGCTGACAGCTCAGTGGCAAATTTGCAAACATTTTTAAGTATCCCACCACGACTTGAATATATCGCTTCACTACCTCGTGAAATATGAATGTCAGAAAACTGGCGGCAATCTGAAATATGTATTGCGATTAATGATAAATCACAAGGTAATATAGAGAAGCATTTAAGTTATGATGGGTTACTTCATTACACACATATCATTCAATTTGCTGTTGAACGAATTTTTAAAATCGGTGAACATTTGGCAAAGTTAGGGGGCCTACAGGCAAAATGGTTGATTGTGTCATACACCCCATTTGCCTTAGGCGTTTGTCATCAAAGATGCAGAACTCGCCAGATAAGTAAAATAACTCGTGTATGACGGACAGAAACTGTTGCTAATTGTTGTTATGTTAATAAACAGATTAATGTGAGTTTATTGTCAACAAACATCAAACTGCTGTAGACCAGTTTTGATTAAATGACTGACAGACGACGCCATCAGTAACTGACCGACTGCTGATCATGTACGGCATTTTGCTGCAACAGCTTTCTCTTTGTTACAGTGCGGTAGATTAAGCTGACTCATGTCAGCTTTCGAGCGCACGTTACAATAGTATCTCGTATCGTATCGTATCGTACCGCAGTTGTGCACAGTCGATAATGAGATTTTTTTATATGGCCGATGTGAACGTCTTTTTGTTGCTCAATTACAAAAATAAATATTGTACCAGACAAATATTTTAAAAGAGTTTTTTGAGTGGCTAAGTCTTACATAGCAGTTTGCTTCAATTACTTCTTGAGCATGGCGATTTTTTGAATATAGATATTTCACAAGGTAGTCTTAAGGGGTGGTGGGATATTTAAATACTAAATTTGTTGCAAATTTACAACTGAGTCTGTCAGTGAAAGATTTTGAAAATCGGCTAATATTTGGGGAAGTTATGGAAAGAGTTTTTTGTGTCTTTCTTGACTCACGGTGTAGTTTTATGTCAGATTTCAAGCGAGTTCTTCACTTTCTGCAGGACAGTGCACGGCAGCACTGGGCATAACTGTACTAGCCGCAGCTTTGCGAGATGTGGACCAATTTTAAGGATCTTTTCAAAAGAAAGTCAACAGTCAGCAGGTAAATTTGTAGCAAAGTAATAGTCAAAGGTCCCATCACATCTAAACCACGTTACATCGGCAATCTCACCATTCGATACATACATTTTACAACTTCCTATTCATCTGTAATAGAAGGTGTGCATGTATCTTGAGTGATTTTCGAGATATAGCCAGTTTATTTGTGAAAAGTTGCCGACACTAACCTACACCACCTGCATTTGGCACCGCTGCTGGGAGTACCCCGTTCGAATTTCAGCAAGATCTATGGTATATAGTGCGTCTGAGGTTATTGTGTGGCGCTGTTTCGTGATATACAGGGTGGGCCAAAAAGTGACGCCACAAACTCATGGCCATAATTTTGTCAAATCTTAACCTATTGACATTTTTTCACTGGAAGATTCATTGGTATATTTGGAGTAAAGGGTTATTAAAAATCTTACATATTGCCACACTACCTTGTGAAACATTAACGTCAGAAAACAAGCGATTAACGATAAATTCCAAGGTAGTTAAGCTACATATTTAAGGTGTGGTGGAGCTGTTAATAACCAAATTAAGTAACGTTTATTGCTGAGTCTGTCAATGAAATTTTTTAATCGGTGAATGTTTGGCAAAGTTACAAGCAAGAACGTGGTTGTCTCGTGCACATTGTGCACCTGGCCACCACACTGCTAAAAGATGAAGGAAGTGCACGAGACAACCACGTTCTTGCTTGTAACTTCGCCAAATATTCGCCGATTTTAAAACTTTTTCTCACTGGCAGACTCAGCAATAAACCTCTCTTAATTTGGTTATTAACAATCCCACAAGTCCACCACACGTTAAATATGTAGCGACACTACCTTGTAATTTATCGTGATTCGTTTGTTGCCTGACATTAATGTTGCACTAGATAGTGTGGCAACAGATGCAAGAAGTGGTGGGATTTTAAAATAAGTTTACTACAACTTTACCTAGGAGTCTTCCTTTTTTAAATCGGTTAAGATTTGACAGACATACCGTCGTGTTTGTGGCCTCACTTTTTGGCTCACCCTGTATGTTAGCCGTTGAACACCGACTTATGAGAGACGGACAGACGCGCAACGACAGCATATACCGCACTAGCATATAGCTCGCGTGGTAAAAAAATTGAAGAAGGTCACTTGCGTACACAAGAGTTAATCATTCATCTCAAACTTCACAGATTTGTCCATCGTGGCATTCCTTGCATATTCAGCCTAACAACATTCAAGCTTCAAAGCATCAAACTTCTACTGTAACACAACAAAGTAGCTGTGCAAAATGAATCCGGTTCAAACAAATATGCATACTTACAATATTCTATTTATACTACATGTATAATATAGTTTACTTCCATCACACAAAAAGATCGCGTTATAATATACACGGTAGTGTAATGTTCACAGACGTTGCGTCATAAAAATTAGTAATTTCAATGATGGTGAGCTGGACTACTGAACATCTTCCAGATTGGTTCCTAAGTCCGATATTGTTCTCAGTTCGGCGTTTCTACCACGTCGCAGATACAGCTGAAATCTCGTCCCTCCGCGTTCTTTTACTGGAGCCATGATCGACACGTTTCCACCATCGTACAGTAGCTCTTTCATCTCCACTGGGAATCCCTCCACCGCACCGCAGTAGATGATGGTGTGGTACAACTTGTTTCGGTGTTTGACTTCCGCCACAATTCCACCGCGGTCTTTGATGTTGGAGACTTTGATCCAGTCGATGTTGCTCTTCCACGGGCAGTACTGGTTGACTCTGTCTCGGCAGACGTTCATTGAAGCTTCATCCGCCGTCACCGTTACAACAGACCCGTTGATTCCAACCAGCTGAGCAATCAGCGACTGAATGTAACCTCCCTTCGTGCCGACCAGAAGAACCGACTGGCCTTGGATGATTTCTGTCATCGACAGCTGAGACCCGAGGGTCTCTGGCGAGCTCTCGTTGGAGTTCATCGTTGCCGGGATTGGTTTATTGTAGACGTAGGCCATGTTCACTTCTTGTTCCTTGGTCTGAGATCCACGGTTTAGCCTTTTCGGTTCGATGAAGACATGCCTCGGGACCGCCTTCATGGCGCTTAACACGGAGTCGTTGATCAAGGTTGCCATTTTTGACTTGGACTTAATATTGCCGATCATTGCTGAGCGCAACTGCTCTGAGCTCAGAACCTCGCACGATGCGTTCCAACTCATCTCCTGCGCTGGAATTGCAACATTGATGCTTGCCATTTCCTCCGCCTGCTCTGTAGCCGTAATATCACGCTCTTCCATCTCCTGGTCCTCGGTTGTATCCTCCTCATTTACCATAGTTATCAGCACTTCTCTGAACTCGGATAGCGAAGGTCTTTCCTCTGGATTTTTATTCAACCCACGTTCGATAATGCCGCGGAGATCATCCGGAACCGGGAAGTCGTCTGAAATCTTGTCTGCTTTCCCCGATATTAGGGCAAACATGTGCTTCGTCAGAGGCTGCGAGGAGTGCCTTGCAGGCGGCTGACCGCTGAACATTTCGAACAGCATCATTGCCAGACTGAAGATGTCTGCCGAATTACCGTACGGAGACAGCGATCGCATCTCTGGCGCCATGTACAGCGGAGTTCCAGCCGTCGTGTGCATGGTCACCGACCGAATAACTTTCGATACGCCGAAGTCAGCGATCTTCGGGATCATGTCATCCTTTGGTCCAAACATGAGAACATTCTGAGGTTTGAGGTCGCGGTGTACCACCTGTTGTGAATGCACGTAATCCAGACCGTCGACGATGCCCAGAGCTATCTTCGCTGTCTGTTCCTGGTCCATCTTTCCGATCCACTTCTTCAGTGATCCCTGCTCCGCCTTTTCCATCACGATCCCAAAGTTTTCCTCCTGTATACACGTAGTGCCGAAGAGTCGAATGATGTTCGGATGCAGAAGACCGATGGCAAGATTGGCTTCGTGCTTGAGCTCTTTGATACTCTTGTCGATGTCTGCATTCGACACGACAACCTTCACTGCCACGTTTCGGTCACGCCATTTGGCGTCGTAGACTTTGCCGTAGATGCCCTCGGCGAACGATTTCTTTTCCACGTCCACTTCGTCAACTGGGATCTCCTGGAAATTTTCCAGCATGTTGTCGAGCATTTCCAGAAGGCTCTTGTTGATGACGGCTCTTCTCTGCAGGTCGCCATCACACTTCGGACACTTTACTTCTCGCTCTTCCTTCAGCTTCTTGAAGCAGTCGGCGCAGATCGAGTCCCCGTTGTTACAGGCTATGATCGGCCGGCGATCGCCGAGCTGGGACTTGGCCGAAAACACGTTCCAGCAGACCGGACACGATTTCTCTGTCATCTTTGTTGCACGTCTTCTATCGATTCACGCCAGTTCGTCTAGTTACATAGCCAAACGTACCATCCATACAGTGTACAGGTACTTGCATCACGAATTAAATTTTATCAATAGGCTAATGATTATAATTTAAAAGTCTTTCCATGATTGACAAAATGGCTATCATCATCTGTGTCAATATAGAACGCAATCAGGAAAGAGCTTCATCACAGCGTAATCAGAGAACTGGTGCAATACTGCACGTTACTTCATTCTTTCATTCATTTATTGTAAAACGCAAACAACAAACGTGTAGGCCCTATGCACGATTACAAAAGAGTAGTGGAAAATAAGCATCTGCACGTAAATATAAGAACAATAGAACACAAAAGCAAACTAATCAGTAGTTTCCTAAAATCCGTCCTAAGGCACGAGATTACATTAACAAAATAGACTTACTTCTCATAGTATTCATTTACATGCTATAATCGGCGGATCTTCCAAGGTCGCATTTGAAGTTTTAAGATCATGTGACATTAGCAATAGGCATCAAGACGTCACCGTAATTATGTAGGCTATTTATCGCCAAAATCATAAAGTAGCAGATACAATGTTGTCAGAGTATTGCATTTCTAACCTGAAAACAGCAGTGGTTACACAGAAATGTTGCTGTAACGCAGCAGCTGGTATTTTCACGTACGTTTTTCGTGTGCTATGCGACATCCACTTTGCAGCAGTCTCTAATAGCAAGCACGATCGATTAAAAACGCGACGCGGACGGCGTCCTTTTGTCGTAACTTGCACGCGACGTGTCAATAGAACACGACAAGTACACTGCGTCTCAAAAAATCATCCCCGACATTTTAGCTAAAAATATATATATTTGTTCCCAAAAATGATATCACAGTCGGTCTATGCTCACCCTATATAGTAACTTGAGTGAGCACTGCATGCCCGGCTGTGACAATTTTTGGAACAAATGTTACCGATAAAATGGGTTATCAAAAGCTGGTTTATTTTCCCGCCTCACTCGACTAGTGTTTCTGCACTACCTGGCAACAACCTAAACATTGCATCTCTTTACTCGAATGCTATCAAATGCTCTGCAAAAGACACACGAAACACGTTTAAATTATCACGTTTTAACGGCGACGACTAACTGAACTGTCCAATACGCATGCACACTACAGCTCTCGGAGTGAACAGTAACCAGAACACGTTGAAACCTACACGAAATGTAACATTACAAAAACTTGCTTCTACGTTGATCGGAATACACGATAACAATGAGTGAGTTAATTAAGCCACTATATGGTGAATACACAAATTTCAAACTAATAGTTTAAAGTTTCATATCTCAGAAAGTAGATTGTATACTTTGTTGAATCTTGCAAGCGTACACTTTACGGCAAATAATCGATAGTTTATATTTGTACGGTTAAATAATAAATGTTACTGTTGAGATGCGTTCTATTTACTCGCACTGCCCGCATGTCAGGCGTCCGATAGTCTGTTCCAACATGGGCCACAGCAGCAAACGTTGCTGCTGTGGCCCGCCGGCAGGAGATATCGATCGATTGCCGCAGCAGCGCCGGGCGAATGCGGGCAGTGCCACGTTGTCAGCGTACGTATAGTAGCTGAACACAGATTTGTACGGATTTGAAATTTGGCCGCGCTTCAATAACGGAAACAGTGTAGAAAGTACTTTTCATTTTTTTTCTGAGCCAACTGTATTCATCGACGACGAGTCGCATTTGTTTTGCGACAAGCGTTGCTGTTGCTACGCCTGTCACCACGCAGTCGCCTGCCTGGTCAATAGTGAACGCACGCGTGCAGCCACGTCCCGGCCACAATACGCGCGTCCAGCGTCGATAAAATGCAGTCGATTGTCGTCATGGAGCACTGGTGTTCCGCTACCTGCTATCGCGGTGAACTTGCTGGACTGACTCGATCTGTGGTAACGGTGTTAGTCATGTCACATCAACGAACTTATTTTACGTCGTTTCTTCAAGCCAGTTAACCTGCTTGTATTCAGAATATCTTCCGTATCACTCTCAAAATGTAATCAACTGTTTTCTGTCAAGTAGTCCAGGGCCTACCTGTCCCAAATTTCACCAAAAAATCCGTCCATAACTTTTAAGGTATTCTGCTAATAGACATAGGCCTACCTGTAGATATTACATACGGGTGAAACATTACCCTCGCCGACCTATGTCGAAGATAAATATTGGCTCGTCTTAACAAGTCTGTGCTAAGCGTCCTCTATCGACAGCCCACATGACGTTACCCGCATTTGCTGCTGAGCGCCGTGCTGCGGCACCGTTGCTGCTGAGCGCCTGCTGCACGGCGTACATGCTGCACGGCGCCCGTAGCTGTCGATCGATATCTTCTACCCGCAAGGCGCTCAGCAGCAAACCCGCCGCTGTTGCTGGCGACCGATGGGATAGACGGATGAAAAAATGGACGCTGGAACGTTAGGCCTACAACACAGACCATGCTCCGCATTTAAGTCGCTGCTTCCAGACAATTACGTAGACGATTTCTGTACAGAATTGAAAGTTGCACTGTAGGCTATTTGGTGTCGGACGACCCGACACAAACGCCGATCAACTAACTGTTAATCCAGCTTAATGCTGCCATACAAAATAAACCATCAGGCCCCTATTATTAATAACTAGTTCGTTTTTTTTCAGAAAAGCGACAAAGAGATGCGCGAGTGTCAACGCGGAATACTTCGACTGATTGTATTTTCATTAGCATAGCGTTACAACGCCTTTAACAAGTGGCTGGTCGTGGCATAATCACTATAATGTTTTGACTTCTTCCATGCCATTAATTAGCTGGATAGCAGAGTGGAACAGACTGTCATCAAGCAGCATTTAACTAACAAATAGCTTTCAAGTCATTCATTTGCAGAGGCTGCCTGAACCCGGTAACTAGTGCAGTTCGCACTAGTGTGGATATTGGGGCTAGTGCAAAGTTGGAGTTAGTTGATAAGTTTTGTTACCTGGGGGACATGTTG
>Ga0136654_1000259_pt1 | contig 17186 bp, 13 predicted proteins | sample InaspJWI70metaG_FD_94865 | JGI IMG/M metagenome (GOLD analysis project Ga0136654, IMG submission 94865) | Marine gutless worms symbiont microbial communities from Oahu, Hawaii - Inanidrilus sp. 1 OAHU.JWI-70 metaG (version 2) | ecosystem: Host-associated > Annelida > Digestive system >... | reverse complement strand
TTAGTGCGGCCTGCATGCGCGCCAGTCGGGAAATCGCGCCATGTAAATCGTCCGCCAACGACTCGATCGCCGACCCCACGGCGTCACCCCGCGCCAGCAATTCCTTGAGGTCGCCGCCGGCGCCGGTTTCAGTATCGCACTGGCTGGCGATATCGTGCTGGCGGCCGCGTCGGCCAGCTTCACCATGGCTTACACCCGGGCCGGATTATGCCCCGACGGCAGTTCGAGTTATTTTCTGCCGCGCTTGGTGGGATTGCGCCGGGCGCAGGAGTTGATGCTGACCAATCGAACCCTGAGCGCTGCCGAAGCCCTCGATCTGGGCCTGGTGACGCGGGTCGTTGGCGATGACGAGTTGGCGGCGCAGGCGGGACGGGTTGCCGACGATCTCGCTGCCGGCGCGCGGCTGTCGACCGCCTATATAAAAAAACTGCTGTTGGCCAGCGCCACTAACGACCTGGAAACCCAGATGGAGCTCGAGGCACAGTTGATATCACAGTGTGCGGCCTCGCCGGATGGACGCGAGGGAATCCGGGCTTTTGTCGATAAACGCAAACCCAATTTTGACTGACAGAGGAATCATGCCCGATTATTCGCGGGGTGCCGCCTTTGTCGAGGGCGAGTATGTCGCTATCGCCGACGCCAAAATTCCGCTGCTGGATTGGGGTTTCCTGCATTCCGACGCGACCTATGATGTCGCGCACGTGTGGCGCGGCAAATTTTTCCGGGTCGGTGAATATCTCGATCGTTTTCAAGCCAGCATGGCAAGACTGCGCATGTCGATTCCCTATCACCGTGACCAGATCCAGGCGGTCATGTTTGAACTGGTCAGGCTTAGCGGATTACGCGATGCTTATGTCGAGATAGTCTGCACCCGCGGCATTCCGGCGCCGGGTTCGCGCGATCCGCGCAGTTGCGAAAACCGATTTCTCGCCTTTGCGGTTCCGTTCGTCTGGATTGCCAATGATGAAAAGCGCGCACAGGGTCTCAATCTGTTGATCAGCAAGCGTCAGCGAATTCCGCCCGAGGCTGTCGATACTCGCATCAAGAATTATCACTGGCTGGATATGGTGATGGCTTTGTTCGAAGCCTACGACGAGGGCGCCGATACCGTTGTGCTGGTCGACGCGCAGGGTAATCTGGTCGAGGGGCCGGGTTTCAACGTCTTCGTGCGCCATGACGATACCGTTATTACCCCGCTGCGGGGGGTGCTCGAGGGAGTTACCCGGCAAACCATTCTGGAGTTGTTGGCCCGGGAAGATCTACAAGTGAAACAGGAGTCCTTGCCTCCCGCCACGGCCGTAGCCGCCGACGAAGCCTTTGTTACCAGCACCGCGGGCGGCATCATGCCGGTTACCCGCATCAATGGCGCGCCGGTAGGCGACGGCAGGCCGGGAGCCCTGACGACGAGACTGAACCAGGCTTATTGGGCGCTACACGACGATCCCGAGTTCAATATTGAAGTCGAGTACTAAGGCATCGAGACATGAGTGACAATTTACAAGTGGCGCTTGTCACCGGTGCCGGAAGCGGCATCGGTAGGGCGGTATGCCATGCCTTATGGGATGCGGGTTACGCGGTGGTGCTCGCCGGCAGACGCCCGCAGGCTTTGCGGGAAACCGTTGATCTCGCTGGCGCAGATGTGTCGTCTTGCCTCTGCGTGCCAACCGATGTGGGTAAACCGGATCAGGTTGCGGCGCTGTTCGAGCAAGCGGGAAAGGCATTCGGTCGGCTGGATTTGTTGTTCAACAATGCCGGCAGCTACACGCCGGGCGTACCGATGGAGGAGTTGACCTACGAGCAATGGCAGGCAACGGTGGATGTCAACTTGACCGGTCCATTTTTATGCGCCCAGCAGGCGATAAGAATGATGAAGGCACAGGATCCCAGGGGCGGGCGCATCATAAATAATGGCTCTATTTCGGCGCATGCGCCGCGTCCATTTTCCGCGCCTTACACCTCGACCAAACATGCGATTACCGGGCTTACCAAATCGATTTCACTCGATTGCCGCAACGCCAATATCGCCTGTGGTCAGATCGATATCGGCAACGCCGCGACGCCAATGACGAAAGCCATGCCGCAGGGTGTGCCGCAGGCGAACGGCGAACGCGCGCAAGAGCCGGTCATGGACGTAACCCATGTTGCCCGTGCGGTACTGCAGATGGCATCGTTGCCGCTCGATACCAACGTTCAATTTATGACTATCATGGCGACCACGATGCCCTATATCGGGCGCGGCTAGGCCGCGAATCCCACCTATTTCCTATTGCGCCCGCCGACGTGACACGCAGGCATAGCGTGCCGATGCTAAAAATCGCTCCGGCGCTGCACGCAGGGCGGGGCAGGATACCCGGAGTTTCATGCTGGACGCAGGTTAAATGGCGTCGACGGATTTCCAGCGTAGCGCATCGACCGAATCGACCTGTTCCGGACTATCGTCTGGTCGCAGCGCTTGTTGATCGATCCAGACGGGATAGGTCGGCCCGTTTTCGTCGATAGCCTGGCGCACCCGGAATTGCGCATGCTTTGCCAATTCATCCGGCGCAAACAGAAGTTCGAAACAGCAATCGACCGAACCGAATACTTGCTGCCAATGCCTTCCGGGTTGGGCGGCGATTTCCGCAGCGACGGCGCCGATAAGCCCGCGCTGCGGCATCTCTTCGAATTGCCGCGAGACCCATTCGGGCTTATCCAGCACGGTACAAAAGTTTTCCCAGAATACGGTTTCGAGGGCGCCGAGGCTGACGAAGCGATCGTCGGCGCAGCGGTAAATGTTGTAACAGGCGGCGCCGCCGTTGAGGATCGACGCGGCCCGTTGGGTCGATTTTCCGAGCAGCGGCAGGTACTGCCAAGCCATCATCGATTCGGTCATGCTGATATCGAGGTAGACACCGCCGCGGCCTGATTTTTTAGCGTGCAAAGCGGCCAGCATGGCGATACTGGCCTGCAGCGCCGCGGCATGGTCGGCGATTGGCGGGTAGCCGATGCCCGGTGTTTCGGCGCAGCCGCTGACGATCGATTGCGCGCTCAGCGCGCAGTAGTTGATGTCGTGACCGGCGCGCTGCGCATAGGGTCCGTTTTGTCCGTAACCCGAAAGCGCGCAATGAATCAGACCGGGGTTTATCGAATGCAGCTGCGCGCGTCCGAATCCGAGCCGGGCCAATACCCCGGGACGATAGGATTCCAACAGGATGTCGGCGTTTACCAACAGGTCGGTGAGTTTTCTCCGATCCTCTGGCTGCTTGAGATTGAGCTGGCAAATGCGCTTGCCGCGATTGAGATGGCGATAAACAGGGGACAGCCCGGCTTCGTCTCCCTGCATGAAAAAACGCATCGGATCGCCGCCCGGCGGTTCCACTTTGATTACATCGGCCCCGAGATCCGCCAGCTGGCGAGTCGCGAACGGCCCCGGGATATACTGCGATAAATCGATTACCCGAACTTTTTCGAGCAGGGCTTGCGACGACATCGGCTTCTTGTCCGTTTACTCGTAGCTGCGAATATCGTCGATGACCTTGCCGTCGTTGGCCAGGCCGCCGGGTGCAAGTATTTCTACCTCGCCGCGAAGTTTGCAGATCGAGCGGATGCTGGCGGCGATGGCGTCGGTCAATTCGGCGTCGCCGCCGGCTTCCGATTCGCATTGCAGCGTGATTTGGTCGGATTGATCGATCCATTCGATCACCAGCCTGGCTTTGGCGATTTCGGGGTGACGTTTAATCACCCGATCGACCTGCTCCGGTCGGATAAACATGCCCCGTACCTTGGCGGTTTGGTCGGCGCGGCCCATCCAGCCCCGGATGCGTTGATTGGTGCGTCCACAGGGGCTGACTCCCGGCATGAAGGCGGACAGATCGCCGGTAGCGAAACGTATCAATGGATATTCCCGGCCCAGGTTGGTAACCACCACTTCACCGACTTCGCCCGCGGCGACCAGGTCGCCGGTTCCCGGACGCACGATTTCGAGATACACGCCTTCATCGATGATCAAGCCTTCCTGGGCGCTGGATTCGTAAGCGATGAGTCCGAGGTCGGCGGTGCCATAACATTGCTGTACCCGTATCCCGCGTTCGATGAATCCAGCGCGCAGTGGCGGGGGCAGGGCTTCACCGCTAACCATCGCCTTGGTGATCGAGCCGACCTCGGCGCCCACTGCCTCGGCCTGCTCCAGGATAATCTTGAGAAAGGACGGGGTGCCGACATAGGCGCTGGGTTTGAGATCGGCGATGGTTTGCACCTGCAGCTCGGTTTGTCCGACACCGGCCGGGATGACGGCGCAGCCGAGCGCCGCGGCGGCACTGTCGAACATTTGCCCCGCCGGGGTAAAATGATAGCTGAAACAGTTGTGCACCAAATCGCCGGGACGCAATCCGCTGGCATAGAGCGATCTTGCAAAGCGCCAGAAATCGGGTACCGCGTAGCCCGGTTCGTAAATCGGTCCAGGAGAGGCAAACACGTGCGAATAGGTCGCGCTGTTGGCGGGGGTATAACCGCCGAAGGGACGCTGTGACCGCTGTAATTCGATCAACTCCGATTTGCGCGTCACCGGCAAGGCGCTGAACGCATCGGCATCGGTAATTTCACCCGCATCGACATCCTGCAACGATTGGGCGTAAGCCGCCGTATTATTTTTTACATGCTCGATTTGCAAACGAATCGATTCAAACTGTGCCCGGGCACGCTCGTCAGTGCTGCGCGTTTCCAGGCTGTCGTAAAATTCACTCATGTGGTCCTGTCCTCACCCTGCTTCAAACTTACTCAGAGTAAATATTCGACGAATATTTACTCTGAGTAAACCTCGTACGGTAACCCCCGAACTTCGCAGGCTATCTCGCTTTCCCTCGTCATCCCCGCGCAAGCGGGATCTCCTTCATCGCTGTCATCGCAAGATTCCCGCCGGGACACCCAGTCTTGCGCGGGAATGACTCAATTGGGCGTGACGCGCTTCCTTTGCGGGAATGATTTTAACTCGTCAGGTCAGCCAGCGTTTGCGGCGACGATAGTGTTTGACGTCGCGGAAATTAATCCGTTCACCTTCACTGATGCCCAGGTAAAATTCCTTGACGTCGGTATTTTCACGCAATTCGGTGGCGCTGCCGTCGAGCACTACTCGACCATTTTCAAGGATATATCCATGATCGGCATAGCGCAGCGCGATATTGGTGTTTTGCTCGGCCAGTAGAAAGGTGACGCCTTCGTCCTTGTTGAGGCGTTCGACAATTTCAAATATCTCTTCTACTAATTGCGGCGCCAGTCCCATCGAAGGTTCGTCGAGTAAAATCATTTTTGGGCGCGACATCAGCGCGCGGCCGATGGCGACCATTTGCTGCTCGCCGCCCGAGGTATAACCCGCCTGGGCGCGATTACGCTTCTTCAGGCGCGGAAAATAACTGTATACCAGCTCGAGATCGCGATGGACCGCGGCGTTGCCGTCGCGTCTGGTATAGGCGCCGGTCAGCAGGTTTTCCTCGACCGTCAAATGCTCGAAGCAGTGGCGTCCCTCCATCACCTGGATGACGCCTTGCTGCACCAGTTGGGCCGAAGTCAACTTGTCGATGCGTTGGCCTTCGAACTCGATGCTGCCCTTGGTGATGTCGCCGCGCTCGGCGCGCAACAGGTTCGAAATCGATTTCAGGGTCGTGGTCTTGCCGGCGCCGTTGGCACCGAGCAGGGCGACTATGCCCTGCTCGGGAACCTCGAGCGATACGCCTTTCAATACCAGGATGACGTGATCGTAGATCACCTCGATGTTATTCACCGATAGCAGTGTGTTGCTGCCGGTTGCGATCGCGGTTTCACTCATGATACGTCCACCTGACACCCGGCGTTAATTGCAGCTACGCATGGAAACATTGTTTTCCGACGCGAATTTAGCCGAATCCTCGGCGATCAGCGGACCGGTAATGTCGCGTAACGGGTTATAGAAGTCGCTGACAAGATTCCATTTCTTGGCCTTGGCGTCCCACTGCTGCAGCGCAACCTTACCCGGTCCTTCGTGGTTTTCGCAGGTCACCTTGACCGGGATGGTAAAACCACCCAGGCCCAGTTCATTGAGGCGCGCTTCGTTAACTTCGAGGGCTTCGAAACCGTCGCGTACATGTACGCCTCGAACTTCATTAGTGCCGTGGATCTCCATCGCTTTGCGAATTGCCTCGGATGTCCACATCGCGGCTACCAAGCCCCGGTTGTAGAGAACTTCACCGATGCGCTCGCGCTCGCCCAAACCCATGCCCTTGTCATAAACGTATTTCTTGATGTCGTCGTGCGCACCGAAGTTGTCACCCGGCTGGTGGAATGCACCCGACAAATAACCATCGGCCGCGGCGCCGGCGGGGAGGACGTCATTTTCAGAGCCCGACCACCAGACGCCGATGAAACGGTTCATCGGATAACGGATCGACGCGGCTTCCTTGATTGCGACCTGGTTCATAACGCCCCAGCCCCACATCATCACCCAGTCGGGCTTCTCGCGGCGAATTTGCAGCCAGGTGGCTTTTTGTTCCTGGCCCGGATGATCGACCGGCAGCGCCATGAATTCGAAACCGAATTTTTCGGCGGCCTTTTCGAGCGTCCGGATCGGTTCCTTGCCATAAGCCGAGTTGTGATAAACCAGTGCGATTTTTTTACCTTTCAGGTTCGCCATGCCGCCTTCTTTTTCACCGATGTATTGCACGAATACGGTGGCCTGGCTCCAGTAGGTTGCCGGGAAGTTGAAGACCCAGGGGAAGATCTTGCCGTTGGCGGCGGAGGTGCGGCCGTAGCCCATCGAAAAGATTGGAATTTCGTCGACGCTAGCCTTGGGGATAAGCTGGTAAGTAATGCCGGTTGACAGCGGCTGGTAAACCAGTGCACCGGACTGGCCCTCGCCCTTGGTATTCTCATAACACTCGACGCCCTTTTTAGTGTTGTACCCGGTTTCACAGGGTATCAAGCTGATGCGTGCACCGTTGATGCCGCCGTCACGCTCATTGAGCATATTGAGATAATCCCCGTAACCGTTGGCAAAGGGGATACCGTTCGGCGCATAGGGGCCGGTTCGATAATCCAGAGTCGGCATGACCAGCTCGTAAGCGCCGGCGACTCCGGATATCATCGGCACCGCCAATAGCGCGGCTACGATAGTTTTGGTTAGTTTTTTCATGTTACTCACTTCCTCCGGTTGTATTGCGAAACAACATTAAATTTATCGCACCGGCAGTCATTCCGCCCAATTTAATGGGGAAACGGCCACAGGCGCATTTTTTCCTTGGCGATCCGCCACAGGCGTGCCAGCCCGTGCGGTTCGACAATCAGAAAACCGATTATCAGCACTCCGACGACGATGATCTCGATGTGCGCCGACAGCGCGCTGTCGGTGCCGAAACCATCGACCATTATGTTTTTCAGCAGTATCGGCATTATTACCAAAAAAGCGGCGCCGAGAAACGATCCCAGCACCGAACCGAGACCGCCGATAATTATCATGAACAGTACCAGGAAGGATTGATTGATATCAAACGCTTCCGTGGGCTCCGCCGATCCCAGCCAAACGGCGAAGTACAGGGCGCCGGCCATGCCGATGTAAAACGACGAAACCGCAAAAGCCGAAAGCTTGGCCACCAGTGGGCGCACGCCGATTAGCTCGGCGGCGATGTCCATGTCGCGGATCGCCATCCAGTTGCGGCCAATACGCCCGCGCGCGATGTTCTTCGCCGCCAGCGCAAATACCGCGACAATCCCCGCGACGAGGTAGTATTTGGCGACGTCGTTTGCCTCCGGGCCGGTCACGATGACGCCGAAAATGGTCATCGGCGGCGCGTTGATCATGCCCGACGCGCTATAGTTGAAAAACCATCCGACCTTGTTGAAAAGCCAGATCAGGAAAAACTGCGCCGCCAGCGTGGCAACCGCCAGGTAAAACCCCTTGATACGCAGCGAAGGCAGGCCGAACAAGGTGCCGACCGCGGCGGTAATCAATCCCGACAGCAATACCAGCGGGATAAAGCCGAGTTCGGGAATGGCGACCATCAACTTGTAGACCGAGAAGGCACCCACCGCCATGAAAGCCCCGGTGCCGAGTGAAAGCTGGCCGCAGTAACCGGTTAGAATGTTGAGGCCGAGCGCCGCCAGCGCGTAAATCAGGAACGGCAGCAGTATCGCGTTGAGCCAGTACTGGTTCAGCAGGAGCGGCACCACGACAAAGGTGACAACCAATACACCGAAGATGACGTAACGATCCTGGTCGATAGGGAATAGCGCTTGGTCGTCCTGGTAATTCGCCTTGAATTGGCCGGTTTCTCTATAAATCACGTTTTACACCCGCTCGATAATTTTTTCGCCGAACAATCCCTGCGGGCGGAACAGTAAAAACACCAGTGCCAGCATGTAGGCGAACCAATTTTCGATGGCGCCACCGACAAACGGTCCTACATAGACTTCGGCAAGTTTCTCGCCGACGCCGATAATCATGCCGCCGATGATCGCCCCCGGAACCGAGGTGAAACCGCCGAGTATCAATACCGGCAGCGCTTTAAGCGCGATCAGCGACAGCGAGAACTGGACGCCGGACTTCGAACCCCACATGATGCCGGCGACCAGCGCGACGATGCCGGCTACCGACCAAACGATGACCCAGATTGTATGCAATGAAATGCCGACCGACAGCGCGGCCTGATGATCGTCCGCGACCGCGCGCAGGGCCCGGCCGATGCGTGTTTTCTGGAAAAAAACCGCCAGGAAAGCCACCATGGCGGCGGCTGTGACCGCGGCAAAAATTTCCAGTTTTTCGATATATATATCGAAGCTGTCGAGCATCCAGTCGGAAGCGCCTTGCGGGATACCGAGATCCAGCACCTTAACGTCCGAGCCCCACAAGATGTCGCCCATGCCCTCCAATACATAGGCGAGCCCGATGGATGCCATGAACAGGATGATGGGTTCCTGGTTGACCAGATGGCGTAACATTACGCGTTCGATCAGCCAGGCCAGCGCGATCATGACCGCGATGGTGCCGATGATCGCCAGCCAGATAGGGAAGCCGAATTTTTCCATCAAGCCGACCAGGGTCAGCGCCGCGAATAGCGCCATTACGCCCTGGGCAAAATTAAATATTCCGGAAGCCTTGAAGATCAGCACGAAGCCGAGCGCCACCAGCGAGTACATCACGCCGGCCATCAGGCCACTCAGCGTAACTTCGATAAAAAACAACATTAGACTCTGGCCTCAGTGCTCATGCGGAACTCCCAAATAGGCATCGATGACATCCTGATTGCTGCGCACTTCGTCGGGCAACCCGTCGGCCAACTGCTTACCGTAGTCGAGCACCAGCACGCGGTCGGATAAATCCATGACTACGCCCATGTCGTGCTCGATCAATGCGATCGTGGTGCCGAACTGCGAATTGACGTCGATGATGAAACGCGACATGTCTTCCTTTTCCTCGGAATTCATGCCCGCCATGGGTTCGTCGAGCAGCAACAGCTCGGGTTCCGCCGCCAGCGCCCGGCCCAGCTCGACCCGTTTTTGCAGCCCGTAGGGCAGCTTGCCGACCGGCCGCTTGCGGATCGCCTGGATGTCGAGAAAGTCGATGATTTTCTCCGCCGCTTCGCGATTCTCCATTTCTTCCTGGCGTGCAGGTCCGAGGTGCAGCGCCTGCCAGAACAGGTTGGTTTTCATCTTCAGGTTGCGCCCGGTCATTATATTGTCGAGCGTGCTCATCCCCTTGAATAACGCAATGTTCTGGAAGGTGCGCGCGATGCCGTGACTGGCCGCTACGTGCGGCGCCATCTGCTTGCGGGTTTCGCCCTTGAAGGTGATCGAACCTTCCTGCGGATGGTAAAAGCCGTTGATGACGTTTAGCATCGAACTCTTGCCGGCGCCGTTGGGGCCGATGATCGAACGGATTTCGCCACGCCTGATGTCGAAACTGATATCGTCGAGCACCTTCATGACACCGAAGGAGAGGCTGATATTTTCGACCGAGAGAATCGTCTCCGCCGGGCTTGGTTGATTCATGCCGCGGCTTCCTGGCTGGAGCTACCGGCATACACTTGCCCGTCGTCGATGCGGACATCGGCCGCCAGGCTGCCGGTGCGGCCATCTTCGAATGTGACCTCGGTTTCGACATGACATTCTTTTTGGTCCGAATAAAGTGCGTCGACCAGGACCTGGTAGCGCTCCTCGACAAAGCTGCGCCGTACCTTGCGCGTACGGGTCAACTCGCCGTCGTCGGCGTCGAGTTCCTTGTGCAGAATCAGGAAGCGGTGAATCTGCGAATTGGCGAGGCGGCTATCCGTCGACAAATCCTGATTGACCTTGTCGACGCATTCGCCGATCAGTTGGTATACCTCGTCGAGGCCGGCGAGGTCGATGTAACCCGAGTAGGTCAGGCCACGGCGCTCCGCCCAATTGCCGACGGCGTCGAGATCGATATTGATAAAGGCGGTGCTGTGATCGCGTTCGTTACCGAACAGTACCGCTTCCTTGATGAAGGCAAAGAACTTGAGCTTGTTTTCGATGTACTTGGGCGCGAACAGGGTGCCGTCGTTGAGCTTGCCGACATCCTTGGCGCGGTCGATGATTTTCAACTGGCCGTTGTGTTCGTCGAAAAATCCCGCATCACCGGTATGCACCCAGCCGTCTGCGGTCTTGGTGCTCGCGGTCGATTCGGGATTTTTGTAATAAGACTGGAACACGCCGGGGCTGCGATACATGATTTCACCCCTGTCGTCGATCTTGATTTCGACGTCGATCGCCGGGGTGCCGACGGTGTCGGCATAGACTTCGCCGTCGGGCTGTACGCAAACGAATACCATGCACTCGGTCTGGCCGTAGAGCTGCTTGATGTTAATGCCCAGCGAGCGGTAAAAATCGAATAATTCCGGGCCGATCGCCTCGCCGGCGGTATAGGCCAGCCGGGTACGGCTTAATCCGAGCACGTCCTTAAGCGGCCCGTAGACCAGGATATTGCCGAGTTTGTACAACAGCGAATCCTTCAACGCTACCGCTTCGCCATTGAGAATTTTGCCGCCGACCTTGCGCGCATGCTCCATGAAATAGTGAAACAATTTCTGTTTGATTGCGGCGGCATCTTCCATGCGGATCATGACCTGAGTCAGCATGTTTTCGTAGACCGCAGGCGGCGCGAAATAATAAGTCGGTCCGATTTCGCGCAAATCCTGGTGCACGGTGGACGCGTCTTCCGGGCAGCTGACGCAAAATCCGGCGACGAAGGATTGTGCATAGGAGAACAGGTTGTCGCCGACCCAGGCCATCGGCAGGTAGGCGAGTACTTCTTCCTCCGCGGTCAAACCCTCGCGCTGGATTCCGTTGCGCGCGGTGATGATGACATTGTCGTTGGATAGCATTACGCCCTTGGGATTACCGGTAGTGCCGGAGGTATAAAGCATGATGGAGATATCACTGCCCGCGCCGTCGGCGACCTCCCGGTCGTAGAAATCGGGATGGTCGTGATCGTGTTCGACCCCGGTCTGCTGCACTTGTTCGTAATCGTGCAGGAATTCAAACTCATAGTCGCGCAACCCGCGGGTATCGTCGAAAATAATATGTTCGATCTGTGGGCAGCGTTCCATGACTTCGAGAATCTTGTCGACCTGCTCCTGGTCTTCGACCAGCGCAATCTTGACGTCGGCGTTGTCGAGCACGTAAGCCATTTCATCGGCCACCGCATCCTGGTATATCGGTACCGGAACCGCCCCCAACGCCTGCGCGGCGGTTATGCCCCAATAGAGGCGGGGGCGGTTGTCGCCGATGATGGCGAGTTTTTCGCCGCGCTTCAGCCCGAGCCTGGCCAGCCCGCAGGCGAGTGCCCTGATTTCGGCAGCGGCTTCGGCCCAGGTCCAGGATTGCCAGATGCCGAGATCTTTTTCTCGGATTGCATCCCGGGTCGGTCGTAGTAACACGTGGCTCTGCAACAGCTTGGGAAAGGTGTCGAGAGCAGTATCCTTATCCTGTTGGTTCATTACGGTTGTTTTCTACTATTTATTTTGTTTTATGTTTATCGATCGATGCCGGCTGGATTCGACACATGTCGTTAAACTGGTGGGGAAGTTTACGTTTACGTAAACGTCCTGTCTAATTATTAATCGTTACTCGCCTTTATATTGTGGGCGTTTCCTCAAGACCGTATTAAAACGTTAAATGCTTGAACTGTATAGTGGATTTGCAATTAATATCGTTGACAGGTGCCGATGAACCATCATTGGATAATTCAATGATGGCAATTGATTAAATAAATGCAATCCCCGAAAACTGTAAACCTTGCTGGTGCAGGGACTGGGAAAGCGGATTGAGTAAAGCGGACCGACTGAAACCCAGGCCAATGTGCGGATGCTCTGAATTCATTCGCAATTCGCCGCGGGTTGGCAGGTATTTTAGAACTCCCAAGCAGCTGATCGTTTTACAAGTCGAAGTTAGCTGATCGTTTTACAAGTCGAAGTTCGAGGGGGCTGGGACTATATTTCGAGTCTGGCGTAGCTCTCATCGATGGGTTCAAGCGTCGATGGGGTCAGAGCAAAAACTCCAAAATTTCGGGTCAGAGCAAAAATTTCGGCGAGATTGTAGCAATAAATTGTAGCAATAATTGATATTGCGCCGAATTTTTGCCCTGACCCGAAATTATTGCTCTGACCCCGAGCTGGCTGCTAAGACGGGCCCCCCGGGGTTTGACTGGCAAGTGCTGTCCGATTACTCGTCGTAGGTGTAGAATCCACGCCCAGTCTTGCGGCCGAGGTAGCCGGCGTCGACCATTTGTTGCCAGATCGGGCAGGGCCGATACTTGGAATCCCCGAAGCCTTCGTGCAAAACCTTGATGACCGCGTAGCAAGTGTCGAGCCCGATCAAATCAGCCAACATTAACGGGCCCATGGGGTGGGCCATGCCCAGTTTCATGATTTCGTCGATACCCGCGGCGCTGGCCAGGCCCTCGTAATATACGTACGCGGCTTCGTTGATCATCGGGATCAAGATGCGGTTGGCGACGAAACCGGGGCTGTCCTTGGCTTCGACCGGCACCTTGCCGATGAATTCAGACAGCTTGTGCACTTGCTGATAAACCTCATCCGAGGTTTGCAGCGCGCGGATCAATTCGATTAAGGCCATCATCGGCACCGGGTTCATGAAATGCATGCCAATGACTTGGTCTGCGCGTTGTGTCGCACCGGCAATTTTGGTCAAGGATATCGAGGAAGTGTTGCTTGCCAGGATCGCCTCGGGTTTAGCCAGCTTATCGAGCTGGTCGAAGATTTCGAGTTTGAGCGCTTCGTTTTCGGTGGCCGCTTCGATCACGATATCGACCGTTGCCAGCGCCTCGAGTTGGGTGCTTGTCTCGATATTGTCGAGCGTGGCTTGTTTGTCAGCCGCTTCGATTTTTTCCTTTTTGATCAGGCGATCCAGACTGCCGGAAATGGTGGCCATACCGCGTTCGAGCTGCGCATCGCCGATGTCTTGCATGATTACCTTAAGCCCCGCCGCGGCGCAGACCTGCACGATTCCGTTGCCCATGGTTCCGGCGCCAACCACGCCGACTGTCTTGATTTTCATGTTTCTCTCTCTAAAAATTAAATTCAGCTCAAACCCACAAATAATTTTGGGTCAGAGCAAAAACTCGGAGCAAAAACTCGTTAAACTGAATTGTGTGTCGTTAAGCCCAGCTCACTGGTTTTTACTCTGACCCGGAATTCTCGAGTTTTTGCTCTGACCCAAATCTCGAAGATGGCGCGTTATAAGATTCCGCCTCAAAGTTGTCACATATTCCTGCGGTACTGTCCACCGACTTCGAACAGGGCATTGGTTACCTCGCCGAGCGAGCAGTGGCGCACCGCGTTGACCAGCTCCGCGAAAATATTCCGATTGCCGATAGCGGCTGCCCGAACCCGCTCGAGGGCTTGTTCGCTGGTGTCGGCATGGCTTTGCTGAAACTCGCGCAAGCGCTTGATCTGACTTCGCTTTTCGTCGTCGGTCGAGCGGGCCAGCTCGATTTCGAAGGTTTCGTTACCGGCGGGATTGAGGAAGGTATTCACGCCTATTATTGGTAACGAGCCATCGTGCTTGCGATGTTCGTAAAGCATCGATTCATCCTGGATCTTACCGCGCTGATAGCCGGTTTCCATTGCCCCCAGCACGCCGCCGCGATCCGAGAGGCGCTCGAATTCCTGCAGCACGGCTTCCTCAACCAGGTCGGTCAGCTGCTCGATGATGAACGAGCCCTGGTTCGGATTCTGGTTTTTTGCCAGTCCCCATTCATTGTTGATGATCAACTGGATCGCCAACGCGCGCCGCACCGACTCTTCGGTCGGGGTGGTAATGGCTTCGTCGAAAGCGTTGGTGTGCAGGCTGTTGCAATTGTCGTACACCGCGATCAATGCCTGCAGCGTGGTGCGGATATCGTTGAAGTCCATTTCCTGGGCGTGGAGCGAACGGCCCGAGGTCTGGATGTGGTATTTAAGCTTCTGGCTGCGCTCGTTGGCACCGTACAGGTTCTTCATCGCGGTCGCCCAGATGCGGCGCGCGACGCGGCCCATGACCGTGTATTCAGGGTCCATACCGTTGGAGAAAAAGAACGACAAATTGGGCGCGAAATCATCGATATGCATGCCGCGCGCGAGATAGGTTTCGACGAAAGTGAAACCGTTGGCGAGGGTAAACGCGAGCTGTGAGATCGGATTGGCGCCGGCTTCGGCGATATGGTAGCCCGAGATCGAAACCGAGTAGAAATTACGAATCCGGTGATCGATGAAGTACTGCTGAATATCGCCCATCATCTTGAGCGCGAACTCAGTCGAAAAGATACAGGTATTTTGGCCCTGGTCTTCTTTCAGGATATCGGCCTGTACCGTGCCGCGAATATTTTCCAGTGCCCAATTGCTGATCTTGTCGATTTCCTGCGCGCTCGGCTGGCGCTCGTTTTGCTGTCTAAACTTGGCCAGTTGCTGGTCGATCGCGGTATTGAGATACATAGCCAGTATGATCGGAGCAGGGCCGTTAATAGTCATCGACACCGAGGTTGACGGATTGCATAGATCGAAGCCGTCGTATAACGCCTTCATGTCTGCCAGCGTCGCGATCGAAACCCCTGAATTCCCGACCTTGCCGTAAATATCGGGGCGTTCGTGGGGATCGCAGCCGTACAGGGTTACCGAATCGAATGCGGTGGACAAGCGCTTCGCCTCAGAATGTTCGGACAACTGCTTGAAGCGACGGTTGGTGCGAAACGGATCGCCTTCACCGGCAAACATGCGCGTCGGATCTTCATTTTCGCGTTTAAAGGCAAACACGCCCGCGGTATAGGGGAAACTGCCCGGCAGGTTTTCCAGCAGTAGCCACTTCAGCAACTCGCCATGGTCTTCGAAGGCCGGCAGCGAGACCTTGGAGATACTCGATCCCGACAGGGTTTGGTACCTGAGATCGGTGCGGATTTCGCGCTCGCGAATATGCACCACATACTCGTCGCCGGAATAACTTTGTTTAATTTCGGGCCACTGCTGTAGCAAATTGTGCGAATTTTGATCGAGCGCCGTTTCGCGCATTTCGATCAATGCGTCGAGCTCCTCCAGCGTCCCGGAGGAATTGGTTTCGCTCAGCATGCGCCTGGATTCGAGCAGTTGCTGGCGTTCGCGCGCAAGGCTAACCTGTTGCTTGCTGTAGGCGTGATATTCGCGCACGGCGGCGGCGATCTCGGCCAGGTAACGTACCCGCTCGGAAGGCACGATGGCGCTGCCGGCGGTCGATTTTCGCGTCTCCACCCGCGGCAGGCGATTACCGCCGGCGGACAGGCCGATAGCGGTCAATTCGCCCAGGATTTCCTGATAGAGCGCGGTCGTGCCGTCATCGTTAAAGCGCGCCGCTATCGTGCCGAAAACCGGCATTTCCTCGATTGGTTGGCCGAAGGCTTGATGATTCCGCTGCACTTGCTTGCAAACGTCGCGGTAGGCGTCATCGGCGCCCTTGCGATCGAACTTGTTAATCGCGACCACATCGGCAAAGTCGAGCATGTCGATTTTTTCGAGCTGGCTCTGGGCGCCGAACTCGGGTGTCATGACATAGAGCGACTTATCGACTAGCGGCACGATCGCGGCGTCACCCTGGCCGATGCCGGGGGTTTCGACCACGATGAAATCAAACCGGCAATGCTTGCAAGCCGCCACCACGTCGGCGACTACCGCGGGGATCTCGCCGACCGAGTCACGGGTTGCGATCGATCGCATGTAGATGTTGGGGTGGTCGATTGCATTCATGCGGATGCGATCGCCGAGCAGCGAGCCGCCGGTTTTGCGCCGGGTCGGGTCGACCGCGATGATCGCGATTTTCAATTGGTCGCCGTGGTCGAGTCGGAAACGACGGATTATTTCATCGGTGAGGGACGATTTTCCCGAACCGCCGGTGCCGGTGATTCCGAGTACCGGCGCCGATTGCGTCGCGGGCTGCCGGCGGATTTTGGACAGCAGCTTACTCGCCACGGCGTCGTTTTCAAGCGCGGTAATCAGGCTCGCCAATGCGATGGTGTCATGTTTTTCAAGGGGGGCCAGCGAGCTTGGTGCCTGCAATCCGGGATCATACTGGCAGCGTTCCAGCATGTCCGAAATCATGCCCTGCAGGCCGAGCGTCTGTCCGTCCTCGGGCGAGTAAATCCGGGTGACGCCGTAGGCTTCGAGCGCGCGTATTTCATCCGGAATGATGACACCGCCGCCGCCGGCAAATATACGGATGTCGGGCCGACCCCGGTCCTTGAGCATATCGACCATGTATTTGAGATACTCGACGTGACCACCCTGGTAGGAACTCAATGCAATCGCGTGCGCGTCTTCCTGGATGGCGGCGTCGGCAATTTCGGCGACCGAGCGATTGTGTCCGAGGTGAATGACTTCGGCGCCGGAAGACTGCAGTATGCGGCGCATTATGTTAATTGCCGCATCGTGCCCGTCGAACAGGCTGGCGGCGGTAACGAAGCGGACCTTGAGTTGGTTTTTTGAACTCGAAGGGATGTTAATCACTTTTTCCGGGGCGGAACTCATGCGGCGGCCTCAGTGGGATAAAATTTAGTTGCAATCTGCGGCGCATTAAATTACCTTACGTTTACGTTAACGTCAACCTTTCGATTCACTCTTTATTGCGCGGTTCCGGTTAATTCTTTTACTCGTATCGACATGAGCAGTCAATTTGAACCCAGAAATCCCGATTACAAAACCCGGGTA